>Ga0315280_10002779_pt1 | contig 27935 bp, 22 predicted proteins | sample YL17G06_40_MG_FD_203697 | JGI IMG/M metagenome (GOLD analysis project Ga0315280, IMG submission 203697) | Sediment microbial communities from Yellowstone Lake, YNP, Wyoming, USA - YL17G06_40 | ecosystem: Environmental > Aquatic > Freshwater > Lake > Sediment | place: USA: Wyoming | collected... | reverse complement strand
TCCGCGCGCCCTTCCTAGTTCGAAACAAGGCAACTTATTTGGCGTGTGAAAATCTTGGTCTCAGTTATGACAGTTCTGAACACGGCTTAACGAAGTATTGCCCGGACGGTTTTAAGGTTGTGGTGCTTCCTGTGGTTTCTCCTTTGGATACGCATGGATTAGACCTGATGCGTTTAAGAGCCAGCGAACTAGTGGCAAAGTGGGTTTCGCAGTTTAGCAAGTCTAATGGAGCCACGGTTTGTATGCATGTTTGGAGGATAGGGCGAAAAAAATATGTTAAGGCCGTGTTGGAGCCTCTGTTAAAGAGTGACTTAACCTTTGTGAGCGCGTGTGATCTCGTGCATCGAGAGGGTGTGGCTTTAACTTTTGACGTTGAGTACACGAGCTTTAGCGAGTCGTTGCCCCATAATATTTCGTTGTTAAAGTCTCCTGCTTGGAAGCGTCCAGAAGGCTTGGTGGCTCGAGATTTCTTCAAAGACGACCGTGAGGCTTAAAATGAAATCTTATGACGTAGCGGTTATTGGCGCGGGTTTTGTTGGGTCCTCACTGGCAAAACACCTTAGCAATTCTTACAAAGTGGTTACTTTTGATGTAAAACCTGAGCCTCCTCTGCTTAAAGATGTGGATGCTGAACATAGAGTCTGTGACATAAGAAATTATAATGAGTTAAAGGAGAAATTAGGAAAGCCAAAGGTTGTTGTGCACACTGCCATAATTCAAATTCCAGTTATAAACGAGATGAAGGAGCAAGCATACGAAGTCAATGTGTTGGGCACTCACAACGTATGCGAGGCAGTTAAGGAAACGCCAGAAACGCTTGGACTTATTTTGAGTGGGAGTTGGCACGTTTTTGGCGAAAGAGAATACAAGGGAACGATAGACGTTTCTTTTGGTTATCGCCCCGACAAGGTGGAAGAAAGAGCCAGACTTTATGTGATTTCTAAAATGCTTCAAGAGGGCATTGTACGGTTTTATGATAGCATGGCGAATAAGAAAACTTTACAATAATGCGTTTAGGCACGGTTTTGGGAGAAAACATGCCGAAGGAAACAGCCACTAACCTTTTCATTACGAATGGGTTGCAGGGAAAACCTCTCACGCCCTACAAGTACACGATGCACCGTCCCATGCTATATCTGGCTATAGACGACTTATGCGGAGTCTTCCGTGCATACATTGACAAAATCATAGGCGGAGAGTTAGCTGGTAGTGACTCAAGCGGCATCTTTAACTTGTTTTACCCCAAGCCTATAACAATACTTGAACTGGCTGAAACCGTGAAAGAAGCCCTCGTTAAGCATACGCAAGGTAAAATTGTTCCTGAAATTGAAATTATAGACAAAAATTTGCCAGTCCTCTTCAGTCCAGACGAGAAATACGACTTGAACGTGGACATTAGCAAAACGCTACGTTTCTTTGGCATTGAGGGACTGAAGAGTCCAAGAGAAGCGATTTTTGAAATTGTTGGCAAAAGAGTAGCGGATGAAAGCTTTCGGAGTCCAGCTAAGTAAGTGGCGCTCAGCTTAACTGTCGATGTTGAAGAATGGTATCATGACTTGTGGCCTGGCGCGGACAAAATTATTATGGAATACTATCATCACAAACTGCCTAAAGGAACATTCATTAAACCTCTACGACTTATTCTACAAATGCTAGAAAGACAACGTGTACACTCGACCTTTTTCATATTGGGCGAGTCCGCGGAAGCCTGCCCAGAAATAGTTGAAGAAATTTACGACATGGGGCATGAGGTAGCCTCCCATGGACTTATTCACAGGGACCTCACAAAAACATCACTTGGCAAAGTAGAAGAATCCGAGAGGAGAAACCGCGACCTCTTGTGGAAAACCACCGGAGAAAAACCTCAGGGTTTCAGGGCTCCGCTTTTCAAGGTAAATTCGAATATTATTAGCATATTAGAGAGAGTGGGTTACGAATATGATTCTTCTGTGGTGCCTTCCATAAACATTCCGGGCTGGTTTGGTTATTATAATGCGCCACTTTATCCGTATCGTCTTAGCAAACAGAACTTGGGCACGGATTTCCAAAGAAAAGGATTTTTTGAGGTTCCGATTGCGGTGTATCCATACTTGCGTTTACCCACTGGTGGGGGGTGGTTTTTGAGGAATTTGGGGCTGCGTTATGTAGAAATGGGTATTAAATTGTTACTGCGTAAAAAGCTCCCTGCAATTCTTTATATTCATCCCTTAGATGTTTTCCCAAACGTACCATGGGTTCCAGGTATACCCTTTCATGTCACTAGGCGGTGTGGAGAATATACATTGAAAGCTGTGGAACACATTCTCAGAACTTTTAGTTGTAAAAAAATGTCCATCACAGACATCCTTCAAGAATTCTGTGGGGCGGGTTAATTAGTTTTTGCAAAGTGTGATTTGGCACGGAAGTTTCTGTTGAAATTCCTTTTGTGTAACGGTAAAGAGTTAGGTAGTCAATTGAAGACTTTCACTCAGTATTATATTAATGTGTTTACGTCTTCAAAGGTGACGTTCCTAGTCCTTTGTATTTTGGATAACGGCGAAGTGATAGCTGGTTGCAGCCTAGAGGGACCCTTTAACATGTCTGCTTTTTATGTAAAAGAAAAGTATCGCGGTCAAGGAATAGGTAGGCGAATCTTTCAAGAAACAATTGATTTGGCGCGTCGAAGAGGTATGAGCTTCATAACGGGGACTCCTGACTTGAATCATGTAGTTAGTTTGCATATGCTTTCTGAGCTAGGATTCAGGGTGATTAGGCCTTTCCACGATTTTGTTCTTATGATGCTTCCTCTTAATTTCAAAGGAGAGCTTGCGTATGCTTTTTTACGTAAGGTTTCTACCATAGTGCCAACTCCGTTCGAGACAAAAATCTATGATATTGCGGTTTCGATCTATAGGGGAACAGTAGGCAAATGATACAATCGCGGAATAGATGGGCTCAGAAGGCTTGAAGATGTACAACGTTAGAGAAGTTGAATTCGACGAACTCGACGTGAGAGAATGGAACGAACTGTTGTCAAAGAGTGAAGTTTGTGACGCTTTCCAAACGTTTGAATGGGCGCAGGTGTTAAGGAACTCTTTGGATGTTGACCCACTTTTTCTGCTGTTTGATGATGGTGGAGAAACAATTGGAGGTGTAATGGCGTTACAAAAGAAGATGTTCGGAATTGCCAAGTCTTATGAAACCAGAGGAGGTCCACTCTATATCGGAAAGAATGGAACAATTGTTATGGAAAATATTTTGCGGGTTTTTCAACGGAAAAAAAGGAGGTCCATGTACCTGCTTTTTATACCTTTTCCGTTGATAAATTCTAGATTTAGGTCGAGTTTTGAAACTAATGGTTACCATCCCGTTGTTTTTCGCACAATTATCATTGATCTTAAAAGACCATTAGAAAGGATATGGCATGCATTGGAAAAAGAGGCTCGATGGGGTGTAAAAAAAGCCGAGCGCCTTGGAGTAAAAGTAGAAATTGCTGGCACATGGAAGGAATGGAAAGAGTACTACAATTTACAGGTGCATCACGGTCGAAAAAAAAGGTATTCCACAGACCCATATAGCTTTTTCAAGGAAATGTTCAAGCTACATTCTAAAGGAATGTCACGCTTGTTTATCGCAAAATATGAAGCGCAGATAATAGCAGGTTCCTTATTTCTTATTTATGGGAAAAATATGATTTTCCTTCAAAATGCGTCATTAGATGCTTTCTTATCATACAATCCAAACAACCTAATCCAGTGGAAAAGCATTGTTTGGGCTCAAGAAAATGGCGTTGAGACATATGACATGAACGGGCTTCCACTTGAAGAAACCTTCTATCTTCGCGGAGTTTATGAATACAAGAAAAGGTGGGATGGTAGTATTCAATGGTACTACTACTATTTGGATAATAGGCTTCTCGGCAGCGCAGTACAGTTAGTCAACTCAAGTTTTTCCGCTTGGCGAATGTTTTCATGGTTGAGAAATCACTGGGTCATTTCAAGGTAGACCCTTCGTAGGTTGTAGAAAGAATATGAAAGGCACTTTCATGTTATGGATGGAAGTTGAAATGGCCTGGGGGTTTGCGCATAAGAAAAAAATAGACTCCCAGAAAGTTACAAGCGTATCCATAAATGTTAGAGAAATTTTGGACAGCATTCTAGGTATGCTTGAAAAGTATAGAGTTCCCGTTACGTGGGCTTTTTTAGGGCACTTACTATTGGATCATTGCAGCAGAGATAGTGACGGTTTGCCTCATTCGGATATGCCTCGCCCCAGATACTCATGGTTGAAAAACGACTGGTACTCACATGATCCATGTTCTGACATAGAGAGAGAACCTGCCTGGTACGGTAAGGATGTTATTGAAAGAATAGTGAAGCATGTAAGGCAGAGCTCATTACCCCACGACATCGGATGCCACTCTTTTTCTCACCAAATGTTTGGCGATCCTGGATGCGGAGAAGAGCTAGCTAGAGCAGAGATAAGTAAATGCGTGGAGCTTATGACAAAGGAATATGGCCTGGTCCCCAAGGTGTTTTCCTTTCCTCGCGATTATGTGGGTCACTTGGATGTGTTAAAAGAATTGGGCTTTGTCGCCTTTAGAGATGCTCCAACGAAACTATATCCATGTTTGGAACTAGATAGAACACTCTCCACTCTTGTAAAGAAATACTTGTCCTTGTCTATGCAATTTCTGTCGTATTATCTTCTTCTTGCTCCACATGTAGTGACTCCGAGTGAGTCGCTCCCGGGGCTCTGGGGCGTTGCTGGGTGCCTAGCCTATAACAAGAAACCATTGATCCCCCTAAGACTAGGAACCGTGAAGGCAATAAAGGGAATAAAAAGTGCTATAAGAGATCGCAAGGTTTTCTGCATGTACATGCATCTGCGAGATTTTGGTGAAGCTAAACACTTACTTTGGGAATTCGAAAGAATATTATCTTACGTGAATGAGAAAAGAGTAGAGGGCGTGTTAGAAGTAAAGACAATGACACAGCTTGTGAGAGAGTTAGAAGATGCGTCAATGTGAAGAAACACAGCGTAAGAGTTAGCCAAATGGGTTAACGTATGGCGCAGCATATACGAATCCTCTATATTGCCCATTATCTTCAACCAATGAACGCTGCATCGATAACCACCTGCGAAATCATCAAAAAATTGGCGGAGAAAACTTATGAAACAACGATAGTGGCGCCTCAAAGATGCCCCAAAAAATGTATGCCCTTTTGTTCTTTAGCATGCAAGGGAAATACTGCAATAGCTGTAATTAAGGTGCCGACACTTGTTCCGTATTATTTAATAAATAGACATGCTAACATGGGGGCATTGGTACTTCTTGCTTCCCATCTTCTGCTGATCTTGCAATGTATTAAGATAGGCAAGCGAGAAAGGTTTAATGTGGTTGTTTCTCAACATCACCCTTCGCATCTTGCGTCTTTCTCCGCTTTTGTAGTCTCTCGTATCTTGCATCTTCCTCTGATAGTTAAAACTCATGACGTTTACAATTCTAGCTCGAACGTGATTGAACTGGTCTTTTTGCGCACGTTAGATACCGTCTACAGGGAGATTTTTAAACGTGCGAATTTCATATTGGTGGTCAGTCGGTCTTTGAGATACGCAATGGCAAAAACGTATAAGTTGGAAAAGGACAAGATTTTGGTTTTCCCAAACTTTGTGAACACAAAAGAATTTAGATCTGATCTTGATGTCGCTTCGCTCACCCATAGTCTTGAAATTGAAAGTAAGAAAATTGTCCTATTTATTGGACAGATTAGAGCAGAAAGAGGACTCCTTCTGCTCATGAAAGCCTTACCCAAAATAGTTATCAACGATCGTAATATTAGAGTGCTCATTGTTGGCGATGGCCCGCAAAAACATAACCTAGAAGAATTGATGCAAAAGTTGGGGACAAACACATTTGTGAAGTTTGTACGGCCAATGGATCATAACGAGATCCCCAAGTACATTGGTTTGTGTAATGTGGCTATAGGACCACTCGAGGTAACAGTGGACACTTTTGGATCAGTACCACGAAAAGTCTTGGAATACATGGCCTGCGCCAAGCCTGTGGTAGCTTGTCGCGGAGGTGTCTCAGAGGACCTAATTTTAGACGGGTATAATGGCTTGTTGATTCATCCCGGAAGCGTTGATGAGCTTGCGTCAGCAGTTTTGAAAATTATAAATACTCCGAATTGGGTCAAGGAAATGGGGTTGCATGCGAGGCAATACGTTGAAAAACACTACGATCTAAATGAAACAATTAAAGAATTTGAAGATGTTCTTCAGGCCTCTTGCACGAATAATGCTGGACGTTAACGAAAGGATAGAAATGGGGTATATTAAGCTCGCTGAAGAAAAACTCTCATCTTACATTAATGTAAAACACTCCCTGTTGACAAGTATGGGACGAACAGCCTTGGTCATAGGTCTAAAGTCTCTCGGGGTAGGCCCCGGGGATCAAGTAATCATGCCAAGTTTTGCTTGCAACATAGTGGTTAAGGCCATTGAATTCTGCGGCGCGAAGCCTATTTTCGCCGATGTGGATCTTGGTACGTACAACGTGGATCCCAAGGAAATTGAAAACAAGATTACAAAGAATACTAAGGCTGTTCTAGTGATTCACTGCTATGGCCAACCGGCGGACATGACCGAAATTACAGAGATAGCAGAAAGTAATGATGTTCCTATAATTGAAGATGCCGCCCATGCTTTTGGAGCGGACTATCATGGAAGAAAAGTAGGAAGTTTTGGGCAATTTTGTATTTTTAGCTTCTCAAAGAACATGGGCTGTTCATCAGGAGGTGGTCTCTCAACTAATTCAGATGACCTGATATTGCGCGCTACAGAGGTCTTGAAAGACCTTTATGCTAGCGAGAATGAGCTAATCCGTGTAGGGCACTCTGTGAAACAGATGCTATTAGCTTTTGGAAGCAAAAAAAGGGCTTGGCTTTCGTCCCTTAGAATGCTTGGTATTGCAACGAAAGTTGCGGATTCCGCTGCAGATAGTATTCCAAAATTGTTTAGTGCAGATGACAAAATAGCAAGCGAGGTGATCAGAGGCCTTAGGGAAGTAGACGGAAAAAATGAAGATAGAATAAGAAGGGCAAGGGTTTTGACAGAATTAATAAAGGACTTGAAAATTGATGATGTTAAGGTTCCCTTAGAAAGGGAAGATCGCACACATGTCTACTATCTTTACGGTCTAAAAGTCAACGAAAGGAAGAAAATTTTAGGAAGCCTGCGAAGAATTGAAAAATACATACCTTGGAGTCTGCCTTGGTTGTGCTCTTATGGACCGAAGGCAAAACATTTAGCGGAACATCTTGTCCTTTTTGAAATGAACTCGCCTCTTGATGATGAACGTCTACACTTAATAGCTTCTGCTTTAGCACATGCATCTTAACTAACCAGAAGCCTTGAGCACCTTGGGAGGCACTGAGCATAACAGGCGGATGCAAGAAAATAGGTAGAGTGCCGCCTAAGCTAGGTGAGCAACTTAATTCGGTAAAAATGATAAACCATGTCGATTAAACAAGAAAACGACCTTCAGGCTGGGCATGGCACGCCTTTCCTTTCGGTAATCGTTCCTGTTTATAATGCTGAAAAAACTATTGGAAAGTGTCTAGATTCTATTATGAGGTTGAAGTATCCTCAAGACAAACTTGAGGTTATTGTCATAGACGATGGCTCGACTGATGATACTCTTCACGTTGTTAAACAGTATCCCATTGAGTTGATCGCAAAAAAACGCGGCGGGCCATCATCAGCAATGAATATCGGAATAAAGGCAGCTAAGGGAGAAATAATTTTGAACATTGACTCCGACACATATATAGATCAAGACTGGCTAAGCAATGCATTGCCTGAATTCGTTGACCCTCGAGTCGGGATAGTTGGCGGACGCATAGACCTTGCTTCGACTCATAGTTTTTGGGCCAAACTGGTGAGCTACGATTCCGAGTATCGCGAAGACAAAGCAATCCAAAAATCAAAATACACAGACCACATGACTACAACCTGTACAGCCTTTCGGCGATGGCTGTTTGAAGAAATAGGTTTTTTTGATGAAAAGATCATTAACGGTTATGATCTGGATCTGTCGCATAGAGCCTTCAAAAGCGGGTGGAAGCTTGTTGTACAAAAAGACGCTGTCTGCTATCATGACTTCAAGACTTCTTTTCGTTCCTATTTTAGACAACACCACTTTGAAGAAGGATGGTATCAACTCAAATTAATCCTCAAGCACCCAGAACTTGTGTATGGGAAGAGAGTTTTCCCTTCAAGGCTCTATATACCGCTTTTCTTAGCTTCTTTCCTTTTCATAATTCCCTTTCTATTTTTTACAGATCGAATCGCACTTTTTTCACTTGTCCTTTCCTTATTCATTCTTTACCATTCTCCTGAAACAATTAAGATATTAAAGAAGCATAGAGAATGGATAATGTTGCTTTTTCCAATAGCCATCTTAGTGAGATATATTGCTTGGGTCGTCGGTTTTGCATCGTCTCTCGGCGACGAGATGGTATCAAGCTTTAAAGGAAGATAAGCTTTGTTTGCGTGGTCACTAAGGAAACGTTTACTTTATTGATTTCAGAAAAAAGCAGAAAAATGAAGTGAAGGCGAAACCGATGCGTTCATCATGGGCTTTGTCGTGTCAGTTTGGTGGTGAATCTTGCAAATCCGAATAGCTAGAGATCCTAACGAATGGAATGCTATAGTTGACAAGAGTCCCTATTCTGTTCTGCATCATACGTATGAGTTGTGCGGATTTCGTGAAGGTGCTCTCCCTCTAATTATTGAAGAACAAGGGCGTCGTTTCCTTTTTCCCTTGCGAATCATAATGTTGTCAAAAGTTCTAAAACTAGCAACTTCTCCGATGTATTATCATGCTTCTATCATTCCAGAAACCGCAGTTTCTGAATCAATGTTAACGGTGCTGGATAAGGTCGCAAATTTCCTTCGAGACATGCGAGTGGATTATTTATCTACCTGTGCTTCGCCTTTTTTGCCAAGGCATTTCAGAGCTATACTTAACTTGTGGTTTGAAAAGCGCGGGGCTACCGGTCAGGTTGTTTATTATCAAGCGATAAAGACTAGAAATACGACTTTTGAAGAGATATGGAAACGTAAGTTCAAAAAACGCAATAGGGAAGAAATACGTAAGGCGGAGAGAGAGGGAGTGAGGGTCATAAAAATTGATAGCGCAGAGGGCATGGCGCAATGGAAGGCCGGTATTCATCAATGCAATGTTTCGGCGCTAATTAGGCAAGGTCGATGGGGAGCATACCCAGAAAGCTATATGAATGTGTATTCAGCAGAACTAATTTCCACAAAAAACCTTTTAAAAGAACATTTTAACGTGTACGGGGTCATTTATGAAAGATCAATGATAGCATACGCTACAATTCACGAATTTAAGGGACTTATGGCGCTAACAAATATAGCGTCGCACACAAGATTTTTTGCTAAACATCCAAATGACATATTGATTGCTCATTTATTGAAAGAGGCTTGCGATAGAGGATTTGATTGGTTTGAATATGGATTTGATAGGGTGAAAAGAGACGGCAAGATACCAAGTCTATATCCTGGGCTTCAAGCCTTTAGGCGCAAATTTGGGTTTGAAGAGGTTCCAGCACGTTTCTATCGTTTAGGTTTAAGTCGAAGAGGGAGGATACTACAAAATCTCTATTCTGGTAGAGAGTATATTGTCGTCCAAAGCGCCCACATTCCGGAATCAATTAGGAACTCTCTTCTGAAGTTGTACCACCTTAGACGTCGCGAAGCGTTTATTTTTTCTCACGTATAAACGTTTGATGCCCATTGAAGGGAAGAAGGTAGCAACGCTTACCTGTTTGAAAAACGGATTACATTTTTAGAATATTCAGCGGCAACTTTTTTCTCATGAGCATTTCTTTCGTTTGTAAAATCGTCAAAAGAAATGGGTAGGAAAGAAGAGGAAGCATATCTTCTTTTGAAAGAAGGTCAAAGACAAAGTGTCCCTTCAAATCTCTTAAATAACTCGTAAACTCAGTTTTGCTCTTGGCAGATGATAATTCCTCAAGAAAACCAAGAAAATAGTGAAATAAGTTGATAAACTTGAGATCTTTTCTTACGTCAATTGTTTCCTCACAAGTTTCTTCAAGCGCTATCTTATACCACAAAAAAGGAATATCTAGCCCTGATTTAATTGGCAAATTTACCCACATAAACGGTCGTGGGTTGATCTCTATGAGCTTGAACTCACCATCTCGTGAATCCCTCTTGAATTCGACTTCTGCAGGTCCAAACCATTTTATCGCTTTTAGGATTTTGATGGCTAGACTTACAATTTTGGGGTTGTCCACAGTTTCTCCGCAAGAAGTAACCCCTTCTATTAACTGGTGCAATTTCCTCTCCACGCAAACTCCTAATGAACGATGTTTTCGGTCAAAGACTGTGCCTAAGGAGTACAGGTTCGTCGTTCCCCCCGGAATGTACTCTTGAATTAATGGTCTTGAAAAATATTTGCTAACGAGTTTATGTGCCGCGACCAACTCTTCGAATGACCACGCTTTGATTAACTTTGTCCTAAATATGTTCCGAAATCCAATGTTAATCCTAGGCTTTATTACAACAGGGTAGGTCAATTCGTTCTTAAGATGATGCAATTCCTCGAGATTAGTGGGTGTAAAGGTTCTAGGAATAGGTACATCTTCTTTTGAAGCTAACTGCATGGTCAATCCCTTGTCAACGGTGTATTGTAAACGCTCGTTGGGTGGAAGGGGGAAAATGAAAGCCTTCTCAATAATATGTCTGTACTTCATCGCAAGAAAAATTATATCATCCCCCCCTGGAAGCAGCACAGGTCTTTTGAACATATGGCCTATCTTGACCAAGGTAGCGAGGCTTTCTCTAGGGCTTTCAATAGGGTTCTGGTAGAGAAGGCGTCTCATGCAATACCTTGACATAAAACCTACCGAGTAGGGCGTAGAGTCAGTTGCTATTACCGGGATCCCTCTTCTGCCCAGTGACCTTATCATCGCAAGAGCTGTCGTCGAGCTGGCATTCGAAATCACAACATTTTTCATACGCTGCATCATTCAGAAATTTCCTTTCCACTGACTCTCCACTGGTGTTGAATATTGAAGAGGTTTAAACTTTTGAGGTTTTTGCAGGTTCCTTTACTGAAGACTAGGCAAACAAGGCCAAGTACTTACATAGCTAGTTGCTTTGTTTTGTTGAAGATTTGTTTCACAATGTTTAATAGGCTGCCATAAATCAGTATACGACGCATGTGATTGCAAAATGGTTGATCTTTTTGATTTTATTGCCTCCTCTATAATGCTGGTTATCCTCTCTCTTGTTGCAGTGATTTCAATATTAATCAATGTTGCAACTGTTCAGTCACCAATCATTGGTGTCATTGCATTTTCTGTATATGTCATTGCTTTGGGGCGTATTCTAGGTGGTTCATTTTTTAGTGATGATGAAGAGGTTTTCACGAGGTTTCTATATGGTGTGTTTGTTCTAATTTGCTTCCTTATCCTAATAGCGACCCCGCTGACCATACTATATGTGCTTAATGTCATAACTCTTGCAATTGTTCTATCGACGCCCTTGATAGTCTCGATCGCGTACACGAAATTAAAAGGTCAAGACCAAAAAAAGAGCGGATATAAAGGAAAAAGTACGAATGATGCTCCAGCGAATTTTTCACCGTTATTTGTCATTCCAATGGTCTTGATTGCTTTCAGCGAATTTCTGCTTGTTCAGGCAAGGTCTGGGTGGGTTATTGGAACGGTTTGGGACGTTGTGTCACAGCCTTTTTTCTATGTGTACTTTCTGGCGACTGCTACCTTGGTTGCAGTGGTTCTATATTCGAGGACCAATGCCTCATCGAAGATGTTAATTGTATTGACGTTTTCGCTGGTTTCTATAACAATCTTAGCAGTAGTGATCTACCCAGGCAACGAAGGAGATCCTACTTCTCATATGGGTACAGCACGGATAATAGTCGATTATGGTACCTTAAGATGGATTCCAACCTTAAGTCAACTAAACCCATGGGTTATATACGCGCTTCTGAAGGAAAGGGCATTGGGATTGCTTACTGCCATCATTGCCAAATCATCTGTGATCGACGTTTACTGGATACATACCTTTATCACGCCTGTTTTTAGCGGTATTTTCATTCCATTAACCAGCTATAAAATTACTAAATTAATAAGCAAGGAAGACAAAGTTTCACTTCTAGCTGCCTTTCTGGCATCATTTTATTCCATGTTTGTTATATGGGGTTCTATATCCACAGGCAATAGTCTCGGTTTCGCATCATTCTTTGTTTCAATGTACTTCTCACTGCTTTATTTGAAATCTCATAATGGGAAAATAACGTTGTTTTTGAACGGGTTGACCATTATTGTTACGGCGCTTCTACACCCGTTGACTGGTGTAATGGCTCTTGTCGTTTTGTTTATGGCTTTTAGTATAAGACAGTATGAATCTATTAAGCTCAAAAGTTTGCGCAAGGCACATTTTATTCTCGCTGCCTCGTTTATCATTGGCGTTCTTGCCATTCCTGCTGCATTCAGTTTGAACAATATAATTTATTTGTACTTTGCTTCGCCTATACTTCGCGCACTGTATGAAAAAGAGATCATAGCGTTTAGTGTCGAGAAATTTTTGAAAACTGATGCATGGGGTTGGGTCTTCGGAGAGGTTTTTTTCTATCGCGCGAATTGGACTTTCAAGGACCTTGTGCTTTTAGGGTCAGTTCCATTTTTAGGTATGTTAGGATTGGCATACGCGTTGAAGAAGGAAAGCAAGTATTCTAGAAGCTCTGTATTGTTCATGTTATTTATATTTATGATTTCCCTCATTGATTATCGACTTTTTGAATATGCCATGGTGAATGTACCGTTTGGGCCAGCTAGAGTATGTATGTTTGGTTATCTTGTAGCAATTCCGTTCGTGGCAATTACGATTATTTCTGCGTTGAACTTTTTGGAGGGAGAAGTTTCTGAGAAGATCAAGATGCCTTCCTTTGTCAACAGAATCGTGTCTGAACTATCTGCTAGGCGAGTTTTGGCTGGAGTGCTTGTGGTTCTTGCCCTTTCGGCATTCGCTGTATCATCGATATATAGGACTTATTCAGTTATGGGAGGAGGGTTATGGCCAACGCAACTCGAAGTTGACGCAATAAAATACATCGATGAACACACCGATGAAAGATACGTTGTCTTTGCGATGCCCCATACCGCAGCAATCGCTGATGGCTTTGTAGGCTGGTTGAATCCCGCAAAATTTTATGTTTACAGTTCTGAACTTGGGCAGCTTCCCTCTGTCAAAGATATGGTTGATTACATGAAAAGATATGGCGCAGGTATTGGGTATTATATCGCCTTGTCGTTTGGAACACTAAATTTCGAGAAAACTATTGCTGAAGCTTCGAGAACCTTCGGGTTGTTCAAAGTTCTAAGCAACGAACACGGAGTAGTTTACATATTTCAATACAAAATTCCGCCCCTACCTACCAGCCCAGAGGTGAAGGCCTTTTACTGGGATACTCCACCAGGCTACATGGTACAGAACGATTTGATGAGGGTTATTTTTAACCCCACAACTAGAACTCTTGACGTAGTGGACTACTGGGGTGAGCTTTATGAAAGTTTGGATTTGAACAAGGCATTGGTGGCTGAAAAATCGCTCGGAAATTTCACCTCAATTGAATACTACAGTTTTCAAAACGATATGTGGGTTAAATGGGATCCGCTCCAAGAAATTTCTTCAGCTCAGCAATTCAAATTTAGGTTAGTGTTTGAAAACGATTTCCTTGTCGGAATTGTGGAGAGAGGTCGATCCTTTGTCCAGTTATGGTGGGGGAATAACCAAGAATCTACTCTTAATCTACAGGTAGGAGATTTTACGCGCACCTATATTCCAGGTCTGGTAGGCGGAGCGAACTCTTACAATGTAACCTCGATGGAGTATGGGTTGCTTTACACGGTCAGCCGAACGGCTGGAATCACACTCCACCCTGCACGCGCGTATGATATTAACACCACTTCTCTTGCCTATGATCAAATTGCGAGATATTGTGACTTAAATGAAACCGAAGGATACTTATGGTATGATCTCTTCGTCCAAAATAATGCTAATTTCGATCAGTGGGCCTACATTGAAGCATGGCTTCCGGATGAAATCTATGGGGGGATAGCTCCTTCAGTCAGCTATAGTCGCGATGATGGGAAAACATGGATCTCCGGCGGGTCGGTCCAAACACTTAGTGGAGTTGATATCAAATGGGTCGTTACCCTGCCTCGCAGTACAACTGAGAAACCTACGACGTGGTATGATATTACCTCTGGAACTGGCTTTCCCTACGTCCTTCCTGAAAAATTTACTGATTCGGGGGGCGCGCAGAACAGGCTCATCTACGGCTTCTACATGCCAGCAGGAGAGACAGCACTTGTTAAGCTAACATTTTCTATTTACAACTCGAAGCCTTTAAAGATAACCTACTTATTCAAGGATTCAAATGACATCACCTTTGGGCTTCGTAACATGATTAAAAGCTCTGTAAAGCTCTATAGTTATGGAGGCTCTAAATATGTAGGGGGCTTTAATTCGACACAAATCCCAGCATCATTAGCCATAACTCAAGACGAGACGGGCAAGATAAAGTCTATGATCGTTACGATCCCGCCCAACACAACGTTTTCACTGCTTTCGGGAAAAGGACTTGATACAACAATCGATTCAGATGGCAATGGAATACCCGATTCAGTAGAGCGTCTTTGACATAAATAAGGGGGTTCTTTTTGAATATCGAAAACAAAGCTATTCTCGTCACTGGCGGAGCAGGTTTCATAGGAAGCTGGTTGGTTGACCAAATAGCGTTGCTTAAACCAGAAAAGGTCGTCGTAATAGACAATTTTTTCTTAGGTAAGATGGAAAATCTAGCCAGAGCAGAAACGCAGCTCGGTAGCAAGCTGAAAATCTACCAGAGCGACGCTACCAACTATGAGGCTCTGAAAGATATCGCCTGGAAAGAAGGGCAGGTTGATGTAGTTTTTAACCTTGCTGTGAAGCCGTTGTCTGTTTCTTTCGTTGATCCTGCAGATGTCTATTGGACTTCTACCAGAATAGCCATGAACCTACTAGAACTGCAAAGGAAGGAGCTATTCGCAACGCTCATACACTTCTCCTCGTCCGAAGCCTATGGTTCCGCAGAGTACGTCCCAATGGATGAAAAACATCCACTCAGACCTACAACACCATACGGAGCTGGAAAGGCCGCCGCTGATCACCTAGTCCTATCATATTATGAAAGTTATGGAAATGACGTAGCTATAATCAGGCCCTTTAACACTTATGGGCCAAGACAGAATGAAAAGACCTATGCTGGAGTGATTCCTACAACCATTCAAAGAATACTGAATTGTGAATCACCGATCATACTCGGAGACGGAAACCAGACAAGGGACTTTACGTTTGTTGAAGATGTCACTGAAGCTGCAATAGAAATCTACGAAAAAAAGGCCACACGTGGACGGGTCATAAATGTCGGAACAGGCAAAGAAACCAGCATAAACGAATTAGTGCACATAATTGCGAAGTTGATGAACTATAAGGGGAAAATCATTCGCAGAAGTCCCAGACCAGCGGATGTTCGAAGGCATTGCGCGGATGCAACACTAGCCAAGAAACTGATAGGCTTTAATCCCAAGACTTCTCTTGAAGATGGACTGCGAAAAACGATTGCATGGTACTCTAAGAAACTTGGGGGTCAGAGGTGAGGCTATTAATAACTGGTGCTTCAGGGTTCATTGGGAAAAACTTATTACTTAAGGTCCCGAAAAAATGGGAGGTCGTTGCCACATACAATAAGAGCAGTGATTTTCCCGAGTTTGTCACTAAAAAAAGATTAAGCAATGTAGAAGCAGTTAGGGTTGACCTTACAAATCTGCGGGAAACTCGAGAAAAAATTGCTGGCGAATTTGACTCTGCCATTCATCTAGCGAGTAATACAGACGTACAATCTTCCTTGAAGAGACCTGAGACAGATCTTCAGTTGAACGTGGTCACTTTTCTAAATACGGTCAAAGCTGCAAAGATTAGCGATTTGATATTCATGTCGTCAGGAGCGGTGTATGATGGTAATAATGGGCTCGTCACTCCGAAGAGTCATCTACATCCGTCATTTCCTTACGCAATTTCGAAATTGGCATGTGAAAATTACGCACTATATTTTAGAAGGCATAATTTAGTCAAGAACTATGTCATTCTAAGATTTTTTGGGGCTTATGGGCCATTCGAATTGCCCAGAAAAATCTACACTAAGCTTGTTAGGGCGTTTTATTTCGAAGACAGGCGCGAATTTACGATTAAAGGAGATGGAAACAATTTTATCGATGCCATGTACATCAATGACGCTGTTGATGGCATCCTCTCTGTTTTAAGATCCGCTGTTAGAGATTTAACCGTGGACTTTGCAACGGGAAACCCTATGACAATCAACGCATTAGTGATGAAAGTTGCAGAAATTTTTGGAAAAACGGAAGTGACGTTGAGACATGAAGGCTGGCCACCTGAGTATAATACGTTTTATGCATCTAACAAAGATATGGAGGTTCTCTACGGGTTTAAACATAGTACTTCACTGGAAGCTGGGTTACGGAGACTAGCAGCTTGGCTAGAGAAAAAGCGTGCATAGTCGCTCTGTTTTATCCTGCAGTTGGAGGTATGACAACTTTGGTACGACAGTTGATTAAAGCACTGAGTGGAAAGTACGAAGTGCTGATCCTTAGTGTCAAGCCGATGGAGGAAGAAGGATCGGAGGTTTATCACTACAATATTGCGCTGAACTCGAAACTGAACGTACTCTTTAGCTCAGGGCACCTACCTACAACCATGCTCTATGAGTTGTCAGGCGCATTCTGGTGTTTTGCATTAAGTCTAGTTGGTGTTGAAATCTTTCTAGTTCAAGATGCTGTCTTGAGCGGTTTCTTAGCTGTTATCGTGGGCAAATTGATGGGTAGGCAAGTTTATTTGTTTGATTATGGTCCAGTGTTGAATATTCACAATTCTCACTATGTGAGAACGCTAAGGAGTAAGTATAGTGGTGGGCTTCTAACCACTTTATATGTGAAGTTGCTCAGAATAATGAGTAAAATATCTCTTAGGTACTGTCGGAAATTTTTCGTTTATAGCCATGAAATGAAAAAACATGCCCTTAACTGTGGCTTGGTTAAGGAGAAAATTGTGTTCTACACCTTCCCAATAGATATGAACATATTTTACTCATATAACAGTCACCAAAAAAAGAAGATTAGAGAGAAATTTGGGATCAAGAAAAACGAAAAAGTTGTGACATACATCGGTAGGATCAGTAGCGATAAAGGGCTTCCGCATTTATTGGAATCAGCTAGAGTTCTTAGCCGAAAATATGTTGAAGGAATTCGGTTTATCATAGCTGGAGATGGCCCGCTTTTAGAATGGTTGTTTCAAAACGTCGTTGGAGAGTTGAGAGATCATGTATTATATTTAGGCCCGCTTCGAAAGCCCCAAGAAGTTGCAGACGTTCTTAACGCTTCTGATATTTTTGTCTATCCTATAACGATAAGTGCCGGTTACGCTATGTCCGTTCTTGAAGCAATGGCAACCGGATTGCCAAGCATAATAACGGATGTCGGTCCATCAAAGGATCTGGTAACGAACAATTACAATGGAATTGTTGTTCCTGCTAATGATTCTGAAGCGCTGAGTGACGCACTCGAACGTCTTATTGTAAATGAAAAATTAAGGAAATCCATTGGAGAAAATGCAAAAAAAATAGTCCACAATTTCTCCTTTGAAACCTACAGGAAAACCATATTGGACAATGTCGAATAAGGCGAAACTGGACTTTTGATATCCAGATCGTATTGAAGCATTTAAGTTGGGCTTTTAAGGGATAATGAGACAAGGTATTTTAAGGGGTAATGAAACAGAATATTTTATGACTTCGAAACAGGGGAGCCTTGTTAACTCGTGAATCGATCGTGGGTTATCCGCAGATATAAGGAAGGTGACGAATTTGGCATCGCTAGGCTTAGTAAACTTGAATATGGCTTTGATGAAGATTACTGGAGAACCTTGTGGGTATGGGAGTGCAGAAAAAATCCTAATGGTCATTTTACCATGGTTGCTGAACACAATGGACAAATCGTGGGACACATGTCCTTAGTCCTTTATCATATGAAGGTCGGCAACGATATTGTGACTGGTTCGCAGGCCGTTGATTTAATTGTGCATCCCTCCTTTAGAGGGCGCGGAATTTTTCTAACGCTAGGGAAGAAATTGTTAAATGAGGCAGGAGAGAAAGGAATAGTTGTCTCTTATGGGTTTCCGAACAAACCAGCTCATTCGGGCCACCTCAAGTATGGGTGGTTTGATGTCTGCAATGTTCCAAACTTTACCAAGTTTCTAGATACTTATATTGCCTTAAACCATTACTTAGCTGGATATAAACCTATTAGTCTTCTAAATAGGAGCAAAGTGTCAAAGTCTCTTCTCGAGATTGTTCTGCGTGTTACTTCATTGTTCATTAATTTATTTGTCAGCTTACTCGCCAAAGGCGAAAGCGTTTCTTATTTAAAAGAGTGCAGTATTAAAAGAGTCACACGATTTGATCGTAGATTCGATGATTTTTGGAAGAATGTGTCAGAGAATTACCGCATTGCCGTAGTCAGAGAGCACGAATATTTAAATTGGAGATACTTCAGTAAGCCTAATACTCAGTACATGGTTTTCGTGGCTGAGGGCAAGAGTAAGATTTTAGGGTATATAATTTTGCAGGTCAAGAAAAAAGCGGGGTACATTATAGACATTTTCGCCTACCCAGATGGGCGCGTGATAGCTTCCTTATTATCAGAAACTCTTCGTTATTTCAAACGCGAAAGAGTGGGGTGGGTCACATGTCTAACTACCGGAAGCATATTGCTTTATAGAGTTCTTAGAGAGAGGGGATTTATCCCGATTCCGTCTGAATGTCCTTTGATCGCTCGCATAAATTCGCCTCAGATCCCTGAAAAATTGATAAGAGACACTAGTAATTGGTACATCACTATGGGAGATTCTATAGATAGGGGCACTTAGAGCCATCAATCAAAGTAAGAAACGGGTTCTTGGAATGAGAAGAACAATGAGAATTGTGATTTGTTGTGATGTGGACCCAGATGTTTTAGGGTACGATATACCAGCTTCGAGATTTGATGCGCCCAAAGCGGAACTCAGTTGGAGAGGAGTGGAAGAAAACGCTTCTAAAGCAAGAGAGATTTGCGACTTGGTTGAAGACTCCCAATCTAAAACTGCTAAAATCACTTGGTTTGTGAGATCTGACGAGCAGATGAAAATCATCTTTGAAGACTTCGCTTATCCGCTAAGACGTTTTCGGGATCTATGGAAGAAATTTAAGCTTCGGGGGGATGAAATCGGTTGGCATCCGCATCTTTGGCGATGGAGCGATCAAAAGCAGTGTTGGTATCAAGAGATATCCGATACAGAATGGATAAGTTACTGTCTAGAAGAGGGGCACAAGGAATTTCCTAAACTTGCTATGGATTTAGCCAGCGTAAAAGCTGGGTGGAGTTTCCACAACAATTTCACTATGAGAAAAGTTAATGATCTTGGATTAATGGTCGACGTGTCTGCTCTACCTGGGCTAAGACATCGGGGGGGTCGCGATGAGAGAGGTAGTTATTTTGTTAATGAATATGATTGGTCTATAACCCCGGATAAACCATACTTTCCATCAGAAAAGGATTTTCGAAGACCAACGATGGGTAACGAAGAAAAAAGTCTAAGGATTTTAGAACTACCAGTAACAGTTATTCCCAAGAGTTTAGGACGAATTCGAGGTGCTTACGTGGCAAACGTGACGAGCACCGATTTCCAGTATCTGGCGGAGAAAAAATTCAGAGAGTCTGAGAAAAGCAACGGGATTCTGGTAGCGTTCTTTCATCCGATTGATCTTTTCAAACCGAAAGCAAATACAAACTTTAAAAACAATTTAAAGACATTGACGCGATTGTCTCGAAGTTTGAAAACACCGTTCGCTTTTCTTACGGCCAGAGAAATGGCGAAAGAATTCTTGGGCAGGTCTCGTAGCTTGGAATAGATCAAGAGGTTTTGTATGTTCGCCATTATAGTCACTAGTCACACTTGGATGGAGCGAATGATCTCTGGTTTATGACTGGGTGACCACGCTTCTAGAGTTTTATGGAAATATTTCTTGTTTTTCTCACTTTTTTGCGTGCAATGATAAAGTACGCTATAGGATTGAAAATGCTTGCTACAAAGTCTCCTATAATCCTTAATGGGGCATATCTAAAGAAAGTCTCCCTGATACCTACCTCGGTGGTGATAGAATAACCCACTATTTCGAAACCCATTTTTTTGATTTTTTTTATGTCATAAAAGGTATGATACCAAGCCCAGCTGCGCTCTCCACTCTGTAAGAGTTTTTTCTGAATAAACCCATACAGTTTGTTAAAGTTTGTGGTAGCAATAACGATGTCAGCCTCCTCGTCACATACACGCTCAAACTCTTCTATCAATTTCCTTCCTTCAGGTTCATTGAAATGCTCTATTACCTGACCGCACCAAATGAAGTTGAACTGATTTGGCTTAAAAGGTAACCTTGATACGTCGCACAAAACAAACTCGGCTTTTGCGTTTCTAAAGGTCTTCGCTACTTTTAGGGCATAAAGGTTAACGTCAACGCCCAATAATCTTGTACATCTGAAGTATGGTAGATAATTTCCGTCACCACAACATGCATCGAGGCATAGCCCTCTGCTGTACTCTTTGACCGCTTTCCCGGCGTTTGGAATTGCGACCCTGAGATATCTTGGTATTTTCACGCCCTTTTTCATCTAACCGACAACTCCTTGCCAGTTTAGAAGTGATGATAGATTTGCCATCCATAAAAGCCTTTACCCACGGTCTTCAAGACCTCTCAACACGATGACGAAAGAGATTCAGAACGTCCTAACTCTTGATCAGTTCATAACTAAAGCAGAGGATAAGTATATTAGAAAATATTGGCTTTCTTACCTTTAGGCAAAGGTGGCAAACTCATTGAAACGGATGGTTAGACCGAGTTTATCTTTTTTTTCTCTCATGATTTTTCTACTTCTGATATTTGGTCGGCTTCTTGTTCCTTTTGACGAGGTTGAGGCTAATGCAACTAACACATTTTCAGTCACTGACCACAATGAAACCATCACTATAAAAACACAAGACTTTACCTATGCGTTTAACAAGTCCTTAGGAAGTTTCATCAGTGCGACTATGGGAACCTTCGAACTGGTCGGTACTTGGGAAGGAAAAAAGATCTTTAATCGTTTTTCATGTCGAGAAAACTCCACCGGCAGTTTTGTTGATGTAGAGAACATAGATACGAAAATGAACCTTACGACGACGATAAAAGAGCAAGCGCTAGACTCTGTCGTTTTTCAATCACACGGATATCTGAGAACGCTTCCTCCTCACGATGGATCGGAGGGAAAAATCTTCGTCACATTGACTTACAATGTAACATCCTACAATTTTGTGACGCTCAACGCAACGTTCGAGTCGAAGATTCCTAACAACTATGCAGACGATTTATATTACATACCCAATGTACGATTCTTCTGGAACAACCCTCACAAATATGATATAATCGGATCAGAAGGCGGAGTCTACGCGGTTTGGAATGATCAAGCTGTTTTTGTGGCAACACTAATGAAGACTTACACGGTCGCAGGTATTAACTCATCTACCAATGCGGGTCCGATCTGCGTTTCAATTCGGCATCCCTCGTTGTTAGGGGAATTTCACATTACCAACCACCAGATGATAATGTCTTTTCATCTTTTCAAGGTTGAAAACTTTAGAAACTTGTGGAGAAAACGGATTTTCCTTTATATGGATGGTGACTGCATTCCGTCTGAAAGCGAAATAAACACAATCCGCAAAGACTGGAGACAGAATGTCATCATCTTTTTTGATCAGTGGAGCGTAACATGGGGGAATTGGACACCATACAACATGAACGATTTCCAAGAGGCAATACGCCATGCTCACTCGCTTAATATGAAGATTTTCCTTTACTTCAGTTTTCTTTATGACGAAAGCCTTCAGCTCCCAAGCGATTGGATCTATGCCTCATCTGGTATTCACTATTTTATGCACGGCTCTGAAAAGAGTTTTTATCTAATATTCGTTAACGAACCGTTCATGAATTTCCTATACAATAAAATACTATGGTTAAAACAGAATTATGACATAGACGGAATTTACTTTGACTTTTATGACGCAACGAGCAAGAATCAGGTTTCCGATGGATACTACAGGATGCTTCTCGTCAAAAAATTGAAAGATCTAGGACTAGACGTAATCGCTCATAGTTTATTCCCCTATTCTTCGCCGATGCTTTTCGCTAGATTTTATGGAGAGAACTACGAAAAATGGACATTATACGGTCCAAATTCGGTTCAAACAATTATGTCCAATGGGACCTTCAATGTTGCAGCGCTTTATACGTTGCCAAAGGATAGTTCGATGTTTGCTTACACATTGACACATGGTATTTCTGTTTTCTTAGCAAATGGAACATTAGAAAGCGGATTTTATAATTACAACTGGAATGAGGATCAACGAAAATGGGTTCTCAGTGTTCTTGAGGTCTACAATCAATTCGACACAGACATCATCAGGATTTATCCATACTGGAATACATCCTATAACATGAATGCGAATGTCACGACATACGAACTACATGATAGATCCTACGTTGCTGTTATAGCGAGTCTAGGTAAAGGCGTTTTACAGCCAAAATTGAACTTAACAAACATTATCACTAATGGCAATTATCATGTATACGATTTGTTGAATGAGAAGTCTCTCGGAATATACCCCGAAAATCAACCCTCTCTCACGATCAATAACAATACGGCCATCGCGTTACGTCTCACCCCAATAGAACAGCCACAAATAATTAAACATTCGATAGTGGACTCCATAACGCAAACTTTCATTGATAGAAAGCTACTCATTAATGTTTCATCACCATACGGAACTACAACTTTACTAAAGATTTTCTGTGGTGAATACGAAAGGCCGAACCAGGTTCTGATTGATGTTCATGAAAAGTCTGAAGGATCAGTGTGGAGTTACGATTCCTCTTCACGAATTCTATCAGTGAAAATTGACCATTCAGGTTCTGACCAAAGCGAGGTTGTGGTAAACTGGGGCACCATCATAGACCTTAATCCGCCCATCATCTCGAAAATTGACCATTCACCTAGCTATCCAGAATATGACCAAGTTGTCACCGTGAAAGCCAACATTTCAGATCAGCAAAGTGGTGTCGAAACCGTTATCCTAAGCTACTATAACGGGTCACATTGGATGAATGTCACAATGGTGCCAGAAAGCCTCTTTACCGCAACGGTTCCTGCTATGCCTTATGGAACAACAGTTCAATACAAGGTGTATGCTTCTGACAAAGCTGGAAACTGGGCTACAAGTCAAATTTACAGCTACCAAGTAAGAGCTAAACAGGCAACCACAGGATTACCGACTGAAATTCTCATAGTGGTCATCCTAATTGTATCCGTATTTATCGGAGTTGTGGTTTACCTTGGCAAACTCTTAACTCGCACCTCCGGTCAGAAAAAAAATAAACGAGAGCAAAGAAAGAAAGTTAAGAAATCCTAGGATTTCGAAAATAGCAGTGGCTGGAACCTAGGGCATCCTGATGTCGCGTCAGAAATAGGAAAATTTGCCGTTCAAAACATTTAAGAACCACCATAGTGATTATTCACAACACAATACGCGAACCTTTCCAAAAATATCGAGGAGCAGATCTAATCCAGGCAGGCGGGTAACATCAATGAGAAACAAGTCCGGCTTTGAAAAACTCGAAGAACTGATGGTTAAAGACCCAAAACTTCTCTTCACAATGGCTTCTTTCATAATGGTACTGGCAGTCTATACAAATCTAAGCATGAACGCATCGCCGTTGATAGGCACAGTAGCATCCAGCATCTACTTTCTGATCAACGCAACTTTCCTCGGACAAGCCTTGTTTAAGGAAGAAAGCCTTTTCCTAAGATTCGCTTTGGGAAGCCTACTGCTCATCGTCTCATTGGGTCTAATTGCTTGGTCAATTATGATCATCCACAACCTTGATATTGTCGGGTCAATAGTAGCCCTCTGCACTGTGGCTGCTATGTGTTCTTTTTCTAACAAGGTGGTAAAACACAAGAATGTTTCTTAACCGGCTACACGACTCTTGGCTCGCTTACGCTCTCAGACTTTTTTGTCTCTTGACGATTCTCCTCTCATTTTATTTCCTTTTTGCATCAAGATTTGGCGAGGTTTACACCGTTTGGCAAGTCATGCACCCTCTATTCATACCCACGTTTACTGCTTCGACTTTCCTTCTGCTCATCGTAATATTTTCTTCTGGTACGGTTGAGTACAAACTTTTTTTTACCATGCTTCATTCCATGCTTTCCCACAGCCTCATGGTCATAATTTTTCCCGCAGGCAACATTGGCGTTCAGCAGGGAATGTTGGGCGAGACTAGACTCGTGTTTGACAACGTTATCTCCCACGGGTTCGGCTGGTCAATTGAAAGCATTCCCCTCAAGATTTATATCTTGCTTAGAGGAGAAAACCTTCAAACCGCATTTAGTGTGATCTTCGCTCGCATGTTTGGTGTGGACGTTTTTTGGACGCACTTGTTGCTTGTACCACTCTTGTGGGGAATATTTGTTCCTCTAATTGCTTTTATGGTATCGAAGACGCTTGGCGCGAGCGACAAGGTCTCTGTCCTCTCAAGTCTAGTTGTTTCACTGTTTCCAACCAGCATTGTCTGGGGCAATACTTCAATACCAAATGGTTTAAGCTATCTTTTCTTCTTCTGTTTTGCATATTTTCTCTTGAAATATGTTAAATCCAGCAGAAAAAAAGATCTCTTTCTAGTCGCAACCTTCTTTTTAGCCTCATTCATGTCCCATTATTTGGCTGGAACTGTAGCTTTCTCTCTTCTACTACTAGCGAATGTCATCAAAAATTATGAAAATGAGAAAGGCAAATCAAATTTAAGAGCAAAACTCATAGTTCTTCTGTCTTTCATTTTCTGCGTCAGTATCCTACCCTTCGCTTTAGCATATCGCAGGTTTTTCTACCCTTGGGACAACACATATTTTAGTTTAGAGACGCTCTCCGGGCTGCCGTCCTCAGCAGCGTTTTTGTCCATTCTGTTTGGAAGCTATTTTAATTTCCTGTCGCAGGAGGCGTATATTACCACAGTAGCTTTTGGTGCAGCTCCGTTGCTAGGGTTTATAGGAATGATGTACGTCCTAGGCGCAAGCGTTAGAAACAGATCTAAGAGAAGTATTAATCCATGCGTGCTATTCCTTTTTCTAGCAGTTGCACTGGTCGTGGTTGATGATAGAATTGTGAAGTTTTTCATGACGAACGTTCCTTTCGTTGAGGTTGACAGACTTTGGGTGTTCAGAGATTTCCTCCTTGTTCCATTCGCAGCTCTTTTCATCGTGGGCACCCTCTCGGAGACGCGCGCCATCTTTGACAGAGTGTCTAAAAACGTCTTTTCGATTTTGCAAAAAACATTCTCACTAGGCAAGTTTTCCAACACATTTTCATTTTTCACGCGTGGACACTTGATTAGAGGTGTAAGTTTAGGGTCTATCTTCGCGCATATCCTCATACTCATAATTGTTTCCGGCTGGGTCACAGCCTCAGTCTACTACGCCTATCCACACGGGGCTCCCCTACAGACGACCACATACGAACTCGAGGCAGTTAAAGACATTGACCAAAACACCCACGAAAGATACATCGTAGTCGGCGACCAATGGATAACATTCGCTGGGCAAATGTTCGTCGGAATCAACAACCCCAGAGCCTTCTACTTCTCCCACATAGACCCACATGGAATTAGCCTCTTCATTCAGATGAAAACCAATGTTACAAAAGAAACCCTAATTGAAGCCATGAAAACCAACAACGCCACAATCGCCTATTTCATAATCGAAAAACCAAGACTGGGCACAGGAGAATACAACCGTGTAATCCAAAAAGCCCAAGAAAACAGCCTCCAAACATACAAAATCTTCTACTATCCTGAAGGCGAAGAAAAACTCCGCATATTCTACTACAAAAGGCAATCGGCTGAAGATTAAACCATAATAGGAATATGACACGTGAGAAATGTTGTCATTGATGCATTAAGTTAAGTTTTCTCAACTCTTTGAATTTTTCTCCATCTTGTAAAATTGTATGCATTTAACCAATAGGTAAATTAGCTTGTGACGCCCTTTCTATGCATGAAAGCAAGAATTGGCTCAGAGAGACATCCACAAGGAAAAAGAGGCAAACGAACCATGTCAAAATTGTTCTGGGATCTTCTCTCATCTAAGAACAGAGCTAAAATTTTTTATATTCTTGCTTTCATTCCACTTATATTAATCATATATTTTCAACCAGGGTGGCCATTCGCTGTCATAAGTCCAATGTATGGTTTCATTCTTCTTATCTTGAAGAAAGACAACCTCTTCTTCCACAACGGAGCAGACAACATCCAAAAAATCATAGGAGCAGCCATCATTTTAGGCAGCTTCTTCATCTACTATCCGTTGGTCTCCCTATTCCCAAGAGCATCATTTTACAACATAGCCAACTACGCCACATTCATACTAGGACTATTCCTCACCTTCTTTGAAATCTCCGCCTTAAAACAAGCCGTCACACCTTTATTCCTAATCGTGGCGGTCACGTTAAACTCTCTCTTATTTGATTGGCTGGAACCTCTGCTAAGCCCTTACATTAGCTATTTCATATCACTGATGAGCATCATCTTACGGACTTTAGGAATGAACGTTACACCTCAGTACCCAAACATCATTGTCTTAAACGCTCCGAGTGGATCAATCCCAGCCTTTTTCACATGGGGTTGCGTTGCCAGCTCCAGCATAGTGTTTTCCATAATACTAGTCGTGTTCATGCTTGAAGAAACTGCTAGACCCCGAACCAAATTGCTGTGGGCTATTTTCGGCATCCTTGGCACCTTCGCCATAAACATCATACGAGTCATCACAATTTTCCTATCGTGGCAATTATACGGGTTTGAGGTTGGAGAAAAAGTACACTGGTATCTAGGATATGCCCTCTTTATCACTTGGCTAGCGCTCTTCCTCTATATGTTTACTAAAAGACAAACCATCCTTAAACAAATCAAAACGATACCTCGTAGACTACGAGAGATCCCCTGAAGAGCTAGCTACCCTTCTACTTATCCAGCATCAACCCTCGCAGAATCAGTCTATACAACCCGCGGCAAACTAAACTCTAATCGAAACAATGAAAACCAACAATGTCACCGTCGCTTACTTCATCATAGAAAAACCAAGATTAGGCACAGAAACCTACAATAGCATTATCAGCAAAGCTCAACAAAACAACCTCCAAACATACAAAATCTACTACCATCCTGAGGACGAAGAAAAACTCCGCATATTCTATTACAAAGAGCATTGAGTATTTCACATCCTTGAAAAGCCTAATCCTAAAACTCTAGGAATGAACGTTACCACTTAGCATCTAACAGAGCGCGCGCATTTTTATCATCTAAAGTATGATTGGCGCCATCTTGACTATTTTCCGGCCTCGTGCCAACGGCAATCATGCAAGTGTCGACGGCTTTCACCTTCTCTTTAATATATGTGCTACAATGTTTTTGGAGGCTTGGCCATCACCGAATGGGTTCTTCAATCTTTCCAGCCTAGCTTTAATATTTCCTCCTTCCATAACTTCTCTTGCTGCCTCAATAATTCTGTCTTGGTTGCTTCCAACGAGAACGTTGGCGCCCAGTTCTGTTGTTTCAGTCCATTCTGTTTTGTCTCGCAGCGTTATACACG
>Ga0315280_10002778_pt1 | contig 27937 bp, 21 predicted proteins | sample YL17G06_40_MG_FD_203697 | JGI IMG/M metagenome (GOLD analysis project Ga0315280, IMG submission 203697) | Sediment microbial communities from Yellowstone Lake, YNP, Wyoming, USA - YL17G06_40 | ecosystem: Environmental > Aquatic > Freshwater > Lake > Sediment | place: USA: Wyoming | collected... | reverse complement strand
GAACCCCTCCAGCCGCTGGCACATCTACAACCAGCACCCGCACCACCTGATGTTGACCGAATCGGTCCGCGTGGACGGGGTCCTCAAGCCGGACCAGGAAATCGCTTGGGGGCCCGCCCGCATCCGCGTGCTCGCAACTTCCGGGCATACCGACGGCTCGATCAGCTTCCTGGTCGAGGTGGACGGCCGCCGGGTCGTTTTCTGCGGCGACGCGATCTACGACGAGGGCCGGATCTGGGAACTCTACAGCCTGCAAAAGGGGACCGTGACCAGCGATTACCATGGCTTCCTCGGCGCCCGGCCGCAGCTTGTCGAGAGCCTCGGCCGAATCAAGGCCGCCAAGCCCGACCTGTTGGTCCCTTCGCACGGCCAGATCATGCGCGACCCACCGCCGGCCATTGACGCCTTGGTCAATCGCCTCGACGAATGCTACGATAACTACGTGGCGATTTCCGCCCTGCGGCACTACTTCCCCAAGATGTTCCAGCAGTACGCTGGGCGCAAGGGCCACATGGCCATCCGGCCCGGGAAGCCGGTCCCGGATTGCCTCCGCCACTTCGGCACCACGTGGGTCCTCCTGTCCAAGGACAAGGCGGCCTTTGTGATGGACTGCGGCGGGGCCGACGTGATTAAGCGAATCCAAGCACTCGTGGCGAAGGGCGAGATCCGCAGCGTCGAAGGGCTCTGGGTGACCCACTACCACGACGACCACGTGGACGCCATCCCCGCGTTCCAGAAGGCCTTTGACTGCCCTTGCATCACCGACAGCCACGTGGCCGAGGTCATCAGCGACCCGATAGCCTGGCGACTGCCGTGCATCTCGCCCAGCAAGGCCCGGGTCGATCGCGCTACCAAGGACGGCGAGTCCTGGCAGTGGCACGAGTTCCGCCTGACGGCCTATCATTTTCCCGGGCAGACGCTGTATCACTCCGGGCTGCTTGTCGAAGGCGGCGACCTGCGCATGCTTTTCGTGGGCGACTCGTTCACCATGGCCGGGATCGACGACTATTGCGCGCAGAACCGCTGCTGGCTCGGCCCCGGCGTGGGCTTTGACCGCTGCACCGAGCTGATCGAGAAGCTCCGGCCCACGCACCTGTTCAATTGCCACGTGGACTTGGCCTTTGACTTCACGCCGGAGGAGTGCCGCTTCATGCGGGCGAACCTTGCCCAACGGGAGCGGCTCTACGGGCAACTCTTCCCCTGGGATCACGCGAACTATGGCATCGACGAGGCGTGGGTCCGCTGCCACCCCTACGAGCAGCAAGCCAAGCCGGGCGGCGACCTGAAGTTCAGCGTAGTGGTGACGAACCATTCCTCGCGGGTCCGCAAGGCCGCCTGCCGGGCCGTGGTGCCTCAGGCGTGGCACGGCGGCACGACCGCCTGGTCGGGCACCGAAATCCCCGCCAAGCGAGACGGCCAAGTCCAGCTTTCGCTAACAATCCCCGCCGACGCAAAACCCGGCCGTCACGTCATTCCCGTGGACCTGCGCTACCACGACCGCGTCTTGCCGCAGTTTACGGAGGCGATTGTGGTGGTGTAGACGGGGACTGTCCCGGTCTTCTAGACTTCCGAAGTCTTGGAGACTTCGGAAGTCTGATTCAGCCGCAGGAGTCAAGTATGTCCAAGCACGGTTGGCTGGCGGTTACTGCGATTGTCACGCTGCTGGTTCCGGTCGTCATCGTGGCGCTTCTGGCGGGATGGACTCCCCAGGTCCCAAAGCTCAGTCTCACTCACCTTACCATCGCCATGCTCGCGATCTTGATTCTCGCGCACTTGTTGTGGCATCCCCACAGTCAAGACGAGGGCCTCCTGGAAAGCATCGGTGAGCGACAAACCCACGATGCGACCCGGGTCGAGGACATTCTCCAGATGCTTCCGCACCTGCTCCCCGAGGGCCCGAGAACCCATCTCGTGAATCTCGCGAGCGAGAAGACCGGCCATTACCAAGGCAGCTCCGCCCTGCGCGGAGAACTGCGGCGGCTGTGTGCCATGGGCCTCGTCCAGCCGAAGATCGGCCGGCGCATCCGGCAAATCGTCGACGGGCTGGCGGTTGACCTGGCGGAGTACGTGGAGCTGACTCCCCTGGGCGACGAGTGGGTCCGCTGCATCCAAGCGATTGAGAAGGCCGAGCGGCCGCAGGTGAAGGAGGAGGGGCGAGGGAGGAGGGGCGACGAATGACGGATGAGGGATGAGGGATGAATGACCAATGACCAAGGCCCAATGACTAAAGGAGAAAGACATCCTTGTTCATTGGGCCTTGTTCATTGGGCCTGGTTCATTGGGCCTGGGTCATTGGGCCTGGGTCATTGGGCCTGGGTCATTGGGCCTGGGACCGCGCCCCGGATTCCGGGGGGTGCGAAGTACGGGAACCTGCGGCGGATTTGCCCCCGGCGCATCGACATCGCCTGCACGTGGCTCTATACTGAAAACCGCAACTTGGCGCCATGACGAGGAGTCACGACATGAAGAGTAGGTTTTGGTTGGCATGGCTCACGTGCGCGTGTCTGGCCTTGGTCGCCGGCACCGCGTGGGCCGAAGCCGGGAAGTATTTGGGGCCATCGGTGGTCGTCGCCTCCAAGGATGGGACGAGCCTGTTTGTCCTCAACGTGGATGCCAAGCAGATTGCGGTCGTGCAGACCGCCGGCGGCAAAGTGGCCCGCACCGTCGGGCTGCCCGCCGAGCCGACGGGCGTGACCACGAGCCCCGACGGCGGCAAGCTCTACGTCACCTGCGCGACGCCGCTCGGCAGCGTTTCCGCGATCGACATTGCCAGCGGCCGGATCACGGCGACGATCTCCGCCGGGCACACCGCCTGTTCCCCGGTCGTGTCGCCGGACGGCAAGCGGCTCTACATCTGCAACCGATTCAACAACAACGTCTCGGTGATCGATCTGGACGCCAAGAAGGAGGTCGCTCGGATCCCCGTCATTCGCGAGCCGATCGCCGCGACGATCACCCCGGACGGCAAGACCCTGGTCGTGGCCAACCTCCTGTCCAACGATCGGTCCGACGCCTTCGACGTGGCCGCCACGGTGCAACTGATCGACACGGCGACCGGTCAGTCGGCCGCGGTCCGCCTGCCCAACGGCAGCTCCAGCCTCCGAGGTGTCTGCGTAGCGCCCGACGGCAAGCACGCCTACGTGGCCCACATTCTGGCCCGCTACCAAATGCCCACCACGCAACTGGAGCGCGGCTGGATGAACACGAATGCCTTGAGCATCCTCGACGTCCCGGCCAAGAAGCTCGTCAACACGATCCTGCTGGACGACGTCGACCTCGGGGCGGCCAATCCGTGGGGCGTGGCCGCCAGCGCCGACGGCCGTCTGGTATGCGTCACCCATGCGGGCACCCACGAGCTGAGCGTCATCGACATGCCGGGCGTGATGGAGAAGCTCTCCAAGATCCCCGTCCAAGCCAAGCCGTACGAGCCTGGAAAACCGTATGACGATCGCGGCAGTTTCTCGTCGCCCACCCAGGCCGACGTCCCCAACGACCTGGCGTTCCTGGTGGACTTGAGGCGCAGGGTCAATCTCCGCGGCACGAGCCCGTGGTCGATCAAGCCCACCGGGCCGATGGCCAACGGACCGCACGGGGTGGCGATCGTCGGTTCCACGGCCTACGTCGCGCTCTATTTCAGCGACAACCTGGCGGTGGTCGATCTCAGCCCCAAGCCGGAGAAGCCGGTTTCCTGGATCCCGCTGGGCCCCGAGCCGCAACTGACGGCCCGGCGCCGCGGGCAGATGTTTTTCCACGACGCCGACCTCTGCTTCCAGCACTGGCAGAGCTGCGCCAGTTGCCACCCCGACGCCCGCGTGGACGGCCTGAACTGGGACCTCTTGAACGACGGCCTGGGCAACCCCAAGAACAACCGGAGCATGCTCCTGGCCCACAAGACCCCGCCGTCGATGTGGGAAGGAGTCCGTCCGACGGCTGAAGATGCCGTGCGCTCGGGGATTAAGAACATCCAATTCGCGGTCCGCCCGGAGGAAGACGCGGTGGCCATCGACGAATATCTCAAGTCGCTCACCCCCGTCCCCAGCCCGCACTTGGTCCATGGCCAGCTTAGCGAGTCGGCCAAGCGGGGGAAGGCCCTTTTCTTCAGCGAGCGGGTGGGCTGCGCCACGTGCCACCCCGAGCCGCTCTATACCGACTTGAAGGTGCACGACGTGGAGTCCAAGGGCCAGTACGACCGCCGCGCCAGCTTCGATACCCCCACGCTGATCGAATGCTGGCGGACCGCCCCCTACTTGCACGACGGCCGCTACGTCACCATGAAGCAGGTGATCAAGGACGGCAAGCACGGCCGCAAGCACGGCGAGGTCGAGAAGCTCACCGAACAAGAGATCGACGACCTGGTCGAGTTCGTGCTGTCCCTGTGAAATCCCCCTGGCGCCGCTTCGCGCGCCGCGTATCGCGTCCCTATGCGCTCGTCACGGCTCATCGCCTAGGAGTTGATCCAACTTACGAGCCACCTCGGGCAACTCGGCAACCGCAACCTGCCACACGATATCGAGATTCACACCGAAGTAATGGTGTATGAGCCTGTCCCGGACGCCAGCCATTCCCTTCCACGGGATGTCGCCCAGAGAATCCGTGTCTGTTCGCTCAGACATACACGATGCTCTCTGCAATGTCCTTGCCAACACGCGGTATTCTGATCCCGTGGATTCCCGCGGGAGTGAGCACGTCGAGCTTCCTGCCCAGCAAGCGCTCGAGGTACTCTGCGAACTCGACGAACTTCAATCCGATGGGACGGTCAAACTCAACGACAACGTCGACATCGCTTGTCTCGCCGGGCGATCCTTTCGCAAACGAGCCAAACAGCCCGATCCTTTTCACCCCGTATTGGGTGGCGAGATAGGGAGAGTTCTCTCGCAGCAGCTTGATAACCTGGTCCCTGGTCAGCACGGCGGGCTCCTCCGCGACGCGGAACGCGGCAATGAGTGGGGACGAACTCCTTTCACAATAAGTGTAGCAGACCGGGAGGGGAGTTGGCAAACCCGACGCTGGCCGGGGGTTGCCTGCGCCGGCCAAAAAAGAGGGCTCGCGTCACGCAAAAAAGGGCGAAACGGGCCGGCCCAAACGCCCCCACACCGCTTGCACCGTCCGCAATTTCCGGCACAATGGCACAATCGGGGGAGGATCGGCGTCTGCCGCTGATACCGTTTCGGCCGCCGGTCGCGGCTTTCGTTCGCACGCGGATACTCGGAGGAACGATCCATGCGACCCACAGGCGCAATTCTGGCCGTCGCGTCATGGTGGCTCTTTGGGGGATCGGCCTTGGCCGACGAGCAGGTGGTCTATCTGGACGGCAACCCACGCGCCAAGCTCATCGTGGCCGAGAAACCGGGACTGGCGGGCCCGATTGCCGAGCGGACGCTGAGCGGCTACTTGAAGGAGCAATTCGGCTGGTCGCTGCCGGTCGCAACGCAGGCCAGCGAGCCGGGCCTGTACGTGGTGGCCGCCAGCGATCCCGCGAGTCCGCTCCTCGCGGATTTGGCCAAGCAGGGACTATCGCTCAAGATCGATGGCCTCGGCGATGACGGGTTCCGCATCGTGACCCACGAAGCGGGCGATCGCCGCTTTGTGGTGATCCTGGCAGCGACGCCCGTCGGACTGAAGCACGGTTGTCAGGAACTGGTTTTCTTCCACACGCCGGCAACCGCCAAGAGCGCGGCGGTTGACTGGCCTCTGGACATCACAAAACGGCCCCAGTTCGCCTATCGCGGCATCTACATGCTCCCCTGTTGGTCGCAGCACGACGCGATCGCTTCCTGGCGCCGCGTGCTCCGGTTCAACTCGGAGATCACCGTCAACCGCAATTGGTTCTGGCTCAACGGATTCCCCTTGCTCAAGCAGTACGGCGGCGACTATGCCGGCACCGATTTGTCAAAGCCGGAGAACGTCCATTCGTTGATCGAACTGTGCCGTGAGGAGGGGATGAAGTTTTACATCGGCGGCGGCTGGTTCACGTGGCATCACGAGAAGCACGCCGGCGGATCGATCGACCGCGGCGTGCAGTATTACCTCGACATGATCGACCTGCTGCCCGGAACCGAGGGGATCTACTTGGAGCCGGCCGGCGAGGGGAGCGAGGCCAAGGAGACGGTCTGGCGCGAGCGCACCGCGGCCTTCGAACGGCTCGCGAAGTCCGTCTGGGCCAAGCGGCCCCAGTTCGAGTTCGCCGTGGCCATCGGCAAGTTCAACGCCCAGGGCTACCGGCAGGCGGTACACGCCATCGACGCCAAGCGCGTCTACTGGTGGTGGTGCTGGGGCGACCCGATCCTCCAGCGGGCGCTCGACGAGCATCCGCTCGTGCTCCGCTGGCACACCAACGTGCGCATGAGCGACTACCACGGCTCGTGCGACCCGCCCGCCGAACGCGAGCTCTCTCTGACTGGCTTTGCCACGAGCTACGATCCCGGCCAAGGCTTTGGGAATCCATGGAACGGCTTCGCGACGCTCGGCGGCGCACCCCGCGCGCGGGATGTCCACCCGCACACCATGCCGTACTTTTACCAGCAGTACTGGTTCCGCGAGCGGTGCTGGGACGTGCGGCTGACCGAGCAAGGATTCGGCGGCCGTCTCTCGCGGCGGCTTTTCGACGCGGACATGCCGGCCGAAGCCATCAAGCACTACGTGGCGCTCTCGAAGATGTGCGGCAAGCCCAAGGCACTCAAAGAGGATGCCCTGGCCCCCATTGACGCCTTCGTCCGGACGCACGCGGACCGCGGCACGCCCCGCAACCGCGACACGCTCGCCCGCATGCGCGAGGCCGTCGACGGCATCCGCAAGGTACGGAACGGAGTGAAGGTGAAGCCATAGTCCCGAGGCAGTCCAAAAGAAGAGTCCCAAGACGGAGGATCGACCATGAGACGCCAGTCGTATCAACCACGATGGGTCTTCTCGACCACCCTGATCGCACTTATGATTCTTGCCCCGGCGTGTCCGCTTAGGGCCGACGACTTGAAGCCGTTCGATTACTTCCGCAATTCGTGGAACGTGATCGGCCTGAAAGATTACGATCGCGGCACGCGAATCACGCCGGACAACCGGCTGCGGTTGTCCGACGGCGAGGCCCGCATTCACTTCGGCAAGGACCTGACGCCGCTTAGCCGGCGAGAGACCAAGACGCTGCTGACGGGCTGGATGCCGATCGTCCTGCTTTCCGCCGACGATGGCCCGGTCCACTATGAGTTCACCCTTTGGGCCACGCCGCTGCCGACCGTCAAAGAATGGCAAAAGGCGTTCGATTGGCCCACCGAGGGCGAGAACTTCCTGAACTGGATCTGGATCCGGGTGACGAATAGCGGCGACTCGAAGGCCGAAGCCAAGGTCTCCGTGGTGCAAACCGGCAGGAAGTCCCCCGCGACTGCTGTCCATACCTGGTCGCTGGCTCCGCGCCAAGACGCGGAAGCCACGGAACGGATTCCGTTCTGGCCGGTTCCGGATGCGGCGTCACTGGCCACGGCCGCTCCTAAAGTCTGGTACCGCAAAACCATCCTCTGGTGGTCGCAACTCATGATGAGGGGGACCGCCAGGATCGAGGTCCCCGATCCTAAAGCCACCGATGCCCTCCGCGCGGCCCACATCTGCCAGCTCATCGCCAACGACCACGGCGTGCTCAAGGGCGGCGAAGGCTTTTACGACGAGTTCTACATCCGCGACGGGGCCTACCAGGTCATGGAGTTGGAGGAGGCGGGCCTGTGGGACGCTGCCCGGAAGGCCATCGATCATTACCTGAAGTGCCAGCGGCCGGACGGGCGATTCGAGTCGCAGAAGGACCAGTTCGACGCCAATGGCCAGGCCGTCTGGGCCCTGTGGCAATACTACAAGATCACCGCGGACCGCGCGTGGCTCCAGAACGCGTATCCGCAGATGCGCCGCGCGGTCGAGTGGACGATGAAGGCCCGGCGCCAGGCACCGGCCGATTCGCCATACGCCGGCCTCTTGCCTGCCGCCCCGGCCGACGGTGAGTTCCTCTGGGACGGCAAGCATCACATCGTGGGCTACGACATCTGGAACTTGCGCGGGATGCTCTGCACCGCCGACGCCGCCCGAATCCTCGGCAAGACCGCTGAGTCCGAGGAACTGACAAAGGAGGCCGCGGCCTATCGCGCGGCGATCGACGCCGCGTGCAAGCGGACCGGCCTGGCCCATTTCCCGCCGAGTTGGGAAAAGGACGGCACGCACTGGGGCAACACCGAAACGCTGTGGCCCACCGAGCTATTCTCCCGCGACGATCCCCGCGTCGCCGCCATGATCCATCACGCCCGCAAGGTCCAAGGCGGCGGCTTCATCGAAGGCACCATCCAGTGGCTCGGCACGCAAGGGGCGATCCATCCCTACATGTCGGCCTACACCACCATGGCCTCGCTGGCCCGCGGCGAGGATGAGCAAGTCGTGGAGGATTTCTATTGGTACCTCCTGCACTCGACCGCGGCCCACGCGTTTCCGGAAGGGATCTACTACAAGCGTCGGTTCGCCTGGGGCGATACGATCCCGCACGTCACCGGCGCGGCCAACTACGCCTTGATGCTCCGCCATATACTGATTCACGAGCGGGGCGACGAGCTGCACCTGCTGGCGGCCGTGCCCGACGGATGGCTGGCAGAAGGCAAGGAAATCCGCATCGAGAACGCCCCGACGCACTTTGGCCCGATGGACCTTCGTGTGATCGGCACCGCGGCCGGCGTCGAGATCACGCTCAAGCCGTCGGTCCGCACGCCGCCGAAGCGGATCGTCCTTCACTTACCCGAGTCGCGCCCTCTGGTCAGTCCGCTGCCCGGCGTGGACGTCATGAAGCGGCCGGCGCAGAAGAAGACCTGGGATTTCGCCGCCGTGGTGCGGCTCTGCCAGAAGGACGCCGTGCCGCTCCACCGGCCAATCCCGGGGCTTGTGCCATTGCCGTTGGCCTCGCCCCTATCGCCCGATCGCTGCCGGGTCTTGGACCTCGCGCCCGTGGCCAATACCGACCCGCTCAAGGCCCCCTTCGGCGTGCCCAACCCGGGCAAGAATCTCTTCACCGGGCTGCGCATGGGGCGCCAGGTCGTTGCCGGCGTGCCGTTTGAGATCCTCGATCCGGCCAAGAACCATGGACGCGGGCTGGTGGTCCTTCAGTCCCCTAGCGCCCCCAAGGACCGCACCTGGCCCACGCAAGTCGAGATCCCTGTGCGGCAACAGGGCAAGCGGCTCTTCTTCCTGGGCAACGTCACCGGCTGGGCCCCTGCCGACGAAGGGACCGGCCCGTGGGGCGCGGTCGCCGAGTACGTGATCCATTATTCGGACGGGCAACAGCAGGTCGTGCCTCTGGTGACCGGCCGCACGGCCGACGACTGGATCGGTGCGCCCGAGGCGGAGGAGGCCGTGGTGGGCCTGCGGGGCGACCCGTGGCACCTGAACGTCCTGGGCGTCGCGCTGCGGCCGGTCCGGGTGGAAAAGATCATCTTCCGCGACCTGGGGACGCCCGCAGCGCCGCTCCTGGTCACGGTGACGATGGAGGAGTAGCGCCGTCTGTGGCACAGCCGCCCTCGGCTGTGCCACTTGAAGGCTGCTTCCGCTTGCCGGAGGCACAGCCGAGGGCGGCTGTGCCACGTGAAGGCTACTTCGGCTTGCCGTATGCCTCGGGCTTGGCCCGCTCGCGACGCTTGCTGGGGTGGACGACGAGGAACACGCCGAGCGCGGTGCAGAAGATCACCAGGGCATAGGGCAAGACGTAGGACGCGCCGCCGCCTCCGCCGGAGTCCTTCCCTCCAGAAGACTGTGCCCGGGCCAATCCAGAAGCCAGGAGCCAGAGGCCAATGCCGATTGCCGCGGAGCACATCCAGCGCCAGGAATCTCGCAGTCGGGTCATGTTGGGGTCTGCCAGAGGTTCTCGTGGGAGCTGCTTTCAGGGCGATGCGCCGCAAGCCGCCGGCGGGCCGCGGCCACCGCCTCGAACTGTATTGTAAGCCAAGCCGCCGGCTTTGGGAAACCGTCTGAATGCCGCGGGCGTCTCGCGTCGCCCACCGCCGCCGGGCGGGCGGCACGTAAGACCTTGTATGCCAATGAGTTAGAGATGCGCGTATGGTCAAGTTCGAGAGAGTCCTGGTTGTCGTGTTGCGGCTGAGTGCCGCGATGCTCTTGGCGGCGACCGTGCCGATGGTCATGCCCTTCGCCTGGATGGAGGCAGTCCACAAGCGGATCGGCTTGGGAGACCTGCCCAATGCCACGATCGTTCACTATCTGACCCGCTCGGCCTCGGCCCTGTATGCGCTTCAAGGGGCGATCGACTTGTTCATCTCCTTCGACGTCCGGCGGTACCTCCCACTGGTTTTGTTTCAGGGCTGGCTCGCGCGCCAGGCGCGTCGTTAGTTGGAGACCACGAGCGTCTGCACCAGTTGATCCGCGGAAATCGACGAGGGGACCACCGTGAGCACGTACTCCGCGATGGCCCGGTTGTACGCCGTGAGCGTCTCCAGAAACCCAAGCGTTTCCATGGTCTGCTGGCGAGTGCAGGGGAGGAGCGGATCAATGGGCCGATTACCGCCTTGGTAAGTTGCGGTGGCCGCGGCCCGGGCACTATCGGCCTCCACGACGGCCGTAGCACGCTCCTGCAGGGTTTCCGACAGGGCAGGAATCACCGTCGCGAGGCGTTGCACCGCCCGGGACTCGGTCACTTGCGGCGGTTGGGCCTCCAATTTCAGCAGGTAGTACCCGGCGTGAGGCGGAGTCGTGGGTAAGAGCCACTCCCGATCCAGCGGCCGACCGACCGATCGCGTCAACTCAAATCGGGCCTCCAACAGCCTTGCTTGGGACTGGCGGGAATCGGCCTCCGCGGCCAGACGGGCGGCGCGGAGCCGTAAGCCTTCCACAGCCCCGCCCGGCCGCGAGCCGCGCTCCATGGCGACAGGCGCCAACTCGGCGAGTTGGTTCTCTTCGGCCACTAGCGCCTGGCACTCGGCCGCGCGCTGCCGCGCAAGCCAGAACGCATCCAGCACCGAGCGACGCAGGCTGGCGGGAATGCGGGCGAGGCAATCGCGCAGCCCGATCGCCTCGCCTGGCTGCGGCGGCGGGGTCCGCTCGGCGTGCAGGGCCTGACAAAGCTCCTTCGTTCGCACGGCGGGCGTTGCCATGCTCAGGGCCGAATACAGGGCCCCGGAGAAGCCCGACCCCGCGGGCCCTTCCATCATCAGCCTGTTGGCGGTTCGCTGCGCAGCGCCCGGCGGCAGGGAGTCCGTGGCGTCCGGACGGGCCTGTGGGGCAAGCGGCGCAGCGGCGGACGGATAGCCTTGTGTGCCGGGTCTGCGCGGCGGAGCCGGGGTCGGCTCTTGACGGCCTGGTTCCGGGGCGGGTCCGCGCGGTGCGGCATTGGTCGGCTTGATGAGCTTCGCCACCAGGTCGCGGGCACTCACCGAGGCGCCGAGGACCGTCAAGGCGTACTCGGCGATGTCCTGGTTGTATTGGCAGACCTCGGCCAACAGGGCCTGGCGCTGCCGTCCGCAGTCGGCCAGACAGGCCAGGAAGCTCCACAGGTCCGCTTGCCCGCTGGCGTACGCCTCGGCTACCGCGTCCAGGGCGTCGCCCGCGGCCTGGACGGCGGCCGTCCGTTTCTCGATCGCCTCAAGCCGCACGGGCAGGACGCGGTCAATCAGGCGGACCCTCGGCGGCAGATTCCGCGACGCGTAGACGTTTTCAAACCCCGTTAGATAGCTGCCCACGAGGGGAAGATCCGCAGGCAGCGGGAGCGGCAGAGCCGTGGAGAGCCCCGCAACCTCGGCCAACTCGTGCTGCCCCCGGACTGCCTCCCGCTCCGCGCTCCGCTCAGCCGCGGCCGCCGACGCCCGGGCGGTCCGCAACACCGTGGCGTCCTCCGCGCGCGGCGACGTCAATCGGCGCAGGTGTTCGCTCTCGTCCATACGCAGCCGGTACTCGCCCACCGCCATGGTCACCCGCCAGTATGCGCGAATCACCTCCAGTTGCTGCGACCGGCCTCGAGCCGACGTGAGGGCTTCCACCAGCGCTAGCGGGCGGCCGATCAGAGACGCCCCGGGCGGCAGCTTGAGCGCCTCGGCAATCATTTCCGGCGGCGCTGCTCGGCCCCCGGCTCCGGGCGCAAACAGACCCCTAGCACGGGGCTGTCCTTCCTGCACGATGCGAGGGGACGTGCCCGGGGCTTCCCACCCAGCCGTAGGGGATGTGCTCGCGATTTGGGCCAGTAGAAGACAACCCAACACAAGACCAGACCCGTCCATACGAAGTACCTCGCGGCCGGTGAATTCCCGTGGGAGTCGTCGCGACTTGGATAAAGTTGACATTTCCGCCGCGCGGAGTCAATCCGGATTATGAGCGGGGCGTCACGGAGCAGCGCCGCTTATTTGGCCCAGGCTGTTTGGCGGGTTGCCGAAATGCTAGAATTCCACGTTGCGTTTGGTGGTCGAAGGCCGACCGATCGGCCCTTGGGCATCTTCTGCTGGTGTGCCGCCTCGATGCGGAAATATCGATCCGTAATGATGGTGCTCGGTGCAGGAATGTTTGCCGCCGGACTGGTCACGGTGGTCATCGGGTTCTGCGCGCCGCGCCTTCCCGATCCTGCCACTGCCGACCGCAATGGCCTGCTGCGCTGGGTGGTGACGCAGGATCTGAGCCAAGAGCCATATGAGCGGCGACTCGTGTTGGCTCGCCGGCTGGAGCACGAATTCGGCGAGAGGGTCGATTGGCCGACCGTCGGAAACGGCCTCAACGAGCCACAGAAGCAGCGGCTCTGGGACAACGTCCAGGTGCTTCTGGAGCCCTGGTTCGCCGACAAGGTGGACGGCTACTTTGCGGTGCGGGAAGCCGAGCGGCGGGCCTTTGTCGATCGGACCCTGGAACTGATCGAGAACTGGAAAGGGGCAGCCGCCTTGTGTGCCGACCCGCCCCCCGGTGCCGGGGACGGCAAGCGGCCCGGGCTGCTGGAGGTCTTCGCTGAACGGGTCGCCCGCTGGACACGATCCGCCTCGCCGCAGCGCCGCGACCAGGTCCGGCAGTTCCTCCTGGCAGTCCAGACCCGCTGGTTGCAGCGTGCCCTGCTGGGCGCCGGGGCAGCCAAGGCTCTCTGAAACGGCCGCGGCCGTGCCGCCTTCGCCTCACCGTGGTTTCATGACCCGCGGGGCTTCCACGTCGTCGCGGTCTCTGGGATGCCACAGGGGCAGGCCGGTCCGCAGCCGCTCGGCAAGCACGGCGAGTTTTTCCCTGGTGCCGGGCATCGCATCGGTCTCCTCGTAGTCGCTCGTGGAGACCTCGGTGGGCTCAAAGTCCCAGTGCCCCATCTTGATTGCTTCCAGCACAGACATCGGCACAGCAGTGCTCCTCCCGACTATCGTGGCGCATCTCGTGTTCGAGAGATGTGAGCGTTAAGTATTCCGCCTGTTCGGGGAATTGTCAAGTAATTGGGGAAACAATTCCTCTTTTGGGCCGAGGGCTTGATTTTCTCTCATTTATCCATTCTGCTTGTTCGATTCGCCAGTCAACGGACTTCTTCAAGCATGACGCCGAGCTGAGTCGATCGGATGGGACACCCGGACCCCGGACACGGGACGAACTGGCGGCTGTTGGCAGGGATCGCCGTGGTGCTGCTGGGGTACATCGGCACGGCGATCGCAGGTTGGCCGCAGCAGGGGGCCCAGATCGTGGCCCGGGCGTCTCACGCTGAAGCAGGACATGGACCCGGCCCCGCCCACGCTGCCGAGGCGTCCGGCCCCGGAGCCGCGACCGCCCATCCGCCCTTTTGGACGATCCTGCCGTTTGTGCTCCTCCTCGGTGCGATCGCCATCCTCCCCCTCATCACCGCCCACTGGTGGGACAGTAACCTGCACCGATTCTACGTGGCGGCAGGGTTGGGCCTCCTGACGCTCCTCTACTATCTCGTACTCCACCCGTATCCCGTCCAGTGGCACTGGCTCGAAGCGCGACGGGTGGAGCCCGCTGCCGCGGGGCCCAATGTGGCCGTGACCCTCACGGTGCTCGCCAACTCCCTCCTCGCGGAATACGTCCCCTTCATCACGCTCCTGTTCAGCCTTTACACGATCAGCGGCGGAATTCGCATCGAAGGGGACCTTCCGGCCCACCCGTCCACGAACGCCGCCTTCCTCGCCGTGGGCGGAGTCCTGGCGAGCTTCGTTGGGACCACGGGCGCGGCGATGCTCCTGATCCGCGTCCTTCTGGAGACCAACCACCAGCGGCGGCACGTTCAGCACACCGTGGTCTTTTTCATCTTCGTCGTCTGCAATTGCGGCGGATGCCTCACCCCGCTGGGCGACCCGCCACTTTTCCTCGGTTACCTGAGAGGGGTCGATTTCCTCTGGACGTTCCGCCTGTGGCCCGAGTGGCTGGCCGTCAACGGGGCCTTGATCGCCATCTACTACCTGTGGGATCGCTTCTGGGCCTACCCCAAGGAAACACCCCGCGACGTCGCCCGGGACGAAGTCCGCACTCATCGCCTCAGGTTCTCAGGCTTATGGCCCAACGGCGTTCTCCTGCTCGGGGTGATCCTCTCGATTGCGTTTCTGGACCCGGGCAAGCCGCTGCCGGGGACCGGCTGGCATCCTTGGGTCTATCTCCGCGAGGTGGTGCAATTGACCCTGGTGGCGATTTCTCTGCTGGCAGGGAGCAAGGCCGCGCGGCGTCAGAACCGTTTCAACTACCATGCCATCGTGGAAGTGGCGGTGCTGTTCCTGGGGATCTTCATTTGCATGCAGCCGCCGTTGGAGATCCTCCACGTTGAGGGACCGTCGCTGCCGCTGCAAAGCTCGGCCCATTTTTTTTGGGCGACCGGCGGCCTCTCCTCGGTGCTCGACAACGCCCCGACCTACGTGGTCTTCTTCGAGACCGCACGCACGCTCGCCGGGGCGCTGGGCGGGCGTCTGGTGGCCGGAGTGCCGGAGGCGTTGTTGGCCGGAGTGACTCTGGGGGCCGTCTTTATGGGAGCGATGACCTATATCGGCAACGGGCCGAACTTCATGGTCAAGGCGATTGCCGAGAAGTCGGGCGTGCGCATGCCCAGTTTCTTCGGCTACATGGCCTACAGTGTCGCCGTGCTCTTGCCGCTGTTCGCTTTGACCTCATGGCTCTTCCTGCGAGGCGGCTGAGGCATGTCCCACGACAACGTCACCACCCAGCGCGAGTTGATCGAGTATTGCCAACGGCTGGCCGGCGCCAAGCAGATCGCCCTGGATACGGAGTTCGTCTCCGAGCGCACGTATCGCCCGGTGTTGTGCCTGGTCCAGGTGATTGCCGATGGTCAACCGGCCCTGATCGACCCGCTGACGCTCGCGGACATGACGCCTTTCTGGCGGGCCCTCGCCGCGCCGGGCCACGAAACGATCGTCCACGCGGGGCGCGGGGAGCTGGAATTCTGCCTCCATGCCACGGGGAGTCCGCCGGCGGGTCTTTTGGACGTGCAGATCGCGGCCGGGTTGGTGGGCTTGGAGTATCCGGCCGGCGCGGGCACGCTGGTCTTCAGGCTCCTTGGCAAGTCGTCCAAGAAGGAAGAGACGCGGACCGATTGGCGGCGCCGCCCGCTCAGCCCGCGGCAGATCGACTACGCCCTTGAAGACATCCGCCACCTCCCCGCCATGCGCGACCTTCTTACGGCCCGGCTGGAGCAACTGGACCGGCTGAGTTGGCTCCACGAGGAAATGGCCGCTTGGCAGGAGGAGGTCCGATCGGTCCTTTTTCAGGAGCGGTGGAGGCGGGTGTCGGGCAACGCCGGCCTCAGCAGGCGCGGGCAGGCGGTCTTGCGGGAGCTGTGGCGATGGCGGGAGGCGGAGGCCCAGCGTCGCGATTGCCCCATCCGCCGCATGCTCCGCGACGATCTGCTGGTCGAGATGGCCCGCCGGCAAACCGCCGACGTGAAACGGATTCAGGCCCTTCGCGGGCTGGAGCGGGGCGACCTGCAACGGCAACTGCCCAAGATCGCCGAAGCGATCCAACGGGGGTTGGACCTCGCGGAGGACGAGTGTCCCCGAAGCGCATCCCGCGACAGCCCCCCGCACCTGTCGGTGCTCGGCCAGTTTCTGTTCTCGGCCCTGGGAAGCATCTGTCGGCAGATCGACCTGGCGCCGGCACTGGTGGGAACGCCCAATGACGTGCGCGACTGGATCCTTTTCCGCACCGGACAAATGCCCGCCGGCCGGACGCCCCGGCTGGCCCAAGGCTGGCGGGCCACAGTGATCGGAAAGGTCTTCGACGATCTCCTGGCCGGGAACCTCTCGATCCGCGTCGGCGACCCAGACTCGGATCATCCGCTCCGCCTGGAACCGCGGGAGGGGATGAAGGGGTGAGGGGGTGACGGGGTGAGGAGGTAAGTGAGTGGGCGAGGCGGTGACGGGGTGACAAAGTGAGTGCAAAGTGAGAAGTGAAAAGGGCAAAGTGCAAATCTGCACTTTTCATTTTCCACTTCTCACTCTCGCGCCGTCGTCCCCTCGCCTCGTCACCCGCTCACCCCGTCACCCGCTCACCCCCTCATCCGCCGTCCGGCCAGGCCGGGCCCGGCGGGTCGTCAAACGGCGAAACCGGCGGAAGCAGACGGACGCGATCGGCAGGCCTGGGCTCCCGCCACCCCCTCGATCCATCGGCGTCACGGCCGGCCGGCGCTTCCGTGCCCGTCGGCGCGGCAGGCGCAGAGCCCGACGGTGCGGGACCGCCAGGGGCCCCGCCTGATGGCTGCGATACCGGGGCCGCAGCCCTCGCATCGGTCGCCCCGGGGAGTGCCGCCGGCTGCACCACGCCTGCAGCCGGCTTATCGTCGGCGGTGTGGCCGGCCGGAATGACCCCGGGCGCCGATCCGCCTGAAGGTGCCGGTCCGCTCGAAGGGGACGTTCCGCCGGGAGGCGCGGCCCCGCCCGGTGGCGCAGGCCCCCCCGGTGCTCCGCTGCTCGTCTGTTCCTTCGGCGGAGACGCCGCGTCCTTGGCGACCGCCGGCGACGCCGCGCTTGGGCTGGGCGGCTCCTTCGGCTCGACGAAGAACGCCGGGTCGTTCACCGCCACGCGGCTCCCGCCGTCCGCTTCCCGTGCCGGGTCGATCAAGGGGATGTTCAGCCGATCCCCGGCAAACTTGGTCCCCCGGTAGATGGAGCCGCGCTGGAACGGGCCGGCGCCGAAGACCCAGACCGCCTTGGCGCGGCTCTCCTCAGGCGTCGTCCCGGATTGCCACACGGGCCGGCCCGTCTGCCGGTTGTAAAGGAACAGGGCGACCTTGGTCACCGCCCGTTGGTCCGTCTTCTTGACAAAGGGGATCTCCGGGATTTGCGTGGGGAGGCCGGGGGTGGTGACGATGGTGGGAATCGTTGTCGCGGGGATGCCGAAGAGGACGTCATGGTGGTCCGTGCCCACGGCCCCGGCCCGGACCTCCAGAATGTAGTCCGCCTGATCCTTGGGTTCCTTGAGGATCCCGCCGCTGGCCAGGATTTGCTGCCGCAAGGTGCTGACCAGGTAGGCTGCATCGGTCATGCCTTTGATCGGCGTGTCATCCACGAAGATCTTCTTGCCGGCCAGCGCGCGGAAATCGAGACGGCTGATCGCCCGATCCATGGAGTCCGAGATCAGCAACTGCTCGGTGGCGGTTCGGGAACTATCGGTCCATTTGGTGGTGCCGCAGCCGGGCCCCAACACGCAGCAGAGCAGTGTTGTCCACCACCAGGATCGCATGAGAAAACCTCGGTCGAGTGAAGCTCAGTCCGCCCCGCAGCCGGAACCGGCGCTGACGAAGTGGGGCGGGATTATAGCGGAAACCGGCCGGCGCCAAAACACTTGTTCCGCCAAACCATTCGGAAGGGTGGTACTGCGCGCAAGGTCATTGCCATCAATAGTTTAAGTGGCAAGTCCGCCGTCCGGTGCGCCTTGGGGACGGTACCGACTGCCCCGCAGAATTCCCCGGCCCAGCACCTAGTATCACACTTGAAGGTGGTCATTTATGCCCAATTTAGGGCGGACCAGTTGCGACGTTGCAGCAAGTCGTCACGGCCCCTATAGTGGCGGCAGCAAACCACTCGCGGCCGAAATGGCCAGGTCACTCAATTCCCTTCAGGAGCGAGAGTTCACTCCCATGGACGATCCTAACGCGAAGCAACAAGGCGGGCTGGAAGCGGCCCTTGAACCCGTGCGGCGGCGCCTGCGCCAACTGACCGTGGCCGTCGTGCTGATGACCCTGGCCTTGTTCCTGACCTGCGCGGCGGATTTCGGCCGTTTGGTGAACTGGTTTGCCGGCGATCCGTTGCTTTACGGCGGCTCGCTGGCCGGAGCGGCGGTCGTCGGTTTCCTGTTCGGCTGGTTCGCCCGCGGCCGGAGATAGTCTTCGGCTCGCGCGCGAAACGGGACCCCAGCATCGCCGTCGCCGACGTCCTCGCCGTCGATGAAGAAAAAGTCGTCCCCCTCGCCGAACCAGCCGTCCTGGGCGAGTGTCACGGACATCACGGTCCCCACGTACTTCCCGCGGCCGGTCAGGTCGGCAATGGTGTAGTCCCGGCCCATCACCGCCGGGTATTCCTGGCGGTATTGGGCGTGGAAATACGCGGTGTCGGGCGGGAGACGGTCGAGCTTGATCCAATCGACCTGCCAGTAAAGCCCGGCCCCGCGGTCAACGCGCCGAGCGGATCGCGGAGAAGAAGGTCGAGCGAGGCCGCCCGAGCGCCGTCGTTTGTTCCCCTTCCCGCGGGGCGCATGGGCAGCGGTGCACCGTCGGGCGCGCCGCCCCCGGCCCCACGGTTGCGCCCGACCCAAACCGCGTCGTTCATGTAGGTTTGTACGTACTCGTACGACATCAGGCCATCGCGGCTCTTGCCCGACGAGTTGCGGATCAGGAACACCCCGCCGCCCGGCTCCGCCGGGTCGTCGCGAAAGCCGACCAGCAGCACGCTGTGGCCGTCGCGGACCGCATCGCGCGGGCACATCTCGAGCACGCCGTCGGCCCATTGCTCTCGCTTGGGCCAGAGGAAACCGCCGCAGACGGGCCATCGTCGCTGAAGCGTGCGCTGGATCTCGGCGAGCTGCTCGCCGGTAAGGCCCTTTTTCGGGTCCCACTCCTTAATCCAGTGAAGTTCCAGCCCGAGCGCCTGGATCTTCTTGGCCCGCGCCAGCGCCTTCTGGCTTGGCTGGAGGTTCGGATCGAAATGGTCCAGATAGGGCAGGTCCTCCTCGGGGCAGACCCCGTACGCGGCGTAGCCTTTCCAGAGGTCGGAGAAGAAGCCTCCGTCCTCGTGGGTTTTGGTGGCCTGGTTCGAGGCCCAGTTGAGGAACTCGACGCTCAATCGCGTGGCGCGGCGCTGCCGGCTGGCGACAGCGTACTCGATGGCCTCGGTCATGACGAAGGCGGAGCAGGTGCCTCGCTTGCCTTGGACGTGAGCGTCGAGGCCCCAAGCGTCGAAAATCGGGCGGAGGTTGACGGAGTTCGCGCTCTTTTCCGCTTCCGCGGCCGGTCCGCGCGCGGCAGGGGGCACGGAAGCCGTCCCCTTCGGCGGCTCGCCCGCCGGACACGCCGGGGCGCCCAACGCGACGATCAGCAGGGCCTCCGCCGTCCCCAGCAGGATGCCATTCGATCTCCACACGCAAGAAACCTCCTCTCGTGAAGACCGCAGGCACGCCGTCTCAACAGCCACTCCCGCGGGCGGCCATTGGCTGCGGAGCGTCCGCTGGTGACGGGCACCGCGGGCCAGCCCCTATTTTGCCTGCGGCAGCATCGCCGTCAAGAATATTCCGCGTTTTGCCTACGGGGCGTAGCGGCGCGTGCCGCGAGCCGAATGGCGGCCGGCCTTCGTCACGGTCATGGGGCGTCGAAGGCCTGGAGGAACGGCGGGGTCGGGAGACCCGCGCCGAACCATGCTTCTTGCGCGGCGGAGTGAAACCTTGGCTTACCGAGTGCCGCCGCTCCGCCAGGGGAACGGCGACGAGGAGCCTTGGCTGCTGGACTGGCCCGCGGGCGATGGTTGCTTCGCCGGAGCCGGAGTCGGGGCTGCGGAGTCTTGGCTCGATGGGGCTGGCTCGCGCCGATCGGCCGTGCGGATGCCGTCCGAAAGCGATGGCGTGCGGCCGCTCGGCTTGGCCAACGCCCGATCGGGGCCGGTTCCGTCGCCGCTGTAGAAACGCGTCGTTCCTTCCCGCACCACCCGCGTCCCCGACGGCTCCGAGCGGACCTCCACGCGATAGACGTGATTGCCCGGCATCTCTGCCTTGGCCTTGATCTTGAAGACGGCATTCTGTCCGGCGGCCAGGCGCGCGATCGGCTCGAAGACGACCTGGCCCGGGCTGATCTGGTACTTCCCCCCTTCGGCCGACTTAGGCTCGAAGCCGGTCGAGAAGTAGACCAGCACCTCGACGCTCTCGGCGCTGGCGGTCCCGCGATTCTGGACGTGAACTTGGTAGGCCGCATCCGACTCCAACGCCACCGGGCCCGCGGGGTCATCCACGGTGAGCGCGAGGCTGGCAATGGCCTCGGCCTGGGTAACTGCCGAGCCGGTGGCCGTCAGGTCGGCGTCCGCAGAGCATTGAACGTCCAGGCGGTTGGTCCCCGCCGTAGTGACCGAGCAGGTCATCACGCAGACGGCTTCCGCTCCCGGAGCAAGGTCTTCGAGCGTCCACACGACCTTTCCACCGTCCGCGGAGACGCGAGGGCTCTGCGGGCTGGCGAGATACTTCGTCGCCGGGGGAAGCGTGGCCGTGACGACCGGGTGCAGCGCCGGAGCACTGCCGGCGTTCGCGAGGCGAATCCGGTAAGTTGCCTCCGTGCCGACGAACTGGACCTTGGGAGCTTCCACGGCGACCTTCAGGAGGGCCCGCCGCACCACGATCTGCTCGACCCGCTGGGCGCGGATTCCCCCGTCGCCGCGGGCCTCGACGTGGATCGTCAGGTTGCCGGTCTGCCGGGCGGTCAGCTCCACGTCGATGGTCTTCGTTTGGCCGGCGGCCACGGCGCCGAGCTGATGGGTGGCGGTGGCCGGCTTTTCGCCCGGGGCGGTCGGGGAAAGCGTGAGGACCACGTTCTCGGCGTCGCCGTTGCCGGTGTTGGAGACTTCCAGTTTGTAGATCTCCGCCTTTCCAAACATGACGTCCCGCGGGCCCTGGAAGGCAATCGCCAGCTTCGGCTCCTGGACCTCGATCTGCGCCTGGGAGGCCGCCGGCGTGTAGTCCCATTTCACGCCCAGATCAAAGGGCCGACTCTGCCGCGGCACGACGCGCAGGGCGAGCCTTTCCTTGGCCTTGGGCTCCAGGCGGCCAACGCGCCAGCGGAACGGGCCCGCTTGCTCTGCCCCCTTCGCCGAAGTGGTCGCTCCCGCGCTCGCCTCGGCCCCCATCACGTCCGCCCACTCGGGAAGCGCGACCGTGACCACCACTTCCTCGGCCGCGACCTCGCCGGCGTTCCGCACCGTGATCTCGTAAGTGGACTCCTTCCCAACGAGGATCCGCCGCGGGCCCACCGTCTCGACCAGGAGTTGCGGGCCTTGACGGGCGAAGAGCACGCCTTGGGCATCCGGGGACTTGCTGACCCGTCCGGGCTGGGCGGCTTTTTCCGGGGTGGTTGCCGTGTTGGCAGAAGACCATGAGCTACCAGGACTGGTTTGCGGGCCCATAGCGCGCGAGGGGCCAGGCCCAGGAGTGCCCGCTACCGAGCCGGCGCCGGGACGCGCTACTCCCGCCGGGTTGGACGCCGCTTGAGTGACGGCAGGGGTAATCGTCGTTCTGGGCGGAGCAGCGCTGCCAGCACTCTGGGGCGCGTCGCGATCGGGCACGTCGGGTCCTGGACTCGGGGTCGGACTGGTGCCGAAGACCGACTGCCGAAATCCGCTGAGCCGCTCGTGCAGCGGGGCCGTTTCCGGCGACTCTGAGCCGCGAACCTCGGTCGGGGCCGCCCGCCGTACTCCGGCCGGGGGTTCGGTTCCAGAGTCGGCGCGGATGAGGCTGCGCACTTGGCTTCCGTTGGACGAGCCGGACTCGCCGTCGGTCCGCTGAGGCGCTTTGGCGACCGCCGGCTGCGACCTTTCGGCCTCGGCGTCCGCCGCCCGTGCAGTGCGTGTCGGCGGCGATACCGTCGCCGCAGCCGCCCGCTCGGAGTTCGGCCGGCGGGTCGTCGGCTTGGGGCGCGGCGGTTTCGTCTCCTTTTTCTCCTCGTCGGCCGGCCCGCCGAAGATCGCGCGGCCAAGGCCATCGAGGCGGTCTAACAGCGTGGTCCGCGGCTTTGGGTCGTCGGGGGAAGTCTGCGCGGGGGCGGGTCGCGGACCGCAGAGCATGGCCCAGGCCACAACCACACCCACCAGAACGAGTAGTCTGCACCGCATGTCGATGCCCTAGCCAAACAAGGAGAGACTTCGGTTTCTTCATGCGGTATCGGAAGAAAGGATTTTGCGGGTTTAGCCGAGTTCGCCAGTTCTCCGTTTTATTCGGATGTGAAGTGCCAGGAAGGATGGGGGATATAGGAAGAATGAGAGGACGGCAAATCGCGTGGATCGCACGTGCCCGGGGTGACGGATTCTGTGGCGCGGCTGTCAGCTCTCAGCTTTCAGCGGCCAAGTGTCAGTAATTCGAGGTCACCCCGGATGGGGAATCGGAGGCTCAGTGCCAGCGGTTCCCGGAACGCACGATGGATCAACCTCAACCCAAGGACGTACCGGTGCCTCTTCTCTGTTCATGCGTGTTTTCCAGGGCGAAACAGAGAAGAGGCACCGGTACGTCCGTACGCAAAACACCGCCATTCGTCGTCGAAGATCTACCCAACCTGGCTTTGGAAAGCATCATTCAGGGTGACTTCGAATTACTGACACTTGGCCTTTCAGGTTTCACGTTGTGGCTTGGAGCCGCATACAGCAAGAGCGAACTCGCTGACTGCCGCTCGATGATTGCTGACTGCTGATAGCTTACGGCTGGTATCCGCTACAGCTTCTGGCCGTAGTAACTGCTTAGCGCCCGGACTCGCGAAACGAGGTACCCCACCACCAACGCGACAGCAATCATCGCCAGAACGAAGTCCACGTGGCGCACCGGGTCCGTGCCGAATTGCTGCCGCAACTCCTCCCGCCCCGAATGATAATAGAAGTCAAAGACGAGGAAACCGTAGGAGACAAGGCAGAGGCCCGTCATGAACCAGACAAACCGCACCCGGAACCACAGCCCTGACGCCACAATCAACAGGGGATAGCCCACGACCAGCGGGCTCACGGCACCATTGGCGGCCATCAGAATCGCCAAGAGAAGAATCGAGTCGAGCGTTCCCCAGCCGAGCCGTGCGGGAATGGACCATCGCCGGCTTTTGAGACATTGCTGGAACAGCACGGCGCTGGCGAGCCACACGGCGACGATCACCGACACGACGCGGCTGAAACCCGGCTCTTCGTTCCCCAGGGAGTAGTTGAACAGCTCCACGAGGTAGAAGGCCCCCAGCATTCCCACCCGCGAGGCGAGCGCCGGCTGGCGGCGAATCCAGCTCCAGAGATGCTGGAGCAGCCCGGGCGGCCGAGCCTCGATCGCCTCTCCGATCAAGTAACGATCCAGGTCCTCGGCCAGCGCGGCGGCCGAGGGGTATCGGTCCGCCGGCCATCGGGCCAGGCATTTCAGGCAGATCCGCTCCAACTCGCGCGGGATGGACCGGTTCAACTGCCGAGGGGGCGGAGGCTCGCTCCCGAGGACTTCCAGGAGCGTGTCCAGCGGCGACTCTCGGAAGAACGGCGGACGCCCCGTGAGCGACTCGTAGAGAATTGCCCCCAGGCTGTAGACGTCGCTGGCCGGGCCGACCTGCCCGCTGCGGCCGGCCGCCTGCTCCGGGGCCATGTAGCACGGAGTGCCGGCAATCACCCCGGTGGCCGTGACGTTGGAGCCCTCGGCAAAGAACTTGGCCAGGCCAAAGTCGGTGACGTACGGCTCACCGTCCGCGTCGAGGAGGATATTCGAGGGCTTCAGGTCCCGGTGGACGATCCCGTGCTGGTGCAGGTGGTGGACGGCCTGGGCCACTTTGGCCACCAGCCGGGCCGCGGTTTGGGGGTCCAGCGGCCCTTGACCGAGCCGCTGGGCCAGGCTTGCGCCTTCGACGTACTCCATGGTGAAGTAATGCTGACCGTGGCACTGTCCCACCTCGTGGATGTGGACGATATGGGAGTGGCGCACCCCGGCGGCCGCCCGGGCCTCGTCCCGGAAACGGCGCACGTGCTCGGCGGAGGCGAGGTGGCTGGCGAGGATCATCTTGATCGCCACAATGCGGTCGAGCTCCTTTTGCCGCGCCTTGTAGACCACGCCCATGCCGCCGCGGCCGATCTCGCCCAGGAGTTCGTAGTCGCTGAAATCGCGGGGCATCTCCTCGGCCTCCAGGGCCGCCTCGGCATCGGCCTCCGCGGCCGAATCGGGCGGGGGGGCCGGCGGGGCGATCCCTTCCAAGGCATCGAGGCAATCGAGCGTGGGCGCCAGCCCGGGATGCCGCCCGAGGATCGCTTCCCGGTCGGGCCGCTCGCCCGCCTGGAGCCCGGCGAGGTAACGGTCCAGCAGGTCCAGCGTGTCGTCGGTTTCCGGTGTCTCGAACATGGCGCTTCTGCGTCCCGTGGCACAGCCGCCCTCGGCTGTGCCACAATGCTTCCCGGCCTACGCCGGCGGCTCGATCTGCTCGCCGACGATATCCCGGAGTTTGCGGATCGCCCGCATCCAGAGCATCTGCACGGCCGGGCGCGAGCGGTCCATACGCCGTGCGACTTCATCGAACGGCAGCCGCTCCAGGTTCCTCAAAAGGATCACTTCCTGGTAATCGGGGGGCAACTCCGCCAGCCCCGCGGCTACAAACAACTGGTCATCACGTCTCTGGAGTTCCTGGCTGGGAGTGCTGCCCGCGGCGGCTGGCTCGGGAGCCCCCGGGCCGGCGTCCGTGTCCCTGGAGTCGCGGAAGCGAATCTCGCGGAAGACCTGGCGCTTGGCGGCCCCCCGATAGTGGCGCACGAAATCGGCGGCGTTGTGCGCCAGGATCCGACGCAGCCAGGCCAGCCATTCGTGCTGGCCGCTCCCCTGGAAGCGCCCAAAGTCGCGGTGCGCTTCGAGCATCGTCTCCTGCACCAGGTCCGAGGCGTCCACCCGCGCCCGCAGCCAGCTCTCCACCTGCGCCCGGGCGATGAGCCCCAGGTAACTGCGGCAGGCCTCGAAGAGCCGGTCGCGGCATTGCGCGTCGCCCTGCCGCGCGCGGCGGATCAGCTCGGTGAGATCCGGCGGTTTGTCTGCGGCCATAAGGCCCTCGTGCTCCGGCCTGTTCCCGATCCATTTCTACAATAGCCGAGGCGCTGCCTGCTCCGCAAGCAGGGGCACACGCACGTGTGGTCATCAGGCAACCACGGCGGCCCCCTCGCGGACCGCTTCAAAGCCCAGAGCTTCAATCATCCGGTAGTCTTCTTCGGGCGGCTGCCCTCGGGTGGTCAAGTAATCGCCGACGAAGATCGAATTGGCCGGGTACAGCCCAAGCGGTTGGAGGCTCCCCAAGTGGAGTTCGCGCCCCGCGGCGATCCGCAAATCGGACTTCGGACTGGCCAGGCGGAACAAGGCGAGGACCTTGAGGCAATAGCGCGGGTTGGGCCCGCACAGGGAACCCAAGGGCGTGCCGGGGATCGGGATGAGGAAGTTCACGGGGATGGCCTCGACCTGCAACTCGGCGAGCCGCAAGGCCAGCTCGACCACGTCGTCGTCTTCTTCTCCCATGCCGACGATCCCGCCGGAGCAGATCTCCAGACCGGCCTGGCGCACCGCCTGGAGCGTGTCCAGCCGCTCTTGGTACCCGTGGGTGGCGCAAATCCTGGGATAGAACCGTTGGCTGGTATTGAGGTTGTGGTTGACCCGGTCCACGCCGCAGGCAGCCAGGCGCGCCGCCTCTTCGGGGCCCAGCAGCCCCGGGGAGACGCAAACTCTCAGGGGGAGGCTGCTCTTGATCCGCGGCACGACGGTGGTGATGAGGTCCAGCTCGCGGGGCCCCGGCCTCAGGCCGGACGTCACGATACAATAGGTCCCCGCCCGGCGCTCGGCGGCCTCTCGGGCACCGTCGAGCACCTGTTCTGGGCCAAGCAGCTCGTAGCGGGGAATCACGGCCTGAGAGACCCGGGACTGGGAACAGTACCCGCAATCCTCTCCGCAAGAACCGCTCTTGGCGTTGATGAGGAAGTTCAGGTGTACCCGGTTGCCGAACCAGCGGCGCCGCACGCGATACGCCGCCGCCAGCAAGTCCAGCAACTCCACATCACCCGCCCTCAACACGGCCAGACCCTCGTCGGCAGAGAGGGGGTGCCCCTCCAAGACACGATCCGCCAGATCGTTCCAGCGGCGGGGCGGGTCGTTGGTTCGAGGGGGAGCCGGTTGCACGGGCCGTTTGTCACGAGAAGGTGCAGGGACGACAACGGCTCCCATGGTAACGTTTTGTCGGAAGATGTCCAACAGACCCATGGGATTGGCGCGCGGCGTTCCACCACAAGGCGTTGCGCTGGCGGCGCCTCACGGCGAAGCCGAAGCGCTCCGCTCGCTCCAACCCCAATCCCTAGCCCCTAATCCCTGACCCCTTCTCAAGGCCACGGATCGCCCGTCCACGTGTCGGTGAACGTCAGCGCGTAATCGATGGGCCGGATGATCGTCCGCGTGTTCGTGCCGGTGCCGCCGGCAACGTCGACATTCTGGAAACTCCGCACGTCGAGCAAGAAGGCGGCCATCGCGGCATCGTAGAGCCGCCCCGTGTTCCCGCTGCCGTAGAACTTGTCGTCGCCGCTGGAGCCCGTCAAATGCGCCTCGTCGCCGCCCGTGGTGGCATAGGCGGTCACGTAGCGGAAGTTCAGGGCCTGGTTGCTGAACCCGGTGCCCGAGAGCGTGGCGATGGTGGGCGAGGCCTGCAAGGTGTCCTTACCCGCCGAGTCGTAGAGCCTGGCCATGTCGTTGCCGCCCAAGCTCGAGATGCCGAACACCTGTTCGAAGTAATTGGCGCGGTTGTAGAACGCCTGACCCGGAGTGGCGTTGGAGAGCATCGCATAGGTCGGGCGTGCCTCGAACGTGTCCGTGCCGGAGGAGTCGGTCAGCGTGGCCTTGTCGAACCCGCCGGCGGTGGCGAACGCATGGGCATAACGGAAGGTGTGGGCATTGACGACGTAGCTGGTGTTATTGGTCGCCGGATCGTTCTGAATCTTGGCGTAGGTCGGCGCGGCCGTGAAGATGTCGTCGGCGGCGGAATCGTACAGCCGCGCGGAATCGTCGCCGCCGTGGGTGGAAAAGGCATCGACCGCGTCAAACCCGGTGGCCCGGTTGGCGTAGGCCGGATTGTTGGCCGAGGCGGCAGCGTACATCACCCCGTAGTCCGGAGTGGCCACGAAGGTGTCGGTCCCGGCGGAATCGTCCAGGCGTGCCGTATCGGTCCCACCAGTAGCATAGGCGCTCAGATAACGGAAACCGATGGCCCGGCTGTAGAGACCGACTCCCGTGAGTGTGCCCTGGGTCGGCGTGGCCACGAACCGATCGTTTCCGGTGGGCGAGTCATACAGCTTGGCCAGGTCCGCGCCCCCTGACGAGGATGTCCCGTCGTAGGTGCCGAAGCCCTCGGCGCGGTTGTAGTAGGATCGATCCGTCGAGGCGCCGGCCGGCCGGTACTTGCCGGTCATGGTGGCGTAGGCGGGATACGTCGTGAAGGTGTCGCTTCCCGTGGAGTCGAAGAACGAGGCAGCGTCGGTGCCGCCCAGGGTGGCCTTGGCCGTGACGTACCGGAAGTCGTTGGCCCGGTTGCTGAAGCCGGTGCCGTGCAGCACCGCATAGCTCGGATAGGCCTGGAAGGTGTCGTCCCCGGCCGAGTCGTACAACCAGGCGATGTCCTGGCCGCCGGGGATGGCGTTGGCGATCACCGTGGGGAAGTTGTTCGCCCGCAGGGACACGCCGGGGCCGATTAGGGTAGCGTATGTCGGTCTGCCGGTGAACGTGTCGCCGCCGGGGCCATCGTACATGA
>Ga0315280_10002777_pt1 | contig 27946 bp, 19 predicted proteins | sample YL17G06_40_MG_FD_203697 | JGI IMG/M metagenome (GOLD analysis project Ga0315280, IMG submission 203697) | Sediment microbial communities from Yellowstone Lake, YNP, Wyoming, USA - YL17G06_40 | ecosystem: Environmental > Aquatic > Freshwater > Lake > Sediment | place: USA: Wyoming | collected... | reverse complement strand
CTTTGCTGTGGTCGACCCCGCACGGGTTTACCGCTTTGTTCCAGGAAGCCTTGTCATCGAGGCCGGGGGTGCCGATGTCGCCCGGGACGCCGTAGTGATAGATCTTCCCCGCCCGGCCCGCGAAGTACCCGTTTTTCTGAAACAGTTGCGGAAGCGTCACGACATCGGGCAGTACGTCGCGGAAGTGCTTCTTCAGGTCGTAAACGGTGGTGGTGTCTGGAGCCAGCCCGGTCATCAGCGATGTGCGCGACGGGCTGCACAACGGGAACTGGCAATACGACCGGTCAAAACGGACACCCGTCCGGGCAATTCGATCGATATTCGGCGTACGAATGATCGGATGGCCGTAGCAACTGAGCGTGTTGTTTAGATCGTCTGAGGCGATGAAGAGAACGTTGCGCTTTTTCGGCGGCGCGGAAATCAGAGGACCGGCAGCCAGGGCGGCTCCGCCAAGCAGGAAACTTCTGCGCGAAAGGGTCGGCATCGTACACCTCGTGCTGGGCAGCCTACTCGATGGAGAGAGGCTAGCGCAGCCAGTATAAACACCTATCCACCCAAGATCTCAGCGAATTCTCCCATCGGGCGGCTTCACCTGGCTCAAGATCCATGTCGCTCAACGGCCGTGCCGGAGGGACGGTCAGCGGGCGGCGGGCGGCTTCGCGCCCCGCCAGCCTCGACGCCATTGTTCCATCAGGCGCTTGACGAGTTCCGCGTTCGCCGGCAGTTTGGCGATGTTCGTGTTCTCCTGCGGATCGGCCTGGTGATCGTAGAGTTCAACCGCGTCCACCTGGGAGTGGTCCTGGCGGCCGACCCAGACGGTGAAGCGATAGCGATCCGTGCGCATGGAATAGCCCATCAAGCGCTGGCCGCGCGGGTACTGGCTGAACGCCGCCGTCTTCCAAGAACGTTTCGGATCGTCGAGCAACGGCTTGAAGCTAGTGCCCTCCAAATGACCCGGGAGCGGCAGCCCGGCGAGTTCGCTCAGAGTGGGATAGATGTCCACGAACTCCACCAGCGCGTCAGTGTGTGTGCCGGCATTTTTCATGCCCGGCACGGAGACAATGAGCGGGGCGTTGGTGTCGTTCTCCACGTTACTGTGTTTGCACCACTCTCCGTGCTCGCCGAGTTTCCAGCCGTGGTCGCCCCACAGGACGATGATCGTGTTCTTCCGCAGGCCAAGCCGGTCGAGTTCGTCGAGCACCTTGCCGATTTGCGTATCGGTATAGCTGACAGCGGCGTAATAGCCGTGTTTGAGTTGCCGCGCCAGATTGTCGGGGATGGGGCCTTCCGCGGGCATCCCAACATAGTTGCGCAATTCGCCGCTATTGGTGAGCGCGTATTCGGGCGCGTCCTTGGGGCGAAACGGATTGGGCGCCAGCTTGATCTGCGCCGGATCGTAGAGATCCCAGTATTTCTTCGGAGAGACGAACGGCAGGTGCGGTTTGGCGAAACCGACGGCGAAGAAGAACGGGTCGGGCTTCTTGCCGAGGTCGCGCAAGGTGTTGACCGCCAGATCGGCCACCATGCCGTCTTTAAAGAAGTTATCCGGGACGTCGGCCGATTCAAATGGCGGCCCTTGCTTTTTCTTAGCCCGTGCGTCCTCGTCCTTTACTTCGGGGGTTTTGAGGAGCGCGTAGGTCGGGGTCTGGGGCGTTTGCCACGGCACCGACCACGACCGGGGATCGTCGAAGCCCGGGTGATAGATCTTCCCCATGCCCTGCACGAAGTAGCCACCTTGCCTGAAGAGTTGCGGCAGGGTCACCACATCGGGCAGGGCGTCGCGGAAGTGGGTGACCAGGTCCCACACCTTTGTTGTGTCCGGCCGCGTGCCGGTGAGCAGGCTCGACCGGGAAGGGGAGCAGACCGCTTGCTGGCAGTAGGCACGATTGAAGGTCATGCCCTGCCGGGCAAGGCGGTCGATATTGGGGCTCTTGATGTATTCGCGTCTATAGCAGCCGAGCTCCGGCCGGAAGTCGTCCACGGCGATGAAGAGAACGTTGGGCTTTTGGGGTGCGGCGCCAGGGGCGCGGAGAGCGAGTCCGCCCAACGCCATCAACCCCATTTGGAGGCAGCGCCGCCGCGTGAGGTCCTTGTTAACCGGATCGGTCTGCACGATGAGCATATTTGTGGTTGGTCGCACGGCCTATCCTATCAAAAACGTTCTTGAACGTCATGCCGGCCGTGCCGATTTGTCGTTAGCACGCGAGTTGTCCGGTTGAGTTGACAAGTGAGCTTAGGTCATAGCCGAGGTCCCGTGAACTGTCCCTCTCGTAAATCCCGAACTTTCTGAGAACATGGGGCTTGCGCATTTCCACAAACCCCCGCCTATCGACGTTCGGAGTGCTGCCCGTGCTGGTTGGCGCCCTCTCGTCTTTGTTCCGCACACGCGCCGCTCTTCAATAAGAGGTCCGCGATCTGATCCGAAAAATCAGCCGCCAGAATCCGCTCTGGGGCGCCCCGCGCATTCACGGGGGGCTGCTCAAACTCGGCATCGACATCGGCGAGACCAGCGTCGGCAAGTACATGCTGCGCCACCGCAAGCCGCCTTCGCAGACCTGGCGGACGTTCTTGAACAATCACGTGAAGACCCTGGTATCCGTCGATTTCTTCACCGTGCCGACCATGTGGTTTCAGGTTCTCTACGTGTTCTTGGTGCGATCGCATCTTCCGCGACGACTTCACCAAGCGAGGTTTCCGGCAGGGGCAGTTTGAGGGGTTTGGTGGGCCCGGCAGAACTCGAATCTGCGAGCTTCCCGGCGCGCCGGGACGCTCTAACGAACCTCGCCCTCCATGAGTTGCCGGATCGAGGCGTGGGATTTCCAGGTTTTGATCAGCCGCTCTCGGTTGCGGGCGTCGGGTAGGGAATCAAACTCTTCGTGATAGACGAGTTGCCATGGTCCTCGGCTCCCGGTGTAGGGGCTGTGGCGCCGGTTGTGCTCGGAGAGACGACGCGGCAGACCGGTAGTTGACCCGATGTAGAATTCTCCGGTTGTTTCGCTCTGAAGAATGTACAAAGAAGGCACAGCGGAGAAGTGGTGGGCCCGTAGAGACTCGAACTCTAGACCTCCCCGATTTCATCGGGACGCTCTAACCAACCAGTTTCGCGGCGACCAGTTCTGCGATGGCTCGATGTGATTTCCAATTCTTCAGTTGCTGTTCGCGTCGCCGCGCGTCCTGCAAGGTTGGGAATTCCTCCCGGTAAACGAGTTTCCATGGGCCACGGCCCCGCGTGTAAGGACTATGCCCGCGCTCGTGCTCGGCCAGCCGTCGAGTGAGATCGACCGAGCAGCCGATATAAAAGCGGTCGGTGGAGGCACTCTGCAAGATGTAAAGCGTCACAGCCAAGTGAATGAGTGGTGGGCCCGCGGCGACTCGAACGCCGGACCTCCTGCGTGTCAAGCAGACGCTCTAACCAACTGAGCTACGGGCCCAACAAAACAACCGACCAACACCAGCCCTTCCCGGCGTGCCGGGACGCTCTAACCAACTGAGCTACGGGCCCAACAAAACAACCGACCAACGCTAGACCTTCCCGGCGTGCCGGGACGCTCTAACCAACTGAGCTACGGGCCCATCTGGTTGACCCGCTGTAACTTACCCACCTTTCCGGGGGTGGGCTCGGACGGCATCGGGGGCCGATGAGGGGCCGATTGCGACTCCCTGGCCCTTTCCGTGTCGAGCAGTTTAACAGCCGCTATTCTATCATTCAACGGCGAACGGGCATAGCGGGTCGTCATGGGAATTTTCGCGTGGCCGAGCAGGCGTTGTACGGTGATGATATCGGCGCCGGTCCCGCACCAGGCGCGTCGCAAACGTGTGCCGGAGGTCGTGGAAACGAATGTGGGGAATGCCGGCGAGACGGACGGCTCTGAGAACACCCACCTTGTGATCGCGCATCCGGTGCCCTGGATTTCGGTGGCTGGGAAACACAAGCGGCGTGCCCCGCTCGCGAGGCAGGATCGATAGCAGGGAATGCACCGCGCCATTCATGGGAATCGACCTGTGGCCAGCTTCGGACTTCGAGTTGAGGACTCGGGTCATTCGCTTTTGCGAGTCAGCCTGGGTTGTAGGAACGCACCTGAACCGGGGCGGGGGGGCCCTTTTGGCTCGCGGAAAAACGGTGCCCCCGGCCCATGTGTGGTGCGCCACGGAACGCAAATTCTTTTTTGAAAAATCACGGCGCGCAAAGGGGAGGTTAGTTAACCCCGTTTGTAGCCCCGCCCCAAGCACCACGGCCGTCGAGTTCAGCCCGCCAGCCGGTCATTGAGTGCCCCTCCGTCTCTGCGCCGTACATCATGCCCCGTGGGCAGGCTACGCCTCGTGTTCCGGGAGCATGCGGGCGAGTGCATCGACGATTTCATTCAGTTCCTGACGAATCGATATCAGTTCCTGCGACATCGTCTCGGCACGTGTCGTAATTTCTACAAATCGATTCCGCATCCAACGTATCTGCTCTTCGCTGATTTGGGGCATCAGGTGTTCCTTTCAGAACTGCGGCCGAGCACCGGTTTCGAGAAACTAGCAGGATGGTGCTGCGGTCACTGTTTCCATCCGCGATTCTCACTCTTATCTTCGACCACGGGCAACCCTCCGTCTCCTACTTGCGTCCTTTCTGGCCTGGAACCTGCACATCGGCGGCGATGGCTTCCCCGTCTCACCATGGAAAGACAGGTCCCAGCGTATCTCTGGCTGTTTCTTTGTTTTTGCCATTTTACCCCCAATCCGATGCATCAGCGGGTCCCTCCCCAGAGGCTATACGCGAGGAATGGCCCTGGGCAATGAAGCTGCTAGGCCACACGCGATGGTTGCGGCCAACATCAAAATGCCCCGAAGGTGCTTTTTCACAAAGCCTTTTATCTGCTAATCCCATACACCGTCGTCGCCCCACAGTACACACAAGGCATTCTGGGCGTGGCTCGACCGCATTTGCCACAGAGCACAACCTTCCGCTTTTGCGGTTCCACTGCCCGCTTTTGCGGTTCCGCCGCCGGCATAGATGTAGCCTTCGCCGCAGCCACATGGCGGGCCGCTGCTACGATCGGTTCGCAGGCCGCGCCGCAGTAATGGCATTTCAGCGCTTCTTGGCGTATCCATTCGGCGCACTGCGCGCACTTCCTGAAACCCGCGTTCCGCTTGGCTACCTCCTCATTCGGTTTGGCTGCTGCGACCAGTAGCAAGCCGACCACAGGGCTGAGCAGAAGGGATATCCCAACGTAAAAGGTTGGCCGCAATCCCTTACGGATGGCGTAATGACCAACGAAGCGGCAGAGGGCAAGCAGAACGCCCAGCAGCACAAAGGCCCCCAGGGCTCGAGCTGCATCGTCCACCGGTTGACCTCACAGTCTTCCCCGCCATCGGGGCGGCCAAGTGGCCTGTCTTCTGTTTGCTACCCCCGGCTGCGGGGTGCCGACCACTTCCTTCGCGCCGCCCCCCTTGGCCGGGGAGGTGGTATTCCCGGCGCAAGAACCACGCCGCTACCAATTTTACCCCTAATAGCAAGATATTTAACGACTTATTCTGTCCAGCCGCTGGTGTCCTAAGCGCGCTGCGCCCGCTAACGTCAGCGTGGAGGGCGGGCATGGATGCACTAGAGCTGTTCGGGCGGCGGGCTCCCTCTATGACCGCCTGCTCGCCTACCGGAGGAGTTTCAGTTCCGCCTCGTCATGACAGTTCCACCAGTCATCATCAGATGGAAATCGCTGTTTTGCGGACTGGAGAACCCAGGTTCCCGATTGGTACGCATATGTGTGCCTGTGCATCATCACGGCGTGAGCCGGGTCGCCGACATCAAACTCCAAAACACCGATGTACGGAGAAACGAGAGAATTCGTCTTCTGGACATCCACCCTAGCCGAGGACACTTCCAATGCCGGTTCAGCAAGCTTGTACGTTCGCAAGAAGTCGTCGGCGGTCCGCTTGAATGATGCGACTGCTGCCTGTTCCTCGGTCAGTTTGGGCGGTGTCTTAGTGCATGCCGAAAGCACGGACAGGAGGAGGCAGCCCAAGACAAAAAGGGAGAATTTTGGCATAACCGGCTCCTTCGTGAGGCGAAAAACGTTACGGTTCCCTGGTGGGGGGCCTTCTCCGAGCGCAACGAAGTACTCCTGGAGGCACAATATCTCTCGAAATCACCCCGCACGATCACTTCTTTAGCCGAGGAAATCGCTTCGGCTCCAGACGGAAAACAACAAATTCCTCGCTCGGATATCCGGATGACGTTCGTTTCGGCCCTCGGAAGCGGCCGCAGTAGGTAATCCCGACTTTCAAGTCCCCGTTGCGGATCGTGTAAGCCTTCCCGCGCTTGAAGCGTTTCCGGTATTTTTCCATCTCATGTCTCCTCGACCGAGCGGATCAGGAAATCATGTGTCCGCATTCAGCGCTCAAAACATGTTGGCCGGACACCTCCTGGCGCTTATTCATCGCACAGAGTCGCCTCCCCAGGGCTGCTCCACTTGGACACCTTTTTCGGCACTTGCAGTTCCCAGCTAATCTGCTCGTGGTCATTTTGCTCGTAGAACTTTACAAACCGGGGAGTGGTAAATCAAGCAGAATTTTTCCGCGCGCTCGGCAGCCGTATCCGCACGCTTCGCAAGCGCCACGGCTACAGCCAGGAGGATATGATTTCCTTCGGGTTCTCGGCCCGGCATTGGCAACAGGTGGAGGCTGGGCGGCCGATCACGGTTCGGACTCTGCTGCGGATATGCGAGGTGTTCGACACTCCCATGGAGCGCCTTGTGCTTGGGCTAGGCAAGCTCGCACACAACGCTGCACAGCGCGAAAAGCCTACGCGGGACAAGCCGCGAAACGGATGAACGCAGTTTTGGGAACCGGTTTTTGCAGACTCGCGACGCGAAAGCGCCCGGTGGGGCCGCGCGTAGCATGCCGGCAATGGAGGCCGATTAGCGCCCGGCAAGGGTGAAAGAGCAGCGAAAACAAGCAAAGAACAGCGAAGAGCGACCGGACCGCCATCCCACTGCAAACCTGCCTATTGTCTTGGGAGCGAATGCGATGGAGAAACCGCGCCAAACGCCGTGTCAAGGTAGCGCTCTAACCAACTGAGCTACGGGCCCCGGCAATCTTCAGGATTCTACCACATCGGCGCCGGTCCCGCAGCCGCCGGCCTGTGGTAGCATCACGCATTGCCCAGTTCACGACAAGGAGACCACCACATGTCCACGGTTCGAGTCGGCCTCATCGGGTCGCAGTTTGCGGCCACGCTGCACGTGGAAGCGCTGGCCCAGGTGGCCCACGCCGAAGTGATCGCGGCCTGCGGGCTGGTGGGCCAGCAGGTGCAGGAATTTTGCGCCCAGCACCACATCCCCCACGCCTACACCGATTACCAGGAACTGCTGGCGCGCCCGGATATCGACCTGGTGTGCCTCTCGATCCCCAACTACCTGCACTGCCAGGTGGCTTGCGACGCGTTGGCCGCCGGCAAGCACGTGGTGGTGGAGAAGCCGCTGTGCCTGACGCTGGAGGAGGCCGACCGCATGCTGGCCGCCGCGCGCGCCGCCGGCAAGCCCCTGATGTACGCCGAGAACCTTTGCTTCACGCCCAAATACGTGCGGGCCAAGGCGCTGGTGGACCAGGGCGCCATCGGCAAGGTCTTCCGGGTGCGGCAGATCGAAAAACACTCGGGTCCCCACTCGCCCTGGTTCTGGGACGTGGAGCGCTCCGGAGGCGGGGCGCTGTTCGACATGGGCTGCCACGGCTTTGCGCTTGGCCGCTGGGTGCTGGGCAAGCCCAAGGTGAAAAGCGTGACCGCGCACTGCGGGCTGTACGTGCACGCCGACAAGACGCGTGGCGATGACGACTCGGTATTCATCGTCGAGTTCCAGAACGGCGCCATCGTCCAGGTCGAGGATAGTTGGGCGCGTCCCGGGGGGATGGAGGACGCGGCCGAGATCTTCGGCTCCGGCGGGGTCATCTACTGCGACATTACCCGCGGGAACTCCATGAACGTCTACAGCGCCGCAGGCTATGGGTACGCGGTCGAGAAAGCCGATATCACCAAGGGCTGGACGTTCGCGATCTACGAGGAGAACTGGCAGTATGGCTACCCGGCCGAGATGCGGCACTTCGTGGACGTGGTGCGCGGCAAGGCCGAAGCGCTGGTCACCGCCGAAGACGGCCGCGCCGTGCTGGAGGTGATGTTCGCGGCCTACGAGTCGGCCGCCGCCGGCAAGCGCATCGACTTCCCTTACGAGCCGGCTTACCCCAGCCGGCCCATCGAAAGCTGGCTGCGGGCGCGGGGTGGGCTGTAGGCTGTGGGCCGTAGGCTGTAGGCTGTGGGCCGCAGGCACGGTACTCGGCATTTGAAGCCCACGGCCGACAGCTTACGGCCCACGGCCTAATACGAGATCAGCCCGGCGTCGCGCATCACGATCTGGAGCCAGGGCGCGCTCCAGGGGCCGGGGCGGCCGGTGTCGCGGTGCCCGGCCATCGCATATCCCACCGAAAAGACCGAGACCGCCAGCAAGAGCAACGCCGCCGCGCGGAAGCGCCGCGACTCCCGGTGCCGCTCCAGGGCCGCCGGCAACCCCAGCAGCCAGAACGGAATCAGCCAGAACAGCCAGCGCGCGCCCTGGGCCACGCCGCCGTAGTTATTGGTCTTCAAGGTATAGAAGACGAGCATCAGCGCGGTCAGGCCCAGCCCCATGGCGTGGATGCCGCGCAGCCGCCGGTCTTTCCACATGCCGTAGAAGGCCAAAACGAAGATGGGCGTCAGGCTGAAGATGCCGTGGTGGCCGAGCAGGAGATTGAACGCGTAGAACCATTTCGGCTCGCTCGCGGCGTCGATGCCGCGCGGGTTGTTCCAGTAGCTTCCCGGGTAGCGGTAATAGTCGCTGTCGAAGCGCGCGTAGTAAGGAATCAGGCTGCCGGTGGAAACCCAGGTTGTGTACAGATAGGCCGCGCCCAGCACGGCCGCCACGGGCAGGAAGTACTTCAGTGTCGGGCGGGGGTGGGTGCGCAGCAGCCAGCCCAGCACCAGCAGGGCGAACACCAGCGCCACCATCTCGCTGGCCACCGTCCAGGCGGTGAACAGCCCGCACAGCGCGAAGTAATACCACTGGCGCCGGCCGTCGTAGTGGATGCGCATCAGGCAATACAGCGCAACGAAGGCGGAGATGGCCCCCTGGGTATGGTTGTTCAGCACGGTGCTGAAGGCCGTCAGGTAGGTGCCGAAGGCCGCCGTAGACAGGCAGATGAGGGCGGTGGCGAAGCCGGGCGCCGCGCGCTCCAGCCAGCGGCCGTACAGCACCACAAACAGGGCCAAGGGCACGACGTTGACCAGCAGCAACACCAGCCGCACGACGATGTGCGACCGCTCCGGGAACCCGATCCCCACGCGCTCCAGCAGCCACACCGGGGCAGCCAGCAAGGTGGGCATCAGGGGCGGCTTGCTGGAATAGTAGTGGCCGTCGCGGCGGACCTTGTCGATGCTGTAGTACGGAGCATCGTCGATGATGTAGCCGCGGCCGTGCACCAGGGCCCACGCGGTGTTCCAGCGCGAACCGTCGTTGGAGCCCGACACCGGCTGCATTCGCACCATCACCCCGAACACCAGCGCGGCGGCGGCCAGGGCCAGCGAAAGCGCCAGAAAGCGCCTGTCGTTCCCGCCGCACGCGGATTCTACGCGCGCCGGGGCAAGGATTCCCGGTTCTTCGATGCTGGTTGGATCCATTTCAGCCTTGGTGCGAGTTCGAGGCGCCGCCCCGGCTCTATTGCAGGCGGCGCTCGATGCTGTAGCCGCTGTCCCCGTTGCGGTCGCCGCCGCCCACGCGGGAGGCAATCAGCTCGGCCAGGATGCCGACCGACAGCATCTGCGCGCCCAGCAGCAGCGCGGCGGCAGAGTATATCAGTACAGGCCGGTTTCCGATGGGGCGAAATCCGAGCGTCCACAGGCCGGCCAGATAGCTCAGGCCGGCCAAGCCGGCGGCCAGCGCCAGCAGCCCGCAGACGCCGAGAAAGTGCAGCGGCCGCTCGGCGTATCCAGTCAGGAAGCTGACGGTCAGCAGGTCCAGGAAGCCCTTGATGAAGCGGCCGGCGCCGTATTTCGAGCGGCCGAAGGAGCGCGGCCGATGGTGCACTTCCATCTCCGTAACGCGAAACCCGCGGGCGTCGGCCAGCAGGGTGATGAAGCGGTGCATTTCGCCGTACACGCGGATCTCGCGCACCACCGCCGCGCGGTAGCACTTCAGCCCGCAGTTGTGGTCGTGCAGGCGCACCCCGCTGACCACCCCGATCATCCAGTTGAAGATCCGGCTGGGAATCACCTTGTGCCAGGGATCGAAGCGGCGCCGCTTCCAGCCCACCACCAGGTCGTAGCCTTCCTCCAGCTTGCCCAGCAGGCGGGGCACGCCGGCGGGGTTGTCTTGCAGGTCGGCATCGAGCGTGACCACGCGGTCGCCGCGCGCTTCCTTGAAGCCGGCATCCAGCGCGGCTGCTTTGCCGAAATTGCGCCGGAAGCGGATGGCGCGCACCCGGGGGTCGCGCTCGGCCAGCGCCCCGATGGCCGCCCAGGTGCCGTCGGTGGAGCCGTCATCGACGAAGATGACTTCGATGTCCCACTCCGAGGCGCTCGCGGTCGCCTCAATCTCCTGGTAAAGGCGCGGGATGCTTTCCGCTTCGTTGTATGCGGGGATGACGATGCTGATCATGCCAAGCGCCGATTATCCTATTCTGCGGGCGCCGTTTCCAGTGGCAGTTTATCTGAACCGCCAAGACACGAAGACACAAAGCTCTTGGTGACTTGGTGGTTGCTACGCACTGCCGAGCTGAGCCAGGACCGTGGCCACGGCCACGGGCGGCAGCTCGATGCGGATCTTCGATCCCTGCGCGGTGACCGGGTGGTCTTTCGGCACGATCACGTCGGGCGCCTCGAAGGTGTTGCAGGCGTTGAAATCGGCGTGGTGGATGATGCGGGCCTTGGCCGCCGCCGCCGTGCCCTTGGTCAGCGCGCACTCCACGGCCAGGGCCGTGTCGTGCTTGGGATTGACGAGGGTGATGGCCAGCGTACCCTTCTGCCGCGAGGCCGAAACGGAAAGGCCCAGCGGTGATTCATCCGCGCTCTTCACCCGCACGGCGGTATTGCCGCGGTGCGGCTTCAGCAGCTCGAAGGCGTAGTAAGTCGAAGTGCGAATCGAGCGCTCCCGGTCGGTCAGCAGCACGGCGTGCAGCACGTTCACCGTCTGGGCGATGTTGCCCATCACCAGCTTGTCGGCCTGGCGGTGGAAAACGTTCAGCCCCATGGCGGCGGCCACCGCGCTGCGCATGGTGATCTGCTGCCACAAGCGCCCGTAGCGCTTCTCCTCCTCGGGCACCATGCGGTCCCACACGCCCCACTCGTCGATCATCAGGCCGATGCGCTTCTGCGGGTCGAACTCGTCCATCAGCTTGCGCTGCTCAAGGATGCCGGTTTCCAGGCGGGCGAAGCTGGAGAGCTGCTCCTGCAGGGTATCGACGGTGTACTTGGTGGCATTGCTCTTGCCGCTGGAATAGAAGTGCATGGCGAAGCCGTCGGGCATGCGGCGCCGGCCGGTCATGGACTGAAAGAACCCGCGGGTCCAGTCGGCGTTATTGCCGCTGGGGCCGCAGGCCACCAGGAACGGCCGGACGCCGCCGAATTCCCGGATGTAGCCGGCGAAGCGCCGGTAATGAGTGGCATACTCCTGGGGTGTCATCTGTCCGCCGCAGCCCCAGTTCTCGTTGCCCACGCCCCAGTAGCGGACGCGTAAGGCGTCGGGTGAGCCGTTGGCGGCCCGCTCGTCGGACAGCGTGCTGCCCGAAGGATAGTTGCAGTATTCGAGCCAGTCGCGCAGTTCATCCGGCGTGCCGCTGCCCACGTTGCCGGCCAGGTAAGGCTCGGCGCCGATCAGGCGGCACAGGCCCACGAATTCGTGGGTGCCGAAGCTGTTGTCTTCGGTGTAGTTGCCCCAGTGGATGTTCACGCGCCTGGGGCGTTTCTCGCGCGGCCCGATGCCATCGCGCCAGTGGTAATCGTCGGCGAAGCAGCCGCCCGGCCAGCGCAGCACCACCAGGCCCAGCCGCCGCAGGTCTTCGACCGCCTGCTTGCGGTAGCCGTCGATGTTGGGAATGCGCGAATCCTTGCCCACCCAGATGCCGCCATAGATGCAGGAGCCGAGGTGCTCGGCGAAGTGGCCGTGCATCTCGGGGCGGATCGTGCCGATTTCGGCGTCCGTCTGGATCTCGACCCGCTGAGCGGTGGCAGGGAAGGCGAGCGCGTTCCGCGATGTGAGGACCGAAGCGCAGGCTGCGCCGGTGGTGGCGAGGAACCCCCGGCGGGAAACGAATGCAGGCATAGCAACTCCTCCGGCCTGTTGTGTTACCACAGTGCCAGCCGCATATTCAACAAGAACCAATCCGCAGATTTCGCGGATTCCGCAGATTCAATACCGACCGAAATCCGCGAGAATCCGCGCAATCCGCGGATTGATCTAGTTCCGGTCCCAGGGGTGGGCCAGCGTGGGCTGGTTCCTGTAGCGGCTCATGCGGAACTGGATGAAGCGATGCATGCAGACCCGCCAGCCCGGACCCTTCTTCAGCCCACAGGCCGCGAATAACGCTCCGCATAAGCGTCGAGAAGCCGACGAATCATCCTTTGATATTGCGTGTTGTACTTCTTCGCCTCGCTCTTAAAAAAACCGACGCTTCGTTTGCTCAAGGAGATTGTGACTTTCACGCCCTCGTCCCGTAGGACCAACTCCTCAGGGCGAGGAAGAAAGTCTGCGATTACTCGAACGTTTCCGATAGGCTCATTCGCGTATTTTATTCTCCCGCTCATAGATCACTTTCCCCTTCCGCCTTCGGGTCCCAATCAAACCTGGCTCTTGGCACCCGATTACGTTAGCACGCGTAGGGGCAAATTGCCATACGCTCATATGGCTCCAGAACGAGTGGGCAAGCGGGCTCATGGTTACGGGTTCGGCATCGTGCCTGCGGACCGCTTCGCTGCCCGTCGTCTTTGATGCCGAGCAACCCAGGCACCTTTCCCGACCTCTGACTCCTGGCGTCTGGCCCCTGACTTCAGTTCCGGTCCCAGGGGTGGGCCAGCGTGGGCTGGTTTTTGTAGCGGGCCATGCGGAACTGGATGCGGGCGCCGCAACCGGGCTCGATCCGCACGGGCACGACGGCGGAATTCAGCTCGAACTTCTGGCCGTCGATGGTGGCCGACTCGAACTGGTGCTCGCCGTATGCGCCCGCCTGCACGATCAGGGTGCGCGCCTCGATGGGATTGACGTTGACCAGCGTGAGGGTCGCGGAATCGGCGGAAAGCTGCTCGACCAGCGCCGCCACATCGGGCGGCAGGCCGGCACGGCGCGCCACCGGATCGAAATAGCGGAAGCGGCAGTGCAGCGTCCAAATGCGGCCCGCTTCGAGGTAGCCGCCCAGCATCAGCTTCACCAGGGCATTGGTTGAGGCGGGGTTGAAGTCCAGCAGGTAGTCGGCCAGGCGGGTATCGGGCGTGGTCGGATCGCGCCGGGCCTGGTCCATCTTCTGGCGGACCCGCTCCAGATCGGCGCTCAACGCCCGCGCCGGGTAGTCGCCATCCCGGCCTTCCAGAAACGCGATCCAGCCGGTCACCGGCACGCGCTCCAGGTCTTTGCGGTTCATGGACCAGAGATAGATTTCTGTCAGCCGCTCCTCGAAGCGGTTCTCGGTCCATTGATACCACTGGGGCGGGCCGTCGTACTTGTAGCCGCGCGGGTCGCCGTACATTTGCGGCAGCAGGATTCTCCCATCGACCACTTTTTTCTGCCCATAGATGTTGTCCAGTTGGCGGCGCAGCACGTCGATGTAGCCCTGGTCGCCGGTCAGCATCAGGGCGTTGGCGAACCCGGGCCAAGAGCCGGCAGAGAAGTAATTCCGGTGCGCGATTCTTTCCAGTTCGCCGTCGAAGATGGTGAAGTTCCAGCCGTAGGTGCCTTTCCACCAATGGCCGCCATACTCGCCGCCGGGCTTGCCGTCCAGGCCGACGTTGGTGGGGATGTTGCCGCCGGCGGCCGCCGTCCGCTGCTTCCAGGCGTCCACGTATTCGATCACCCAATCGCGGTACTTCTTCTCGCCGGTGAGCAGGTAGGCGTTCAGGGCCAGGTTGGTGGCCGCCAGGTTCAGCGGGTTGTCGCCCACGCTGTCCAGGTACTCGCTGCAGTGGGCCAGCATCTTGGGATAGTACTTCTTCATGTCCAGCAGCCTGCTGCGGCCCGCCGGGTTGTGGAGCAGGTGGAAGCTGCCCTCCACCGGGTCGCCCACCCAGTCGTAGACCGTGGCCTTGCGCAGCATCGGTCCCTTGCTGCCGTTCCAGATGCTGCGGATCAGCTTTTTGTCGGGGTCATAGTTGGGCGCCTCTGGATCTTCGTTCATGTAGAGGCCGGCGAAGCGCCTCATGCGCTCGCGGTATTGCGGGTCGGAAGGTTTGGAGAGGCCGTAGAACATGAAGGCGCGCATGCCCTCGCCGGTGTGGAACCAGTCGGACTGGGTGACGAATTCCTTGTAGTAGGCGCCGTTCTTCGCCAGTTCGGTGAGCGTGGTGCGCAGCTCGCCGTACTGGCGCCAGTGGCCTTCCTGCGCTTTCCTGTACAGCGCCAGGACGGAATCGGAGCCGCCCAGGGCGTGCAGCAGCGTCCAGTTGTGAAAGGTCTCGATGGCGTCGTCGGGGCCGTCCAGCGTCCCCCAACGCGGCGTGTGCAGCAGGTAGCCGCGCTCGTCCAGGTACTTCGCGGCAAAGCGCCCGCAGGCCTGGGAATTGGAGCGGAGCAGCGCGCCTTCCAGCAGCGCCCAGGCGGGCGGGGCCATGGGCGTTTTGATGACCATGGCCGGGGCGCTGCCGGCGGCGGAAGCCAGCAACAACCGGCAGGCCAGCAGGCAGACAACCAGGCGCCAGGAAGCAACCAAGCGGATGCGCGTGTTCATGCTCGCTCCTCGTTCCGGCGCGGATTATATCAACCCGGCGGCCCCACTGCAGCGCATTGGTTCACGGGCTATGAAAGGGACATTTCTATTGTGGTTTGACAACAACCGCCGCCGCTATTGCTTCCTGGCCCGGAATGTTCTAAGCTACGCCCGTCCTGCGGTTTTCCGTTGACCAATAACCAACTCCACTTCCAACGAGGAGAAAGGAGTTCGGCCCATGAAGCACGTCACTTTCGTTTTCGTTTTACTGATCGTCCTGCTGTTCGCCGGCTGCTCGGGCCAGGCCCCGCCAGCGGTCGGGACACCGGCCTGGCTGTGGCTGGCGGCCAAGGATACCTACAAGGCGGGCGACCTGGACAAGACATCCATCCACCTGGAGAAGATCGGGAAGCAGGGAGACAACCCCTATGCCGAGCGCGCACGCGTATGGCGGGCGGTGATCACGGCGGGGTTGGCGCAGGGACATCTGGAGCTGGCCCAGGCGTACGCAAAAGGGTGGGTCGCCAACCGGACCAACAAGAACTTTTACCTCCGCCAGAAGTCCGACCATTTGAAGGAAGCCCAGCGTTACGGCATCGGCCTGTTTGAATGCTACGAGGCCTGCACCAAGCAGCCGCTGGATAAGACGCTGGTCCTGGAGTTTCCGTTCCCGAAGGGCAGCGGGGCCGAAGTCGCCGACCTCGATCGCGTTTACAAGGGCATGGACATGCCCGAGGCCAAGCGGGCCGACGCCCACGAGAAAGCGCTGGATCGCGGCGTGGTGCGCGCCGTCAGCGCGGTGCTGACCACCGCCGACGATGTGCCGGGCGCGCAGAAGGCCCTGGCCTCGGGGCGCGCCGAGGTTCCGGCGGCACGCATGCTGCTGGCCATGGGCAGCACGCTGGAGAATCTCTCTGTCGTCTTCGACCTCAAGAATCTGGCCGAGCCCGACAAAGAGAAGCTCTTCCACGAGCGCGCCCAGGACGCCGCCAAGCGCGTGCTGGCTATGGAACCGGAAGCGCCGCTGAAGGCCGCAGCCAAAAAGCTGCAGGCGGAGGCGGAGAAAGCCCTGAAGGCCAAGAGCAAGAAGGGCGCCCGCCGCTGATCATCCGGCCGCGGCGTGGCGCAACACACCGGCGCCTTCTCAACGTTTCGTGTGTTCGCGGGCCCAGGCGGGATTGTCAGGCGTGGCCCGCCATCTGCCGCACCATTTCCAGCACTCGCTCCCGCTCGGCCGGGGTGAGGACCGGCAGGTAGCGCCGCATCTCTTCGAGGAACTGCTGTTCGCTGGGGTCTGCGCTGGTGAACGGCGTGTCTTCCAGACCGGAGAACAAGTCGGCCAACTGGGCGTCGAGCGCGCGCGCGATCCGCGACAGGGTTTCAATGCTTGGGACGGTATGCCCGTTTTCCACTCGCGAGATATAGCAGCGCATCAACCCCGTTCGCTTCTCCAGGTCGCCCTGGGAAAGCCCCAGTTTCTGTCGATAGCTCCGAATCACTATTCCGACGTTCATTGCGTCTCTGATCCAGGATTGGTTGGCAACTATAACCCAGGCGCGGCGTACGGCCAAGAGAGAAATTTTCATAGTTCCGGCGGGCGCCGCAGCCCAGCCGTCCCGCAACGCGGCGGATAGGGGAGCGCCGCCGCTGCCTGCGGTTCCGTGGACGCTCGCGGCTCTGCCGCCACCGCGGCGGCACAGCAGCTTCTCTCTGTGCCTCCGTGCCACTGTGGCTGATACAATCTTTCGGCTGGCCATGAAACCAGGCCTGGAGAATTGCGAACCGGCGCGGCGGCGGTTGCTGCTCGGGCCGGCCGGCTGCGGCAAGAGCCGGCTGGTGCGGGCAGCCTTTGCCGAAGCGGTGCGGGCCGGCGACGCCCAACGGGTGCTCCTGCTGGTGCCCACGGCCAGCTACCGCGAGCACACCCGCAACGAGGTGCTGCGCGAGAGCGAGCTGAAGGGGCTGGCCGGCGAACCCATCTGCACCTTCAGCGACTTGCTCCGGCGGCTGGCGCCGGCAAGCGGCCCGGTGCTGACCGGGGCGCGGCGCGAACTGCTCCTCCGCCGGCTGCTCTCCGAATTGGCGCTGCCGGAGTTCCGCGCCGTTGAAGAGTTTCCGGGGTTTCGGGCGGCGCTGGCCGAGTCGGTCGAGGAGCTGCGCCGCGCGGGGCTAACGCCGGAGATGCTGCGCGCCGCGCTGCCCGGCCGTGAGCACCGGCCGTTCCTGTCTTTCTTCGAGGTATACGACAAGGCGCTGGAAAAGGCGGGCATCGACGAAGGCCGCCAACTGCGCCTGGCCACCGGCGCCATCCGTTCCGGCGCTCTCCGTCTGCGGTTGCTGCTGGTAGACGGTTTCAGCGACTTTACGCCGGAGCAACGGGCGCTTCTGGAAGCCTTGCTGCAACCGGGGCCCGGGGCGGAGCGGCCGGCGGCGCAGATCGCGCTGACGCTGGACCGGCAGACGGGTGAGCGGCAGAGCGCCGGGTTCTTCTACCAGGCGGAGCGCTCCCGCGCCTGGCTGCAGTTGCTGGGCTTCGCCGATCAGTGGCTGGAGGGCAATCGACGGGCTGCGGGGGTGCTTGCTGCCGTGGAAGCAGCCTGCCGCTTGCCCAGCCTGCGCGACGCACAACGTGTGGAAAGCGGGCGGGAAGAAGCCAAGCCAGCGGATGCGCCGCTCACGCTGCTGGCCGCCGCCGATCGGCGGGACGAGATCGAGTTGATGGCGCGCGAGGCGCTGCGGCTGGGCCGCTCGGGCATGCCCTGGCGCGAAATCGGCATCATCGTTCATCAGCCCGCCATTTACGCCCCGCTGTTGCGCGAAGCGTTCCGCGCGCTGGGCGTTCCGTTGCGCTCGTTCGTTCCGGTTCCGTTGTTGGCCACGGCGTACGGCGCGCACCTCCGTCTTTGCCTCGACCTGTTCGCTGCCGGCAGCCGTCCGGAGTCGATCTTCCGCTGGCTCAAGTCGCCCTACTGCACTCTGGCCGGCCTCCGCGAGTCTGAGATATTCGAATACCGTGCTATCCAGCGCCTGACGGAGGCGCGCGAGGGCCGGTGGGAAAAGGTCGTCCGGCCGGAAAGCCGGCTGGCCGGGGTATTGAAGCGACTGGCGGCATTCGACTGCGAATTCGAGGAGCCGGCGCGTCCGGCCGCCATGGCCGCCCGAGTGACGCGGCTGTGGGAGGACATGACACGCCTTCACGAGATCCCTGAGGAGACCAGCGCCGGCCGCGCGCTCGAGTTGCGGGGCGAAGCGGCAGCCATGCGGCGCTGCGGCGAGCTGCTGGCCGAAGTTGCCGAGGCGGCCGAACCGGAAACAACCGGGCCGATGCCCTTCTCCGAATTCCGCCAGCTCCTGTTGCGCCGGTTGGCAGAAGAGCAGATTCACGTGCGCGACCGCCGCGCCGACGCCGTCAACCTGATGAGCACCTTCGAGGCCCGGCAGTGGGAACTGAGCGCGGTCTTGGTCCCCGGGCTGGTCGAAAAAGAATTCCCGTCAGCGGCGGGCGAGGCGCTGTTTGTGGATGACGCCGACCGCCGCGCCATCCAGGGGGCGCACGCGATCACGCTTCCGGTCAGCGCCGACTGGGCCCGCGACCAGCGGCTGCTGTTTTACATTGCGGTCTCCCGCGCCAGGTCACGGCTGTTTCTCAGCTATCCGCAAACCGATCTTTCGGGGAAGCAACTGCTCCGCTCTTTTTTGTTACGGGACCTGAAGGCGCTGCTGCAAGGCCCGGGCTGCAGGATGGTGGTGCGCCGGCGCTCGGATGGCGTGCCGCCCGCAGAGCTGGCGGCCGGCGAAGACGACCTGCTGGCCTTCACGCACGCCGAGCTGGCCCGCTGGCCGGAGCGGACCGAGCCACGCGCCCTCGCGCTCGCGCTGTATGAAGCGCTTCGGGCGGGTGGCGCGACATCGCGGGCCATGCAAGCCGCCAGGCCGCTGCTGGAGCGGCTGGCGGAGCCGGCGGCGCTGGACCTGCTGCGGCTGCGTTCCACCCGGTTCAGCCCCTCCGCGCTGGAAACCTTCGCTCGCTGCCCGTTCAACTACTTCGTGTCCAAAACGATGGGGCTTCAGGCGGGGCCCCTGCCCGCGGAGCTGGATTTCCTGGTGCAAGGCAACATCGCTCACGCCGTCATCGAGGAGTGGGAGGGCCTGGGACGCGGCCGCCCCATCGGCGAAATCCTCGACCGCTGCTTCGACGAGAAGCTGGACGGCGAGGGCATCCCGGCCAGCCACCTGTCGGCCAAGATCCACCAGGAAATGCGCCGTTTCCTGGGAATCTTCGAGCAGGCGGAACGCGAACACCCGCAGCGCTACCACACCGCTATCGATCCCCGGTTCATCGAGCTGAAATTCGGAGCGGGCGGCCTGCCGCCGGTTCACATGACGGTTGACGGCGCCGCCGTCGAAATCCGTGGACGGTTCGATCGCGTCGAATCGGTCCAGGCCGGCCCGCATCGCCTTGGCCTGGTGGTGGATTACAAGTACAGCTCCTCGGGATTCGACAAGGAAACACTGGCGGATATCGAGGAAGGCCGGGACCTGCAACTGCCCGTCTACCTGATCGCGCTCGAGGAAGTGTTCGGCCTGAAGCCGGCGGCGGCCGAACTGTACCCGCTCAAAGCGAATCCGCCGATCCGTTGCGGCCTCTACGACCGCTCCCTTGCCGGCAGCTTGATCGCGGGCGCGCTTTCCAAGGGCGCCATCGAGTGCGAACCGGACGGGTTCCAAGCGCTGATGGAAAAAGGCCGGGAGTGGATCAAGAAGCACGTGACGGATATCCGGGGCGGCGTGATCAAGGTGCGCGACGCGCCGGAAGATGCTTGTTACCAGTGCGAGTTCTTTGATCTCTGCCGGGTGGGCCGGCGGGCGGCCGCGGCCGAGGCACGGATGGCGCAATGACGGACTTTTCCGACAAGCAACTGGAGGCCATCCAGAGCGAAGCGCCGCTGATTTGCGTCACCGCCGGCCCCGGTTCCGGTAAGACGCGGGTGCTGGTCGAGCGCGTGCGCCGCCGCGTGCTCGAAGGAAAAATCGATCTAGCCCGCACTCTGGCCATCACCTTCACCGAAAACGCCGCAGCCGAAATGAAGGACCGGCTGGCGACAGCCTTCGAGGAATCCGGCCGCAGCGATCTTCGCGAGGCGCTGGAAAGCGCCCGCATCTCGACCATCCACGCCTTTTGCGCCCGCCTGCTGCGCGAGAACGCCATCCAGGCCGGCGTGGACCCCCGCTTTCAGGTGCTCGACGAATTGCAGGCCGGCCTGCTTCGCGCCCGCGCCGAGGATGCCGCCTTGGAGAGACTGCAATCCGAGCGGCCGGATGATTTCCTGGAACTCACGCGCCATTTTCGCGGCGCAACTTACAGGGACCAGTTGCTGGGGCTGCACGCCCGGATCCGCTCGCTGGGCGGGGAGCCGTCCGATGCCGCCGCGCTGCTTGCGCCACCGGACGCTTGCGCGGACGCCGGCGCGGCCTTGGCCCGCGACGGGGCGCCGGTGGAGCAGCATCGCAAGCTGGTCGCCGGCGTCATTGCCGCCGTGCAAGCGGCTTATTCAGAAATGAAGCGGGCGATTCCGGCGCTGGATTTCGGGGACCTCGAGGAAGAGGCCGCGGCGATGCTGCGCGGCGATCCCGAGCTGGCCCGGCAACTCAGCCGCCGCTTCGATGAGGTCCTGGTGGACGAGCAGCAGGACACCAACCCGCGGCAGAACGAACTTATCGCGCGGCTGGCGGCGGAAACACGCGTGTTCGTGGTCGGCGATATCGCGCAGTCGATTTACGGCTTTCGCGGCGCGCGGCCCCACGCCCCGCAAGGTTTCGCCGAGCAATCTCGGAAGGCCCGGCAGGCCGCTGGCGGCCATGAGCTGCGCCGGGACTATCGCAGCCGCCCCGAGATTGTCAGCGCCATCAATTGCCATTTCACCCGGTTATTTGAGGCCGCCGAAACGCCGTTCAGCCGTCTGGAAGCCGACGCGGCGTTCTCTGAAAAAGACGTTCCGTCGGTCGAACTATTGCTGGTCGGCGCCGGCAAAATGGATGAAAGCCGGGACGTGGAAGCGCGCCACCTGGCCCGCCGCATCCATGAGCTGATTGCGTCGAAATCGCTCCGCATCACCAACCGAAAAAGCAAGGAGTTCGGAAAACATATCGAGTACGGTGACGTGGCCTTCCTGTTCCGCGCCAGCGGGGACATGTACCGGTACGAGTGGGCCCTGGAAGACTACGGCATCCCGTACTTTTCCGAAACGGGGCGGGGGTTCTACCGGGCACGCGAGGTGCGCGACGTGCTCGCCTTTCTCCGCGCGCTGGATAATTCGCGCGACGAGGTGGCGGTGGCCGCCGTGCTGCGCTCGCCCATGTTCGGCGTCAGCGACGACGCCCTGTATCTGCTGGCGGATTACGCCCATACCAACCAGGGAGTGATAGGCGAAGTGCTCGAGGCGGCCGGCGCCATCCCCGGCATTCCGGCGGCCGACGCCGTACGGATCGCCGCGTTCCGCGCCCTCTTTGACCGGCTGCGCGCCGAGCGCCCCTGGCGCCCGCTCCGCGACCTGGTGCGCGAGATCGTCCGTGCCACCGGCTATGAAACGGCCTTGCTCATCCAGTTCAACGGCCGGCGCAGAGCGGCCAATCTGCACAAGCTGGCAGAGTTGTCGGGCTCGCTGGAGGCCGGCGGCTTCGGTTCCCTCAAGGATGTCATCACCGCCATGGAAGAGTTCCGCTACCAGGAGGTGCGCGAAGGCGAGGCCCAGCTTGATACGGCGTCGGAGGGGGCCGTCCGCCTGATGACCATGCACGCCGCCAAGGGCCTGGAGTTCCCTCTCGTGGTGCTTCCCGACCTGTCGCGGGGCGCCCGCCCGGACAGGGACGTGCTCAAATACCATCCCCGGTACGGCATCGCAGCCAAGTTCGACTTCGCCGGCAAGCCCGAGGCAACCGCGCTGTTCGAAGCCGTGCGCGAAGAAGAAAAGCGGGAAGAGGAGGCCGAGCGTTTGCGCGTGCTGTTCGTGGCCATGACCCGCGCCCAAGAGCACCTCATCCTCAGCGGATGCCTGAGAGAAAGCAGAAAGGGCTTCTCCGCACCGCTCGCGCTGGGCGAGATCTGCAAGACCTGCGGCATCTCCTCTCCGGTGGAACTCGATGGGCAGGCAAGGATCATTCCAGTTGGCCGCACGGAACCAGCAGCCGAGACTTTCCAGCTCTCGGTGCTGGCTACCTCGACAGATCCCGGCGAACCGCCGCAGTACGCGTTTGGCCCGGTGGCGCGCCGCGAGCAACTGGCGCTGAAGGCCGGCGCTTCCCTGCCGATTCCCGTTCTGCCGGGCGCGCAGACGCAGGCCGCTGCCCTTCTCGCCGAAGCGCGGAAACCCGCGCCAGCCTGTGATGGCGGCGAATTTCTGGCCACGGTCACCGATGTGCTGCAGTTTCATCGCTGCCCGCGCCGCTACTACCTGGGCTACTATCTCGGCTATCCCGAAGGCGAGAAGAAGCCTTTCCCCGTGCGGGCTGGCGAGCCCGAGGAACCCGAGGAAGACGGCCTGGCGGGCGAGGACGAAGATTATGAACGCTGGGAACTGGGCCGCGCCGTTCACGAGGTGCTGGCCCGGGGCCGGGAAGCGCTGAGCGAAGTTCCTGAACCGATGCGCGAGGAAGCTCAGCGCCTGGCCGAAGGCTTGTGGGGGAGCGATTGGGCGCGGCGGGTCTCGGGCAGCTCTGAAGCGCGCCGCGAGCTTCCCCTGATCGCCTCGCTCAAGGCCATCGCATCGCTCGATGACCGCTTTCTGCGCGGCGCCCTCGACGTGCTCACCTTCCAGAACGGCCGCCCCGACCTGCTGCTCGACTACAAGGCAAATGATATCGGCGCCGCCGAAGTCGATCGCGAGACGGCCCACTATCGCATTCAGATGCTGCTGTACGCGCTACTGGTCCAGGCGGTGTTCGGCCACCTGCCGGCCCAGGCCGTGCTGTATTTCCTGGCGCCCGGCATCGCCCGGAGCATCGAACTGACGCCGGCGGCGCTGGAGGAAGCGCGCGGCCTGCTCTGCTCGTTCTTCGAGGCGCAGAAGCGGCTGTCGTTTCCGCAGGTGGCCGCCGACCACTGCTACCGCTGCCCCTACCACGGCAACCTCTGCCGGCCATCGTAGCGGCGACCTGGGACCCGAGACCTGGGACCTGAGACTTGGGACCTGGGACCTTGGACCTGAGACCTTAGGAGCCCAACTTCTGTCTCAGGTCCCAGGTCCCAGGTCTCAGGTCACTTCCTGAATTCCATCCAGCCGAAGCGGTCGGGAACGTGGAAACTGCGCTCGTGGGTTGGCTGCCAGACGACGGAGCGCCTGGGCGGGCCAAACTCCGAGCGGAAGAAATTCAGGCGCCAGCGCGCCCCGGGCGTGGGTGTGGGAACGCCGAAAGCCTTCAGCGGAATGGCCATCAGGGCGTACCAGACATGCTTCCCCTGGTCGATGCGCGCCCCGCTGCGGAAGCCGGAGTCCCAGCTTGCGTCGTGGTTCTTGGTGGTCCGGTTGATATCGAGATCGACCCACTGGCTCCCCGGGCTTACCTCGAATTCCTTGTACCGCATGATGTCGTTCGGATTCGGGGCGATGAAAGCTTCGGCCACGTCGGAGACCTCCCACAGCTTGTTGGTCTCCTTCGCGCTTTGAGCATCGGGACCGATAGTGAGCTTATCGTCGTAACCGCACGCGAACAGCAGCCAGAGCGTATCGGAAGTCCAGAGCGCCCGCACCGTTGTTCGGTGATCGACCAGCGGGTCGCCAATTGCGTCGTGTTGGAAGGTGACCGAGCCGGCCTTTTTCCACATCCGGTGGTCGGGGTTCGGCTCGTACGACGTCGGGCCGCTATAGAAGATCGCCTGGATGACGTTGCTTTGCTTCGGGTCCCTCTGGGCCTGAGAAGCGCATGGCAACAGGAACAGAAACAAAGTCAGACAGCACACAGCCGGCGTACGCATGGGTCCGAGTGTAACAGAATCTGCGGCACTGCGGCCCATTCAGAGCTGCAACATTTCCGGGTGGGTGTGAGGAAGGAAGGAGGCTCCGACAAATTCATCCATGTAACCAGGCAGGTCGGCGAGGTCCACGTAAGTGATCCTGCCAAGGTAGGCGCCGATCTCCGCAAAGAATTCCTTGGAAAGCAAGGCCAACGCCGCGCCTTCCAGCGAGCCATTGTCCACGTAGCGGTAAGCCCGGAGCGGCATAGACGGCAACAGACCGATGCCCAGCGCCGCCGGCAGGTTGAGGAAGCGGCCGAAATTGCCCGAGACAACTACTTCCTGGACGTGCGGAGAGCCGGGGCCCAGGCTGGTGAGCAGCGAGCGGATGCCGGCGAAAACCGCCGCTTTGGCGCGAATCAGGCTGGCGAGATCCCGTTCCCATAACGCCACCTTGCCGTCCTGAGAAAGCCGCACGCCGACTCCCCACGTGCCTTCCACTCGCTGCTGGGCGGGCAGACGATCGGTGAAGCGGCCGCCACGATCGATCCAGCCGGCGTGGAACAGCGTATCGGCCAGCGCGATCAGCCCGGAACCGCATAGGCCTCGGGGGTGAAGGGGATATATTGCCGGCGAGACGCCGGCGGTACGCTGGCCGCCGATAACGGACAGCTTCAGAACCCCTTTTCCCTCATCGACGCACGCGCCATCCACGGCGCCGCGGTCGGCCCGCATGCCGCAGCGGATGCCTCCCCCTTCAAACGCAGGCCCCGCGCTACAGGCGCAGGCCAGTGCGAAGCCGGCGCCTCCCAAAACAATTTCGCCATTGGTGCCCAGGTCAACGTAAAGCGCGATGGCCTCCGTGGCGCGAGAGAAGCCGGCGCGGACCGCGCCGGCGACGATGTCGCCACCCACCCATCCGCCGGCCGCAGGCACGGTGTAGGCCGGGGCGTCCTGCCGGCACGGCCATCCGAGCGAGGCTGCTTTCACCGGAACGAAAGCCAATGCCTGCGGCTGGGAAGGCAGCCGGCGAATGCCAGACGGATCGGCGGCCAGCAAGAGGTGAATCATGGTGACGTTCCCCGCCACCACATAGCCTCGGATCCCGGCCGGGTCGGCCGTCGCCATCTCCGCCGCTTCCCGAATCATCGACGCTATCGATTTGCGCACGGAGCAAGCCAGTTCCTCCAGCAGGCCTTTCTCGGCGGCCATAATTCGGGAGATGACATCGGCTCCTCGCGGAATCTGGGGATTGTAGGCCCCCGCTTCGCCGACGACGAGGCCGTCGGAAAGCCGGATGAGCAGCAAGCGCAGCGTGGTGGTGCCGATGTCCACCGCAACGCCCAGGTCGCCATCGCCGGCTGAGGCCACGATCGGTTCCAGCTTCAGAGGCCAGGGCGCCCAGGTATCGATTGGCGCCAGGCCGGTGTTCTGATCGCGCGAGACCAGCCTGGGCAGCTCGACCTCGGCCAGAGCAGCGACGGTGAGCGGACCGTGGACCGGTGTGAGGCAGGCCAGCACCACGGGCACGCCGGCTTCGCGCCGCAGGATGCGGTATTCGGGTGCCGGCCCTTCAAGAATGCGCACCAGGCACCGGCCGCACGCGCCTCGGCCGCCGCACTCGGCGCGAAGCGGCTCACGCGCCTGCTCGGCCGCGTCCAGGATGGTAGCGCCATCGGCCACCAGCGTGGATCTTCCCGATGGAGAAAAACTAACCCGATGCAAACTTGCCTACCCTTCGTCCGTGACCTGTTGGGGGTGGATGACATGGATTCCTGGATATCGCTTTAAGTCATCGACGTCAAAAGTGAGGATGCTCGTGACGGCGTGGATCTTCATAGCCGCAACCAGCCGCGCGTCGTAAACGTGTACACCGGCTACGCCGTGTGTAACCACGAGATGACGCCACTCACGGTGGATGTTCGGTGTGTCGTTAAGCAGCGTGAGAATAGATTCCAGGCGGGACAAATACCAGTCTGCTTGGGCCACGCTGAGTCCCAAGCCGTTGCCCTCCGCCGGGCGGGTGGCCACGCTCCAGAACTCGACGGTGTTCTGAGGGAAGATGCACAGCCTTTCGCCGCGGCGTAGAAGGGCCACAACAGCCCTCCATGCCTGTCGGTAAGAAGGGTGGCAGTGCTGGACGCTACGCAGCAGGACGTTAGTGTCAACGAGGTGATCCATCGTGCCTGCGGTAGATGGCGTCCCGGCTCATGGCTTCCTCAGAAAGCACGGGCGTCTCGGGGAAGCTGTCAGCCCACTGTTCGAAAGCCGCAGCTTTTTGTTCAGGAGTTACGTCCGCGCTGCCGGCGGGCGGAGCAAATTGCTCCAAAAGGCCGCGGAGGTATGACTCCAGTGGGAGGCCTCTGGCGCGGGCCAGGGTGGCCAGACGAGCTTCAACGTCCGGTTTGAGGTTCAGGATGACACTCACGGTATAGCTCTCCAGGCGCGGCATCCATTCTGATTCTACGGCAGAACGGGGACTTTGTCACGGTTGGGGAGTCGGCTGGTCTGGCCTTCTCGCCCTGCCGTTCTCGCTGGCTCTCGCCGCCTTACGTCGCTCGCCACCCGTCAGATCGCCGCGTTCCCTACTCCGCCGCGATGGCGCCCCAGACGTCGCGGAAAAATGGGGCCAGATCGGATGCCTCCTGGGGGCCGACCAGAACCCGCCAGCCTTCACCCAGCGAGTCTTCCAATTCGCCGGAGATCACCGAGACATAGCCGGGAATGATCACCGTGCGATGCTTGACCCGCGCCGTAGCCTCGAGCTGCCGCAGGCTCTTGGCCACGTGGTCGCCGGAAAATTTCCCCGCCGACCAGGCCGTCAGCACGCTCAATCCCTCGGCGTCGACGACGGCGAGGTGGCAGGCCAGCCCGGTCGCTTCCACTTCGGTGGCGACGATGAAGTAGGTGAGAGAAAAATTGGTGGTTACCAGCAGCGGAGATCTGGCGTCCGGCTCCCCGATGGAGTAGACGCCGGGCTGCATCTGCAGGGGCTTCTGCGGGTCGGTATAGATATTCTGGCGCAATGTCCAAAGAGGCAACCAGGTTTCTCCGCCATCATGCGGGAGCACCAGCAGGGACGCGAACGTGGTGATGCCGAGCACAGCTTTTTCGAATTCGCCGGCGCCCACACGCAGGAAAACCGGGTGGCCGAGGCCGGGGTGAATCCGGTCGAGCGCGCCTCTGCGGATAGCGGTCAGGCTGTGGTGGAGAGCGCGCAGGTTGGCGCCCGGAGGCTCCAACAGGATATCGGCCGCGCCGGCATGCGTTGCGGCGACGGCCGCGGCAGCCAGCCCGGCCAGCTCGGGCGCCGATACCACCAGCGGAATCGCCAGCCTGGCGGCCAGGTTCGCGTAGAGGCCGTCCGGGGCGCCGGCCGGCGGCGCCAACAGCGGCCGCTGGTCCTTGATCTTCTCCGCCATGGCGGCCGCGCCTTCCGGAGTGGCGGCGAGTACGGCCACCGGCAGGCCGCGCTCCGCGGCGGCCACCGCGGCCTTGACCCCAACTTCCGGCGATCCGGGAACTTCCGCGACCGCTACTCCGTCGATCTGAAACGTTTCTCCCGCCCGCTCAATGCGGGTGTCACGCCACTTGTCGAGCCGGGCGTCCAGTTCACCACAGGACAGCCCCTTCGCGTCCAATAAAGCGAACAGCCCCGGGCGCCGCACAAACGTTTTTTCGTGCCGGAAGAAAACCGTTTCTTCACCCACGGTGATGGCGCGCGAGCCGCAGCCCACCGTCACGCCGCGGATAGGAGGAGACGATGCCGCGCCCAGCGCGGCGCGCGCCTCTTCGGATGCATCCGGGCATTTGTCGAGCGATTCCTTCCCGGCGGCGAGCTTCATGGCGAACGCCAGGCAGGTGGGATAGCCACACTTGCGGCAATTCGTATTAGGAAGCAGCTTGAAGATTTGCAGACCGGTCATACGAATTAAGAATTAAGAATTAAGAATTAAGGCTCCTCTCCCAAGAGTGTGACGTCGCAGAAGAGGAGCGATAGCAGCAAGTTGCGATAAACAGGGCGTCGAAATCGCACCCCGGTTTCGGGTATCCTTCGTTGTTTTTGCACAAAAGACGACGAAA
>Ga0315280_10002776_pt1 | contig 27950 bp, 30 predicted proteins | sample YL17G06_40_MG_FD_203697 | JGI IMG/M metagenome (GOLD analysis project Ga0315280, IMG submission 203697) | Sediment microbial communities from Yellowstone Lake, YNP, Wyoming, USA - YL17G06_40 | ecosystem: Environmental > Aquatic > Freshwater > Lake > Sediment | place: USA: Wyoming | collected... | reverse complement strand
CTGGCACAAACAAAGGTGCATTTAGGGGCATCCCTCCTACCAACAAGAAGGTGACGGTGTGGGAGATCCAGATTGACCGCATCGCCGGGGGCAAGTTCGTGGAAGGCTGGTCAAGGTATGATACTTTTGGCTTGATGCAGCAACTCGGCCTTATACCCACGCCGGGGAAGGGAAAATAACCTCCACTGATCGTATTCTGATTTCAGCTTCGCGCGCGCGACGCTCATGGGGTCTCCTCGTGTTCCTCTTCTTCCTTGAGAGCTTCTTTAAGTTCAGGCTGCTCTCGCCGGGTACCGAGTATAACCTTAAGGTCAGGTCCATCGCCCAGGCACTCGTACTCGAATGTCTTGTTTAGGATATTGTCGACTACCTTGATCTTGAACTTCTTGACACCTGAGGCCCTCTCGCGCGCGAAGTACAGGTGCCTGAACTCACGGTGCTGTTAAGTTTTATCACGCGGAATTACATCGCTGATGGAAAGCCTGTTTTTCACTTCATCGGGTAGGTGCGCTCCTCGGCCCCGTCGGCCCTGATGAGGAGCACGTCGACGCCGTCCCCGCTCACGACGTCCCTCGCCACCGCCGACTTGATGGCCTGGAGGGCGAGCGCCTCCCCCTCTTCAACACTGATAGTCTCCTTGTAGTTCGCCTCTAGGAGGCCCATGGCGATGGCTGCACCCGTGCCCGCGGAGATGAACTTGTCCGGGATGACGCTGCCGACGGGATCCAGCGCGTAGATGTTCGCGCCCTCATCGTCGACGCCGCCGACCAGCGTCTCCATGAGAAGCGGATAGAGGCGCCGCTGGAAGAGGATGTTCGCGATGAGCTTGGCCATGGCCCTCACGGGGATGGACCGATTGTTCTCGAGCCTGTACAGCGTCGCGTACGCCGACGCCTCCCTGGTGAGCGCCTGCATGTCGGATACCAGACCCGCGAAGGCGAATCCGATGTTCGGCGTGATCTTGAAGACCTTCCTGCCCGAGCGACTCATCACGAGGTGGCCCCAGCTCACGCGCTTCTCCGAGGCAAGGACGACGCCGTCCTTGCAGACGAGCCCAACCGTCGTGGCGCCCTGTAGTTCCTGATAGCCCATACCGCCCTCACTTTCCAACACGAAGTATGTGAGGCGAAATATTAAGATGTTGCCGGGTCTCAGCTTTATTCCCAGCCATTAGCACCTGATGGTTGCGAAGCTGAATTTTTCGATACGCGGTATTGCTGAATGTGCACTATTACGATACTATATCGCTCTTGTCATCGCTTCCTTATTTTGTGGACCTTGCTTTGATCGCGATCTGCCGTCCAGTCGACCGAGTAGCCCAGGGCTTCCAGTATCTGAAGTGGCCGCCGACAGCCCAGCTTTTTGAGTACTTCAACTACGTTCGACAGGCTCATGTCGGGTGTATTGGCCAATGCGCCCCTGATCTCCTCCAGTTTTCTTTTCGTAACTAGGACGCCACTGATGTCGATATATCGACCCTCCGCCGTCGCCATTCGCTTCGCATCTGTTTCGGTGACGCCGAGATGGGCCGCCAACTCCTCGATTAGCAGGACATCGTCAAGGCGTTTCCCTTCGACTTCAGGCTGTTTTCCTTCGAGCTTCCTACTCCTCTCGCCGGGAGCCACGATTCTTCCGTCTTTCTCTTTGCTAAGGCTAAGCGTGTACGTTTTTCCGCTCGACGGCTGTACTACATTGGCTTCTAGCCTCCATCCATCGTGCGACAGAAGGATCGTCAAGATCCGTTCCATCCTATCAGCGTGCTTACCCCGTTTCGATGGACGCGTCTCGATCGTCATGATCGACAAATCTCCTCTCATCTGATTTTTACAGACGCCGAGCGCGTTCGCCAAGTCCTCTAGGACCCTGTCGCTGCCCTCATAATTCAGCTCGATCCTGCGTGCCTTAGTAAGAATCGTCGATGTCAGCGCGAAGTTGTATTCCTTCAACAGCGCCATCGGCTCCGAGGCCTCGAATTCGGAGAGGACGTGCTCGTCCCACAGGTCCGCGTAGAGGCTGTTTTCGAGGTCATCAATCGAGATGCCTAGGCGTGAGGCAACTTTGACCATTATTTTCGTCCTCATTCCATCGGTGGCGATCACCGAGCCCCCGGCGGCGTCGAAAACGGTCATCCTGGCTTCCGAGGGATTGACCGCCGCTTGGGCTTGGAACGCGCTTCGGTCCTCGAGCACCGCCGAGAGCCCCCTGACGAGCTTGTAGTTGTACCCCAGGTCCTCGCAGTGGTCCAGGGCTTCCTTCAGTACGACCCGCCTACCGCCGACGTTGGATTCGAAGACGGAGATGAGGGTCCTGCAGAGGCTGAGCGTGTCCTCGCCGGCGTAGATGGGCGTGATCTGCCCCTTCCTCCTCCTGGCGCGGACGAGCTCCGACGGCAGGATCACGCCCCTTTGCGCCTCCTGCTGAGCCTCGTCTCCGCCGTCCCCATGGAGACGAACTCGATGAGCCTGGCGCTCTTCCCCGCCTGTTTTCGCAGAACCCTGCCGAGGCGCTGAATGAACTCTCGGCTGCTGCCGGAGCCGCTCAGTATCACGGCCATCGACGCGTCGGGGACGTCGACGCCCTCGTCCAGGACACGGCTCGTCACGATGCGCATGTACCGTCCGGACCTGAACTTCCGCAGGATGTCCTCCCGCTCGTCCTGGGACGTCTGATGGGTGATGGCGGGGATGAGCATCTCCCGGCTGATCCTGTAGACGAGGCTGTTGTGCTGCGTGAAGATGATGGCCTTCTTCAGGGGGTTCTCCCTTAGGAGCTGCTTCAGGTATCGGATCTTCGTCGCCGAGTTGAAGGCGACGTCCATCGCCCTGTTCCTGCCGAGCAGCGCCCGCCTCGCCGCGGGGTCTTGCCCGCTCCGCATGACGAACCGCTGGAAGTCCCTGGCGCTGCGCATATGTATCCCCCTGCCCGTGATGAAGCGCCTGTACTCGGCGTATTGGGTATCGTACTCCGCCTGCTCATCGGCGGTGAGGGGCAGCGTGACCGTCTGTATCGAGTACTCCGACAGGTGGGTGCCCGCGAGGTCGTCGACGCCCCTCTCGTAGACCTTGTCGCCGACGAGCTCCCGTAGGGCGAGGTGTCCGCCGTCCTCCCTCTCGAGCGTGGCGGTCAGCCCGAGCCGGTACGGCGCGAGGTACATCTCGCCGATCCTCCTGTAATTCGGCGCAGGCAGGTGATGGACCTCGTCGAATACGAGGAGCATGAACCTGTTCCCCAGCTCGTTCGCCCTGATCATCGCCGAGTCGTATGTCGAGACGGTCAGACACCTGAGCACCGCCTCACCGCCGCCCACGGCGCCTATGTCGACCCCGAAGGCCTTCTCCAGTCGACTCCGCCACTGGTCGACGAGGACGAGGGTCGGGACCACAACGAGGGTAGCCGATCCCAACTCCTCGATGGCCTTCATGGCCACGACGGTCTTGCCGGCGCCCGTGGGGAGGACGACGACGCCTCGGCGGCCAGCCGCATTCCACGCGTCGAGGGCCTTCCTCTGATAATCCCTGAGCTCCACGCTGGAGGAGAGCTTCGGGCATGGCAGGGGGTCGAGGGCCTCGTCACGGTACTCCGAGCCGCTCCGCCTCAGGTGCTCGATGATCTCCCCGTAACGGTTGGCCGGTGCCCTGTAGGCGTCGATATCAGGATCGTATCTGCCGTAGGGTATTGCGCCACCCTTTGCAAGGATACTTCCCCTATCGAAGCTCAGGATCATCATCGGGATCGCCGGAGCCCCACCGAGGGTATTGAATCACGAGGTGATAAATCTGTTCGGCTCTGATCAACGTCGCAGGCTGGTGTTTTTGAGGCCGACGCCCCTGCACGTGATCCTGGCGGGCGCGCCGATCCCTCCGTCGACCTCGAAGTCGGCTTTGGCGATGATCCGGGCGAGTTCGATGGCCGTCGCCGTGTGCATCGTCAGCCTGCTCGTCGTGTAAATGGACCCGCCATCGGCGAGGGAGCACCACAGGATCAGGCTGTCGCAGGTGTGGAGGTCGACGGCTGCGCCCGTTCGAAGCTGCTCGACGAGGGAATCCGCGGCCTCGGTCCCGACCTTCTCTGCAGGCTTTCCCCTCTCGCCGCGAGCGTCGGCCCCCAGGTAAATCTTGGGATCGGCCTCGGCCCATAGACAGATGTAACTTCCCGGCGACATGGGTGCCTCCGTGCCGACGGCGACGCGACGCGCTATGTTCGCGCTGTATCCCGCCCCCTTGAGAACGGCCTCGGCAGACCGCGCCTGGCGCTCGGCCACGTGCTCGGGAAGCCGGCCGCACAGTGAGACGCCCTTGATCAGGTCTACCTTATGGGGAGCTTTGGTCTCGATGGGATTCAGGCCTTCGGCGGGGGCTATGGCGACCTCGACGATGCCTCCGCCTCGGGGATAGAATCCCTCCCTCAGAACTGTGACCTCGCCGACGAATCCCATCCAACGAGCGGCCTCCCACACCACGCGATCCAGCATGGGGATCGGGGGCGACCACTCGACGGCGGTGCCTCCCACGATCTTGATGCGCGTCGGAGAGCTCGCGAAGGCGGCGATGGGCGCGACGCATTGAAGTAGGAGGCTGATGCTGCCGGCTGTCCCTATGTTGAAATCGTACGCGCCTCCCATCGGGGGACCTGGATGGAACTCGACTTCCCTTGACCCTAGGCTGAGGCCGCGCGCGCCCGCGCGACAGATATCGGCCACCGCCTTCAGCGTTGTCAAGTGCTGCGGCTTCAGGCCGGGCGGCTTCCTCCTCGTCCGGATGTTGTGCACCCTCACGGGCATGCCCATGATGGCGCTGTACGTGATGGCCATGCGGAGCAGCTGACCTCCGCCCTCCATCATGGAGCCATCGACGTCTATCACGGTCCGACCCCTTGGACCTCGGAACCTCCACAGAACCGGGTCACATGATCGACGGCGACTCGACCCGCACGAGAGAGGATCGCATCGTCAATGTTGGGCACACCGCACACCAGCATCAGCACGTTTTTCGTGGTCTCCGTCACCTTGGTCGAGTCCGCATCCCTGTACGGATACACGGCCACGAGCTTCTCCTCGTCGACGATCACCGCCTCGTCGCCCCGCAGCACGATCGGCCTCTCCATGCCGATGCCGAGGAACTCCTCGCCGGCTGCAGCCGACCGCATCAGGAGCTCCCCAGCCAGTTTGTCCTCGTCGAAGGCCGCTAAGGCGATGGCGGTATCGATGGATGCGATGTTGTACGAGTCGACGAGTGTGTTGATCTTGGGCAGGGGGCTACCATGCAGGATGCGTCTGATCAGGGCCTCGGCGGCGGGCCTCGTCTTCGTGGGGTCGACGCCGATCCGCCAGAAGAAGTCGCGATAAGCCCTGAAAATGGGGTGCTCCCTTAGCTGATCGAGATTCCATCGGCTTTTGACCTGATTCACGACCCCCTCTTTGAAGTTTTCCAGTTCTGGATGTTCTCGCCTTATCGTTACGCCCCTGATTTGAAGGATATGCGCGGATAAACCGGGAAATTTGGCGCTAAGCTCCGGGCCGATTTTCAGATACGCGGTGATCCCTCCCTGCATGTTTTTTACGTTCTCATTCCTGTGCTAACGAGAATTGTTGTTGACGGTGTCGGTCCTACTAAGGTCCCTGATCCGTCCCTCTCCGTCCATCTCAAGGAGGAACCTGTGCACCTCCTCCGGCACGAGCGTGCTCCAGTCCTCGCCGGATAGGATTCGCCGCCTGATCTCCGTGGCCTCGTACTGGTTCCTCTTGAACATCTTTATCCCGTGAACATCATAGCCCGCCTCGATGAGGAGCCGCCTCGTCAGGGGCTGGTTCGTGTAGACGACGTCGAACCGCGGCGTCTGCGACTCGACCTGTGACACCCAGACCCTGTGGGCGGATGCGTCCGGTATCGGTATCAGCATGTAGCGTTTGCGGTCAACGCCTGCGGCATCCAGCGCGCGCCGAATCATCTCGATGCGCTCCCCCGCCGTGAAGGGGTTGTCCGTCTCGTGGCTCATCTGCGCACTGCCCACGACGATGACGAGCTCATCCGCCTCCTCCAGGATCGCCCGGACGGCGTGTAGGTGCCCGTAGTGGAATGGCTGGAACCTACCGACGAAGAGCGCACGCTTGAACAACCACTGGACTCCTCCCACGTTTTCGTTCAACTGAGGTAAAACAGGGCTTTAACGTTATCCCTCCTCCACGACGATCAGAAAAGGAGGCATTCACATATGATATTCTGTGGAGTAATGTTCAATCACCAATAAATAATGGTTCTATTCCAAGGAAGTCTTCGAGAAAAGGCTGAAGGTCTGGAGCATCAGGGTGCTCGACTATTATTTAAGCGTCGATTCTCTTTATCGAAATGTCTGCTGTGGAGGACGCTTTCATGATGGACGATGACGATGTGAAGCTGCTTCATCTCGGCTGGGAGGACGTGCAAAGTCTCGCTGAGAAACTCGCTTTGAAGATCGCGAAAAGCGCGTTCGCCCCCGATCTGATCGTCGCCGTCAGCCGAGGTGGATTCGATCCGGCCCGCATCCTCTGCGACCAGCTATCGATACGGCGGCTGGCCAGCCTCCAGATCGAATTTTACAGCGGCGTCAAAAACAGGCTGGGTCCTCCAAAGATCGTTTTCCCCCTAAACGCGGACGTGCATGGCTTGAGGGCACTTGTTGTCGATGACGTCTCGGACTCGGGGAATTCCCTGAAGGTCGCAAAGGAGCACGTTGCGGGGCGCGGAGCCTCGGAGGTCAGGGTCGCGACGCTGCACGTAAAGCCTTGGACGGCGTTCATGCCGGATTACTATGCCTCGGAGGTCGACGCTTGGATCGTCTATCCGTGGGAGCCGAGGGAGTCGCTGATCTCCATGGCGGAGAGGCTCAGGAGAAGGGGGCTCGTCGAAGAGGATGTGAGGCGCCGGCTCGTCGGGTTGGGATTCCGACCCGAACTGGTTTCGAGCCTGGTCTAATCGCCCTCGAAGACGTACAGGTCCTCCTCGTATCTCCTGCCATTCCACGAGGCCCCCTGGGACAGGTGCACGAGTTTCCTGCGCGAAAGCATCGATGAAAGCCGCTCGTTCGCCTCCTCGACGCTCAGGTCTTCGTCCCGAAGCAGGTAGAGCGGCACGTCGACCCCCAGGGGCCGCGCTGGGATTATGTGCCGAGTTGCCTTGAAGACCAGAACCTTGCCTGCCCTCGCCATCTCGACGACCTGCTCCTTTCGTATCTTTGGTGGGCACAGCACGGCGTCGCCGACCCCGTCCTCCATCCTTTTTTCGGCATGGTGATGGGCCTCGTACTCCACCTTGAATCCCATGCTCTTCAGCCTGAGCTCGAAATCTCTGACTGCCTTGAAAGACGTGAGCGGATCTGAACGGGGCGCAAGCAGCCGGTAGCGTGATCCTCTAAAAATCAACTGCGAAAAGCTTTCGTCACGCGATGCCTCGTTTGTCCCGCGAGGCTCCAGCCTTATGCCCAGGTCCGTCGCCACCTTAACCGCTTCACGGGTGCCGAATCCGCCTAGGATGACCCTGCACCAGCGGTCGACTCTGATCTCGGGGTCCATGTAGTCGACCAGACATACGCAGATGAAGCGGCAACCGAGCCTTCTGAGCGCCTCTACCCTGTGCATACCGTCCAGAACCACCAGGGTCTCCCCATCGACGATCACGGGAGCCCTGAGCACGCCATCCTCCCTTATCCTGTCGATGAGGGATTCGAGCATGTCGGGGAGGGTCTCCTCATGCATCAGGAGCCTATCCGACTCAACGAGGGCGATCTCGAGCGAAGGCGATCCTTCGCGACGAATGGTGTATGCGACGGGGATCGCATGGCCCATGTATATCAGGGAACATAAGCGATAATTGATATATGTTTTAGCGTCCAGTCGATCGATTTAATAGATTCTGTTAAAGGCTGATGGAATGACTGCTAATTAATTGGATAGGTATGATCGTCATCCCAGTAACTAATTAATGCCAAAATTTCGATGGTGAGAGTTATCCCTGTTGACGAAACAATCTGACTACTTCAGTTAGACAAGCATCCCTTGATAATCGAAGGTTTCAGGCTTCCTCTGGAACGGAGGGGGCCGCTTCCTGGGAGGGCGTCTGCTCGATGACCATGAGCCTCGTGATGTAGCCTGCGATCCTGTTCCTCAGCCTCTTCGTGACGTCGAGCTGTGTCTCTCGTATCAACTGCTTGTTCTGCTCGAACTCCACGGTGAAGCTTCCTGGATTCCTGTCGACGAGGCCCAGCGCGATCCGCTTCACCAGCTCCGTCCGTACCTTGCCCACGGGCACCACCTGTTCTTTCCGAAGTGCTTTCCGCACCGACGGGGATATGGAGATGGCTCGGAGTATTAAAGATTGCCATCTGCCGAGAATAGGGCGCAAGGCTCTGTGCCAAGCATCCTTTTCATTGAAAGCTCGCGTTTTCTGTGTTGCAGCTACGTGATCTCGAATGTGAAAGGGGCAAGAAACGATGTCACTTGGTTGAAACAGCCACAAGCATTAAATATTTCCCAAGAAGAGAAGTGAAAAGGGAAGGGTAAACCATGGTGGACGAGATAAAAGTTGCGCCCATGCACAAGCTGATCAAACGGGCCGGTGCGGCGAGGGTGAGCGAGGAGAGCGCGATCGCCCTGGGCAAGGCACTGGAGGAGATCGGCGTGAAGGTGGCTAGGGAGGCCATGGACTTCGCCAACCACGCCGGCCGGAAGACGATCAAGGCCAGGGACATCGAGATCGCCGCCAAGAAAGTGCTTGAACGATAGGGTAATATAGCTCCCGTGCGGGCGACGTTAACAGAAGTAGCATGCGTCTTCTGAGTTGCGACGTGGCGGTCGTGGGCGCGGGCCCGGCGGGGAGCGCCGCCGCGCGGGCGGCGGCGGAGCGGGGGGCAGATGTACTTCTTTTGGAGGAACACAGTCGGGTGGGGCTGCCCAACCACTGCGCCGAGGGCCTGAGCCTCAACGGCTTCAGGGACGCCGGCTTGGAGCCCTCTTCGAACGTTGTCAGTCAGAAGATCGCGAGGGGGCGCGTGTACGCGCCGAACGGCAAGTACCTGGAGCTGGCGAGCACCGACTGGGTCGGGTACACGATCAACAGGGACACGTTCGATCGCGTGCTGTCCGAGATGGCCGTCGGCGCTGGCGCAAGCCTCATGACGGAGACGAAGGTGTCGGAGGTCATCAGGGAGAAGGGCGCGGTCTCGGGCGTATCTGCCGCCAGCAGAGGAGAGAGGCTGAGGGTGGATGCCAGGGTCGTAATAGGTGCCGACGGCTTCGCCTCGACGGTCCGTAGTTCTGCAGGGCTCGGCCGATGGTTCCCGGACGCCGTGTCGTGCGCCCAATACAGGCTTGCGGGTATCAGCCTGGAGGAGCCGGACGTGATCGAGTTCTATCTCGGCTCGAAGGTGGCACCAGGAGCCTACGCCTGGGTTTTCCCCAAGTCGGGGGTCGCCGCGAACGTGGGGCTCGGCGTCAGGCGGACGAACACGGAGCCCGCCATCGCCTACCTCAGGAGATTCATGGACTCGGATGAACGGTTCAAAGGAGCGAAAGTCGTCGGGGTAGGGGGCGGAGTTACTCCGATCTCGGGGGTCATCGACCGGATCGTCGACGACGGCCTGATGCTCGTCGGCGATGCGGCCGGCCAGCTGATCCCCTGCACTGGCGCCGGGGTCCACACGGGCGTCGTCGCGGGCAGGATCGCCGGCGAAGTCGCGGCGAACGCCGTCGAGGAGCGCGACGTGGGCACTTCCCGCCTCTCGGAGTACGAGAGACGGTTCGACGCGATCATGGGGAAGCAGATCAGGGACAGCCGCCGGGTCGTCGACATGCTGGATAGGTTCAGCGACGAGGACCTGAACGCGCTCGCCGAGGTCGTCACGAGCGAGGACGTCCTGGCGTTGGCGAACGGTTACGATGTCGCCAGGGTCATCGCGCGGATCGTCGCGCGGTCGCCCCTCAAGATCATTAGGCTCATGGCCGCGTACATGCGAAGATGAGCCACGAAACCTCGATCGCAGAACAACAAAAACTATTTTTTCGGCTGGATAGGTGGGTAAAACTTTATATTTCGACCTCTTTGTTTTTGTGTTGTTAAAAAAAGGTTTCGGAGGCTGATGGTTTGGCGTACATGACGGGTAAACCGGTTCTGATCCTGAAGGAGGGAGCCTCCCGGAGCCGCGGGAGGGACGCCCGGAGGTCGAACATCATGGCGGCTAAGATCATCTCGGAGGTCCTGAAGACGACGCTGGGGCCGAAGGGCATGGACAAGATGCTCGTCGACAGCCTCGGCGACATCACCATCACGAACGACGGCGCCGCCATCCTCGACGAGATCGACGTCCAGCACCCGGTGGCGAAGATGATGAAGGAGGTGGCGAAGACCCAGGACGACGAGGTCGGCGACGGCACGACGACGGCGGTCATCCTCGTGGGCGAGCTCCTCGAGAAAGCGGAGAGCCTCCTCGACCAGGGCATCCACCCGACGATCATCGTCTCCGGATACCAAAAGGCATCGGAGCGGGCCCTCGAGGCCCTCGAGAAGGTGGCGCTGGATGTGGACATGGACGACCGGGAGACGCTGCTGAAGCTGGCCACCACATCGATGCGCAGCAAGGCCGTCGCCCGCTCCAGCCCCCACCTCGCGGAGATCGCGATCGACGCCGTCAAGCAGATCATCGAGCGGCGCGACGGCGAGGTCATCGCCGACGTGGACAACGTCCAGATCGTGAAGAAGGAGGGGAAGAGCCTCGACGAGACCCAGCTCGTGAAGGGCATCATCGTCGACAAGGAGGTCGTCCACGCCGGGATGCCCAAACGCGTCGAGAAGGCGCGCATCGCCCTCATCGACGCGGCCCTCGAGATCGAGAAGCCCGAGATCAGCGCCGAGATACGGATCCGCACCCCCGAGGCCATAAAGGGATTCCTCGACCAGGAGTCGGAGATGCTGCGGAAGATGGCCGACCGCGTGGCCGACAGCCGCGCCAACGTCCTCTTCTGCCAGAAGGGGATCGACGACGTCGCCCAGCACTACCTCGCGAAGGCGGGCATCCTGGCGGTCAGGCGCGTGAAGAAGTCCGACATGGAGAAGATGGCGAAGGCGACGGGCGGCAGGGTCGTCTCCAACCTGGCAGACCTGAAGCCCTCGGACCTCGGCGCGTGCGGGCTCGTGGAGGAGAGGAGGGTCGGCGACGACAAGATGGTCTTCGTCGAGGGCTGCAGGGACCCGAAGGCGGTCTCCATCTTCATCCGCGCCGGCCTGGAGCGGATGATCGACGAGGCGGAGCGCGCGATGAACGACGCCCTCTACGTCATCTCCGACGTCGCCGAGCTCTCCAAGATGGTGCCCGGCGGCGGCGCCATCGAGATGGAGCTGTCCAAGGCCGTCAGGTCGTACGCCGTGCAGGTCGGCGGTAGGGAGCAGCTCGCCATCGAGGCGTTCGGCGACGCCCTCGAGACGGTGCCCAGGACCCTCGCGGAGAACGGGGGGCTCGACGTCATCGACACGATGGTGGCCCTCAAGGCGGCCCACGAGAAGACGGACGGCTCCGCCTACGGCGTCAACGTGTTCGAGGGCGGCGTCATCGACATGCTCGGCCAGGGCGTCATCGAGCCGATGGTGGTCAAGGTGCAGGCCATCAAGTCCGCCGTAGAGGTCGTCTCCATGATCATGCGGATCGACGACGTCATAGCGGCCAGCTCGAAGCCCGAGGCGCCCGGTGCCGGCGGACCCGGCGGCGGGGTACCCCCCGAGATGGGCGAAGACTAGGCGATTGGAGCACCCTTTTTTTGAACGCCTTTTGCCGATGACCTAACCATTTTAGATTAATGTTTTATCGGCAGGGCACCACCCATTTGTTAGATCGGCATGTTGAAGACGAATCGGGATAGGCTCGTCAAGATATCCGTGATCGGGGAGATCGTGAGCCCCGTCGTGGGCGAGGCGGTCTACAAGGTGTCCGCGGACGGTGAGCCGATGATCCTGCCGGGGGTGGGAGGCATCACATACAACGTCCGCGTGGGCGACCCGGCGTGCGGTTGGATGGCGGACCACGTGGAGCCCGGCGTGAGCCTGGAGAACAGGGTGACGGACCAGCGGATGCCCCTGGCCCAGAGCCGGGCGCTGAACGTCCTGAGCTGCATCGGGAACGAGGCCGTCGTCGTGAGCGGCGACGCGAAGGGGGAGCGCGGGGTCGTCGTGGGGAAGCACGGCGGCATCGAGCACGTCATAGCCGACTTCCCGCCGAAGGTGATGGAGCGGCTCGTCATCGAGGATAAAGTGATGGTGAAGGCTTACGGCGTCGGCCTCAAGCTCCTGGACCTGCCCGACGTGAAGGTGTTCAACACGGACCCCGGCTTCCTCGAAGCGCTCGACCCGAAGATCGTCAACGGGACACTTGAGGTGCCCGTGACCCACCTCGTCCCCGCCGCCATCATGGGCTCCGGCCTGGGCTCGAGCCACGTCGCCTCCGGCGACTACGACATCACCCTCTTCGACGAGGGAACCGTGAAGGAGTACGGCCTCGGGGACATCCGCCTCGGCGACCTGGTCGCCATCATGGACGCGGACAACAGCTACGGCCGCATCTACCGGAAGGGGGCGGTCACCGTCGGCATCGTCTGCCACAGCGACTGCGTCATCGCCGGCCACGGGCCTGGCGTCGCGGCATTGTTCACGTCGAAGACGGGGAAGATCAGACCGGTGATCGACAGGAAGGCGAACATAGCTAAGATACTGAAGCTCAGAGACGACGTGTGACGGCCCCGTCTTAGGTGCTGCCGGGCCTCTGCAGAGAATCCTTCCTAGGGGGTATTCTCTCTTAGGTTCACATCTCAGCCTTGTAGTCAGCGTGCCTGTGGAGGTTTGTGTCTCCCTCGTCTTTTTTTGAGGCTGGTCTGGTTGGCTTGTTTTTCTTGTTTCTTTTCTGGTTTGGTTGGTGTTTTTGGTTTATTTTGAGTGCTGTCTGGTACTGCTTGGGTACTTTTCCGGTACTGTTCTGCTTGTATCCGGTGTCCACACCGTATTTCGTGAGGCCCTGTGCACCTCTGAGAAATGCTTTGTGGTGTCCTCGAGGATGGAAAATTTAAATCTGGGCCTCCATGAACTGTCTATGGTTCCCCGTGCTCCGGTCGTCTAGTCCGGCTAAGGATACGGGCCTCTCGAGCCTGTGATCCCGGGTTCAAATCCCGGCCGGAGCACCACTTTATTTCAGGAATGCGTGTTCCCTCTTTTCACCTGTAGCGGTTTTTAATCATCTTCCCGAATCAAAAGAGCAAACTACAACATAGAGATTATCTTTAAATCGTTTCAACTCCGTGTCGATTTGCGTGCCTCTTCAATTTTTCGTCGAAGGTCAGGAGGACATGCCCCATCCTCTTGGCGACCGACAGGATCAGGAAGTCGTTGTAGTCCCGGTGTTCCTCGATTGCCCGGATGGAGAAGAGGATGTCGTCGACCTGTAGGGGCACCGAGCCGGCCTTCGTGTGCGTCAGGTACTCCATCACCTTCTCCCTCGTGAACGGAAGGTCCAGCTTCTCCCCCCTCATGAACCACACGTACTCGTGGAAGACGATCGACGGCAGCACCCACCGCTCTAGGGAATCCAGCGACCTCTTCGCTTCCGTGTGGAGCTCGCTGTCCTCGAAGGTGTCGAAGATCAAGACGTTCGTGTCTACGACCGCAGACAATCGCCCATTCCCCGCTCGATGGACATCTCGATGTCCATCAGTCCGAGGGGCCTGCCGAGCTTCCTGGTCTTCCTCACTCCCTTCCTCGGAACCATGATCTTGATCACGCCCTCCTCCTCGAGGTACTCCATCACGACGACGTCGCCCCTGTCAACGTTGATTCGGGCCCTAATGTCGGCGGGGATGGTTATCTGATAGTTGCGAGTCACCTTTGTAGTAGGCATATTATATCAACTATTCCTAGTATCTACACGCATATAAAGTCTTACTTTTATTCAGAAACCGAACAATGCGTCTTCAGGCAACTCTTAACATGAAGAGATAGAGACAGGGACCTAATTGGAGATCTCTTCATTTTTATGGGCATTCAATTTATAGAGCCTGTGATCCCGGGTTCAAATCCAGGCCGGAGCACCATTTTTCTGTCATCATGTAACCGTTGATTGCCTTAACGATCGCCATATCGACACAAAAATCATGATGTAAGTTCATTCTATTTAATAACTTCATTGAGTTACTAACTCTTCAGGGGTTAAGATTTTAATCTCGTCCTTCACCCTCGAGAAGTGACGTGTATTTCTGGTCACGATAGCCTCGGCACCGACCTTCTTTGCCACAATGAATTGGATGGCATCCTCCAACATCAATCGATTTTCCCTCGAGGACTCTTCCAGGACATCGTCCGTAAAATCGATCACCTTGAGGAAACTTCTGAAGATCCTTAGCTTTTCCCTTGCAACGAGATCCATGTTCCTCGTATCCCTCGGATTCACCAAGACATATACTACATACAACGACAATACGCTTACCGAGCCAACATTCTTCCCCTTATATATGTCGTCGAGGAGCATTGTTGAGGCCGCCCATAGAGGACTGCCCCTTCCATCGACCCTCCTAAGGGCAACGTCCACGAGGATATTGGCATCGAGGTACAGATGCAACTAGCCCAGCCTCGCCCTCAAAGACTCGGCAATGATCCTTCGTTCTTGACCAACAGCAATTATCGTCTCTTCTTCTCCCAACAGGTCCAGGATCACAGGACTGATCATCCTGTCTTCAATCGAGTGACGCGCCTTTTTTGACTCGGCCAAGGCACCCGATTCCTCATCTCTAGCCTCCAACCATGATTCTATAGCCTCGTTGAGGGCATCCTTTTTCCTTGATCCATAGGCTGAACCGTAGACATCGACCAACTTCTTCAGGAACCGTTGCCACAGTTCGCTGTCTATCTCCACAGTCTGCCTAGCCAAGTAACATAACCTCACATTTACATAACCGCACAAATTCTTTAACATTTCGCTCGTATAATGTCGTCTAGTCCGACTAAAGGATACGGGCCTCTCGAGCCTGTGATCCCGGGTTCAAATCCCGGCCGGAGCACCAATTTTAGAAATACGCTTAAATCTCTTTTCATCAATTAATATTTCTATTGATATGGTTTTCACAGCACGATAAGATTGTGAGAAAAGGATAAATGATCATACGACATCAGATAACTTTTTTAAATTTTTTTCAATATCGAATTTTTTCTTCTTTGATATGGTTTGAGAAAGATATAGATATACTGAAATAGCTTCTGAAATTTTTTTATCTAACTCGTTTTTAGTATTATATATCATATTCAATTCTTCTATCCTCATGGTACCTATATCTAATAAATCTATTACATCTTTTTTCTCATCCATTAATTTATCTCTTTTTGATTTTATAGATTTTAATTTTTCCGTTAAATCTTTAATATTACGTTCTATGTGAAATATTTCTTCTTCAATTTTTTCAGCTTCATTTTCAACTATCTTAATTTTATTTCGTGATTCTTCTGTTTTTTCTATTAATTTATTTTTTTCCGAATCTAGATCTACCATCTTCTTATCTTTATCCAATTTGCTTATCTTAGGGAGAGCAGCAGCTATCCAATCTGCTAAAACTTTTTCAAAATTTTCAGGTGAATTGCAATATGTTAATGATATTATTGCAACGTAGGCTATCATCTGGGCATTTTCATCTTGTCTCAGAATTAGATCCGATATTGTTTGCTGAGGAATATCCTTCAATTTTCTCAATTGATGTATTCTTTGGCATCCCGTGAATTGTAACCAGTCCAAAATTTGAAGCATTTGACCAGCTAATTGAATTAGTTGAGGTTTGATATTGACCCCAGCTACTTTTATAGGAACTTGAATAGGACCTTTAACTGAAGCAATCTCGATACTAGTTCCTGAATATTTTACTATTTGTCTGCAATCTGAAAAAAGCCACAAAATTCCCTCAGCCTCTATTACTTAGAAATAGGAGTGAAGTTAATTTAAAAATTGTGTACAAAATTTGACCGCCAGAGCCTACTTCCATTAAAACTATGAAAAACACAACCAGAAATGTTCTCCTAACTTAAAATGGTTCCATTAAAAGGAAAATTGTAAATTTAAACCGAGTATATCATCTAGGCCGGAGCACCATCTTTCATGATCGAGCCTGAACGTTCATCGGGAGGTCCTTTCTCGAAGCAGCTCCATGAAGTCTCCGTAGCCCGCCTCATCTCTTAGCTCATCGAAGATGCGCTTGATCGACGAGATCTTGTCAAAACCCTTGTCCGTAGAATATATCTCTCGTACGCCATATCTATTCATTACAGAGAGGTTTATCAGATCCGATATTCCAAGCGGATATTGATCGCGGAGCTTCGACGCCTGGAATTCGTCCTCCAACGAGGGATTGATTATCTGGAGGTTGGTCATCGCGACCAGGCTCTTCACGAAATCGACGAGTCGAGAAGCCCTGTAGCACGAGAACCAGATGAGGGCCTCGTCCTTGACTAGGCTACTAGTCTGGGCTTTTTCATCCCTTCGTATTTTGTTCAGAATGTATCCGCAGGTGGAGATCTCCTCGTTTTGGAGTGCTTCGTTAGGCGTGGCCTGGCCCCATCGGACGAAGATCGTCGTGTCGACGAATCTCATCCTCGGGTCCTCTTGAGCTTCTCCTGAATCTCTTGGACGACCGCTTCCTCGGACTCGCCAAGTTTTCTCCTTTCCCCCGTTGCCAGCCCGAGCATGGCGAACACCGGGTCGTCGGGAAGATCGATCGCCCTATACACCAGTCGATTCCCCTCCAATCTGAACTCCAGCTCCTCGCCCTCCTTGATCATCAGCTGCTGTCGCGCTTCGTCGGGAATTGTCAGGCGAAATCCGCTGAGAACTTTAACCTTCTTCTCCATTTTGTATCACCATAAATACAAAAATAAAATACAAAAAGTAAACTATAAGCATTACGTCAAGAGCGGCCTTTTCCACTGGAGAATATCTCGCCTCAGTTTTTATTCGATTATAGTCAATCACAGTTTATTGCACACACTATTTCCTCAATCCGATAAAGAAGATGAGGAGAGCGGATGCGAATAGGACCGAGGATACAACGTACAGTGCATCGAAGCCGTACAACGTGGGGATAAGGCCGCCGGTGAAACTTCCGATGGCTCCGCCGATACCCGTGAGGGCATCGTACACGCCCAGGCTCCCCGGGGAGGCGTACGTCAGCGTCACGATTTCCACACCCACTGAGTAAAGGGACCATGAGAAGGCGATCGCCGAGAGCAACGTCGCGACGGCAACGACTGAAAAAGGCATGGGAAGCAGAACAGCCGCGGGGAGAACGAGGACCAACAGCACCCTCGCACCCGTCGCCAGCTTCACAACTCCATTGCCCTCGTTTCCGATAACCTTGCCTATAAACAAGAAACTGGCGGCGCCAAAGATGCTCCGTATGAGGAAACTGGCGAAGATGATCGAGTTGGGGAATCCCGCCTTGACAAGAAGGTATACAGGCAGAACCGTGAAGGCATTGGATGCGGCGAAGGAAAAGAACGCCCTACCCAGACCGAAGAGCCCCATATTGGGCTCGCGCCCAGCACTCAACCCATTCCGCCATCCGGGAGACATCGTGCCCCTCTCAGTCAGGTTGAAGGAGAACGTCTCGATGTTCACCACTTGGCGATCAAGCCGATCAAGGAATCGCTCGATGTACAAAGGAGGATCACGTATGGTAAACAGGGCGAGGAAAAAGGAGGCGAGCACGAGGGGACCGGTCAAGCTCAGGAAAGCCTTGTAACCGAATAGGTTGATCGTGAAGCTGCACAGGGCGAGGCCCATCGCCTCCCCGATTCCCTCGACGAAGCTCTGCTTCGCCAAAACCGAGCCGCGCCCGCTGCTCTCGTAGGACTCCGCGATGAGTATGCGCGTCGATGGGCCCTTTATATAGTCGACGAGATTCATGAGCACGTACAACCCCTGGAAGAGGACCACGCTTGTCGTGACCGACATCAGGAGGAGGACGATGGATACCCCCAGGAACGAGGCGAGGATGAACAGCCTCACCCTTCTATAGCGGTCCGGAAGGCGGCCGAGGTAGATGGACGCTGGGATCACGGAGGCCGTGGCAACGAACACCATCGTACCAAGGTCGATGAGGCTTCCCCCAAGCTCCTCCACCAGGTACAGCGGAACGAGGATCGACAGGATACCCATGGCTACGCCGTACGGCAAAAAGGCGAAATACCAGGCAACAGTTCGTTCATTGCTCAAACGTCGGGTTATCCCTCTTCTTTTAAGGAAGTGAAGTATGCGCGACCCCTTTAAAACCTCTACCTAAAAATCGATAAAGATCACCCACACGATGTAAAATCTTAAACAGCGATGATGGCCGACCTACGTGGCGAGGATGAAGACGATCACAGAAGATGGAGATTACACATTCCACCACCTAGAAACTGATGAGGACATCGAGCAGGATCTCGACCTGATGAAGGTCGCGTTCGCAGACGACGAAGCGTACCACATCGTCAGGAGGCTCATTGACCATCACCCGTACATGGGGCTGAAGGATCACTTCACCATGAAATGCATGGGCCGGGTCGTGGCCAGCCTCAACCTCATCCCCCAGACCTGGAGCGTGGGCGGCGTCTACCTGAAGGTGGCGGAGATGGGATGCGTCGCCACCCACCCCGAGCATCGTAGAAGGGGACTGCAGCGGAGGTTGGCGATGGAGTACCACCGACGGCTTCTGGACGAGGGGTATGACCTATCCGTCATCGAGGGCATCCCGTACTTCTACCGCCAGTTCGGATACGAATACGCCATCCCATTGAACGAGGAGACGACCATCGACTTGGCCAGCGTCCCTTTTTACGAGACCGAGCTTACAATCAGGCCCTTCGCAAAGGACGATATCAGCGAGGCGATGCGTCTACTGAAACATACCCAGCACAGGTATCTCGTCCACAGCGAGAGGGACGAAAACATCTGGAAGATGCATGAGGAGACGGGCTGGACAGGCGGATCACGCTTCAAGGGATACGCCATCGAGCGGAATGGCGAGATGATCGCCTACTTCAGGCTCGAAGAGAACCCGAAATCGAGCAGAATCACGATCCTGGAGGCCTCGGAAGCCGACGAGCCCTCGATCCGCGCCATGCTCGGGTTCGCCAAGGAGCGCGGCCAAGAACTCGGCCTCGGGATTCTGGCTTCGAGGGACAGCCATTGGAGCCCGCTGACCGAACGTCTAGTCGCCTTAGGCGCCATCAAGAACCACCCCTACGCTTGGCAGGTCAGGATCGTGGACCACCTCGCCATCTTCTCGAAGATGGAGCCCCTGCTGGAGCAAAGGCTCGCCGGGTCCCCGTACAGAGGGTTGACAGATACCATCGACCTGAACCTGTACCGATTCACGATCCGAATGAGCTTCGAGGGGGGAAAGATCGAGTGCATGGAACGCATCGAGGAGGGGAAGGGCAACGAGGTTCGTTTGAACCCGTACACGCTGCCTCAACTCATCCTCGGACACCGCGGCGTCGAGGAGATGCAGGCGATCTACCCGGACGTGTTCGCCTCCCCGACTCGCAGGCCAATCATCGAGTCGCTCTTCCCGAAGGGCACCTCGTACATACACTATTGCTACTGACAACAGTGGAAAGGACTTTTACCTTTCAAAATGATTGCATGAAACAAGTTAAATCACCTACATACTCGAACGGCATGAGGCGTATGGATGATAGCGGCCACTGTCATGTGAAATGAGGGTTACGCCTCCGTTCCGTGTGACGTGAGCGCCTTCTCGGCGGCGCCGACGCCGGACCCCGGCTCCATCTTGTAGCCGAGCTCCATCAGGGCCATCTCCAGCGCGCTCAGCGTGGCGACGAGGTCGTTGGTCGTGGCGCTGCCCATGTGCCCGACCCGCACCGTCTTTCCGGCGATCTTTCCAAGGCCCCCTGCGATCGTGATGCCGTACTTGAGCTGCATCAGCCCGCGCATGTCCGCGTCGTTGACGCCGTCGGGCACCACGGGCACGGAGAGCGTGTGCGCCTCGTGGCCCTTCTCCGGGAAGGATTTAAGTCCTAATGCCTTCAGACCTGCCAGAAAGGCCTGCGAGTACACCCTGTGCCGCCTCCAGCGCGCCTCGAGCCCCTCCTCCTGGACGATCTTCAGCGCCTCGAGCATCCCGAGGACCATCCCCACGGCGGGCGTCGCGAAGTATCCCCGCGGGTTCTCCATCACTGGCTTCCACCGCTTCAGGTCCGCGTAGTAGTCGGCCACGGGCGTCTTACGAGACTCCACGACCTTCCACACGCGATCGTTCACGCAGAACAGGGTGAGCCCCGGCGGCGCCCCGAGCGCCTTCTGGCTGCCCGTCAGGCACAGGTCGATGTTCCATTCGTCCATCTTCAGGGGCATCCCGCCGACCCCGCAGACCGAATCCACGATGTACAGGGCGTCCCTCCCCTTAGCAAACTTCCCGATCTTGTCAATGGGGTTCGCGTTCCCCGTCGAGGTGTCCACGTGCTCGACCGTGAATGCCTTGTAGCCCCCGGCGTCCAGCCTCTCCTCCAGCTGCCTGAGGTCGACGGCGGCTCCCCAATCGAACCTCATGCGCTCGACGACGCCGCCGTGCGCGGCCACGATCTCCTCCCACCTCTCGCCGAAGAAGCCGTTCGATACGCACAGGACCCTGTCGCCCTTCTCGACGACGTTGGCGATGATCGCCTCCATGCCGAGGGTGCCGCTGCCGGCGAGCATGAACGGGGTCCCCTCCGTCATGAACAGCCATTTCTGGAGCCTCAGCGCCTCCATGAAGCCTTCGACGAACTCCTTGCCCACGTGGCTGAGTACAGGCCTCGAGAGGGCGCGGAGGACCCGGGGCGAGACAATCGTCGGCCCAGGGATCATCAGCAGGTCTCGTTCGTGATCCATCCAACACACCGCGATAAGACATCAACCCTCATGGTAATAAAAGACTTGCACAGGCGTAACATCTGTCATCAACGTTCGCTAGACGAACGCCACCATCGGCAGTAAACCGACATCTCGTGATGAGGCTTCATGTTTCGGTTCTACGTATGCGGTTGCTCCGTCGGCCAGTATTCAAACTGAATCATACATCAACCTTAAATCACACTTGCATGGCTCCCCGTTATGATGCTCGGGGAAGGCGCATCGGGCCTCAGAAGATATCTGATGAGTGTCGCCGCTGGGCTGGCGATACTGTTCGTCATGTGTTGGATAATCGAGAATTTCGTCGGATATCCAGAGATCAAATCCCTCCCCCTTCACGCATTCAGTACCGTATCCAGGATCACGCTCACGCTGCTGATCTCTATAGCGTGGGGGGTCCCGTTCGGCATCCTCGCCGCGACGAACAAGACGGCCTCGATGGTCATCACGCCCATAATAGATCTCCTTCAGTCCATCCCCATCCTCGGGTATTTTCCCCTCGCCATAGGCTTCCTGTTCGCCCTCGGCCCCATCGGGATCGAGCTCTCCGTCATCGTCCTCCTTTTCACGTCAATGGCCTGGGCGATCTTCTTCGGCGTGGTCGGTGCTGTGCGAGGCATTCCCACGAACGTTGTCGAGGCTTCTCGGAGCTTCGGCTTCACGGGGTGGAAGTACACGAGGCACGTCGTGCTGCCCGCCATCATGCCCGCCCTGATATCGGGGGCGAACCTGGCCTGGAGCGACGGCTGGTTCTTCATGATCGCGGCGGAGTACATCCAGTACAAGGGTGATATAGTTGCTCCGCCCTCCGGGGGGTTGGGGTACCTCCTGGCGAGGGCCTCCTACTTCTACAAGGATATGAACCTCGCCGCGATCCTGCTCGTGTTCGTGACCTCCATCGTCATAATAATCAACTCGCTGACGTGGCACAAGCTCATGGAGAGGACCAAGCTGGGCATGTTCAGGCCGATAAGCCTCGACCTCTCCGGCGTGGGGAAGCTCCAGGTGGCGAGGATGACGGGCTGGGTACACTTCACGAGATTCCACTGGCCGACGTCATTCTCACTTGTCACCCAGAGGCTGCGGAAGTACTCTCGTCTGGAGAAGGCCCTCGCCCTGATCATCGTCGTTTCGGCCATCATCCTCATCTTGTATTCCGAGATGGAGCACTTCCCCACGCTGCGGATGATCCGAGACGGATTGGCTAATCCGCCCGGCGGGGAGCTCGTCCAGTTGCCCGTACTGATCACGTTGACGATGGGGCGTCTGGCGATAGCGTACGGCATATCGCTGGCGGTAGCGATCCTCCTCGGCGTCATGGCTGCTGAGCACAAGAGAATGGCGTCTGTGATCTATCCCATCTACGACGTGGGGCAGGGGGTGCCCATCCTCGCCCTGTTCCCCGTCATGTACTTGGGGTTGAGCAACGCTCTGGGGGCGCCGCGGCTTGCCCTCGAGATCACCTGTGTAACGATGCTCGTCCTCGACATGATCTGGTATATGTTCATCAACATCACCAGCGCCGTCAAGACGATCCCACCCGATATGAAGGAGGTGGGCCAGCTCTTCGGGTTCAAGGGACTCAAGAGGATCACGCATCTGATCATACCATCCATCCTGCCCGCCATCGTCACGGGCAGCATCCTGTCGTGGGGGACGGGGTGGAACACCATCATTTTCTCCGAGTATCTGCCCTCCACGGAGCCAACGATTCAGCCCGTTTCAGTTCCCGGAATAGGCTCCCTGCTGGATAAGGCGGGTTACGAGTACGGCAACACTGTCGTGCTCGTCGCCATCCTGGGAGTTATCTCCACGATCGTGCTGCTCATGGAGGCACTCATTTGGCGGCGCCTGCTCAAGAAGTTCGAGAGATATCACGTGGAGGTCTAGGATTTGTCTGTACTCGAAATAGAGAAAGTGACAAAGACGTTCGTTGAGGACCACACGACTGTGCACGCCTTGGATAACGTGAGCTTCTCCATCGAAAAAGACGAGTTCGTCTGCCTGGTCGGGCCCTCGGGGTGCGGGAAGTCAACCCTGCTCAGGATAATCGCCGGCCTTGAGAAGGCCAGCTCCGGCAGGGTCCTCTTCCACGGAAAGCCCATCACCGGGCCGACGCCGAACATCTCCATGATCTTCCAGCTCTTCGGCCTGCTGCCATGGAAGACGGCCCTCGAAAACGTCGAGGTCCCCCTCGAGGTGCTCGGGAAGCCAAAGGACGAGAGGGTAGTGATCGCCAAGGAACACCTGAAGATGGTCGGCCTCAAGGGCTTCGAGAACACCTACCCGCACGACCTCTCTGGTGGGATGAAGCAGCGTGTGGGGATCGCCAGGGCCCTGGCGATTAAGCCCGAGGTGCTGCTCATGGACGAGCCCTTCTCATCGCTGGACGAGCTAACGGCCAAGACGCTGAGAGAGCTCGTGCTCTCGATCTGGAGGAACCGCGAGACGCTGCCAGACGACTATCTCATGGTCAGCCACAACGTCGAGGAGGCCGTGTACATGGCGGACAGGGTCATCGTCATGTCCCCCCGGCCGGGGCGGGTGATAGGCGAGGTCAAGATCGAGGTCCCGAGGCCACGCACCCAGCATCTGAGGGAGCCGATATACTTCGGGTTCGTGGACGAGGTCGTGGCGATGCTGGAGAAGGGAAATAACGATTGCGCTATTAAGAACCATGATCGATAACGGTCATGCCCTGTGGGCTGCTTTCTCCAAGAGTAGGTGAAGGCCCAGCAACAATGTTTTATTAATTCCAGCGCCACATATTCTCGACACCGAGTGAGGCTTGACGTCTTGAAAGTTCAGGAAGTGGATGTTCCCGACCTCGAGTGGTTCGAGGATACGCCGATGAAGCTGGAGTTTCCCTCAGGTTGGGAGGTAAGGCGCAGTCGGATGGCGTGCGAAGGGCAGCCTTCCATGACCGACGAGCAGATCCGCATGGCGATAGAGAACGCAATCAGAGCGAAACCACTCAGCAAGCTGGCGGAGAAGTGTAAGGAGGCCGTGATCATCATCGACGACATGACGCGGCCGACGAAGAGCTTTCAGTACGTTACACACATCCTCGATATACTTAGGAGGGCCAGCGTGCCGCGGGATAACATCCGGTTCGTCATGGCGAGCGGGAGCCACGGAACCTTCGGCCGGCTGGACTTCGTCAAGAAGCTTGGGGAGGAGATCGTCGCCGAGTACCCCTGCTACAACCACAACCCGTACGAGTACCTCGAGCACGTCGGTCAGACGAGCCGGGGCACGCCGGTGCACGTCAACGCCGAGGTGATGAGCTGCGACCTCAAGATCGGCGTCGGCACCATCCTATACCACAGGCTCATGGGCTTCAGCGGCGGCGGCAAGATGATCATGCCGGGAGTCTCCGGGATCGAGTCCATCGAGCACAACCACGGCGGCATCGGCGGATTCGGTCCGGGGCTGACCCCACACCCGTCGACGGGATACCTCATGAACGACGGGAACCTGATGCGCCTCGACGCCGAGGAGGTCGCCCGGATGGCCGGACTGGACTTCAAGGTCGACTCGGTCATCAACCTGAACCGCGACCCCGTCGAGGTCTACGCCGGCGACTTCGTGGAGACGCAGCGACGAGCTTCCGCGGCGGCGCTCAGGTGGCACAGGGCCGAGGCGCCCCAGGGGATGGACGTCGTCGTCGCGAACACGTACACGCGGGCGAACGAGGCCGCGATCGGCATGTGGCCGGCCTACAACTCGGTGAAGGAGGACGGCTCCATCGTACTCGTCGCTAACGCCCCCGACGGCGACATCAACCACTGGATCTTCGGCCGCCACGGGAAGCACAGGGGCGCCCGGCTGTGGAACCCGCAGAGGCACCCCCTCGTCCGCGGGAGCAGGCTCATCATCTACTCGCCGTATAAGGAGCGCACCCACGACACGAAGATCGGCCTCCCCGATCAAACCACATGGCTCAGAAGATGGGACGAGGTCATAGAGACGCTGAAGGCGGAGCACGGATCAAGGGCGAAAGTTGCCGTACTGCCGGACGCCACCATGGGCATCCCCGAGGTGGCGCTGAAAACCTAGGCTCGAGCCAGGTCAATGCGGCACATCCACAGGCAGAGAATCTATGTCCCCGTACGAAAAATGTATCCTGTTGACCGAAACTCCCCTGATGTTCGACATCTCTTCAATCGTTCCGAGCATAATATAAAACAGATTCAACCTGATGCGGCTGTCAAGGAAGCCATATCGACCGAAGCTCCTCTCATAGGGATGATTCTTTACGACGATGGAGAGGACCATGTTGACGTCTCTGTCGTCAAAGTATCTGGCAGCGTCCGCGATCAAGGCGTCAGCCACATCCATGCGATCGGGCAACGTCAGGAGATCCACCACGTACCCGATGGGATAATCCGCACGACAACGGTTGATCCTGAGGACGCTGTAACCGAGGACCTCGCCTCCTTCTTCGGCCAGCCGAACGATGAAGCCTCCGGATCTCGGGTCGCAGTATCTCCAGTTGAGGAAGTCCCTGCTCCTCTCCACCATAAAATAATGATGCTCCGAGACCTTCCGGCAGAAATCCTCGATCCGGTCGTCGAAGAACGCTATTTCGGAGATTTTAACCCTTGAGCTGGGTGATCTGTAGCCGCCAATCGAATTTCGAAGATCGTTTATCTTTTTTGAGGCGTAGAAGCCCATCTTCACGAGCCAGGGCCTGTCGAGGTGCATCCTCCGGATCTGAGCGCCTAGATCCCGGATGCGGGCGAGGTTCGTCACCGCCACAGGAAAACGGGGGTATGTTCGCGACCACGCTTTGACCATTCCAGGATTGTGGGTCACGAAATAGACGAAAGGTATGTTGTCTCTCTTTCGCATTTCCTGCGTGAGTTCGATCACTCTATTTGAAAGTCCTCTTCCTCGGAAGTCAGGGTGAACGGCGGTATCAGCGGCGTAGTTACAGATGATATGTCTCTCACCCATCTTCATTTTTAGAGCTATCGAGTGATTGACGCCTACGACCCTGTCCTGGTGAACCGCCACACAGATGATGTTGTTCTTAATCGGGCTCTGCTCATATTTCCATCTCCAATGGTCGATCGGGCTGCATGAAAGGTCTATGTGGGGCCATCCGCTGAATCCCAACTGCAACAGTCGTACGATCTCCTCCTCGTCGCCGGGCACGTAGGGTCGAACGGCGTATTCCTGACTCAAGCTGCGTTGATGTAAACAGTCTGTGATTTAAATTATGCGCCAAATGATTTACTCATGCCTGATGCCCATGTTTCTCTTTATGGGTGCGAACGATTGATTTTCTCCCTTATCCATCGATGATGGCAATGCGTTGCGTTACGCTTCGATGAGAAACAATACGTTATCTTTACGTATCGCCTCGACGTTAATAGAGGGGACATGAAGAAGGCCATACAGATCGATGATCGAGACAACGTCGCAACCGTCAGCTCCGAACTGTCTGCAGGCGAGGAGGTTGAGGTGCTCTCTCCCGGTGGCGGTATCGTCTCTAGGCTGAGAACCCTTGATTCGATTCCTTTCGGGCACAAGATCGCACTGTCTGACCTCGATAAGGGCGCAAGCGTGATCAAGTACGGCGAGGTCATCGGCATCGCGACTGCGCCGATCAACGTGGGAAGGTGGGTGCACGTGCACAACGTCGAGAGCGCCGCGGTCCCTACCAAGGGCCTCGGGAAGGGTGAGGCGGCGTGACGGAGTTCCACGGCTTCGAGAGGCCCGACGGCTCGGTTGGCGTGAGGAACCACCTGCTGGTGATCGCCCCCATCGACTGCAGCGTCGAGCCGGCGAAGAGGATCGCATCGCAGGTGGAGGGGGCCGTCGCCGTCACCCAGTACCACGGCTGTGGCGCCGACGAGATGGTCGTCAACAACCTCGTCGGGGTCGGGCGCAACCCGAACGTCGCCGGCGTCCTCCTCGTCGGCCTCGGGTGCGAGACCCTGACATCAGAGATGCTCGCCGAGGGGATCAGGCCGACCGGAAAGCCAGTCGAGATCGTCGTCTGCCAGCGCGACGGGGGAACCCTGAAAACCATCGAGATGGGGACGCGCATCCTGCACCGGATGGCCCTGGAGGCAGCCGAACTCGTGAGGGAGCCCTTCCAGCTGTCCAAGCTGACGCTTGCCGTGGAGTGCGGAGGCTCCGACGCGACCTCGGGGATCGCCGCGAACCCGGCGACGGGAGTCGCCGCGGACATGCTCATCGACGAGGGCGGCACCGTCCTATTCAGTGAGCCGCAGGAGATGACCGGCACCGAGCATCTGCTCGCCGGGCGAGCCGTCAAGGGGAAGGTCGCCGAGGCGATCTACGCGATGATAGGGCGCCAGGAGGCGAGGATGAAGGCGGCGGGCATCGACAGCCGATTCATGTCCAGGGGGAACATCGACGGCGGCCTCACGACGATCGAGGAGAAGAGCCTCGGCGCCATCCGCAAGGGCGGCACGCGCCCGATCCAGGGGGTCCTCGAGAACAGCCGACTGAGGTTCGACAGGCCCACGCATGGCGGTCTCTGGCTGCAGGACGGAACCGGGTGGGACGTCCCCTCGATGACGCACATGGTCGCCGCCGGCGCCCAGGTCGTCGTGTTCACGACGGGCAGGGGCTCCACCGTCGGCCACGCGATTGCGCCCGTGATAAAGGTGACGGGGAATCCGGAGACCTACGCGAACATGGCCGACAACATGGACATCAACGCAAGCACAATCCTTGATGGGGGCGAGTCGATCCGCGCGGTGGGCAGAAGGATTTTCGACTCCATCGTCGAGGTCGCATCGGGAAGGAAGACGAAAGCCGAAGCCCTGGAATACAAGGATTTCGCCGTGTTCGCTACAGACAGGGTCGCAGAGAGGCTCCTGGGTTTCTGTTCATAAACTTTAATCCCCAAACCCAAACCCAAAAAGTCAAGATGTCAATGTGTTATGCGATTATGATGTTGTGGGATACTTCCAAATCTTTACTTCAAGTGACAGGTCTAGATATTTACGTTTGATAATGAGAAAAGTAGAGATGAA
>Ga0315280_10002774_pt1 | contig 27964 bp, 25 predicted proteins | sample YL17G06_40_MG_FD_203697 | JGI IMG/M metagenome (GOLD analysis project Ga0315280, IMG submission 203697) | Sediment microbial communities from Yellowstone Lake, YNP, Wyoming, USA - YL17G06_40 | ecosystem: Environmental > Aquatic > Freshwater > Lake > Sediment | place: USA: Wyoming | collected... | reverse complement strand
GTATCTACGGTAATCCGCAGTGGCCTTATCAGTGCGCCGGTGACGCAGATGGCAAGACTTCCGGTGCTCCGTTCTTCTACCGCGTTTACACGGCAGACCTGAACTTGATTGTTACCAACTGGAAGAAAATAATCACTGACCCAACTCTGGACCCGTGTGCAGACATTGACCATAAGTCTTCGGGTGCTCCGTTCTTCTACCGCGTATATACCGCCGATTTGAACAAGGTTGTTGGCAACTGGAAGAAGACAGACGGTCAACTGCCAGGGGATTGCTGCAAATGCGAACGCTACCAGCAGGCCTAAGGTAAGACGCTTACATTACAGGAAATGATGGAATGGCTGGAGAAGGTCTGGTTCGATGAGGAAGCACGAAAGCTCATAGATGAAGATGTCTGGTTAAAGTTTATGGAATCACTAAAGGAAGAGCAATAGAGTTCATTAGGTCAGTGACCAGACTATGCAGCCGTTTTACTTTGGAGTCCCAGCAAGATAATCGCAGAACTAACGTTAATGCAGGAGACTGCAGAGGACTCCTACTATTATTTGCCAATTAACAGGGGAAATCCATTCGTTAAACATTGGCTCCTCTTTGCAACTGTGTGTTTTGTTTCTACTAAATACATTGGCAAGAACGAGCCATTTTATTACAATACCAATTCTTCAAAAGGCTAAACATCTTTTTTGAAAATAAAGTCTAAGGAACCAAAGATGAAAAATCTTTTTGACCTGTCGGGTAAAGTGGCGATTGTTACCGGCACAAGTCGTGGCCTGGGTCAGTATTTCGCCAGAGCACTTGCAAAAGCCGGCGCCGACCTGGTGATTACAAGTCGGAAATTATCGGCGTTGACCGAATTCAAACAGGAAATAGAATCTTTGGGTAGAAAAGCATTGCCCGTTCAGATGGATGTGCTTTCCCAAAGTGACATTGAGAATATGGTTCGCTTGGCCATAAAGGAGTATGGCAAGATTGATATTCTGGTTAATAATGCCGGTATGAATATCCGAAAGCCGAGCGCCGAAGTCACCCCACAGGACTGGGATGCGGTATTGAATACCAATCTCAAAGGCAGTTTTTTCTGTGCTCAAGCGGTCGCCAAAGAAATGATAAAACGAAAATATGGCAGGATAATAAACATCGGCTCCTGCACCTGCGTCTTTGGTATGGAGGGAATTGTACCTTACACAGCCGGTCGCGGCGGGGTTCTGTCGATGACAAGAAGCCTGGCAGCAGAATGGGGCAAGTTCGGTATCACTGTAAACGTCCTGGCCCCGGGTTGGTTCAAGACGGCTCTAAATGCCGTGCTATATGAAAACAAAGAATGGGTTAATTACATTACCAGCCGAATCCCTCTAAACCGTGTTGGCCAGCCGAATGACCTTGATGGTGCGGTTGTCTTTTTGGCTTCGGATGCTTCGGAATATATTACGGGACAAATGATTCTGGTAGATGGCGGCTTCACCACAGGAGCAACAAAAGCAATTATTTGAGCTCAGCAAGATTAGCTTTTTCTCGATTGCCCCCGCATAAAATAGTTGACATAAAAGTCGATGGACCGTTATACTATGGACTTGATTGAGATTACGGGGCCGTAGCTCAATTGGTTAGAGCATCGGACTGTCGATCCGAAGGTTGAGGGTTCGAGACCCTTCGGCCTCGGTGGAAGTCTTGTCGGTGTCACCCGTTGACAGGACTTCCTTTTTTGCACCTAACACTGCCAATTGCAAGGACTTATCGAAAGCCTCATCTCCACCTAAATGTGTATCTTGAGGGCTGTTGTCAAAGTCAATTGCGGACAATTGCTGACCATTAAAGTGAACTTTTTTTTGTAAGTTTTTTGTAAGCGCCATCCGGCTGATTATCCGTTCCAGTCTTCAACATAGCAGCAGCATTTTTGCCAGAGCGACTTTCGTTTAAACAAGGCAAAGCCGGCAAAGATAAAACTTCTGCTATTCATTATTTGGTTTCTCTATGTGGCTGTTAATTGAGAGTCTGCCCCAAGTCAGCGTGCAATGCAAGTGTTTTTTGTATCACTTCGGAGAAGGGTTGCTCGCCAGCTTTATCAGATTCAATATTTTTATTTGTCTTCTGAATTGGTTGAATAAGAAGCTGGTTTGTCTTCCAATTGAACCGATTTGGACGCGGATTGCCTGGCGATATTTAGCAGGACGCCGACCGCGGCAGATGACAGAAGCATACTCGTTCCGCCAGCGCTTACAAACGGCAGAGGTATGCCTTTTGTCGGCAGCACTACCGTGACCACGCCGATATTAAGCAGCGCCTGAACGGCTATTGTCAAAACGATTCCGCCAGCCAGGAGCTGGCCGAAACGGTCTTTGCAGCGCAGAACCACCAGAATTCCCAGATAGACAAACGCAATAAATAGTGCGATGACAACTGCATTTCCGATAAAGCCGAGCTCTTCGCCGATAATGGCAAAGATAAAGTCTGTTGTATCTTCAGGCAGGTGGCCATATTTGCAGATTCCTCTTCCGAGTCCTTTGCCGAATAGTCCGCCGGAGCCGAGAGCAACCAGCGACTGGTTTGCCTGATAAGCAGCCGAATCTGTCCACTTCTCGGGGTGCAAGAAGGCGACGATTCGCTGCATCCTGCTGGGCGAGTGGATAAGTACCAGCAAGAAGGCGATAGCACCAAGCGGCATCGGGGTCAGAATGTGCCACCATTTGATGCCGGCAATTATTAACATCAAAAAGGCCAAAAGGGCGACAAATGCTGCTGTACCAAAGTCTTCGATTATTATCAATACGACTATTACCCCAATGACAGAGCAGATGGGGACAAACCTCTTCCAATATAATTTCAGGTTGGCGGTGAACTTATCGCAAACGGCGGCCAAGAAGAAGATAGTTACCCATTTTGCCAGTTCAGAGGGCTGAAAGCTAACCATTATGGGGCCGGCAGGGATTCTAATCCACCGGCGGGCGCGGTTTATCTCTGTGCCGAACCGTGGGAGTAAAACGAGTATAAGTAGCGCAACACTAAGGACTAACAAATAGCTGGTAGGGGACCTTAGCCAGCCGTTGGCCAGCCTAAACCTGCGGTAGTCGAAACAAGAGACGGTGAACATAATTGAACAGGCCAGCGGTAAGAACAATATTTGCCTCAGACCAGGGTAATTGTAGAATTTTTGCAAGTCGAGTTCCTGGCTGATGTTAGCACTGGCGGAAAAGACAAAAACCGTGCCAATAGCCATCAATGAAACAACGACCATTGCGATGTAATTGGCGACCGGATTGTTTCTTACTGTAGTAACCATTGCGCCCTGCGATACTTTGAGAAAAATCGGTTTTTCAGTAGAGCAGGACCAGCCTGCTTCTATCTATTTTCGGTTTTTGAGGGCTGATACCAGTAAAAATTATTTCGCAGCAAGTTGTGAAAGGATTTTGCGGGTACATTCTTGTTGGATTAAGGAACCGGATAGCACGGTTTTGACCAACTACGGAAACAGGCGAAAAAAAGGGGTGAAAAGTGTGCAAAAATTTACAGGAAAAATGTTGCGTGATATTTTTCATACACAATCTGTTGTTTTTTGTAAACATTGAGCGAATTTCTTTGATATATAATGCCTTACGTCCTAAAATGTGTAAAAGGGGGTTGGTTGGGTACAAGCGGTGTTGATAAAAAACAACGCGCTGTTAAAATGCGACATATTTCCGTTTTCGGCAGTGAAATGGCATTTGAGCATAACTATTTTTGCTGCAAGTTGTTATGAGAGGGCATAAATGGTTTTCGTTTTTTGTTTTTTCCCGTGGCATATTTTTTGCAGAAAATCGAAATTTGCCCTTGAGGCGACGAAGTGGGCGGACAGCCTAAAAACGAAATGTTTGGAGGAGGACGTGTCCGCCCCTTTTTGTAAATTCCAAAATCGGCACTGCCGATTCCAAAAGTGGGCAGGACCGGTTTTGTTCATCATACTGAGCGGATTCATTCCGGAGGAGGGATGATTCCGCTTTATTTTTGCGCCAGGAGAGGGATTGTCAGGGTAACAGCAACAACCTTCGCATGAGTCCTGCCGGGAAATCCGGCGGCGGTGGAATAGCAAGTGTTCTACTTATTTTACTACAAACAGCTTTGCTTTTTGGTTAGAATAGTGCGGGTTAACGAGTATTGAGGGGAAGTTAATGGTGGATATGGAAGAACGGAAGGTTACGCTAAATACTAATGGGCGAAAGCTAACCTCTCTATGCTGATACATTACAGGAACAAGTGGCTGGAGAGGGTTTTAATAGGCGTTAACGCCTTGTCTTTGGCGGGGGTTGTGGGGACCTTTGTTGGGTTGTTCGGCTTTGCGGAGCCATTACTGCCGATACGAATTTTGCACAGTGCTCAATTTGTTTTACTTTGCGTTTTCATAGTTGAGAAGATAATTCGACGGCTCAATGTAGTCTCGCGAGCCGAATTCTGGCATGCGAACTGGATTGAGATACCGCTTTTGCTGGCACTTGGTATAGCTGTAGTCGGGGCGGGTTGGTGGGCTGGGGAGCCTGTTGCGGTTCGGCATTTTGCGGTGGGGATGTATCTTGTTCTGCAGGTAGTTACAAAGCTTTGCCGGACTTCTGTCAGTTGGGCGGCGTCGGGGGTAAATCCAACACGAACGTTGATTTTAAGTTTTGTGGTTTTGATTATTTCAGGGGCAGGGTTACTAATGCTGCCGAGGGCATCAACCGGCAAGAGCGTGAGCTTCGTAGATGCCTTATTCACGGGCACCAGCGCGACTTGTGTCACGGGGCTCGTTGTGAAAGATATTGGCAAAGACTTTAGTTTGATGGGCCAGTTGGTGATATTGTCGCTGATTCAGCTTGGCGGTTTGGGGATAGTGATATTCGGTGCGGTACTTGCGATGCTACTGGGTCAGGCGCTGAGCGTGCGGGAATCATCGGCGATGCAGGATTTACTAAGCGCCGATACGCTTGGCCGGATAGGCAAAATGATAGCCTTTGTTTTCGCCGGGACGATAGTTATCGAGGGTGTCGGTGCAGTTAGTCTTTTTGGGATGTGGGATGATGTGCCTGGTCGCGTGACTAATATTCATCAGCAGTGGTTCTGCAGTATTTTTCATTCTATCAGTGCTTTTTGTAACGCGGGCCTTGGTTTGTTCAGCGATAGTTTTGTCAGCTACAACAGAAGCTGGGGTGTGTATGTGGTGATTTGTCCGCTGATAGTTATAGGCGGATTGGGATTTGGTGTGCTTTATGACATGCTCAATATTGCAGCCGACCGGGTGAAGCGGTTCTACAGAAGGTCTTTTAGCCCACATCACCAGATTTCGATGAAATCGCAGCGAAAGATGTGGCTGCAGACCAAGATTGTTCTTGCTGTAACCGCTTGCCTTATAGTTTTCGGGATGCTGGGCTTACTTTTATTCGAGCGATGCGCCAACGGAGGCAGTTCTGCGAAAGATTTTGGTGTTCTGGATGCACTGTTTCAGTCGGTTACAGCCAGGACGGCGGGGTTTAATACTGTTGACATCGGAGGTCTGTCGGCTGCAAGCAAGTTTGTCCTGATTTTGCTTATGTTTATTGGAGGTTCGCCTGGAGGAACTGCGGGAGGAATCAAGACAGTGACACTGGCGGTGATGATAATGGCTGTAATTGCGACGCTGCGAAAGCGCGATGAAGTGGAGATATTCGAGCGCTCGGTTCGGCTGGTTATTGTCCGCAGGGCAATTACCGTTACGGTGCTTTTTGCTGTGGTTTTGTTTAGCGCTACGCTGGCACTTAATATTACCGAGAATTCAAACGGTTTTACTATGCTGGACATAATGTTTGAGACTGCCTCCGCACTGGGAACAGTCGGATTGTCGACCGGTATAACGCCTTCTTTGACAACCGGTGGTAAATTGATTATTATTGTGGTGATGCTTGTCGGCAGACTCGGGCCGCTGACGTTGTTGGCGGCGTTGACGTTTAACTTAAAGCCGGCTCGCTATAATTATCCTGAGGAAGCGATAATCGTCGGATAAAAGCGTTTAGCGTGCAGCGTATAGCGTTTAGTCACTGTCCGCTATCCGCTAAACGCTATGTTTTGGGAGTTAATAGTATGAAGCGATTTGCTGTAATAGGGCTGGGGCGGTTCGGGCAGAAACTGGCCATCGCATTGGCAATGAGCGGGGCAGAGGTTATTGCGATAGATAAAAACAGAGAGCAGATAGAGTTAATTCGAGACCAGGTAAGTCACGCGGTCCGGCTCGACAGCACCGATGAAGAGGCGCTTAAGGCCCAGGGCGTTGATAAGGTTGATGTGGCAATCGTCAGCATAGGACAGGGGACGGGACTGGGTTTTGAGTCTGCGGTTCTGACGGTGGTGAATCTGCGACAAATGGGAGTAAAGCAGATATATGCCAGGGCGGAGAGTTTGACTGCAGGTCAGGTCTTTTCCAAGGTAGGTGCAACGGAGGTTATTTATCCTGAGATTGAGTCGGCCCAGAGGTGGGCGGACAAGTTTATTGCGCCGCAAATCTGGGAGAAGATAGATTTTGCACCCGGTTATAGTCTGGCACGGATAAAGGCGCCGGCGAGCTTTGACGGCAGGATGGTCCGGGAGCTGCGGCTGCGGGAGAAATATAATTTGAACCTGGTCTTAATCAAGCGAGGCGAACGCAACAAAGAGGACGAGGAGGAAATTATAAACGTTCCACTGCCTGATACCATTATTTATCAGAACGACATCTTAATGATAGCCGGCTCCGATGCCGACCTGGCAAACCTGCCGCAAGAGTAAAGTCCCGGCAAGTGAATTTGGAAATTCAGCAGTTTTACCCCGTTAGAAGACCGACTTGCCTTTCTAATGGGGTTTTACATTTTTAGTTTTAAGTTTTCAGTTCCAGGCCACGGTATTTTCTGAGCAGTTCGAGGAGGGTTTGCATATCTGTGGGCAGGGGGGCTTCAAAGGTCATCATCTGGCCGGTTGCGGGGTGCTTGAATTCGAGAGATGAGGCGTGCAGCGCAACGCGGTCTATGACCGGCTCCTCTACTACCGCTTTGGCATCGGCCCGCCGAAGGCGGGTCTGATCAAGCTGGCCTTCGGCCAGCTGCCAGGGATAGACAAGTTTTCCGCCATAGGTTTCATCGGCGATGATGGGATGCTTTATATATGAAAGATGGACGCGAATCTGGTGGGTTCGGCCGGTTTTGGGCGTCAACTTTAATAGAGAGAAGCCACGGAAAGATTCGAGGACCTCGTAGAAGGTGGTGGCCTCTTTTCCGATTTCCGGCCTGATTGCGTATTTTTCTCTTATCTTCGGGTGCGCGCCTAATGGTGCATTTATTCGGTCGGCTGTCAAGTCGGGGGTGCCGTGAACGATGGCCAGATAGGTTTTTTTGACCAGTCGGTGCTCGAATTGCCTGGCAATTTTCCACTGAGCGGTGTCGTTTTTGGTAGCGACCATTACGCCAGTGGTATTCCTGTCGAGGCGGTGGACAATGCCTGGTCGAAATTCGCCGAGGCCGCTTGAGAGTTTATCGCAATGGAATGCGAGGGCATTTACAAGGGTGCCGTGCGTGTTGCCGCGTGCAGGGTGGACGAGGATGCCGGCCTGTTTATTGAGGACGATTAAATCCTGGTCTTCATAAATGATATTTAGAGGGATGTCTTCGGGCAGAATCTCCTTGCTGGGCGGTGGGGGGATTGTCAGGTCTATGGTGTCACCCGGGCTTATCTTAAAACTGGGTTTGACGATTTTGCCGTTAACCTTGACAGAACCTTGCTTGATGAGGTCCTGGACGAAACGGCGGCTGAATTCCGACAATTTGGGATGGCTGCTAAGGTATTTATCAACCCTGCGTTCCTTGATTGAGTCCCCAACGCGAAGCGTCAACGGTTCGCATTTTGTTTCTGGCATCCGGGGCATCCTGTGCCACTAAGACACAAAGACACGAAAATTTGATTATATTAAAACTTGCTTTGTGACTTTGTGGCGGATTATTTACGGTGATTGTGGTTTCTGATTGACGTCAACAGGCAAATTAATATCAGTATCACGGGACAAATTGATATCAGCGGGTCGATTTGTATCAACCGGCGGATTGGTATCAAAGGGTAGTTTATGGATAAGCGGCCCTATGGGAGTCACAGGTCTTGGTTTTGGTGCGGGCTTAAAGGTCAGTTTCTGTTTGTAATCAGCCATTGTCTCGAGACGGTGTTTTGCAGCAGTGTTTGCTACGGTGCCTTGCAAGTTGGGATTTTCTGCGACTTCGCGATATATTTGGGCAGCCTTCTCGAAGTCACCGAGTTCCTCTTCGCACAGTCCCAGGCCGAATTGAGCGGCGGCCATTAACGACGGATTGGAAGAGGCTTTCTCGATTGCTTGAGCGTAACTATTCTTTGCCTGCTCTATCTGTCTGATTAAATCCTGGTTGCTTCCAGTACCGAGACGGTAGTGTAGCTCTGCCCGGATAGCTTCGGCTCTTTTGATAAGTGCGAAGGCAGCCATTTCATTGGTATTTGCATTTTGTGCTAAGTTTTTGAGATTTTCGGCTGGCTGCAGAAGTATGAACGAAAGGTCTCTTCCGTCTGCCTGGGCGCCGAGGATTTGCATTTTGCTCATCGAAACCTGGCTGACCAGGTTTGTAAACTGGAGCTGTTTTTGAACTGCTGTTATGTTTTTAGTATAGACTTTCCAGATATAAAGACCTGCGGCGACAGCAATCACGACCGATGCGATTATGAGCGTTATTCGGTTTTCCCTGGCCCATTGTGGCAAGTTTGTCAGCCATTCGACCAATTCATTTGTTTTTAGTTCGTGTCGATGCTTGGCTTTCATTTTTATCTCCGTTTTTTACTGGGGAAAGGTCAGTGCCAATCCCAATTTACTGGATTTCAATTTGGTCACAAATTTATATTGTAGCGAGATTTCTTTTATGTTGCAATGGGTATATCTGGTGGTAGAATTTTGGGGCTGATGGCTAATTGAAAGGGTGTAAATGGTCAAAGTGAAGGCAGAAGTCAGAAGAGGGAAGATAGAAGGTAGAAGACAGAAGGCAGAAGACAGAAGGCAAAGAGCAAAGCAGAAAAACGCGAACTTCTTGCCTTTTTTTGTGATTCTGTTGACTTCGGTGTGGGTAGTCGGTGAGCAGTCAGTCAAAGCGGAGGTACCAAAAGGGACGGAAGGCGTTTGGGACCCTGCCAGGTATATCAGCCTTGACGAAATTAAACCGGGGATGCAGGCCTATTGCCTGACGGAGTACGGCCTTGCCGGGATTGAGAAGTTTGGTTTAGAAGTTGTCGATGTGGTGCGAAATATAGACCCTGGCAGGAACGCGATTCTGGTTAAAGGTACTGATGAGCGTTTTATCCACACCGGTCCGGTGGCCGGGTGTAGTGGTTCACCGGTTTATATTGAGGGACGATTGGCGGGAGCGCTGGCTTTCGCGTTCGAAGAATACAACAAGGATCCGCTTTACGGGGCGACGCCGATTGAGGAAATGCTCAGAGTAGGCAAAGGGCTACCCCCCCTGCTTTCTTACGAAAGCAAGAAAGGGGGGCGGATGGGATTTGGGTTTGATTTTTCCGGGCCGATTGATTTTGCCCAGCTCGACAGGCAAATTACAACTCCGCCATTGCCGAGAAACAATAGACTGGCAGGCGCTGCTGTATTGCCCTGTCCGTTGATTACTTCAGGTTTGCCGGCCCAGGTTTGTGAGCAGTTAAATTCCTTCGTTGAACCTCTCGGGCTTACGGTTGTCTCCGGTGTTGGCGGTGGCGTCAAGGGCAAAGGATGGAGCGAACAGGGCGGCGGGGGAAGTGAGAAACAAGAGGTGAAATTAGTTCCGGGTGCCTGCCTTGCTATTCCTCTGGTTAGCGGTGATATAACAATGACTGTGTTCGGGACCGTAACCGAAGTTGCAGGCGATAAGGTCTATGGCTTCGGGCACAGCTTTGGCCTTCCTAATCTTGGTCTCGGTCTCGGTTACGGGCCGATAGATTTGCCGATGGCTGAAGGGCAGGTACACACCGTTGTATCAAGCTTAAGGCGCTCTTTTAAGTTGGCCAGCGTAGGGGAAGTAGTGGGCGCCCTGACGGTGAGTGAGTCGGCAGCGGTTTTCGGGCAGATTGGTGCACAGGCACGGACGTTTCCGCTGACGATACGGGTGGAGCGTTATAACGACAGCGAGAAACGAGTGTATAACTGTCGGGTTGCTAATAATCGGCTATTTGCTCCGTGGGTGGTTCGTGTGGCTGTGGCCGGGGCGGCTTTTTACCTCGGGGATTTTCCGCCGGACCATATGATTGAGTATAAGGTGGCTATAAGCGCGGATGGTGCTGAACCGATTACCTTTGAAAATGTCTCGACCGATATGGGTCTGACCGAAATGCTGATAGAGAGTGCCGGCTCGGTGGCGCTGCTTATGAATAATCCGTATAAGGAAGTTGATATAAAGTCGGTTGACTGTGACGTTCGCATAGTGCCGAAAAGTATTACTTCGCATATATGGTCGGTGGATTTGTCGGATTCAGAGGTCAAGGCGGGTGAGGAAATTGAGGTCGGGGTAGTTGTGGAATCTGTGCTGGCGGGAAAGAAAAGGTACCAGTTCCGTCTGAAGATACCCAAAGATTTGGCGCCTGGGAAATATGAGCTGACTGTGTGTGGTGCACAGGATTATGAGCAGTTTCTCAGGAAAGCAGTTCCCTACAGGTTTATTGGACAAAACTTGCCGGGTTTGGTTGAGGCGATAAATAATGCTTTGCGAATCGACAGAGGCAGATTGTATTGTGTTTTGACTTTACCGCCCGGCGGAGTTGCAGTAGAGGAGGCGGAGCTGCCCGACCTGCCGGCGACGAAGGCATTGGTTCTGCAGAGCGCCAAAAGGGTGATGAGGACCCAGCCATATCAACACTGGCTGGAGAACAGTTTAGGGACTGGAACGATTATTATCGACAAAAAGGTTTTGCAGGTAACGGTAGAAGAGTGAAACCAATGGAATTTAGAATTAAGAATTGAGGTGCTACGTTCCAAATTCTACATTCTAAATTCTACATTCTGAATTAGATTATTCGAGGAGTCGCTATGAGAGATAAATTTCACAGGGGGCTGGTTCCATCCCGGACATTGACACTTTCGGTTATATTTTTGGTTTGTTTGGTTTTAGGCTCAATTTGTCCGGCGGTAAGCAGCAAGATTACACGTCATGCCACTGGGCCGGATTTGTTGAAGGGCGAAGCTAAAGACGTTGTGATAAGCTCACGAGGGATTATTCAATTAGGGCGAGCGGCTGAGGTGCTGGCTGAGGAATTCAAAGATGTCTGGTCGGTAAATAGTATAGTCGTCAGCGGTGGTACAATTTACGTAGGGACCAGTCCTAATGGCGGAATTTACAAATACAGTCTCGAGAAACTAACAAAGATTTATCCGGCTGAATCAGAGAAGCCGGGTAGTGCAGGAGGTGTGGAGCCGAATGATGCAAACAAGCCTGGGGACCCCAATAAAGTTGAGGCCGAGAAACATCTTTCGAACGAGCATATTTTTGCGATGGCAACCGATGTTTCCGGCAGGCTTTTAGCTGGAATAAGCGGCAAGAAGTGCAGACTGTGCCGGTTTGAGGCCGACAGGATGGAGGTTATTTTTGAACCGAATGATAAGTATATTTTCGCGATAACCATTGATGATGGTGGTGACATTTACCTGGGGACCGGGCCGGAAGGCAAGGTTTACAGACTCAATTCTTTTGGCAGAGACGGACAGGTTATTTACGATAGCCGCGACAAGAACATACTTTCACTGGTGAGTGGACGGGAAGGCTTTATTTATGGAGGAACTGACGGTCGTGGACTGGTATATAAGATAGACCCGCGTACTAAAACGGCGACGGTTTTATACGATAGCGAGCAGCCGGAGATTACAGCACTATTATTTGTGGCGGGGGGGGATTTGCATGCGGCGGCGACATCAGCCAAGATAGTCCAGACACAAACTGAATTTGCTGCGCAGGTGCCTCCAGCCGGTCGGCCTGAGGTGCAGCCGCAGCCAGGAGGTGGCAAAACTCCAGACAAAAATGAGGGTGTGCGTAAACTTAAAATCGCAAATACAAAAGAAGGTGCCGATGGGGCAATGCAACGACCACCAGGACCTCCGAAAGGAGCCAAACCAGGTGAGGTCAGTTATATATACAAGATAAGCAAGGATGGTTTTGTGACGGATGTATTCAGTGAAGCTGTGGTTCTTTTCTGCCTGGCAGAACAGGATAACAAGCTGCTTGCCGGGACTGGAAACAGCGGCCAGCTTTTTAGCGTTGACCCGGCCTCGGAGCAGCAAGCGATTATCTATGAGGACGAGAAGGCATCCCAGATAACGACTGTAGCTGTCTTGGGGCAGGATGTTTATGTTGGGACAGCAAATCCCGCGAAGTTGATAAAATTGGGCAAGAACTTTGCTGCGGAGGGTACTTATACCTCCGACCTTATTGACGCCGGTCAGCCGGCAACGTGGGGCAAGCTGCAGCTTGAGGCGGATATCCCACAGGGATGTAAGGTTAAGGTGGCTTCCCGCAGCGGAAACGTTAAGGATGTAAACGACCCGACTTTTTCGGCATGGACTGAACCTGTGGAAGCGACGGAGCCGGTGCAGTTAGGCTGCCCTCTGGGCAGGTTCTGTCAATATAAGCTTGTATTGCAAAGCGCAAACGGTCTGGACAGTCCTGTTATAAGGGGTGTCGCTGTTGCCAGTACTGTGCCGAATCTGGCGCCGAAAGTGGAGTCGGTAACAGTTAGTCGAATCGAGGCGCCGGGCAAAACAGGCGTTTTCAAAATCGGCTATAAGACCAAAGACGATAACGGCGACAAACTGGTTTACAAGTTAGACTTCAGGAAGGTTGGAAGGACAAACTGGATAGAACTGAAAGACCAGCTTGAAGCGGACAACTTTGAATGGGACGGAAAGACTATCGAAGACGGCCGATACGAAGTCAGGGTAACTGCAAGCGATGAGAAAAGCAACACCAGTTCAACTAAGTTGACGGGCAGCAGGATAAGCGACCCGGTAGTGATTGATAACACAGGGCCGGTTATCAAAGACATAAAGATAACATCGGTCCGTAAAAACAATGAACTGTACAAGGTTTTAGACTTCAAGGTATCGGATGAATTGAGCGTGATAGGGCAACTGGAGTACACAATTGATAGCAACACCGACTGGATAGGGACGGTGCCGAACGATTTGGTTTACGATACCACAGAAGAGAATTTCACTATCGAGATAGATGCGAAAAAGAAGCTGCCAAAGGGCGACCACGTCATCACCATCAAAGTCGGTGACGCGGTCGGCAATATGACGTATAAAACTCTGGAAGTTAGTGTGGAGGAGAACTGAGAGAGATTTTAATCTAAATAGTTGTGCGATACGTCGAATTTGAAAAAGTCGTTGAGACGGTTGAATCGCTTTGTATAGCAGCCGCTTACGAGCTGCCCGGCGATGTTTTAGCAGCTCTAAAGAAAGCTATAAAAAAAGAGTCCAATCCTGCAGCAACAAAGATATTAAACCAGCTTGTCGAAAATGCCCACATAGCAGCGCAAGAAAAGATTCCATTGTGTCAGGATACGGGGATTGCGGTAGTCTTTGTGGAGCAGGGAGAGAAGGTGGCCATCAGAGCTGCCCGGCGGGCCGTTAAGATTTGCGGTACCGGAAAGCAGTCATCGCTGTTGGATGCAATCAACGCCGGTGTCGCATACGGTTATGAAAAAGGGTATCTGCGAAACAGTGTTGTCGGCGACCCTGTGAATAAACGCAGGAATACCGGCTCAAATACACCCGCTATAATTCACCATACGGTTGTGCCGGGCGAGAGGTTAAAGCTGACCGTTATGGCCAAGGGCGGGGGGTGCGAAAATAAAAGTCGGTTCAGGATGTTTAAGCCCACGGCACAGACAAGCGAGATAATCGATTGGGTCGTGGATGTTGTCAGGGAAGCCGGCGCAGATGCCTGTCCGCCGTTTATTGTCGGGGTGGGGATAGGCGGTGACTTTGAATTAAGCTGTCTATTAAGTAAGAGGGCACTATTGAGAAATCTGGGCCGGAGAAACCCCGACAGGTTTTATGCCAGGCTCGAGAGGGATTTGCTTTCTAAAATCAATTCGCTCGGGCTTGGGCCGCAGGGTCTTGGGGGTGATACTACTGCTTTAGCGGTTCTGGTGGAAACCGCCCCCTGTCATATTGCCTCGCTGCCGGTGGCAGTGAACATTGAATGTCACAGCCACAGACACAAGACAGCGATTATCTGAATGGTTTACAACGAGCAGGTTTTTGGAAGGCGACGCCTTAAGAGTATCAATTGGTTAAATACCGAGCGACTGTAAAGGCGCAAGAAGCAGTGTTATCGAAATGGCTCTTTGTGCGGCCAGCCGAATTTTTCAAATCGGCCAAACTCTTTTTCAGAATTATCATTTGGGTTCTTTTTTAGCGCCGAGCGGACCTCATCAACGTGGGCATCTACAAAGACCGCATTACAGGTGCCGCCATTTAAATCCTTGCTTGAGGTGCTGTGGAATGTAGCAAACCAGTCGCGGCCATCAGGGCAGAGGGCATTGTCATTGAGCGCATTATCGCAGCCCGGCCTTTGTAATATCGTGGTGCGCGAAGTCCACATATTTTCTTCAGCGAAGAAAAATACCTCCGCTTTAATTCTTGTTATTTCGGAGAGCTTATAGATACCGTCCCGTCCCGTGGAGTCTGCTTGTCCTGAACCGTCCGGGTCTCCTGTCTTTGAGCCAAGGTAGCCATTCATACTATAGCTGTAGAAGGGAACAACGGGGTTGGAAGCGACATGGTTTGGGTGCGCCTCGCCCAGATACTTGGCGAGAACCTTGAAAGATGGGCACAGGTTGATTTTTTTATCGACCAGATAGGGCCAGAATGGGCCATCCGGAGGGTATCTGGGGTCGTGCCATCGACAATACCGCTCATAGCCGGGAACAGGCTGCTCTGTCTTCACAAGGCACCGCCAGGCGGAAGGATAGCGGTTGTCAAAATCGTCTAAATACATCGCCTGGGCTAAGCCGTACTGGCGAAGATTGGCCCTGCACATAATTTCCCTTGCCTGTTCCCTGACCCGCATCAGCGCGGGCATCAGTATTGCCATCAGTACCGCGATAATGGCAATTACTACCAGAAGTTCGATTAAAGTAAATCCGCCACACTTCTGGCGGCTAAACCATTTGTGGTTACTCATAACGATATTCCTTTGACATTTTCAGATTGTTTTAGTTTTTGTCATACTATATCAAGTCGGACAAAGCAAAATTTTTGCGCGGCCCACAAAGCATATCTGCAAGCTGCGAAAGATAACCAATACCAACTCAAAATCCGAGTTACCTATGGCCGCAGGACTGAAAAACCCCACGAACCGACCTGGGTGTCACGAATATCAGCATTGTTGGACTGTATGGGAGAGAATGCTTGTTTCGTCCGACCCCACACAACCGTTCGGTAGTCTTTCCACTTCATCTCTGCACTATGACCATCGGCATAAGAAAAGGTGGTGCCGTCAGCATGCCGTATTGGAGGCGGGTCCCACCATCTTTCATCATTAGGAATCTGGGCATAACAGGTCCAGCCGCCTAATGTAGCGCCAGCGGTGCCGCCGTCATCGAGAAAAACGAACCTGTAGGAGGGGTCCTTAATCTCCGTTCTTTTTTTGAGCATTATTGCCTTGTTGCCCCAGCCCTTACAATTCATAGCATCGACGATAGTATAAAGCCGATACTCGTCCATACTGATTCTTCCGGTGAAGCATCTGTAGAGTTTGAGGGTTTTGGTATACGTAAAGAGCGCTCCATCTTCAATAGCCTTTTTCTTCTGGTCGGCAGTAGTGCCGGGCGCCCAATCTTTGAGTACCCAGCAACGATTGTGCACGCGATCCGACGAGTATTCCTCTGTATCGCCGTTAACAATCTTGTCATCGTTGTCATCGGCATACATAATCCAGGCCAGGGTGAGGTTCTTGAGATTGCTAAGGCAGACGGCGCGTTTGCCCTGCTCTCTGGCGCGATTTAGTGCGGGCAGCAGTATCGCCATCAATATCGCAATAATGGCGATTACCACCAGAAGTTCGATTAACGTAAATCCGCCATACTTGCCCGCCACTACGTATGGCGGGTGAATCTGGCGGATAAACCCTCTTTGTCTGTTCATAATGGTGTTTCCTAACTTACTATTGATATTTCCCGACTTACTTATTCCGATGCGCAAAACAATGCTTCTGTTCTGTCAATTTTATTTTCTGACACATTTAATTATACCTTACGAATAAAGATTATACACCAAATCTAACTTTTTTGCAAGATTAAAGTCCGCAATATAAGGCGCTAAATCGAATCTAACAGGCAGCTTATAGTAGAGCGGCCTTTATGGCCAGATGCGTCAAGCCATACTGTGGAAGGACGGCTTTGATAAAGACCGCAGAAATCCTCATTTTTCTGCAAATATCGGTAGTTTTTGGACTTAAAGGGCTGCCAGCGTAAGTGAACCATCTGCGGAATAAGTCATTTTCGGTTCAGGCAGGCGTAAGATAGATTTGCGAGGGCGACATAATCTTGCGGCGAGAGTTGTTCGGGGCGTTGCGTAGGGTCGATAGAGCATTGCTGAAAAATTTCGGGCCAGTTGCCAATTTTGGCGAGTTTGCCACGGGCGAATTTTGTACAGGCCTTTAGCATCTTGCGGCGGTGGCCCATAAAAAGATTTACGACTTCGCCGAGAATTTCCATATCACGAATCCGCTCTGTTTTATTTTTGCTGCGAACGAAGCTGACCATTGCTGAGTCAACCTGCGGCTGAGGCCAGAAAACGGTCGGCTTCAAAATCCTTATCAGCTTTACATCGCCGGTTGCAGAAAGGTGTATGCTCAAAGTGCCGTAATTCCGGCTGCCGGGAGGTACTGTCATCCGGTCGGCGACCTGCTTCTGGACGGTGACATACATACTATCGGCTACTATCGGACCTGTAAGCAGATTCAGAACTACCGGACAAGCAACATTGTAAGGCAGGTTTGCTACCAGCAGGATTCGGCCCGGGTATTTTTTGCAGGCTTGGATGAGGGCATTTGTAACGATGGGGCTGATGGTGCTTTTATTCTGGAGGATATCGGCGTTGATAATCTCGACGTTGTCGGAGTTTTTAAGCTCGCTTTTTGTGATTTCGGCAAGGGCGTTATCGATTTCGACAGCGATGACCATACCGGCTCGCCGGGCTAAAGCCTCAGTCAAAGAACCTGTGCCGCAGCCGACCTCCAAGACGAGGTCGGTGCTATTGATATTTGCAGAATCAACCAGCAGTCGCAGTAGGTTTAGGTCGATGAGGAAGTGCTGACCGAGGCGTTTTTTGGGAGAAACACCTGCTGATTCAAGGAGTCGCTGGATTTGTCGCTTCGTTTGCATAGCGAAGAGCATTAAGAATTGAGAATTTAGAATGAAGAATTGTTGAGCAAATCTTTGCTCCTTTTAGGCAAACGGGACTTTTTGACAATGGTCGTGAGTATGGCAACAAGCTCATTCGATTCGCGGGACAGGTCGGCTATTCTCCTGGCAGGGATAAGGTTAGTTTCACTTAAAAGTCGAAGCCAGTAAAGTGTCTCCCGGGCTTCTTTAAGGGCAATGTTACACCTGGATATGAAATCCGCTTTGCTCTGCCCTGCTATTGCCTCCTGGAGATTCGTTCCGATGGAAGTCCCGGAGCGGAGAAGTTGCCTGCCGAGGATCTCGGTAGCACCTTTTTGCTTTACCAAGAATTGATAGAGCTTGACCAGTCTGCACGCAAAAAAAAATGTTCTTTCTTGAATACTATTGTGGCTGGAGTTTTTAGCCTGGTTATTCATTAGCCACTTTTGTTTCTAAATTCTTAATTCTCAATTCTGAATTCTTTTTTGTTTTTGCCATTTGGATAGCGGTAAGGATAGCGGCTTTCATACTGGCGGGACTGGCGAGGTTTCGGCCTGCGATGTCAAAAGCGGTGCCGTGAACGGGCGATGTTCTTATTATCGGGATGCCGATAGTGATATTCACCGCCTGTTCGAAGCCGAGCAGCTTTACAGGGATCATAGCCTGGTCGTGATACATTGCGACGACGGCGTCGAATTCGCCCTGGACAGCCTGTAAGAAAATGATGTCGGCAGGGAAGGGGCCGAGACAATTTATGCTCTGTTCCTGCGCCAGTAAAATGGCGGGCGATATTATTCGTTCTTCCTCATCGCCGAACTGGCCGTTTTCGCCGGCGTGCGGATTTAATGCAGCCACACCGATTTTGGGATTTTCGATGTGAAAATACTGCTTTAGTGCATCGTTTAACAGGTCTATCGGCTCGAAGACACAGCCGATATTGAACTTGTGCCTTACCTCGAAGAGGGCTTCGTGGATTGTCGCCAGCGCCACTTTCAGCGGGCCTGCGACGAACATCATCGCCTTTCGCTTTGATTTGCAGCGTTTGGCGAACATTTCGGTGTGGCCGGGCCAGGTTGCGCCGGCGAGCTTCCAACTGGTCTTACTGATTGGCGTGGTTACGACGGCATCTATTATGCCGTCTTTTGCGGCCTCGATAGCATCGAGGCAGAACCTAATCGACGCCTCGCCGGCAACTTTGCTGGGGCCTTTAATCCAGGATGGGACGGAATACTCATCATAATCGGCGACGACAACTTTGTATGGATACTCCCGGCTGATTTTTTCATGCTGATGGCGGCCCCAGAATGGCTCGATTTCGGCAGCGTCGGCGGCGTAGCAGAGCTGCTCGTTCATACCGAAAATGACGAACTTTGCAGCCCGGCGAATATCCGGGTCAGCCAATGCCTTTACGACAATCTCCGGCCCGATGCTCGCCGGGTCGCCCATCGTTACGCCGATGACCATTTGATTGGTTATTGAATTGTCGCCGTTATTTTTCATAAAAGCGTTCAGCCTATAGCGTCAATTCTTTGTACCTGCTACACGCTGTTTAGAATCCTAATTGCCTTAACTTTTCAGCGGTTAGTGTTTGCCCTTTTGGCCCGCCTTTAGTGTGCCCAAGAGCGGATTCGAGCAGTTTCTTTATCGTCTTTACGATTATGTCAGTTTCGATGTTTACCAAATCGCCGATTTTAGCCCTGCCAAGCGTGGTTTTTTGTAGCGTTTGGGGTATTATTGCGACCCTGAAACTGGTCTGGTCCATACCGGCTACTGTCAAACTTATTCCGTCAACGGCTACCGAGCCTTTAACAACCATCTGGTCGAGCAATTCGGGGTCGGCTGCAAATTTCATATCGGCAAAATCACCTTCTCTTTTGATTGTCTTAATTGTTGCTACGCCATCGATATGGCCCTGAACGAAATGCCCGCCGAACCGGTCGGTCGCCTTCATAGCAAGTTCAACATTAACCTGCGATGAAGAGGTTAATCTGCCGAGGGCTGTTCTGGCAAGGGTTTCGGGACTAATGTCAAAGGTTGCCAGATTGCCATCCAGCCGGGCGATTGTAAGGCAAGCCCCGTTTATGGCGATGCTGTCGCCGACCTTGCTATCGACGGCGAGGTTGGCCAAATCTACGGTCAGCAGCATCCCGCCTGCGGTAGGTCGGACCGAAGTTACTATACAAATTGCCTCAATAAGCCCTGTAAACATCTGAAATTGACTATTTACTATTGACTATTTATAATTGAACCGGAAGTATCAAACGCTAAAATTGATTATAAACAATCAATCGTCAATAATCAATAATTGCTGTTAAAAGGACGGATTGCTGATATGAATACATTTTGGCTGAAAATAGCAGGCGCTGCGGTGGCGGTGATTGGCATTATTATTCTGGTGAAAGCTCTTTTGCCTAAAAGTGAGCCGGAACCGCAAAAGACCGTTTATGATGTGTGGGAAAAGGATGATAAGAGATTGCGGGCCGAGCCGCAATTCAATCAGCCAGCGGTAGGCCCGAATCAACCAACACAGCCGCCCGCAGTTGTTGAGCAGCCGAAGCCGCAATTTAGAGAGCTTACCGAGGAAGAGAAGATTGAGGCAGAGCGGCTCTGGGAGATGGTTGTAACTGAAAGAAAGATGGCTCGGCTGCCGGGTATGACTCCTAAAAGGATGGTTGATTACTGCCGGCAGATAATCCAACGCTGGCCTGGCAGCGAATACGCTTTTAAGGCCAAGAGAGCGCTCGCTGACATACCGGAGCGATACCGCGAGATGTACCACATCACCAAAGAAGAAATCGACCTCGGAAATCTGAAATAGAAACGAATGAGGACACTAACGGAGAAGTGTATAGATGGCCACAGCGTCATCGGTTGCTAATATCCCTGTAATTTCAGTAACGGCGGATTGTCTGCCGGAGGCGTGGGAGAAGGCAGTGCTTGCGGTCTGGGACAATGGCCTTGAGGTTAGAACTCAATATGATAAGCCCGGAGACCCACCGAGCAAAGATGCGACCGTTGTAATTACTGTCACCGACCCATTCCGCGAGCCGAGGATTCATAAGAATTTTCCAGGCGGGCCGGAGGAGCTTGAGGCATATCGGCAGGAGGTAGTCAGCGGTATTCACGACCACTGGATTGACCCTGCTGCGGGCAAGTGGACATACACATATCACGAGCGGCTATTTTCATACTCTCCGGTGGAAGGCATACAGAATACTGATTCACCAAGACCATTTAAGAGGGTCAACCAGATTCAGTATATTATCGGTTGCCTGTCACAGGCCGGGCACAGCCGGCGGGCTCAAGCGATAACATGGATGCCGACCGCTGACCCACAAACAGAGCACCCGCCTTGCTTGCAGAGAATATGGTGCCGGCTGGTCCGCGATGGACGAAATGCAGATAGCCAATGGTTTCTTAATATGAATACACACTGGCGCAGCAGAGACCTCTACAAAGCATGGTTTATGAATGTATATGCTATCACCGACCTTCAACGGATAATCGCCGAGGAAATTTCAAAAAAGGGAGGCGAGCCGGTAAAGGTAGGCAGATATGTCGATATAAGCGATTCGCTGCACATCTACGGCAGTTATTTTGACGAGGTCGCTGTGGAAGTAGAGAAGATGCGGAAAAGTTCATTCAGGGAGCGGGCGTGGAAGAGTACTCATCCGGCTTTTGAAATGATGACACAAGAGGCCAGGGAGAAACTGACAAAGGACCCCGATTGGTACGCAAAGGCCAGAGGATAATCATGAAGCGTATCTCGTGAAGCGTCGAACAAACATATAAGACACAATTGCAAAAAGGGACAAAGTATGGTTTTAATTGTGAACGGTGAAAAAGTTGAGGAATCGGTAATACAGCAAGAAGTTGAGCGGCTAAGGCCGCGGTACGAAAAGATGTTTGAGGATATGGATCCTGCCGAAAGAGAATCGCAGTTGCTCGATTGGTCCAGAGAAAATGTTATTGAAAGGGTCTTAATTAAGCAGGAAGCAAAAAAGAACCGCAGCAAGATACCGGAGGCCGAGGTCGAATCCGTTCTGGCGAGATTAAAACAAGACAAAGACAAGGACGAGCTTTACAAAGAAATTAACGCCAAGGATGATGAAAAAGTTCGAGAAGTCATTGGGCTGGTACTGGGGATGGACCGGCTGCTCAAAGATGCTTGTGAGGGGCTGCCTGGGCCGTCAAGAGATGCTGTGTTAAAATATTATGAGGAAAATAAAGAGCAATTTAAATCCGGCGAGCAGGTTAGAGTGGCTCATATAATAAAATATATAAACTGGCAGATGGATGAAGCAACGGCATACGATTCGATAAGAAAGGCGCAAGATGAGTTGAAAGCCGGCGTGGTTTTTGAAGCGGTGGTTGATAAATACACCGATTGTGAGGATACCGGCGGCGACCTGGGCTATGTTACCAGAGGCCAGATGGCGGAGGAGTTTGAGGATGTAGTTTTCAATTTAGATGTCGGTGAAACGAGCGGCATTTTTCGCACGCGTTTCGGATTTCATATAGCTAAGGTATATGAGAGGAAGCCGTCGAGTATTCCCAGGCTTGAAGAAGTAAAAGGGCGAATCGTGGCTGCGATGGGAGAGCAGATGCGCGAAAAAGCCGTTGATGAGTTTATAGACCAGTTGAAGAGTAAGGCCAAAATCGAAGAAATATAAGCAGTTAAAAAGAAAAAAGTTATTTCAATTTGCCGCATCGAGATTCTTATATTAGACTTTAATTGAGGTTGGGTAAATAAAGGAGGCGGGCTAAAGAGGACTTTATTTGTATCAGGCGTGCGGTTATTGACTAAAAAATCAACCTACCTCTGTAGTGCTGTCGTGTGTGGTTAGACGACGGCAAAAAATGCCCGGATACAAGCAGCAATAGGGCCTCCATACTATGTGTGGGGGCTTGTGTAAAAGCTTTACGGGGGGCTATATAAGTTTCTTTCCGAGTTGGCCTCTGCGTTCTCCACGCAGAGGCTTTTTTTATGGGAAATCTATAGCAAGTTAAATGAGGTGCTTTTTAGCCCTCGTTAGGGCTTATTAAGCCGTCAGTTAAAATAAGCAAAAAAGTAACAACCTCTGATTTACTTTATCAACAAATTGTTTTAAGATTTCTTTTGACATACTATACATTGGTTTTAGAATATTGAATTTGACTATATGTGGTATTGTTCCGGCAGGGCATCTTGGGAATTATTAACTGTGAGGCGGGAAATGGCTCTCGAAGGCGATAGCCGACGCGAGATACCGGATACGAGATGAGATGTCCCTTTTGCAAGGAAGATCGGGATAGGGTTATTGATTCGCGTTCAAGCGAAGGTGGAAGAGTAATCAGGCGTCGGCGTCAGTGCCTGGCGTGCAAGAGACGTTTTACCACATACGAGAAGATAGGTGAAAGTTTCAAGCTCTATGTGGTTAAAAAAGACGGCTCTCGGGTTCCTTATGAGAGGGACAAAATCATTAGCGGTTTGCAGAAGGCCTGTTACAAAAGACCTATCTCAGCAGAGCAGGTTCAGCAGATAGCCGACAAGGTCGAGGAGAATATATTCAGGAATTTTGACAAGGAGGTTTCATCAGCTTTCATCGGTGAAAGCGTAATGAAGCAGCTTCGCAAGGTTGACAAGGTCGCATATATTCGTTTTGCAAGCGTCTATCGTGACTTTAGAGATGCGGGCGAGTTAATCGAGGAAGTTAGCGAGGTTATTAAGCGGGTTGAGCCTGCCGTGCAACCAATGCTGTTCAATGAGGAAGAATAAGTATCTTAATTTCAAAAAATCAGGAACTACCGGATTTAGAGTCTTGATTGGCGATTGACGATTGTCAATTGACGATTGGAAATCGAAAAGCGTAAATCCTATATTGCAAGGAGGCAAAAGGGACCGGATGAGAACGCAACTTAAAGTCATAAAGGCAGATGGCGGTCTGGAAGAATATCTGCACACAAAAGTCCTGGGGACTATCAGTAATGCTCTCGGAAGTGTTGGACAGGCAGATATAGACGTTGCGGAGCAGCTTGCCGAGGTGGTGACATATTATCTTTATAATGGAGAGAACCGCCGCAGCGTAACCAGCAGCGAAATCTTTTCTGTAATTAAAGCGATTCTGGCGGCCACCAACTATGAGGATGCTGCAGTTTCGCTAAGCGAACACCACTTCGAGCGTAAGCTCAAGCGTTCCCGAATTGAGGTTGTTTGGGTTGATGTTCAGGAACTGACGGATGCCGAGCTGCTTGTCAGGGGTGGGGAGTTGGGCAACCGATGCCGGTGGGACAAGTCCAGAATAGTGGGGGACCTGGTAACGAAATATGATATTTCTCGACAAACGGCACGGACGATTGCCTCGATGGTTGAAGAGAAAATTTTTAATATAGGGATTACGCTTGTTCCGGCCAGTTTGATAAAACAGCTTGTCCTGGGCGATGCTGCTGCGCTGTTACGGGCGCAACGCCAGTTGCAAACAGTTTAGCTAAGATTCCGGTAGGCTTGCTGGATTGGGGGCGGTTTTTCCTGCAAAAGGGCGATTAAGCAGGCTGGGGAGGCAGGTACGCAAGTCCGAAGACCTTATAAAAAGTGCTATAAAGTGGTTTTTCTTGTTGTTTTTCTTCGGATTTTTGTTACACTATAGTAATGTTTAGTAGGAGGAGTACAAGCATTTGCACTCATCCGGTATGTGAGAAGATTTTCTTAATAGGAGGGTAGGCAATGCCGAGAAGGAGACAAAGCAGAAAACGATTCGGGATGGGGGTGGCTATCATTTGGTGCTTACTTGCGGTGAGTATGGCTTGGTCAAGTGAAACCTGGCAGGAGCAGGCCAAACTGGCTGCTTCGGATGGCGCAGCTTACGACTTTTTTGGAGAGGCCGTTTCGAATAGCGGTGACTATGTCATAATCGGGGCGCCTTACGATGACGACGGGAAAGTTGATTCCGGCTCGGCATATATTATATTTAGGCGTGAGGGAATAGAGTGGGAACAGCAAGCCAAGCTAATAGCATCAGACGCAGCCATCGGCGACAGGTTCGGTTATTCGGTTTGCATCAGTGGGGACTATGCCATTGTGGGGGCACCTTGCGATGATGATAGAGGGATTGATTCCGGCTCGGCGTATATATTCAGTCGCAGCGGCATAAACTGGATACAGCAGGCGAAGTTAACTATACCGGACGGTGCTGTTGAGGACTTCTTTGGCAAAGCGGTTTCTATCAGCGGCGATTATGCCATTGTGGGGGTGCCTTACAGTGATGCAAATGGAGAGGCCTCCGGTTCAGCATATATATTCAAACGTAGTGGGACGAGCTGGCTGCGAGAGGCAAAGCTGACCCCTTCGGATGCCAACGCTTATGACGAATTTGGCTGCTCTGTTTCTATCAGCGGCGACTATGCTATCGTGGGAGCAATTCGCGGCGATAAGAATGGGAACGATTGTGGCTGTGCATATATATTCAAGCGAAGCGGCACGACCTGGGCACAGCAGGCTAAGATAGTTGCGGTGGATGCAGAAGTGGATGACAGATTTGGCTGTTCCGTTTCTATCAGGGGTAACTTTGCCATTGTAGGGGCGATTTTTAATGACCCTAATGAGAGCAATCGCGGCTCAGCATATATATTCAGGCGCGATGGAGCAAACTGGTTGCAGCAGACTAAGCTGATTGCTTCGGACTGCGATGCCTTCGACGAGTTCGGCAAATCCGTTTCGATTGACTCCAATTATGCCGTCGTCGGAGCACATTATGATGATGACAGGGGTGGGCAGTCAGGTTCGGCATATATATTCAAATACGACGGAACAGGCTGGTTTGAGCAAACCAAGTTGAGGGCCTCGGACGGCGATAGCTACGACCGGTTTGGAGCTTCGGTTTCGATAAGCGGCAATTACGTTGCTGTGGGGGCCTCTTATAATGATGATATGGGAACTAATTCCGGGTCAGCGTATATCTTTTTCAGAGAAGTATGTCCGCTGGCTGATTTGAACGGTGATTGCGGGGCTGATTTTAGAGACTTTGCCTTGTTTGCACCGCATTGGCTGGAAACCGGCTGTGAGGCGGTTTATTGGTGCAGCGGTGCCGACCTTGACCATAGTAGTCGTATCGACTGGGTAGATTTTGCTACCTTTGCCCGATGGTGGCGCCAAACCGGCTGTGCTGGGCCAGGTTGGTGTAATGGTGCTGACCTGAATCATAGCGGCCAGGTGGACTGGACGGATTTGTCGGTGGTAGCCGGGCAATGGCTGAACAGCGGTTGCGACCAGCGGTGGTGTGATGGCACAGATTTGAACCATAGCGGCGAGGTTGACTGGTACGACTTGAGCATTTTCACTGAATACTGGCTGCAATGGGGCGAATAATCCGCAATCGCAGCGGGATTGCTGATTTTCGATTTGTGATTTCTGATTTTTAATCGACAATCGCCAACGCTCGGCTCAAGATTTTTTCGGGAGACTCTTCTGGTTCGATATCGAGCCAGTGGACGTTTTGAAAGGTCTTGAACCAGGTTCGCTGCCCTTTGGCCAGGCGGCGGGTGTTCTTCTTCATAAGTTCGATGGTATCTTCCAGCGTTTTGCGTCCGGATAGGTATTCGATTATCTCGGCGTAGCCGATTGCGCAGGAGGCCTGTTTACTTAAAGGTTTTTCCTCGGCCAGTAGGGATTTGACCTCATCCACAAAGCCGTCGGCAATCATCTTTTTTACCCTTTTGTTTATCCGGCTGTTGGTATCGGATTTCTCTCTTCGCAGGCCGATTATCGTCCAATCATATTTCGTCTTGCGTCGTGCGTCGTGCGTATTGCGTCTATTCCACTGCTTTTGGAAACTCGAAATTGGTTTGCCGGTAATCTGGTAAACCTCCAGAGCGCGGATAATTCTTTTTGCATCGTTTTGGTGGATTCTCTGTGCGGTTATGGGGTCAACTTGTATTAGCTCATCGTAGAGTTTTGCTAATCCTTCATCTTGCGCTCGTTTTCGCAGTTGGCTTCGTATTCGCTCATCGCTGCCGGGGCCTTCAAACAGCCCTTGCAAAAGCGCCTTTACATAAAGTGCGGTTCCACCGACTGCGATGATAGGTTTGTTACGGCTTTTTATCTGCTCTATTGCTGCAAGGGCGGCATTGAGAAATGCTGCTACGCTGAAGGAATCAGAGGGCTCAACTATGTCGATTAAGTGGTACTTAATACGCTGGCGGGCCTCTTTGGGCGGCTTGGCGGTGCCGATATCCATACGCCGATATACCTTCATTGAGTCAATACTGATTATTTCGGTGCCGAGGTTCTCCGCCAGGTCGAAGGCCAGTTGCCCTTTGCCGGATGCAGTAGCGCCCAGAATTAAAAACGTATTTGTGCTCATAATTCGCTGTAAAAACTTGTAAAGGTAAATATAATACAGTGGCAGGCAAAGAATAAACTAAAAACTTAAAGCTAAAAACTCAAAACTATTGAAATGGTCGATTCAGAGTTGCGTAAGAATGCGCAGTTTATTAGCTATATACTGCAGCAGCTTTTGGCATCTCAGCAAATAAAAGACGATTTGAAAGAAGCGATCGGATACGCACTTTTTGCGCCGGGTAAACGGATACGCTCGGCGCTGGTGCTGTGGTGCTGCGAACTTGTCAGCCTGCCGAAGGTCGGTGTGAACCGCAACGCTGAGATTGCGGCGGCAGCGATTGAGATGGTTCATACTTATTCACTTATTCATGATGATTTGCCGGCGATGGATAATGACGACCTGCGGCGCGGGATACCTACGTGCCATAAGGCCTTTAATGAGGTGACGGCTATTCTGACAGGCGATGCTCTTTTGACGCTTGCGTTTGAGATTCTGGCAAAAGAGGTTGACGACGCTGCCGTTGCGGTAAAGTTGATTGGCGAATTGGCAGGGGCCGCTGGGCCAGCAGGTATGATTGCAGGCCAAATGGCGGACTTGAGGGCCGAAGGAAAAAACGGCAGCGAGGAAATTTTAGAGTATATTCATATCAACAAAACGGCCAAGATGTTTCGATGTGCGGCTGCGATGGGGGCTATTTGCGGGGGCGCTGGAAAGAAGGAATACGATTATCTGTGTGAATATGGCTTAAAAATCGGGCTGGGGTTCCAGATAGCAGATGATATTCTCGACGTAAGTGCATCGAGCGAGCAGTTGGGTAAAACCGCCGGTAAAGACGCGAAGGCAGCCAAGTGCACCTATCCGGCGGTGGTGGGAATGAAAAAGGCAAAAGAATTAGAAAAAAAGTTGGCTGATGAGGCGATGGCGGTTTTGAAGCCTTTTGGGAAGAAAGCAGACATCCTGCGGCAACTGGCAATAGCCCTGCTGGAAAGAACAAAGTAATCAGAACTTTCGGGCTCTTAATTTCGTTCATTTTGAAAAGGCCGTTATCAGTATTGAAAATACGGATTCCAGGCCGAGCGAAGTCGTTGGTCGATAGTCGTTAGTTCTACATTCCAAATTCTACATTCCAAATCGGTTTGGGGTGTGCTTCACGTTTGTAGGTATAAAAGTTGCTCTCCATATAGGAAAATAAAGTAACTTTGAAAAATAACCTATAATGGAGAGCAAAACTATGGATACCCAAATTATCGACCAATTGAAAGCTG
>Ga0315280_10002773_pt1 | contig 27968 bp, 25 predicted proteins | sample YL17G06_40_MG_FD_203697 | JGI IMG/M metagenome (GOLD analysis project Ga0315280, IMG submission 203697) | Sediment microbial communities from Yellowstone Lake, YNP, Wyoming, USA - YL17G06_40 | ecosystem: Environmental > Aquatic > Freshwater > Lake > Sediment | place: USA: Wyoming | collected... | reverse complement strand
GGGCTGAAGCATGCTCCAGGGAGAGAGGAAGGGTCTCTCTCACCCCGGCTGAAGCCGGGTGCAAACGAGGATCAAGCCGTCTTCGGGGCGGCTGAAAACCATTAAACGCTTGTGGCTTCCAGCCTGTGTTTCTTGCTAGCGCTAAACACATACATGAATTGCTCCTGCTGGTATGATTCAGATTGAAGGACGGATAGGTGAGAACTGAGATCAAAGTCGGGATCATCGGGGCGGGCGGTGTTGCCCGGACGCGTCACATCGAAGGCTGGCGACGACTGGCCGAGCGCGGCGTCCAGATCGCAGCCATTGCCGATATTGACAGGAAGCGTGCAGCGCAAATGGCCGACGAAGTGGGCGCACCGCATGTCTTCACCGATTTCAGGCGTCTGGTCGCACTGTCCGACGTTGACGTCGTGGACATCTGCACACCGACTTGCGCCCACAAGGCTCAGGCTGTCGCTTCGCTCCGGGCCGGGAAGCACGTCCTGTGCGAGAAACCGATGTGCGTGAATCCCGCCGAGGGACGCGCGATCATCGAAGCGGTCAGAGAATCGGGCAGGAAATTCATGGTCGCTCAACACCAACGGTTCTCGCTCGCTGCTCAGGCCGCAAAGAAATTGGTCGGAAGTGGAACGCTGGGGGACGTTTACCACATTCGCTGCCACGCCCTGCGCCGCCGACTTCTTCCGGGCGCGCCAACGTTTATCTACAAGCGCTACTCGGGCGGCGGGCCGCTGCTCGACATCGGTTGCCACATCCTCGATTTGGCTCTCCACTTCGTTGGCTTCCCAAAGCCGGCAGCGATTATGGGCAGTGCAACGACCCAATTGGCCCATCGCGCCGACATGTTCAGCGAATGGGGCGACTGGGATCGCAAGGGCTTCGACGTCGAAGATTTCGCCTGCGGTTTCGTTCGCTTTACAAACGGAGCGACACTAATTCTGGAGACCAGTTGGCTGCTAAACACGGAACAGCGCGAGGATTTCGGCTTGCGTCTGTTCGGCACCGAGGCAGGTCTTTCCTTCCCCGAAATGATTGTCTATGGGCAGCGCGACGGTGTCTTGACTGACACGGAGCTGACGGGAATCACGGACAACATGCACCCTCATGCACGGGAGATCCAGGCGTTCTACGAGTGCATCGTCAACGACGCTCCCTCGCCGGTGCCCGCCGATCAGAACATCCATGTGATCCGAATTCTCTGGGCGCTTTATCAGTCCTCGGCGCGCCGACGGGAGGTTCGGCTTTGAGGCAAGGGCGGAAGTTTCGAGTTTCAGGTTTCAAGTCTCAGGCCGGAGTTTCGGGAAGCTGCGAAAAGAAACGCAGTGTCCGTGAACCAAAAAGAGAGCACTGCCATCCTGCCTGTGAACGGTTGCACGAAAGGCGTTACCGCCACTGCTTCATTCTTCAGCCTGAGGCGCAAATGCGAGTAGCAAGCACCCACGTTGGCGATCACAGGGAAAGACCGCTGGCCCCAAACGCCGCCACCCGTGGGTTTACCTTGATTGAACTGCTCATCGTTGTTGCGATCATTACCATTCTGGCCCTCATAGCAGTGCCGAATTTCCTGGAGGCCTCGGTGAGAGCCAAGGCTTCGCGCGCCCAGGCCGATTTGCGGTCATGCGCTGTCGCACTCGAGGCCTATGACCTCGATCACAACGCCTATCCCGTCATGTCCGTCCCGAGTTTTAGCGGCGGAGTCGCACCGCTCCGTGGCAGTGATCTCAAGTGGTGGTATATTCCCGACGCTCTCAGCACGCCGGTAGCCTACCTGGTGGACGCCCGAATGTGGTGTCCATTTGGCGGCAACTGGGACAAAGCCGCCTTTTTCCCCGACATGATCTGGCGACGGTATGGCTACGAGAACATCGCGGAGCTCGTCGAAAAAGCCAAAACCTGGCCCCTTTTGCAGAAGCGCTATCCACCCGCCGCTTTGGAGTGGAGCGGTGAATGGCGGCTTCAATGCGTCGGCCCCGATCGGCTTTGGAATCCTTCCGTTCGCTACGACCCGACCAATGGCACGATCTCCGGCGGCGACATCATCCGCACGCAAAGACTGCCGACCTCCAACGTTACGGATCACGACCCTTGGGCGCCGTGACGTAAGGATTTGGGATTGCGGATTTGGGGGAAGGGAAAACGGCCGGGAGCCGGCTCTCACTTGGTTTTCCCAGAATCTTCTGCCGCCTTTCGGGCAGGACCGAACCGGTGTGTGACCGCTTTTCTCAGTTCTCCGTAAGCCTCGGCCTTGGCAATGAATGCATCGGCACCCGTTTTTTTCGCCGCACGACGATAGTATTCATTCGGATAGTTTGTGATGACGAAAACACAGGTTTCGGGGCAATCTTGCTTGATTCGCTCCGTCACGACCAGCCCATTCAAACCGGGCATGCGGATGTCCACCGTGACCAATCGAGGTCGCATCTGCAAGACGGCGTCGAGTAAAAGTTTCCCATTGCTGAATTCGGCGATGACCTTGATTCCCATCTCTTCGAGAATCTCGCGAATTCGGCTGCGGGCAGCCTCGTGGTCGTCCCCCACAATCGCTGTGATGAGCGAAGTCGGCTCCGCTTTGTCGCCATGTGCGATCTCTTTGCTCTTTCCCATTCCTTCGCTCCCTTGCGCATCGTCAGCGGCGGAAATCGCAGCAGCGAGCAGAGGAGAATGCAGGTGAAAGCCCGTCGTTCGATCCCATTCTTCTCTCAGTTGCTGCGCCTCTACCGTTTCTTGCTCCCGAAGGTTCATGAGCGTCCCTGCTCCTGAGTTTCTGGTTCATCCATTCTGAATATTACGTTGCCATAGAATCGCTGTCTGTCGGCGGAAACTCGTTTTCCTTATAAAGACTTCGCTGATATTCATGCCATACAGAATAACGACACAATGGATACATGGCAAACCCGGATACGGGCCGGAAGTCTATCTTATGGGTTACTTGACAAGCCCTGACTCCAGCGCCAGCCGGATCAATTCGGCGTTATTGCGCAGTTGCAGCTTGGCCAGCAGTCGCGCGCGGTAAGTACTCACGGTCCGTTCGCTCAGACCCATCCGCTTGGCCGCCTCTCGGACCGAGCAGCCGCCACCCAGAAGAACGAAGACTTCGAACTCGCGTTCCGAAAGCGAATCGAGCAAAGGTGGACGACCGCGCGGCTTTGTATAACGCGCCATCAGTCGCTCGGCGATCGTCTCCGCAGTATAGGTCTTGCCCGCCTGAACCGCCTGGACCGCTTTGACCAATTCGCTGGCCGCTGCTTGTTTAAGGACGAACCCATTCGCTCCCGATTGCAGGCCGTGGACGGCATATTGAACGTTGTCGTGCATAGTCAAAATGAGGATTTTCGTCTCCGGCGCCATCGCTCGAATCCGTCCGACGGCTTCCAATCCGCCCATGCCGGCCATACTCAAGTCTATCACGAGAACGTCGGGTTTTAACTTGTCCGTTTTCTGAATCGCTTCCAGGCCATCGCTCGCTTCTCCGATGACTTCGATGCCCCCGCTGTCTTCCAACACACGGCGAAGTCCCTCGCGAACCATGGAGTGATCGTCCACAAGAAGCACACGCGCACGTTTCGCCATCATGGCCCCTTTCCTCCCATCCCTGGAACGGATGCCTTGATTTCGGTGCCGGCTCCCGGCCGGGTCACGATCTCCATTTGACCACCGACCAGCTGGAGACGCTCGCGCATCCCCAGCAGACCGAAGCTGGTTTGCCAATCGAGCGAGGCGAGATCGAAACCGCAACCATCGTCACGGATTCTCAACAGAAGATGTCCTTGATCCTCCCGAGAGAGTTTCACCTCGACGCGTTGTGCACCCGAATGGCGCGCCGCATTGGTCAAAGCCTCCTGGGCCACGCGATAGAGGGCAACCGAGATGTCCTGACCGAGTTCGAGAGAATCCACGCCGCTGTCGAAGTGGCAGGCGATTCCCGTGCGATCCTCATACTCTTCGAGGTAGGACTCGACAGCGGCCACCAGTCCGAGATCATCCAGAATGCCGGGGCGCAGCGAGGCGGTCAATTCGCGAACTGTTGCATGGGCCTCATTGAGATCGGTGCGGAATTTCGCCAGAAACCCTTGGAAGCTTGCATCGCGCCGCGATGTACGCGCCGCATGACGGTCAATGTCAATGCTGATGGAGGTCAGAATCTGCCCCAGGCGATCGTGGAGTTCACGAGCGATCCTTGCCCGCTCCGCCTCCTGGGCGCGAATCAGCTGGGCCGACAGCGAATGCAACTCGCGTCGGGAACGTTCTAGCTCCATCTGCGCGTCGGTCCAACCGATGGCTAGAGCTAACTGATCGGCAATCGCACTCAAGAATTTGACGATCTGTTCGCGCGTTCGAACCGATCCGCTGCCGGCGACGCTCAGCACGCCCATGACCTGGTCCTTATGGCCAATGGGAAATCCCATGACCTTTTGGACCTTCATCGCCCGAAGCGCCGGGTGGATGTGTTCGAGGCGAGTCTCTGCGTCAAAGTCCACGATGATCTCGCCCGTCTTGACCACACGTCCCGACGGCGTCGCCTCACACGGGACAATCCGGTCCTGCAAATCCTGTTCAAGACCCGGGCAGCGGCAAACCCACATTTCCATTGTATCCTGGGAGGGATGATATCGCTCGACGGTCAGAATTTCGAAACCGGTCGCCTCGGCAATCTGTTCGAGCACATGCCCGATGGCTTCTTCGAGCGGTTTGCCCTGGAGAATTTCCACCGTCAGACCAAACCCAATTTCGGTTTGCCGCGTTTCCCAGCCCAGAGACTCTTCCAGGTCGAACTGGCGAATGGCCGCGCCGATGATTCCACCGACCTCCTCGAGTACCCCAACGGAAGCGCGTGACACACGACCTGTTCGTGTGTCCGCGACATGGATCAGCCCCACGACCTCGCTTCCCCGATGGATCGCTATCAAGGCCACTGACTCGAAAGGCGCCTGCAAACATCCTGAGCGCTGTAAGGGCAATTCATGAATTGCCCTTACGACCTGTGTGTCCGTCGCGCCAATGAGCGCCGACAAGTTATCGCAGAAAAACGACCCCTCGTTGGTGAACCCTGGCCGGTTGGGATGGAAATCGCCACGAAGCAATTGGGCGCATACGCACCGGCTTTGTTGGAGATCCCGCCCTTCCTCCGATTCAATGAACGCGTGGGTGAAACCGGTGCGCGCCATATAGGGCACTTTTCCCTTCGGGTCCACCACTCGGATTCCCACGCACCCGCATCCGGCAAACGCACTCAAGACCCGAAGCGCCTCGTTCAGATAGTCACGCAGGGATCGGTGGGACCCCAAAGCTCGCCGAACCGAACCGACTACCAGCGCGCGCCGCTCTTCCAGTTTCCGCTCCGAGATGTCGCGTAAAACGCTCAGCACGCTGATTTGGCCACCGGACGTGACGATCCGTGCATGAACCTCGACATCAACCTCGCGGCCGCTGCGAGTCTGCAAAACGGATTCGAACAGAGGCAATCGTCCTCGGTCATCCACCTCGTCGGCCAAGGCGCGAATTTTATGCGAGTATCTTTCTCCGCCGATTCGCTCCAGACTTTCCGACAACAACTCCTCTTCGGTAAATCCCAGTAGAGAACAGGCCGATTGGTTCACCGCTTGAACGCACCCCTCAATATCGTGCAAGAGGACTGGATCACCGATGCCTCCGAACAGTTCGCGATAGCGACGCTCGGAGTCCATGACGGCCGAATATAACCGGCCATTTTCGACCGCCATTCCGATCTCGGTTCCAATGACATTGAGCATTTCCACTTCCCGATCCTGAAGTTCGCGGGAATGGCGATAGGCGATCATGAGCAGGCCCAATGTCAGGCCGCGCGATTCGATCGGAATGACGAGCAGGGATTCGATTCCCTGTTCCAGGGCGGCCCGCAGAACCGCCGGCGGCAGACTCGGCGAACCGCCCATCGTCTCTGTTTGTCTGGTACTCACGATCTTGCGAAACACGTAGTGGCTCTCGTTGCCCCCGGTTTCCACCGCTTCGACAAAGCTGTCGCTGAGGTCCTGGTGGGCAACCGCTGTTGGACGATCATCGTCGCCGAGCAGGAAAAGTGCTCCCATTTCGGCGTCAAGAGATTGGAGAGTTTCTTGGAGCGAACAGGTGAAAATGTGACTGAGATCAAGCGACTCGCCGACCGTTCGAGCTATGGTATAGCAGGTGGATAGCTCGCGGTTGCGCCAGCGCAAATGTTCTTCCGCTCGTTTGCGGGCTGTGATGTCGCGAGCCACACTCAGGATGACCTTGTGGTCGCGCTGGACGATCAATCGCTGAACGACCTCGCAGATGATCGTTTGTCGGTCGGGCGAGCGGAATTCGACCTCAATTAGTATCGGCTCGCTCATGGGGGTCACGGGAATGTTGTCAAACAGGACGGTACGGTATTCCGGCAGAACAAGATCCTGCACTCTCATCGAGACCAGTTCGTCGCGGCCGTAACCGAAGCTCGTGCATGAAGCTTCGTTCACGTCCAGAATCCGACCCTCAAAGTCGTGGACGAGAACCGGGTCGGCAATATGCTCAAACAGCTCGCGATAGCGAGTCTCGGACTCTTCCAGTGCCAGAGCGGTCCAGTGGGCTAACCGTCGGAAATGTCCCAGCTCCGCGAAATTGTTTACCTTGGCCAGCAGGATTGTATTTCGAAAGGGCTTGGCCACATAGTCGAGTGCGCCAAGCGCCAGGCCGCGCTCCATATCGGTCTCATCCAGACGGGCGCCGGAGATGAACAGAGCCGGCACCGTCCGAAATCCCTCGCGCTGCCGAATCTTTTCGAGTAACTGAAAGCCTTCGATATCCAGGAGATTCACATCGAGGATCAGAACGTCCCACGGCGACCATCCCAGCGGTCCCTGTCGCTTGACTTGGGCGTCTATGGCGTCAAGCACGTCCCGACCGCTGATAAAGGAATCACACGTGTAACCGGCTTCTTGGAGAAAAGTACAGAGCAAACCCAGCAAGAGACGGTCGTCGTCCACAATCAAGACCCGTCCCTGCTTCTGAGGGCTGGTATTCACCGCCGCAACTCTCCACCCCTCCCGCATCACATAGCTTGGCGCGTAATAGTCTGCCCCGGCTCCGCGGTAAACCGACACCATCTGGGCCTCGCGAGACTACGGTGTCTCCCTCGGCCGTTAGTCGTTCCAACAGATTGAATCATCCGCTCTTGAGTTCCTCCTCGGGTGGTGTTGGCTCCCCCCAGCCGCTCGGAAGATCAGGTTTTAGTTTCCGACGGCAGCGATGCTTTCGAAGCCGCTTCCAGGCGCTCCAGCAACTCCTTCAACAGTTTTTGTTCCTTTTCTCGCAACACGTCGAACGCGATGCCAAGAGAGCACACCGTCCCGTGACTGGTCTGCCGATAGTCATACCAGACAATCTTGCCGAAGAAAACTGTGTCACCGCCGCCCTCCGGGATTTGAGTATGTACCCTCGCCATGCGCTGGCGCCGAATCAGCAAACGGTAGTCGCTTTCCCCAAGCCCCTCAACCTCAACCAATATACCGCCAGCACTGATATTACGGGCGTGTCCCGAGAAACGCAGTGGATTGAAACTCTCCTCTTCGACGAGCACACGCACGAAAACCGGTACCGAAAAGTCGTAACGCGGATGTCGTCGTTTCTCGGTTCCCTCCTGCGCAAGATCCACTGCCCTGAAGACAGCGCTGACCTGGGACGCTTTTGGGTCCTGGCTCATGTTCACCCTCCTGGTTTGTTCCTCGACTGCTGAATGAGAGATGCCCGGAAAATCGTTTTCTCCAGACGGACGTTCACTGGAACAGGGCAATGCAGGACGGGCCGGCGATGGCGAAAATCTTGAAGTCTGCCAACCCCGTTCGTCCAACGATGAAGGGAAGCGAAGCCGCTTAGTTTGTCCCTCCCATTGCCCTACTCGCCGCGCTGTCAACCACCTGTTCCAACGGTTTCTTATCTATTAATGGCGTTGGGGGTGCAACAGAAAACAAGAGAATTCTATGTCAGTAGAACCATGACATTCTTGTAGTGAATGTTGCGCTCGGTTCTCTTTATCTGGCGAAGCGTTGGTCCTGCTTCATCGGGTCGGGCTGCTACTAGCGTCAAGGTCTCGAAGGAACTTCTCAAAGACTGGTTTTTCGCGCCCGTCAACCGAGCAGGCAAGGGCATCGCGGATCTGTTTTCGGGCGGCATCCAGATGGCCTACTTGCCCTTCGAGTTTGGCCAATAAATGGTGATAGCGCGCTTTGAGGGGATAGATCTCGAGCGCCTCGTGCAGAAGCCGTCGCGCTTCACTTGTATTGCCGTTGTCCTGCTCGAAAATACCGAAATCGGCCCGGATCGCTGCCGAGCTTGGATTAAGCTGCAAGGCCTCTTCGAACTCCCCTCTGGCCTCTTGCGGATGTCCTAAGTCCTGGTAGAAACGAGCCAGCCAATGGTGATACCTCGCATTTCGCGGCTGATACCGGATCATTTGTTGGGCGCGCCGCAACGCCTCATTCAGGCTTTCTTTGCCTTGCCCATATCGGAGGAAATCTGTCGCGGCAATCTGGCACGACTCGGCCATCATGGGACGAATGAGAAGCCAATTCACCAAAACAACTCCGAGCACGAGCGGCACCGCTGTGATGGCAATGGGACCAAGGTATGGCCGAACCCGCCCGGCTGCCCGCTGACTTTCTGTTTGCACGGTCGTCCCATCTTCCCCCGCCCCGATTCCAGCCAGAATTCCCATGAGCAAACACCAGTCGAGATAGGCCTCACGAAACGTCCATGTCATTTCGAAAAGATTATTGAAAAGAAAAACCGTCGTCGCAACCAGCAGCATCCGGATGACCGTTGCCTGCCTGCTGCTGGGTAGTCTTCGCAACCGGGCGATTCCTATTGCCGCCGTCGCGCCAACCCACGCGATCCAAAGGAACAATCCGGCCAGACCGGTCTCAACCCAAAGATGGCAAAAAATGTTGTGGGGGAAGCGAGCTTCGCGCGCCAGTGGTTGCTTGTATCTCGGGTAAAGAATGGCGTAGGAGCCAAGGCCGTGACCCAGCCATGGGGAGAGGCGAATCATCTCCCAGCCACTCTGCAAATAGTAGAGTCTCTGGGCTATCGTAGGCGATGAACGTAGTCGTTCGAAAAAGCTATAGCGCACGCGCGGCAGGGGTTCGCCGGATTGGCCTTCGAGCGGTCTTTTGGCGCGGCTTTCGCTCGCGACCGCCAGGGCGATGGCGGCGATGCAAACGCCCACGGCGATTGCCAGAGTAACGATTTGCCTTCGCAGGGTTTCGCGGCCTAGCATGATGACCCCTGCTACGGTGGCGAAAAGCAACGTCAACATGCCGCCGCGCGAGCCGGTAAGCAACACGACATACCAAACCACGGCGAGACTGGCCAGGGCCGTCGCCTTCGCGCCGCGGTCGGTCCACATCACAGCCGCGGCGATGGCGAGCGGTGCAATCATCGAAAGAAAACCCGCTAGAACATTCGGATTGCCGAAACGCGAGCCGACGCGTTTGGCTCGCAACGCCTCGAACAGCGCCCAGTCCTCCGTCGAAAGCTTCTCGAGTTCCGCCGCGCCGTATCTCAAACGGAACTCCATGGCTTGCTGATCGTACAAGACGAAGTATTGATAGATGGCCCAAAGTGCCATGGCCAAGGCCAGCACCAGAAGAAAAATCACGGCGCCATCGAGGACAAGCGGGTGGGCTCGTTTCGCCCACATATCGGACTTGCTTTGCCTTGTGGCTTCGCGGTGAGCGTCAGCCGAAGGCTCATACAAAGAAAACGAGGTCCAGCCTTCACCAACCGCCACGAGTGTGAGGGCAATCGCAAAGACGAGAATCCCTTCCAGCAATGTTCCCAGAAGTGGAATTCCTTCACTCGGGACCTGGGCGATCCATGTTCGCCACGCAGCCCAAAGGAAGAAAAAGCATGCAAGAAGAATGGGGATGAAAGCGTGTGTCTTGAGCTTCGGCGAGCGAGTCGTGATCAGGACCGATGCCGCCGCCAACACAACCAGGCCCAGCGATGGTGCAATCCCGTGCAAGGGGTAAGGTGCTTGGGGAAATGCATGCAAATAGGACAGAATGACGACCAGGGTCAGTGCCGTTAGCGCCCAAAGCAATCGCAATGGATCAATCAGAGGCGGTTGTTGATTGTCCGTCGAATGGGTCGCCTTGGTCGTCGCCGCTGCGCGTGGTTTGACCAACGAATTCTCTCCCACGTCCAAAAACCAGAGAGCCCGACCCGTCCGCGGGGTGCAAGGATATGACTGTCAGGGACGGTCCGCCGCTCATTTCCCCGCGTGCGGTGGAATCAAGCCAAGGTCGGCCAGGATGCGCCGCAAGCGCTCGCGATTGGGAGGCGACATGGGAATCAGCGGCAGTCGAAGCCGATCCTCGATCAGCCCCATCAGCGCCAAAGCCGCCTTGACAGGAATCGGGTTGGTCTCGAGGAAGTTCGCCATCATGAGCGGGAGAAGTTCATAATAGATTTCGCGCGCGCGTTCCAATTGTCCGGCCAGCGCCAATCGAACCATCTCGGAGAACTGACGTGGCACCTCGTTGGCGACGACCGAGATCACGCCATCGCCGCCCATGGCGATCATCGCCAACGTGGCGGAGTCATCACCCGACAGGACGCGAAAGCCTTTGGGCCGCCCACGCAAAACCTCCGCTGTGAAATCGAGGTCCTTGGTGGCATCCTTGACTCCCTGGACCCAGGGGCACATTTCGGCCAGCCGAAGCAACGTGTCGGCATTGATCTTCGTGCCCGCCCGCGAAGGGATATTGTAAACGATCAACGGAATCTCGGCGGCTTCCGCAATAGTGCAGTAGTGGCGGATCAAGCCCTCTTGAGTTGGCCGGTTGTAGTAGGGGACTTCCGACAGACTGGCGTTCGCGCCGACCTGTCGCGCAAATCGGGTCATCTCCATGGCATGTCGGGTGTCGTTGCTTCCACTGCCCGCGATGACTTGGACGCGGCCGGCGACCAGTTCCACCACGCGCTCAATCACGCGCTTGTGTTCGTCAACGCCGAGGGTGGATTTTTCCCCGGTGGTTCCACAGGGCACAATCCCTTGGACCCCGCCCTCGATCACATGTTCGACCATTCTCGCCAGGGCGGCATCATCCACTGACTCGTCGGCAGCAAACGGTGTGACAAGCGCGACATAGGTGCCCACGAACGGTCGCGGCTGCGATTCTGTGTTCATGGGTGCTTTACTCCACCCGGAAGATCGTAGGACGCACCTTGCCGATTTGCCTGTGGTCGGGGCGTGTCCGGCGGCGGCGCACTTGCCGCCTTGAAAGGTCTTCTCTCGTCTTCGCGCATGGCGTGTCGCCGATAGACCCAGGCGTGGACAAAGAGCCAACAAATGCCCAGGAAGACCAGCTTGACCATCACGTTATCCACTGAACCACCCCATCGCCACTCCACCTGCCAGCGCATGAGATGCTCCAGGCGCTGTTTGGATGTGAACAGGATGACGCCAACCGCTGCCGATGCGATCGCGCTGATAAGGACCATCGCGGCGGCGGCGTCTTTGGAGCGCCGGACGGCAGGGCGGAATTCCGGCGACACAACGTTGCACAGATTCTCGATCGAGGTGTTGACAATCTCGCAAGCCAGAACCAGTGCCACGCAAATCAAGACGACCACGTTTTCAATCGGCTCAAAAGCCAGCAATTGCGTGGCCAACAACGTTGGAATGGCGATGATGCAATGGACAACCATATTCCGTTGAGTCGCCAACACCTGCAAAATCCCAAAATAGGCATAGACGAAAGATTTGAAGAACGCGCGAGCGCGGCGTGTCGAATAGGGCAAAGTAACAAGAGAAGACAGCGTCGTCGCCGCGGTCTCGGCACAATCTGGCGGATTCGCACTTTCCCCGCCGGAGGGGGGAAACGAATGTGCCCGCCCGTTTTCAATTCCCGATGTCATTCCACCCGCCTCTGTCCCCTCAGTAGAACCCGCCGCTTCGTGCGGTGCAAGAACAAAAATCTACATCATGGCGGCCAGCGCGCATCCGGTCCCGTCAAGCCGGGACGAAACAAGGTGCAAGCGAGCCCACGCCCTCCAAATGTTGGATCACTGTGCGATGTGTTGAGCCTTTTCCATCGCCGCAACAAGTGAGGCGACATCGTCCGGTAAGCGGGCTTCAATCTCAAGCAAGTTTCCCGAGACTGGATGCGCAAAGCCAAGGCGGCGGGCGTGGAGAAGCTGACGCGGCGATCCAGCAGCCAGTGCTCTCAACGGCGAAGGCAAATCGGCCAGTCGCTCGGCGAGTCGCTTGCCGCGAAGACCGTATTGCTTGTCGCCGACCACCGGGTGACCCACATGCAAGAGGTGGACGCGAATCTGGTGGGTGCGGCCGGTTTCCAATGACAGTTCGAGAACAGCAAGCCCGCCCGCTGCCATAACCGTTCGGTAGTGGGTCACCGCCGGACGACCACTCTGCTTCACAACGGCCATCCGCTTACGGTCGCGAGGATGGCGCCCGATGTCAGCCGTGATCGTTCCCGTTGGTGGTTCGATCTGTCCCCACACTACCGCAAGATAGGTTCGTTTCATCGTTCGACTGGCCAATTGAGCAGCGAGATGCCGGTGAGCCAAATCGTTTTTCGCCACAACCAGCAAGCCGCTGGTCAGTTTGTCAAGCCGATGGATGATTCCCGGCCGCTCGACCCCGCCGATTGTCGAAAGCCCGCGACAGTGGTGAAGAAGAGCGTTGACCAGCGTTCCCTCGCGATTGCCGGCCGCGGGGTGAACAACCATCCCCGCTGGCTTGTTGAGTACGAGCAGGGCGTCATCCTCGAACAAGATGTCGAGGGCGATCGGCTGAGGTCGTGCGATGGCGGGGACGGGCGGTGGCAAATCCACCTCGACCGCATCGCCGGACCGGACATGAGTGCCACACTTGGTCTGGGGCTGACCTCTCCAGCGAACGTAGCCGTCGCGAATCAATCGCTGGACGGACGAACGCGAGAAACCCGGCAGGTGGTCGGCGAGCCAGCGGTCAAGTCGCTGGCCGTCGGCCCCGAGCGAAACCTCGAAAACCTCGCGGCGTGCCATGCTACTCATCGGCTGCAGCCCTTCAGTGGACGTTTGGCCGGCAATCCCGCTCGACGCGGAAATCTATCTGGCGTGGGAGCAATTTTTTCGATAATCACAACCATCCTTCGCGTCGTCCGGCGTTCTGGTCCAACGTCAATGATTTCGCCGGCGCGACCGCCAATCTGGATGAGGGCACTCTGTGCGTCGGCAAGTTCACGCTGCACATCGGCTCCCTTTTGCGCCAAAAATCTGCCCCCTGTCCGTAGAAGTGGCAAAGTCAGTTCGCAAGTGGTTGCCAGCGAGCCTACTCCGCGCGCCGTCGCCCAATCCGCCCTTTCGCGCCATTGAGGGTCATGTCCGACACGCTCAACGCGATCTCCCAGAATCGTCACGCGGTTGAGCCCGATGGTTTCGCACAGTTCCTCCAACACGCGCGTTTTCTTGGCCGCCGATTCAATGCAGAGAAAGTCAAAGTCCTCCAGCACAACCGCTATCGGCAGGGCGGGAACGCCACCTCCCGACCCAACGTCAACGAGCAATGAACGAGCGATTTTGGATTCCAGATTTTGGACTTTCGATTCGTGAAAAGAAGCGGATTTCTCGCGCTCCTGAATGAGCAGAACTAACGTCAGAGAGTCGAGAATATGATCGCGGAGGAGCGTCGGCAGATCGCGGGCGCCCGTCAGATTGATTTCGCGATTCTTGGCCAGAATTCGTTCCCCCAAAGCGAGCAGTCGGTCAACCTGTCTCTCGTCGAGACAAAAACCCAACGATGCCGCTCCTTCGCAAAGGATGGCCCTAGGATCGGCATGGGATTGTACCGTCATTGTTTTCACTCAAACCATGTCCATTATTCCGTTTCAGAGGGCAACCGTTGCGCGGGTGGTGGTGTCGAAAGCCGAACGACCAGTTGGTAGAGAAACGGACCGAGAGCAACGGCCCAGCCGGCTGCCCAGATCACAGCGTTGCTACCGCCTGGCAGAACAATCCACTTGACCACGCAGACAATCATGAGCTCGGTCAGGACGCTTGCCAAAATGGCGAGGCCGACAGCGCGATGGGATTCCACGACAAAGCGAGACGGAATCTCGCCGGCCACCCAACCGGCCGCCGCCAGGGCAAACGTGCCCGCAAAGGGACTCTCGCCTGCCAGAAGGGCCAGGATCAGGCCACCGAATGCCCCCAAATAGCTGCCCGCGACGCTTCCCCAACGTAAGGCAATGGCGGCAACGGTAAGCGAAAGCAACCGGGGTGCCCGGTAGCTGAAGCCAAAGCTGGTGTGAACAATTACGTGCAGCACCAGGCCGGCCAGAAAAATCACAGCCATCAACAAACGGGGTGTTCCGCGCATTCGATTCTCTCACTTTCATTTTTCCAGATTTCTCTCGCGATGGCTATGGGCCAAAGCCAGCAGTCTTTCTGCTTCCTCTCGATTACCCCGCTTGAGACATCCCTGGGCAACGATGCGACACTTGCGTTCGATTTCACAAATTGCCGCACGTCGCTGCGCTTCCGTCAAGCGCCCAGTTCGAAGGATTTTGTCAATCGCTCGAATACGGTGGTGATCCAGAACGGCCACCGATCGCGACAGTTGGTCCTCGTGTCCGCCGTGTTTGACAACCAGTGGTTCGGCCAGAAAGCCAACGGGTTCACGACACGTGATTCGAAGCCAAAGGTCGTAGTCCTCGCAAACGGCGAAAGATTCGTCAAATCCGCCGACCTCGTCAAACAATGATCGTTCGAGGAGAACGGCCGATGGGCTGATCACGCACAATTCGAGCGAGCGCGCGAAGAGATCGCCGCCGCTCTTCCTGTGCTTTTTCATCGGATTGACGCGCTTGCCACGACGAATCCAGATCTCGTCGGTTTGGGAGATGCGAAGCTGCGAGTTGGCGGCCGTGTAAGCCATCTGGCGTTCCAGTTTGCGCGGCAACCAGCGGTCGTCGGAGTCGAGAAAAGCAATCCGGGGACTGGATGACACAGCGACTCCAGAGTTGCGTGCCGCCGCCACGCCACGGTGCGGCTGCCCGACGAGGCGCAAACGAGGATCGCGAAGGGCGGCGACACGATCCGGCGTGTCATCGGTCGAGCCGTCATCCACAACGATACATTCCAGATCGCGCATCGTTTGGGCGAGCACAGACTCGATGGCTTCGACCGACGATCCTGGCCGGTTGAATGTCGGTATGATGCACGCACAAGCAGGCATGGCCCAAGCGTGGACGAGCCCCCAACGCCGTGTCAAAAGCAAACTGCCGGGGGATTGACGTTCGGAGTATAGCCTTCAGGCTGAGTAATCGGCACGCTAAGGCGTGGACTCCGAACTTCTTGTCTGGCTCCGGGTGAAGCTACCTGCCACAAAGGCCCCAAGAAGAAAACTGCCAGCCACGCTCATGCGGCCGGCAGATGCTGTGTGGTTCACAGTTTGTTTACGCTTACAGCGGCAAAACATTTGCCGCCTGCGGGCCTTTCTGCCCCTCAGTGATCTCAAACTGGACCTTCTGGCCTTCCTTGAGGCTCTTGAAGCCCTCACCTTTGATGCTCGAGTAGTGGACGAAAACGTCTCCACCCGCATCGTTGGTGATAAAACCATAGCCTTTGGAGTCGTTAAACCACTTGACGGTTCCTTGCATTAGATTGTGTGCACCTCTTTCCGTGGTCGGATTTGAGGATTCCGGTCAGGGACGAGAACTCTTTCGCAGTTTCGTTGTTCGGAATCTGAACCGGTGAGACAAGCTTCAGAAGGCCGAAGGATCGTTGCTTGGGAGTGACTCATACCTTGCAAACTGGTGCCGTGAATCTTCAACCACATAACGACCGTCACAATCCTGATTGCGCCGGGACTGTCAACATAAAAACGCTTCGAAGCGTGCAAAAGAACGCATTTTGAATCAACGGCTCAAGCAACTATCTTCCGCCGGCGAAAAAGGCCTCGAAGGGTCGTCCGCGTGGCTTGAACCCGCCGACTCGATAAACCTGGCCACCGCTGACGGTTCCGTTCGTCGGGTCGTAAATCAGGCTAAGAAGCGATGCGACGGCTATGTCGTTGTCGGGCAAGTCGGGCCAGGGATATCGCCTTTCGCCCAGTTCGAACCCTCCGGGTATATGATTCGCTTCGGTATCATCATAGCGGTCCGGGCCGGACGATACCATGAACCATGTGTCAGGCGGCTGGCCCGCCGGGCTCGGTACCATGGCTTGGTTGGAGTTTGACATGCCGCTCGGTTGACGATTGGCGGCGCAGCCCGTCCCCATTTCCAGCATCGCCCATCGCTTGTTTGCTTTATATCGGTAGTCCCCAAAAGCGTCGTGAGGGATGGTTGCGACGTAAGCGACAGGCGTTGTCAGTTGGCGGAACCCATCCGTATAATTGCCATTGGGATCGTCGCCCTGGTCGCGCATGGTATAGGAGTTCCAATCCGTAAAATAGGCTTCCTGGGCATTGGCCAGCGACCGCAGGTCGGCCCGCATGCGAGAGACCTTGGCCCGTGTCTGTGCCTCGAGGAAGTTCGGCACAGCGATCATCGCCAGAATGGCAATGATTGCGACAACGATCAACAGTTCGATCAGGGTAAAGCCCTTTGGTCGTACTTTCAAAGTCTGCATCTTCTCTTTTCCTTTCAAGAAGTGAGTTGGCTCCTCCATTACTTGTCCCAAATCAGCCTCCCTTGATTCCGCACGACCAAGGAGGGACATTGCCTCCAAAGTAGCCGATCCCACCCTTGCTGACCGTTCCGTTGGTCGGGTCATAGATGAGATATACTCGATTGCTGCCATAGACGAGCCATTCAATCGCTGTTTGGACCCGAGCCGGCCCCCAACTGGTGACTGACCAGCCGGCGAATGCGGCATATGGCGTCTGCCTTGTGGGTAGCCCGGACGGATAGGAACTTGTCGACCCACCGTTGATGACATAGCGCCACAGGCTGTCATACTCGTAGCTAAAGTAAATGTAGTCGCCCTCCCAGTTCCCGGTGGCCCCACGGATGGGTTTGAAAGGATCCTTGGTGGTGGCCGAGGTAAGATAGGCCACCGGCGTTGTGAGCGGTACGAGACTCAGCGGGGTAACATATTGCGGCCAGCCGCTCGGGTAGCTGGTATAGTCGGTGCGATAGGCCTCCAGTGCCGTGGCGATGGTACGAAAATCGGCTTTCACACGCGAGACCTTGGCCCTTGTCTGGGCCTCCAGGAAGTTGGGCACAGCGATCATGGCCAGAATCGCAATAATCGCCACAACAATCAAAAGCTCGATCAATGTAAATGCTAACCCGCTTCTGCCGACTCGCATTGGAATACCTCCTTCTCCTGCCAGGGGGCACAAACCGCGGCGCTTATTAGTCAGGATTTTGTTGCCGACCCATCCTCCTCTCTCCCCTTCCCAATACAAAATCTACCGCCAATGTGCGTCCAAATCAAACAAAAAAATGAGAAACGCGAGAGCACGGGGTGCATCTTATAAAGTTGTCAGATGGGGCAGTTGTAGGGGCGCTGCACGCAGCGCCCAAGTGCCTGACGGCTGGCCTTCCCTCCCGACGTTGCGTATGCCTCGCAGAGGGAGCAGCCCGCTTCAGGCGGGCACCCCTATTGCCGTATCATCGCTGTCTCGCAGAATTGTGAGACGCACCTGGGAGGAGAAATGGAATCTGGCCCGCGCGCTTCGGATTGGCCAAAACAAAAGCGCTCGATTCGAGGGAGAAAATCGGTGGCAGACCTTTCCGGCAAAGACATGAAAGAAAGCGCCGTTCTCCCGGCCTATCGGGAACTGGCCGCAAAGAGAGCATCAAAAGGCCGCCCGGCGGGCTTCATCCCCCCCACTCGATAGATGTCGCCGCTGCTGACCGTCCCGTTCGTGGGATCGTAAATCCAGCCGATGACCGTCGCAACCCCGGTGTCGTTGTCGGGGACATTGCGCCAGGGATAGGTGTTCACGACCGTGTCGTCTATCTTGTCAGGACCTGTAGATCGGATTATCCACGTGTCACTTGGGAAACCACGGGGGTCGGGGTTTTTTGGCGTGCCGCTACAGTATTTCGCACCCGCAGAACCCGTCCCGAGCTCATACATGGCTCTGCGCACGACCTGCAAATCCCTGTAATCACCAAACGCATCATGGGGGACAAAAGCAATATAAGCGACAGGGGTGGTCAGTTGCTTGAAGCCTTCAACATAATAGCCGTTGGGATTGTCGCCCTGGTCTATGTTTGTATAGGAATTCCAATCGGTGTAGTAAGCTTCCAGGGCAGTCGCCAACGAGCGCATGTCGTTGCGAACGCGAGAGACCTTGGCCCTTGTCTGGGCCTCGAGGAAGTTGGGCACGGCGATCATGGCCAGAATTGCGATAATCGCCACAACAATCAAAAGCTCAATCAATGTGAACCCCGTTCTGTCCCTGTCTTTTCGCATGGGTATGCCTTTTTTTCCTCGCGGGCGAGGGGAGAAGAGAATCATCCCCTTCTCAGGCAGCTATCTTATGGCTCGCATATGGCGGAAGCAAACAAAAAATGCGCGTTTTTGTCTGGACGTTCCAATTCTCTCCTGCGCACCATGCATGCCACGGAAGGAAGATCGCGAACTGGGATTTGATCGAGAGGCCAGGCAATGAGCAAAAAGCAAACTCGACGTCAGTTCTTACAGACCTCGGCGGCGACTGTTGGCGTGGCGACTCTGGCAACCTTTGCCTCTGGCAAAGTCCTTGGGGCCAACGAGCGCCTTCGCTTCGGCGGCATCGGTGTTGGCGACCGAGGAACCGATCGGCTCAAAGTGGCCAAACGTTTGGGCGCCGAAATTGTTGCCCTCGCCGACGTCAACGAGGCGATGCTCGACCGCGCCGAAAAACAACTGGGAATCAAGGTGACTCGCTATCGTAACTATCGCGATCTCCTCGCGCGGGATGATGTGGATGCCGTCATCAATGCGACACCCGACCACTGGCACCAGGACGTTCTGTTCGACGCGCTCAAGGCAAAGAAAGACATCTATACCGAAAAGCCTCTGGCCCGTACGATCGAAGAGGGACTGAACATCGTCAAGGCCGTCAAGGAAGCCCCCGACCGGATCGTCCAGGTCGGCAACCAACGGCGAAGTGGCGAGCATTGGAGAAAGGCACATGATTTGGTCGCTGCGGGCAAGATCGGCGCGGTCAAATGGGTGCGCACGTGGGACTGCCGCTATCGCCTCGTGGACCCCTACCAGGAGCGCGCCAAGAACCGCACCCTGTACGATCCGAAGCGGATTGATTGGGACATGTTTCTTGGCAAGGCACCCAAGCGAGAGTTCGATCCCATGCGATGCTCGGCGTGGCGTTGGTTCTGGGACTATGCCGGCGGCCTGATGACCGACATCGGTCCCCACATGCTCGACGTGGCCCACTGGATCACCAACACACTTGGCCCCAAGAGCGTTGTCTGTAACGGGGGCAACTATCACTATCCGGGTTGGGAAACACCCGACAACGTCCACGCGGTTCTGGATTGCGAGACGTTTGCCATCCTCTTTTCGGTCCAGTTCATGAATGGCCTCGATGGAGACGGGGCGGCGTTCTATGGCACTGAGGGGGCGATCGTCCAGGGCCGCGACGGCAAGTTCCGCCTGTTTGACACAAAGGATCGCGTGGTCGAGGAATGGTCCTCGATGAACGAGAACGAGGCGCACATGCAGAATTTTCTCGACTGCTGCCGCTCTCGCAAGCAACCCAACTCGCCAGCCGAGATGGGCCACTACGTCTTGACAGGCGCTCACCTGGCGAACATTTCCTATCGCGAGGGACGGCGGGTAAAGTGGGACGTAAAAGCGCAAAAGATTATTCCGTAGGGGCAATTCATGAATTGCCCTTTCGATAAGAAAGCCAGGAAACCACAAGACTCTATTCTTGGATTCCTGCTTTCCCGATAAGACCTCAGATCATGTCGCGTCCCTATCGAATTGTCCAGCTGACCTCCTCGAGCAACATCGGCGGCACCGAACGCAAGGTTCTCGTTCTCGTCGAGCATCTTGACCGCCAACTGTTCGAGCCGATCGTTCTCTCGCTCGTAGGGAGCGGGAGGCTGATTGAGCGATGCCGGGATCTCGGCATCGAAGCGGAGCATCTCAACTGTTCGCACCCGGTTCGCTTGCGCTCGTGGCGGCGATTTTTCGAAATCCTTCGAAACCGCAATGTGGCGCTGGTCCATCTCTATGGACTTCGCGCCAATCTCCCCGGTCGGCCTGTTGCACGATGGGCCGGTGCGGGTGCGATTGTTGGTGGCATTGAGAGTATTGACCCTTGGCGTAAATGGTACCACACGGCGCTCGACCGCCTGACCGCGCGTTGGGTGGACCGGTTTGTTGCCGTTTGCGAAGCTGCACGACAGGCAGCAATCCGGCGCGAAGGGTTCGACCCATCGCACGTAGTCGTCATTCCCAATGCGGCCTGCCCAATGCCCGCAGCAGAAAGTTGCGATGCAGCGGCCCTTCGCCAACGTTTCGCCCTGGAATCCTCCGACGGACCCATCCTTGCTCATATCGCCAACCTTTGGCCCGAGAAACGACATCGCGATCTGATTGACGCCGCCACCTTGCTCGTCGAACGATTCCCCCGGATCGTCTTCCTCTGTGCGGGCCGCGACGAAATGAACGGCGCGAATCAGCGATACGCGGTCGAACGCGGAGTGGCCGAACGTTTCCAATGGCTGGGCTATGTTGGCAATGTGAGCGAGGTAATCGCAGTGGCCGATTTCGCGGTTCTGCCCTCCAGCCACGAAGGCCTACCGGTTTCGCTCCTCGAGGTGATGACCGTTGGCCGAACTATGATCGCCACGCCCGTGGGCGGTGTGCCCGAGGTGGTTCGCGACGGCGTCAATGGCCTTCTCGTGCCACCGCGCGAACCGAAGGCATTGGCCCAGGCAATCGAACGATTGGCGACCGACATGGAGCTACGTCGCCGCCTGGAGGTCGAAGCGCGCGACACTGTCCGGCGTGATTACTCCATCGAGCGCATGGTTCAAGGAACCCAGCGTCTTTATCTGGAACTTCTCGAAAGGCATCGTTCGTAACAACTCCGACGCGCACCAAGGCTTATGCACAAGAGCCGCATAGAGCCATTGAGGCTCAGCCCCTTGTGGGCGCCCGTCTTTCGCCAGTCAACGCAGACCGCGCAGCAATTCGACGGCTTTCTCGGCCAGTTGCTCTCCGCTGCCCGGGGCAAGAATCGAACTGGTCACCTCGTAGCCGCCTTCGCCGAAGGCCTTTCGCGTCGGGACATAGCCGATTGACTCATAGGCAAGCTCGAGCACAAGCGTCGCCGGAAGGGGAGCCACTTTAGCAGGAGTTGCTCCTTGGCCTTCCACGTTTACGGAACAGACGGCGAGGAAGGTTTGACGCAATAATAGACGGCGCCCGCGCCACGGGCGCAGGGCTCCAACAGATACAGCTTGTATGACGGCGGCAAGCGACGTGGCCGAGGCCTCCAAAACTCACGCCGCTTCATGAAACGTCGGACCAGAAAGGCCGGTATTCCCCACCACAAACGAAGCCCCCAGGCCCGTGCGAGCGGCTGGGGCATGAAAGACTCGACCTGCTCCAGACGAAGGCCGACATTCTGGAGGAGTTCGCGCCATTTCTCCGGAGCAAAAATGTTGCGGTGGCCAAGAATCCGATTCAGCAGCCCCGCATAACCCTGAGCAATCCGTTGTAATCCAACCTTCGCCAACAGATCCGAAAACGAAAGCAGACGACCGAAGTCTTCGGACGGTACGGTGAAAACGAGCTGTCCGCCGGGTTTCAAAATGCGCGCGACTTCGGACAATACCACGCCCACTTCCTCGACATGCTCGAGTGTGCAATTGGACAAGACCGACCCGACACTACCCGAACGAAACGGCAAAGATTTCAGGTCGGCGCAGACGGCGCGTCCATTTCCTTCCTTTTTTTTCAGTGCCTGCAATCCATGAAAGTCACGATCCGCTCCGACAATCTGATCTCGAAGGCTGGTGGGGAATATCTGTCGAGCGAAAAAGCCGTCGCCGCAACCGAGATCGAGCACGGGCAAAAGGCCGGTCGTGGCATGTCCGCCTCGGGCGGATTGCCCATGTCTATTGGCGGGCAGGATGCCCGTGTCACGGCTCAAAAAGTTGCGCAAACGAAAGTATTCCGCTGCCCGCCACAGCGCCGTTGGCGGCCACCAATGTGCTCGGAAACGGCTATAGATTTCGTTCGGCGAAGGTGTTGTTGCCCCTGAGTCATCGCGCTTGCGGCAAAAGGCGAGGAACTCGCCCGTCCACGAATCATAGAAAAGTCGTTCGCACAGGTGAAATCGGCCCACGGTGGCCAGCAGAAGTCTTCCAAACGCTGGCAGATAGGTCTTCAGGCGAGCGAACAGGTAGTTGAGCGAAACCATCTTGCCGTTGCGCTGAAGGCAAAAGCAGTCGAACCCGGCGGCTTCAAGTGCGCGCAAGAGCGTGGGCGCGGAAAACAGGATTACATGGTCGCGTTTGAAATGGAACCATCGTCGGCCCAAGAGTCGAACCAGTAAGCTTCGAACATTTGGCGCGCTGAGGAGGAGAACCCCGCCGGGTTTGACAACGCGTTTTACCTCGCGCAACAAAGCCACAGGATTGGCCACGTGCTCGATGACATCAAGCATGACGGCGGCATCAAACGAATCGCTGTCGAGCTGTGCTTGTTCGAGAGAGCCGATGCGAACAACGCCGCCGAGGCGCTTGTTGGCAAATTCGGCGGCGTGGCGCGACATTTCGACACCGGCAACTTCCCAGCCGCGTGAGCCGGCCACCTCGAGGAGAAAACCGGCCGCGCAACCCACTTCGAGGAGGCGCCGGCCGCGCCCGTCTGTCACGCCCAACGTCCTCTCGCATTGGCGCACGCGGCGGTCGAAGAGCGGTGTGTAGAAGCGGCGTTCCGCGAAATAGTCGTTGTAGCCGTAAGCCCATTCGTTTCGGTTGGCAAAATAAAGCGGATCGTCGTAGATTGTTTCGAGCTCCTCGGCCGACGGCATCGGGTTGACGAAGACCAGACCGCAGCTTCGACATCGCACATAGCGATAGGTGTTCTTGATCAGGAGGAATCTTGATTTGTTCGCGCCGCACAGGGGGCACGGGATTGCCCCTCGCTTGTCGAGCAACGTGGGCTCGATCGGCGCGCCACCGGTCTCCAGGCTCTTCGGGCAGCGCCGTTCTCGCCATTCGTCCCTGTGGTGAAAAACGTACCGGGCCAGATGAAAAATGGATTGCAGGTAGTTGATATACTCGGCCCAACCGAGCTTGCTGCGTCCCACTTCGCGGTTCCGAAACGTGTAGGGAACCTCGATCCACGAGTCGTATCGGCCCTTGACCAGGATTTCGAGGCCAATTTTGTAACCGCGTACGGTCAATGGGACTCCGGCGATGACCGAACGCTCGAAAAAAAGGAAACCACTCAGCGGGTCTCTCACGCGGGCGAACACGCGGCCAATCCACGTTGCCACGCGCGAAAGAACCCACCGATGGCCTGGCCAATACTCAACCGCCCCGCCCGGAGCGTAGCGGCTGGCCAGCGCCAACTGGCATCGCCCTTGCCGGATCGGCTCGATCAAATCGGGCAACGCCTCCGCGGGATGGCTTCGGTCGCCGTCCATCATTCCCCAAATTCGTCCTCGCGCCCGCGCAAAGCCCTCGACCAATGCGCTGCCCAGGCCCAGCTTCGTTTTGCGATGAATCACGACAACGGGGAACACTTTCGCCAAGTACTCGGCCTCGTGGCCGGTGCCATCGGGGCTGTTGTCGTCCACGATAATGACCTCAAGCGAATAGCCGCGCCGGACGGCAATGGCGAAAATATCGCGAACGACCGCGGCAATGTTCTCTCGCTCGTTGTATGTGGGTATGATAATCGAGATTTCGGGCGAAGGATCACTCATGAGTACGTCCAGCACGAGGCGATACGGGCGACCATTCCTTCCCCAACCTTCCGTCGCAGGCAGGATGCCCGTGACACCGGGTTAACCGCAAGTCAAAAGGCGGAAACCTCCAATCACGGGCAAGATGCCGCAGGCGTTTAATGGTTTGGCTCATCCGGTGAAATAGTGGGTGAAGCGAAATGCTCCAGAGCCAGAGCGAAAGACGGCGCTCCGTCGCCGTCGCTATCTTTCTTCCCAGCACGAGCAAAGGCGCGAGGGTCAAGGGTTTGGCAAAGCCAAAGAAGCGCCCTTGCCGTCAGACGCACCCCCACGTCTGGTTTTTCTCGTGAGGGAGCTGCGATGACGCAATATGCTTGACGGCCCATGGTTCTTCCGGCCATGATATATATCAACGATAGAGAGTGACAAAATCATCGTCTGGCGGCGCAATGCCCGATGTGGGTCGCCAGTGCCAAATCGCTGGCCGAAAGAAAGCGAAAAAACGCGAAGGATCGGGGCCAATGAGACGTTGCCTAGTCTTGCCTGTTGCTTTCTTCGCTTTCGTGCCATGCTGGAATTGTCCGACAGCCCATGGCGAGACAGCCGTTGTGAATGTGATCGAGCTCGATAATCAGATCATCACGCCGGTTGCCCAGAAGTATATTGAGGCTGCGATAGATCGCTCGGAGTCGGACGGGGCAGTCTGTCTTGTGATTATTCTCGACACCCCGGGAGGGTTGATGGAATCAACGCGTGCGATTGTAAAGCGCCTCATGAATGCCCAAGTTCCCATCGTCGTCTATGTTGCCCCTTCGGGCTCGCGGGCCGCTTCTGCTGGTCTATTCATCACTCTGGCTGCCCATGTGGCTGCCATGGCACCGTCAACCAATATCGGGGCGGCTCATCCGGTCGCGCTTGGCGGAATGGGCGAGTCCGTGGAAAAAATCATTAAGCGTGTGGACAAGGGGGATTCGGGAAAAGAGAAGGGCGAAGGCGGAGAGGGCAAACAGGAACTGGTAAGGGAAGAACAACGCAGCCCGATGGACGACAAAATCATCAACGACACGGTGGCCTGGATCACCACCATAGCCAAGGCACGGGGACGCAACGAGAAATGGGCCGAGAAGGCGGTCACCGAAAGTTTCTCGATTACAGAAGAGGAAGCGGTCAAAGAGCATGTGGTTGATCTCATTGCCCAAGACCTTCCGGATCTGTTTTCTCAATTGAACGGTCGCCCAATTCAGATCAAAGGGAAGACGGTTACGTTGACCACCGCCGGGGCGGTCATAGTCGCTATCGCGATGACCCCGTGGCAAAAATTCCTGGCTGTCATCACGCATCCCAATATCGCCTACCTGCTCATGATGCTCGGCACGTTGGGTCTAATCTTCGAGTTCACCCATCCTGGAATTGCGTTTCCCGGCATTGCGGGGGCCATCTGTTTGCTGCTGGCCTTGTATGCCTTCCAGATACTGCCGGTCAATTACGCCGCGATTGCCCTACTGATCCTGGGCCTTACGCTGCTGGTGGCCGAAGTGAAAGTGGTCAGCCATGGTCTGCTTGCCCTGGGAGGCGCCGTCTGTCTTACGCTGGGCAGCCTGCTGCTATTCCAATCTCCTGACCCAGCCCTGCGTGTGTCGCTCAGTGTGATCTCGTCTATGGTCATCACCCTGGCGGCCATCACACTAATTGTCTTGCAACGGGCGGTGAAAAGCCTGACGTATCCTATAGCGACCGGCGCGCAAGGACTCGCTGGCCAGATCGGAGAAGCCTCGACCGACTTAGACCCGGAAGGCACGGTCTTCGTTCACGGAGAGTATTGGAAAGCCCGGACTAGCTTCCTTATTAAGCGCGGTGAAAAGGTTCGCGTCGTGCGTGTCAAGGGACTTAGTATCGAAATAGAGCCCCAGAGGCCAGAGAAAAAAGAGAAAGGAGAAGTCTAATGGACGCCCTTCTGACGATCCCGCTTGTGCCCGTTGTGGTGGTTGTATTGTGGCTGGCGTCGTGCATCAAGATCCTGAATGAATATGAGCGAGGCGTTATTTTCCGGCTCGGACGCCTACTGCCCGAACCGCGAGGGCCCGGACTGCGCTTCATATTCTGGCCGATTGATCGCATGGTCCGTATCAGCCTGCGGACCGTGACCCAGGATGTCCCGCCGCAGGATGTGATCACAAAGGACAATGTGTCCATCAAAGTTAACGCCGTGATCTACTTCCGGGTCATGGATCCGAACAGATCGGTTGTGGAGGTGGAGGACTATCTCTATGCGACCTCGCAGATGGCCCAAACATCGTTGCGCAGCGTTCTCGGTCAGGTGGAATTGGATGAACTGCTCATCCAACGCGAACAACTCAACCAACGGCTGCAAAGTGTGATTGACAGGCAAACGGACCCGTGGGGAATCAAGGTCTCGGCCGTGGAAATCAAGCACGTTGATCTGCCCGAGGAGATGCGGCGCGCCATTGCCCGCCAGGCAGAGGCCGAACGAACTCGCCGGGCGAAAATCATCGCGGCCGAAGGGGAATATCAAGCGGCCCAGAAACTGGTTGATGCTGCCCGGATGATGAGCGAACAGCCCATGTCCTTGCAGATGCGCTACCTCCAGACGCTTGCCGAGATTGCGACGAACAACAGGAGCACTATGACGATTTTTCCGATCCCCATAGACCTTCTTGCGCCGTTCATCGGAAAGAAACCGCAATCTCCCTCGTCTTGACGCTATGCGCCGGCGAAAGATGGCGCGTTCGGAGCTCAAACCGATCTTCAACACTTGCGACTGGGATTTCGTCGCTTTGATCGCGCAAGTCCGAGAAAATCAGTAGGTGTGTTTGGAGCGGCGGGCAAAAGCTAGTGCCACAATCTTTCGGAAACATTCATTCATTTGCGCCAAGGTGTACCAGGGCGGTAACCGCTGGTTACGGTTGGCAATATCGCTCGGTTGTGGTGATCCGCTGCTGTCCCACAACTCATTTTACAGGACAGAACGTCACCAGAGGTATGTGGCAGCGATAAAAACCGTCATGGCCATCAAAATCAGTTCAATGATCCAGGCTGGAACATATTGCTGAAGCCAGGCGCCTGTGTGAATACCCGCCGCTCCCCCGAGACCGAAAAGCAGCCCCAGCATCCAGTCGGGCGCAATGGGCGGACCCGCGTTGGAGAAGAAAAGCGATAGTCCACTATAGAACATTACGCCGCCCAGTGAGGAGACAAAAGTCGCCAGGAGCGTTGCCCCCGCAATGCTGTGGACGGGCAGATGAAATACGGCCACCAGAAGCGGAGCGACGAGCGCCCCTCCCCCAACGCCGTAAACTCCCGCTGCAACACCGAACGGAAACAGAATTGCAAACAGCTTCCAAGTGGAAGCCGAATAGGAAACGTCGTTGAACTCGTATTCGATGCGCCGCAGATTGAAGGAACGACAGAAGATTTCGAAGGTGCCGTCGCTCCGCCTCACTTCCTTCTTCCGGCCCCAACGAAGCACATCCATGCCCAGCCGTCCAGCGATGTAGAGCAGGAACAGGGCGGCAAAGATCTTGAAAGCATGTTCCCCCGCTAGATACCGCACACGAACTACGGCCCCCAGGAATGTGCTGGGAAGCGAGGCAAGGATGATGATCGCAGCTAACGGCCAGACAATCCGCTTTTTTCGATGAAACCGGTACACGCCGCCAGGAATGGCGATAACGTTATAGAGAAGATTCGTGGCGCTGGCCGCCGGACCGCTAAAGCCAAGGACGCTGACCTGGAACGGAAGAAGCAAGAAAGCCCCGGAAACCCCACCCATCGAGGTGAAGCAAGCGATCGAGAACGACACGATGACCGGAAGCCACCAAGATGTGTCAACCCCGCTGATGGGAAAATGCACCATCATCACCCTCCTTTGTTCCCTGAGGACGCTGAGACGGGCAACTCTTGCATGTCAACCTCTTATTCGTGGGAGAACTTTCCCTATTGGGCGGGGGGCATTTCCAAATTCCAGAAGAGGTGCCGTTGCGCACATTTGTCGGTTTCCCCGACAGGATAGCCCGTCTTTCTTCCCACGCTCCCCTGAAAGGGGAGGCGAAAATAG
>Ga0315280_10002772_pt1 | contig 27971 bp, 20 predicted proteins | sample YL17G06_40_MG_FD_203697 | JGI IMG/M metagenome (GOLD analysis project Ga0315280, IMG submission 203697) | Sediment microbial communities from Yellowstone Lake, YNP, Wyoming, USA - YL17G06_40 | ecosystem: Environmental > Aquatic > Freshwater > Lake > Sediment | place: USA: Wyoming | collected... | reverse complement strand
ATCCCAGTGGGCGTGCGACAGGATAATGTCGGTAATCTTGTCGGGCTCAACTCCCGCAAGACGCACAGCCTCGTCGGGGCGGATATAGTCGGTCACTTTATACTGATCGATCCACTGCTGGCGGTGGAATCCTGTATCCAGGAGTATGTTTCGGTTGCCGCCGCGCACCAGCCAGAAGACAAGCGCGATGTCGAGCTTTTCTCCCGCCGGTGCCCCAACGACCAGACTGGATGTTGAAAACTGGGGAATTGTGCCGTAGCGGATGGCTTCAATTGTGTATTCCTCGGCCCGTAGAGTGGGGGCAAGAACCCCCAGGGAGAGAATCAGGAAAGCTAGTCGTCGCATCGTCAACCTCCCGGAGCAAGTGTCCGAACAGTTTGAGGCTCATTGTACTCGATGCCGTCCTTTTTCGCGATCTCTCCCAGCACGTGATGCTGAAATCGATGTTGCAGTGACAAGAGAGCGGGCTTTCAGGAGGGTCCAGGGACAGGCTTAGCTGCGATTTTTGCCCTCCTTTTTTGATCACAAGGACAATCGAAGGCCAGATCGACAGTGGCATGGTGAAGTTGCTAAGAGAGGTGAGGTCATGACAAATCCTCCGGGTCAGCCGCTCCACTCAGAGATCATTCCCTACCAGACCGGAGACGGTAAAACGCGCATAGATGTTCGCGTGGAAGGCGAAACGGTTTGGCTGACTCAGAAAATCATGGCAGAGATGTGCCGGGCCGCAGGCATCGCGCCGCCGGAGTTTGCGGAGATCTCAGGCGCGGCGGTCGTCGTTTATCGGATGGACGTGCTTGGCTCAGCAGGAGCATACCCACAGGTCGCCCACAAGTCACCCTACACGTCGCCGCCATTCTGCACGCATATTGTGGCATGAAAAACCATGTTCACCTCGTCTGTGTACCGGCGCGAGCCGATTCGCTCTTTCTGGTGTTCAAGCCTCAGGATTTTCGTTCTACCCAGTCAGAAAAAAAGTAGCATCCACTCTTTCCCTGCGGAGACCTTTTTGTGCCGTCCTATTTCCTAAACAGGTCCGAATGAGTTCCTATGCGCTCGAAAACGAGGTGAGATTCCTCAATCTTGTAGATCAGCAGCCAGTCGGATTCGAGGTGGCACTCCCGCCTGCCTGCGTAGTTGCCGACAAGCCGGTGATCCCGGTGTATGGCGTCAAGAGGTTCGCCGGCAACCAGTGCGCGGGCAATGATCTTGAACTTCTCAAGGTTTTTGCCGCGCCGTTGCGAGCGCTTGATGTCCCGCTCAAACTGCTTGGTGTAGACCGGGGTATACATCATATCCCCAGCTTCTCGAACATTTCGTCCACGTCCTCGCAGACGATCAGATCGCGACCAGCATCGGTTGACTCAAACGTTCGTTTGGTTGCGGATGCTGGGATGGCAACCTCAAAAGGCAATCCCTCACGCAGCTCCACCTGCTTGTAGAACAGCGTTATGGCCTGGGTAGCGTTCAGTCCCAGCCGATGGAATACCTTCTCGGCCTGCGCTTTCAGTTTGGGTTGGATTCGCGCCCGTACCGTCGATGTTTTGCTCACAGGATAACCTCCGCGCTCTGCACGCAATGTAGCACAATTGGGGTACATCGGCAATATGGTATTTGTGCCACACACAGTCCGGGATCCGGGATCGGGGGACAGACCTGGATAAATAAGGGGTGTTTGGTCTTCCGACGGTAACTTTGAACCAATCCCAGCCCTCGACAGCCGCCAGCTCATGCTGCTTTTCCGCCACCATGTGCTCCGAAACCTTCTCGCCTCCGGCCGGATCGGCCAGACCACCCTCGACATCCTGGACCGTTTTCACCATCCGGGCTTTTCCGCCTACGAAGGAGACGGTGTCGCCCCATCCGACAGCCCCGCCCGCGAACGCCTTGCATCTTATGTAATTCACCCGGCGTTCTCTCTTGCCCGCCTGCACTACGAAAGGACACGAATGGCGGAAGCGTGCAGGTAATTCCAATTTGTTCGGCTTATCCATGTGGTATATTGGCCAGGGTGTTCGTCAGAGGTCGCTGGACCAAGCGGCTGGAGTTAACATAACGCCCCAAATCAGAAGCCAAGCCCGGCCCCATTCGAAAAACAGCTTCCTGCCACCGTATATGGAGTCAATAGACGGCGTGGGTATGACCGATGAATGACAGGCATCGAAAGGAGCTGACCAATCGAACCGCCGCTAACGTCAAGCTCCGCGCCGGTCACCAACCATCGACGCTCTCTCCCGGGCGGCCGTCAGGCGATTCCCCCGGCTCCAGCGCAACGTCAGCCTTCTCCGGCTCAGTTCTCTGGATCGCTCTGGCCCTGATTGCAGTGAACGTGATCGTCTACGCCCCAGTATGGCGTTTCGATTTCGTGACCATCGACGATCCCATATACATCGGCAACAACCCGCATGTGGCCGCTGGACTGACATGGGGAGGGGTGTCGTGGGCGTTTACGGCGTTTCACGCCGGCTATTGGATTCCGCTGATCTGGCTATCCCACATGCTTGACGTTCAGCTCTATGGCATGAACGCCGGCCTCCACCATGTCACCAACGTGCTGCTTCACATCGTCAATACCATCCTGCTCTTCGGACTGCTGTATCGGGTAACCGGGGCGCTGGGCCGGAGTGCGTTCGTGGCCGCATTGTTTGCCGTCCATCCGTTGCATGTGGAGTCGGTTGTCTGGGTGACTGAACGCAAGGACGTCCTCAGCACGCTGTTCTGGATGCTTACCCTCTGGGCCTATATCGGGTATGCGCGGCAGCCTCGATGGGATCGCTATCTGAGGTTGCTCCTGCTTGTGGCGCTGGGACTGATGGCAAAGCCCATGCTGGTGATGCTGCCCTTCGTGCTCCTGCTGCTTGACGTATGGCCCTTGCGTCGAGTGGCGCTCGGCGGCGCTGCAAGGGGCCTCAAGGGATCGGCGCCTCCCCGGGATCAGCTGTCCGTCTGGCTCCATCTGATGCTGGAAAAGATCCCGTTGCTGGCGCTGGCTGCCGCATCGAGCGTCCTGACCTACCTGGCGCAACAGCGGACCGGAGCTGTCAGCGAACCCGGGGTGCTTCCGTTCACCGTGCGCCTGGAAAACGCGCTGGAGTCATACATCGCTTACATCGGCAAGATGCTCTGGCCCACGCGGCTCTCGGTGTTCTACACCTACCCGGAGTCGTCCCCCGGATGGTGGGTGGCCGGGGATATCCTGGTTCTGCTTGCCGTATCGATCGTGGTGATCCTGGCCGTTCGGCGTCGCCCGTATCTTTCCGTCGGATGGTTCTGGTATCTGGGAACGCTGGTGCCGGTCATCGGCTTGATTCAAGTAGGACTCCAGGCAATGGCGGATCGCTTTGCCTACGTGCCGCTCATTGGGATTTTCATCGCGTTGGCCTGGGGAGTCCCGGACTTTCTGGGGCCCGGGTACTACCGGCGCATCACGATTCAAGTCGCGGCAGTTTTAATACTCGTGGCATGTATGATCACCGCACGAGGCCAGGTCCAGTATTGGAAGAATAGTACGACCCTCTATCGGCACGCGTTGGAGATCGCACCCGACAACTGGTGGGTGCACGAAGCCCTGGGAGAGGTTCTCCAAGAACAAGGCCGGCTTGACGAGGCTTTCACCCATTTCTCTGAAGCAGTGCGCCTTAAGCCCGGTTATGCCCAAGCGCAGCTTAAGCTGGGGTCTGTTCTTCTGAATCAAGGGAGGATCGACCAAGCTGCCACTTGCTTCACTAACGCCGTCCGCTCTCAGCCCAACAACGCGGAGGCGCACAGTAATCTGGGAGACGCGCTGGCGGGGCAAGGGAAAACCAGCGAGGCTGTCGACCAGTACGTCGAGGCTGTGCGCCTCAGGCCTGACTTTGCGGAAGTACACAACGCCCTCGGGTCGGCCTTGGCCGGCGACAAAAGGATCAGCGAAGCGCTCTTGCATTTTTCCGAGGCTGTGCGTCTCAAGCCGGACTACGCTGCGGCCCATTACAATTTGGGAGTTGCCCTGGCGGGCCAAGGGAAAATAAGCGAGGCCATCACCCAATACTCAGAGGCTGTGCGCCTCAAGCCGGATTTTGAATCTGCCCGCATGAGCCTGGGAACAACTCTCGCTGCTGTCGGGAGAGTCAGTGAAGCGATACGTCAATTCACGGAAGCTTTGCAGATCAACCCGCAAAACCAGGCGGCTCGAGTTGCGCTCAACCGTCTAACCCGGCGAGACAACACGTCCCAGCCATTGCAGCAGCCGCAATCTGGCGGCTGTCACGAGATTACCCTGGCCCGTTGCTCTTTTTAAGAATGGTCAAGGCCCTGGTGAGGTTAGTGTGGGCGAGAGAACCGCCAGATTCTTTGTTTTCCACACAACTCGGTGGGTTGAGGCGTCATACTCTCCTTGGTTGAATACGGTGATGGAGGAAAGTCCGGAGTCCAAATTGTCTATGATGTGATATGCTTGTTCGCGGCCGGTTCTCCCCGTGCCCGGTTCGGCAAGTCGACCGGAAGCCCACGATCTGGCAGTGGCCCAAATCGGCCAGCAACCCACGCCTATTCAACGCGGCGGAAACGGTCACCCCGTGATGTCTATCGATCACCTAAAGGAGTTCGTCATGCGCCAGCTATGCAACTGCATGTTGTTAACCGCTCTCGCCGCGACGCTTGCGCCGCCGGCGGCTGCGCAGCCTAAACCGAAGTACCTCGACAAGGACACGTTCTTCCAGATGGAATCTGTCTCGAGCCCGCAAATATCGCCCGAAGGGTCTCAGATCGTCTTTGCGCGCGGCTTCGTCGATCTCATGAAGGATCAGAACTCGTCGAACCTGTGGATCACCGACGTCAAGGGTGAACGGCTGCGACAGCTCACCGACGGCCTCTGGCGTGACAGTGCGCCGGTGTGGTCGCCCGACGGCAGCCGCATCGCGTTCCTGTCGGACCGCTCGGGTTCAACCCAGATTCACGTGATGTGGGCCGACACGCGCGAGACCCTGCAGCTCACCCGCGTCGAGCGAGCACCGGGTGGGCTCAAGTGGTCGCCCGATGGGAAGTTCATATTGTTCACCACGAGCATTCCCGACGACGCGCCGATTCTTTCAGTGAAGCTGCCGCCGACACCGCGCGGCGCTCAACTCGCGAAGGGCGCCGTCATCGTCGATCGCCTCTCGTGGGGCGCAGACGGGACCGGGCCCACCACGAAGAGCTACACGCAGGTCTTTGTCGTCGATTCGTTAGTCGGCGGAACGCCACGGCAGATTACGTCGGGCAACTACAATCACAGCAGTCCGGAGTGGTCGAACGACGGCAGGACGATCTACGTGTCGGGAATCCGCAAGCCGGACGCCGAGTATGAAAGGGGCGATTCGGAGATCTATGCGATCGACGTAGCCACACTCGGCGTGAAGACCCTGACCGATCGCAAAGGACCCGACGGTAACCCGGCCGTATCGCCCGACGGCAAGTGGATCGCCTACACGGGCTACGACGACAAGAACTACACGAGCACGCTCAGCAACCTCTATCTGATGGACGCAGGCGGCGGGAGCAAGCGTCTGTGGCTGGGCGGCCTGCCCAGCTCGCCCAGCAACATCGAGTGGGCGCTCGACGGGTCGGGCGTCTACTACTCGATGGAGGAACGCGGAGAGGCGAACGAGTACTTCGTGCCGGCCGTGCCGGGAAGCGCGCCGAAGAAGATCACAAGCGGCGCCTACATGCTGACATCGCTGTCCATCGGCCGCAACGGGCAGGTGGCGGCGATCCGGTCGTCGGTTAAGCAGCCGGGCGTGCTCGTCACCTTCAAGCTGACGAACCCGGCAGACGTGAAGACGCTTGTCAACGTCAACGCGGACGTCCTCGAGGGCCTCGCGCTCGCCGATGCCGAGGAAATCTGGTACCCGTCGCTCGACGGCCTGAAGATCCAGGGCTGGCTCATGAAGCCCGTCAACTTCGACCCGTCGAAGAGATATCCGTTGGTGCTCTGGATCCATGGCGGGCCGTGGAGCATGTACAACGTCGCGTGGAGCTGGGCGTTTCAGAACTGGGCGGCCAACGGCTACGCGGTACTGTGGACGAACCCGCGCGGCTCGACCGGCTACGGCCAGGACTTCGTAAACGGCATCCAGTTCTCGTACCCCGGCAAGGACTACGACGACCTGATGGCCGGCGTCGACACGGCACTCGCCAAGGGCTGGATTGACAAGGACAACCTATTTGTCTGCGGCGGATCGGGTGGTGGCCTGCTCACCGCGTGGATCGTCGGCCACACCAGCCGGTTCCGCGCAGCCGTGTCGATGCGTCCCGTGATCGACTGGCAGTCGTTCGTGGGGAACACCGACGGCTCAAACTGGTACCGGCAGTTCCAAAAGTACCCCTGGGAAAATCCAATGGAGTACGCGGTGCGCTCGCCGCTCCACTACGTGGCTAACGTGACCACGCCCACGATGATCATGACCGGCGAAGCCGACCTGCGCACGCCCATTCCGCAGACCGAGGAGTTCTACCGGGCGCTCAAAATGGTGCGCAAGGCCGACACTCTGATGGTGCGCATGCCGGAGGAGTTCCACGGCTGGCGGCGACCGTCTCACCAACTCCTGCAGCAGCTCTACCTGATGGCGTGGTTTGAGAAATATCGGACGCAAGAGAGCAAGACCGTCGTCACGTCGAGCGCCGGCCGGCCGCGACCGGTGAGCATTGCCGGCGAGCACGGCAATTCTCGCCGCACTGAAAAGTGGTGCGCGAGAGCGGGGGGACAGGCGCCCCGGTTTCCCGACAAAATGTGGTAACGGGACCGTCCACCTCAGTGATATATAGCATCCCGAGAAGCCAGATCGTGTCTGGCCTCAGGAGGCAAGGAGATGGACCGAAAAGAGTTTCTCCAAGGAATGGCAGCCTTCATCGGCAGCCTGGCTCTACCAAAAACTCTGAAGTCGGCGGATTTCGAGCGCTTGCTGCAAAGAGCGGCGGCCGAGAGTGAAGAGGATTTCTGGAAACTGGTGCGAGATCAATTCGTCCTCGATCCGGAATGGACTTATCTGAATTTCGGCGGGCTGGGTTCCAGTCCCCTGCCGGTTCTCAACAGTTTGTGGGAGTGGACCAGGAGCGAAGAGCGGGCCCCCAATCCGGGCCATGACGAAAAAGCCTGGTGGGATGTCAAGGACAGGCTGGCCAGACTGCTCGGGAAAGCTTGCCGGAAGGAGGATCTTGCTTTGATCGGCTGCGCCACCGAGGGGATCAACATGATTATCAACGGGCTGCCTCTCGGAAAAGGAGACGAGGTCATTACCTCAACGCACGAGCATGTGGCTCTCAACAGTGCGCTTCTCAACCGCATGCAGCGCGATGGGATTGTCATCCGTCTTTTTGAGCCGGACATCGCGAATGGCCTGGGCAACGTGGAACGCATGGCTCGTTTGATCAGTGGCCGGACCCGGCTGATCTTCGTCAGCCACGTGACGTGCACGACGGGGCAGCGCTTCCCGGAAAAGGAGATTTCACAACTGGCCCGGGAAAAACGGATCTGGTTCGCTCTCGACGGCGCTCAGGCGCCGGTGTGCGTTCCGTTCGATATCGTCGACTGCGGTGTCGATTTCTACACTTGCAGCACGCACAAGTGGGTCATGGGTCCAAAGCGCACGGGATTTCTCTATGTGCGGCAGGGGCTGCTTGATACTTTGCGGCCCCTCACAGTTGGCGCATACAGCTCCGAGCGTTATGACATCAGGAAAGACGAGTTCGTGCCTCATTCGACTGCCCAAAGGTATGAATACGGCACTCAGAACGACGCGCTCTTTTTCGGCCTCGGGAAGGCCCTCGAATTCATCGAGGCCGTCGGCCTCGAACGCATCTGGCTTCACAACCACGCGCTGGCGGAGCGGTTCTACGGCGGCCTGCGGGAGATCCCGGGAGTTGAGGTCCTCTCTCCGGAAGAAGAAGCCTATCGCTCAGCGATGATCGGCTTCCGCATGAAGACGCAGGACTATGCAAAGATCAATGCGCACCTCGCCAAAGACCGCATCCGCGTCAGGTCGGTGACCGAAGGTAATCTCAACTCCATTCGCGTCTCCTTCCACATCTGCAATGACGACGGCGACGTCACGAAGATTCTGGAGTCTTTGAGCAAACTGGCGGGCTAGGTCAAAAATCACGACGTGAGGCGAAGTGCGCGCAAGACCGATTCGGCGACTGTTTGCCGTGCTTCGATGATCCGGGTGTTTTCGCGGCTCGGGTGAACACTGTTGGTCAGCAGGACGATAAAAAGCTGCCGCCCGGGGTCGATCCAGATTGAGGTGCCCGTAAAGCCGGTGTGGCCGAATGCCGCGCCAGAGAATGCTTTGCCGGTCCAAGTCTGGGGAGAAGGTCTTTGCCAGCCTAGAGCCTCGGTTCCGCTCTTGGGACTTAGGGCGGAAGTAAAGCGATCTACCGTTTCCGATCGGAAGTAACGGCGGTGATCGTACATTCCCCGATTCAACATCATCTGCGCGAATATGGCCAGATCGTGAGAGGTGCTGAACAGGCCCGCATGTCCAGCCACTCCTCCCATCGCGTAGGTGTTTTCGTCGTGAACTTCGCCCTGCACGATGCGCTGGCGCCAGGGATCATCTTCGGTCGGCGCGATGCGCTCCAGCAATTCCTTTGGTGGTTTGTAGAGTGTCGATTTCATGCCCATCGGTGCGAACAGGAGATCGGCGAGATACTGGTCGAGAGGGTGTCCACAGGCGCGTGCTACGATCTCGCCGAGGAGAATCATGCCGAGATCACTGTACCGTGTCCGGCTGCTGGGCGCGAACTCCAAGGGCGCCGCGTATACCCTTTTCATGAATTCCTCGTATCCCTGAACTTCCTTATAGATCGGCAGCCATGCCGGCATGCCGGAAGAATGCTGCAGGAGATGGATGACGCGCACCTTCTCTTTGTTCGTCCCTTGAAACTCCGGAAGATAGTCCTGGACAGGAGCATCGAGCAGCAACCTGCCTGCATCTACCAGCATCATGACGGCTGATGTCGTGCCCACGACCTTGGATAGGGATGCAAGATCGTAGATTGTATCCCCGGTAACAGTTGCCGAAGCCGGCGTGTAATCGAGCTTTCCCACGGCAGCATCCAGCACCAGCGTCCCCCGATACCCAACCGCCAGCGCAGCTCCTGGAAATGCGTGCTCGTTCACATAGGAAGCCAGCAGTCGCTTGGTTGCGTCGAAGGCGTCCGGCGCCAGGCCTTTGCTCTCGGTTTGCGGCCTCAGAGTCAAGTCGAGCCTCGGCACTCGCAAGCCGTCGCCAACCTTGAAATGGGTTGGGATCGACACGGGCGTTCTGCCGGAAATCGCGATCTCGCCCGCAAGAGCCTTGGCAGCTGCGATCTGCGATACGTCGGCATAGCTGAAAGCGCACAGGTAGGTGGGCGCCCGCGGAAACAGCCGCAGCAGATAGGGATTGCCGAATGCAATCCAGATGACTGGCTTGTGTGTGGTCATAAGTTTGCGGATGAGGGAGCGCTGACTATCAGGCAGTGCGATGCTTCCTGTGCCCGATATCAGGCGCACCAGGGTTGCGCAGATAATCACATCGGCTTCGGCGGCACTGCGCGTGATGCTGGCAGCCAGGTCTTGAGGGATTCTGGGATCAACCGCTTCGATGCGCGCCGCAGGGAAGCGGCGGCGCAGCTCCGATTGGAAAATAGCGCCGGGATTAGCGTCTGCATCTGAACTGAGCACCAGGCTGAAGATCTTCGGCGGATTTAGCGGGTTGATCGGCAACACATGCGCATCGTCCTTCAGGAGCGTGATCGAACCGTCGGCCATTTGTTGAGCCAGTCTCTGGCTGTCCGGCGCGGCGACCACATCCTCGATGCGGTTGATTGGGACGGTACGTTCCTGGTGGAGCCTGAGCCGGGTTTTGAGCGTCAAGATCCTGGCAACCGATTCGTCGATGCGGGCAACGGAGATGTCGCCTCGCTCCACTGCGCGCACCACCTCATTGATGGCCACATCCGTGTCCTGGGGCAACAACAGCATGTCCGCGCCCGCCTGCACGGCGCGGATACAGGCCAGGCCAGTCCAATAGCGGGTGGTAATGCCGCCCATCCCAAGGGCGTCCGTAACCACAAGCCCCTGGAAATGCAGTTCGCCCCGCAACAGGTCGGTCAGAATCTTTGGCGACAGGGTGGCCGGGATGTCTGGTTCTCCCGTCACATGCGGCACGGCCACGTGTGCGGTCATGATGGCGTCGACGCCAGCCGCCACGGCACTCCGGAAAGGCACCATCTCCACCGAGTCCAGCCGCGATTTGTCCGACGGGACGACTGCCAGCCCTATGTGCGAGTCGGTCGCTGTGTCACCGTGACCGGGAAAATGCTTGGCCGTGGTCAGCACGCCGTTGTCGCGCGCGCCGCGGATGAAAGCCGCCCCCAGGCGGGCAACGAGCTGTGGATCCTCCCCGTAGGAGCGGATGTTGATGACCGGGTTGTCCGGGTTGTTGTTGACGTCAACTACCGGTGCGAAAACCCAATGCACGCCCAGCGCGCGCGCCTCACGCGCCGTGATCGCGCCTTCCTGGTAAGCGAAATCTTCTGAACCGGTGGCACCGATTGCCATGCTCCAGGGAAACGATGTGGTATCGGTGATGCGGAAAGACGCCCCGCGTTCAAAATCCGCGGCAACGAAAAGCGGCAGGTCCGACATCCGCTGCAGCTCATTTAGGAGCAGCGCCGACTCAAAGACGTCTCCTGCAAACAAGGTGATGCCGCCGATGTGGTTTCGGCCTACTGCGTCTGAGAGCTCCTGAAACTGGGAGCTCTCGCGGTTGATAAACTTGCCCGAGGCCCGAACCTGGACGAGCTGCGCAACCTTGTCGCGCAGCGAGAGTCTTGCCATCGTCTGCGCCACCCAGGCGGTGTCGGGATCAAAGAGGCGGTAGCTTGCCTCTGCTTGTGGAGCGTTTTGTTGGCCAGGCGGCCTTGAGGAAGCCGCCGACAGAGACAGAGAAACGATGAGGGTGACACCTGGAATGCGCGCAAATTTCATGGCTGTCCGGGGAAAAAGAGAAAGCTAAACATGGGAAACAATCGATTCGAACGCATATTACCACATTTCGGCGAAGTCCTTTGGAGTTTGCATCCGCACTCGATGAGTGGCACCCTATAGCTTTTGGGAGGTTCCGCAGCATGCGCCTTTTTCATCGCACCTTTGAGGAGGCATAGATGGTGCAGACAATCCCTACGACGCCGTTCCAGGGCCAGCGCCCCGGCACCTCAGGCCTGCGCAAGAAAACCCGAATCTTCATGCAGCCGCATTACGTTGAGAACTTTGTCCAGTCCGTATTCGATGCGGTGCGTGAAACCTCCGGCGGCGATTTCAGGAACGAGACACTGGTCGTGGGAGGAGACGGACGCTACTTCAACCGAGCTGCAATTCAAACCATCGTGCGCATCGCCGCAGCCAATGGCTTCGGACATGTCCGCGTGGGTCGCGGCGGCATCCTTTCGACTCCCGCAATGTCCGCCGTCATCCGGCGGCGCGGTGCGCTTGGCGGGCTTGTCCTTTCCGCGAGTCACAATCCTGGTGGGATAGACGGTGATTTCGGCATCAAGTACAACGTGCGCAACGGAGGTCCGGCTCCGGAGAACGTGACGGAACGGATTTATGAGCTTACTTTGAAGATCTCCCGATGTCTGACGTTGCCAGCTTCGGAGATAGATCTCGATCGTGAGCACACGGTTACCGTTGGCGGAACGGAAGTGACCGTGTTCGATCCTCTCGCCGACTACACTGCATTGATGGAAGGGATCTTCGACTTTGACGCCTTGCGCGCGCTATTCCGCAAAGGCTTTCGGATGGCGTTCGACGCCATGCACGGAGTCACAGGCCCATACGCTCACAACATCCTTGAGCGGTGCCTCGGCGCTCCCGAGGCGACGGTGAGCCGCGGGCAGCCGCTTGAAGACTTTGGCGGCCTTCATCCTGATCCCAACCAGGTGCACGCGGCGGACCTGGTGGCGCTGATGAGACGCCCGGACGCACCGGACATGGGCGCTGCCTGCGATGGCGACGGCGACCGCAACATGATCCTGGGCCGCAACTTTTTCGTTAGCCCTGGAGATTCTCTTGCTGTTATAGCCGAGCAGGCGCGCGCGTGCATTCCTGGTTACCGCGCCGGCCTGACAGGCGTGGCTCGCTCGATGCCGACAAGCACTGCCGTCGATCGCGTGGCTCGGAGCCAGGGCATCCCCTGTTTCGAGACGCCGACCGGGTGGAAGTTCTTCGGCAATCTGATGGACGCCAGGATGTGCACCCTTTGCGGGGAGGAGAGCTTCGGCACCGGCTCGGATCATGTGCGCGAAAAGGATGGGCTGTGGGCAGTTCTGTGCTGGCTATCCATTCTGGCATCCAATGGCAAGCCGCTGGCGACTATCGTCGAGGACCACTGGCGCCGCTTCGGGCGCAGCTACTATCAACGCCACGACTTCGAAAACCTGAATCCTCAGGTTGCGTCTGCATTGATGGAAGATCTTCGGCGGAAGCTTCCTACCCTTGTGACCACCTCGCTGGCTGACAGTGTTGTCGCACTCGCAGATGACTTCAGCTACACGGATCCGGTCGACGAAAGCGTAAGCACGCAGCAGGGTCTCCGCATCCTGCTGGCAGACGGATCGCGAATCGTCTGCCGTCTTTCCGGTACCGGAACCGAAGGGGCAATCCTGCGTCTCTACCTCGAAGGCTACAGGGCAGACGGCGGCCTTCCCATCCATCAGGTTCTCGACCCTCTGCTGCGCGTTGCGCTCGATCTTCTACAGATGCAAAAGCATACGGGCCGCATACGGGCGACCGTGATCACCTGAAATTGGTGACTGTTCCGAAAATAAGGCCGAAGGCTTTGGAGTGCGGCGGCTTGACGCCGCTTTGTCACGCTTCAAAGCGGTGCCGAGGTACCGCACTCCAAAGCGCTTCGCGCACAACAGCAAGAAACTCAGGTTTTCATGCGCTTGAGTGCGCCCCCGCGCATGAGATACCACAAATTTAGCGGCCGATTGCGCACTGCCGCGGCCGTGCCTACAAGGCTCCGCTGAGGTGATAAAAGAAACGGAGAAGATCGAAAGCCGCGCCGATCTTGGTCCACAAGCTCAGCGGCTTTTCCGAAGCGTGCGTGTGGGTGATGAAAGGACTGACCAACAGATAGGACTTTGCTTGAACGATCTTTTCCCGCAGCTTGCGACTTTCTTCGGGCGGAATCAGATCATCGTAGGCTCCGTGGGCCAGAAACACCGGGCAGCGGATCTCGCCTGCCGGTTGCTTTGTGGAAAGTTCCGGGCAAAGGATCGCAGCCACGTGTGTTTCGATCTGCTCCGCCAGTTGCGGGTCTCCCTGATCCTCACGTATGAGCGCGAGCCTGTACCAGCGCCGGCCTTCCTCGGATAGAGTGTCTGGTGGTGATAGGCCCCCCTTTTGCAGGAGAAGATTGCACAGCACCAGCTGAAGAAACTGGCGATCGTCAGCAGCCGGCAGCAAGTCGACGGCTGCGAGCATGATGACCCACTTGGCGTAGAAACGGTTTGGATAATATCCGGGCCCGACCGTTACCGGTCTCGCGTCGAACCAGAAATGGCTGCAGCGGATCAGGTCATCGAAGCAGCCGATGCCCAGGACATAAGCGACCGAGTCCCGATTTCGCGGCTGCGCCGCCGCGACTAACGCGAGGGTTCCGGAGAAGGAAATCCCGGCAAGCCCGACGCGACGGAGCTTTCGCCCTCCTTCCACCTTGCGCACCTCGTGGAGCCAGAACGAAATCTCATCAAAGGGCGGCGGGTAGATCCGAAACTCCCGCAACATCTTAATGTCGGGAGTCAACACCAGGAACCCTGCACCCGCGAGGTCGCGTGACAATGCAACCAAGCTGGGGTGATAGCAGCCGAGCTCACTTACACCCGCGATACACACCACTGCGCTGTCAGGCGACGAGAGCGACGGACGGTAGATGATCGCCTCCTGCTCGGAATCTCCCATGCGCCGAACGATTTTTTCTTCATGGACTGCCGGGTTACTGCGGCTGTTCCCTGAGGCTACGCGCCGCACGGCCGTAATCAGGCGCACGGCCGTGATCAGCCTGGTGACCGGGACATACGAGACAACAGCGATCGCGCATAGCGCCAGCAGCAGCCAGATTCGCTTCTTCCGGCCCAATCTGTTTCTCATGCGCCTACCCTACAAGTGCAACTGCTCGATGTCAACTTTCCTGCGCCGAACAAGCCCGTGGCGCCGATCCCACATCGACTGAGGAGCGATTCATTCGTCACTCATCATTTGTCGCTTTCTTTGCAGTTTGATTTTCAAACAGCCGGCGGCGATAATCAGGCGTTTGCATTTGCCCGTCCTGGGCGCTTTTCACCAAAGGAGGAACGAAGACAGCATGCACGCCATCAGACTGTTTGAGCCAGGGCGACCGGTGAAGATGCAGGAAATCAATGTTCCTCAGGTGGGTGGAAAGGACGTGCTGGTGCGTGTCAAGGCAGCAGGGATATGCCACTCGGATGCCCATTACCGGTCCGGCATGACCAAGGCGGGGCCATTTCCGGTGACGTTGGGCCATGAGGTGGCAGGAGTCGTCGAACAGGCCGGTCCCGAAGTCTCCACGTTAAAACGGGGCGACCGAGTCTGCATTCATTACCTGGTCTCGTGCGGGCAATGCCATCACTGCAACCGAGGCTGCGAGCAGTTCTGCAGCTCTGGCAAGATGATCGGCAAGCATCGTGACGGCGGTTGGGCCGACTATATCGTCATGCCGGAACGTAGCGTCTTCCGCCTGCCTCCGGAGATTCCGTTTGAGCCAGGTGCAGTCATGATGTGCTCGTCGTCCACCCCGCTGCACGCGCTGAAGAAGGCCCGAATCCGAGGGGGCGAGACCGTCGCCGTTTTTGGTGTCGGGGGCCTGGGTGCCTCAGCGGTGCAGCTGGCGCGAGCTTTGGGCGCGCTTCAGGTGTATGCGGTGGACATCAGTCCGAAAAAGCTGAAGCTGGCGGAGGGCCTGGGAGCTATTCCCATCAACGCAGCGGAGAACGACCCGGTCACGGAGGTGCGTAGACTGACTGGAGGTCGGGGCGTGGATGTCGCCCTGGAACTGATCGGCTTGCCGTCTACCATGAGACAGGCCGTTCAATCGCTGGCCGTGATGGGACGGGCTGCCATTGCGGGGCTGAGCGACCGCACATTTGAGATCGCTTCTTACCGCGAACTTCTGAGCTCTGAAGCTGAAGTGATCGGTGTGGCGGATCATTTGGCACAGGAAATGCCCCTCCTCCTCGAATTTGCGCGACAGGGCAAGCTGAATCTGACGAGTGTGATCACACGCACGGTGTCTCTCGACGCAGACTTGATCAACGGTGTTTTAGATGAACTGGATCGATACGGCGATCAGGTGCGCACGGTGATCGTGCCTTGACTTGAAGAAGTCAGGAGTCAGAGGTCAGAAGAAGAATGGCACCGCGTCCGGCGTTTTACACGCAGGTTTTTCTTCTGACTCCTGACTGCTGACCTCTGACTCCCTTTACTTAACGCAGTTGTTGCTGCTTCCCAGGGTCTTTTTCCATGCTGAGTCTGAAGGAAGTGCGACGAGCCGCAGGAGTGCTGGAAGCACGCCTCTCGGGAACCAGGCTGCAGCGCATTGTGCAGGCCGACGACTACCGCCTGATCATGGAGTTTTACGGCCAGGCGGTAACACACCTTGTGTCTCTGTCGTGCCGGTCACGGTTTGCGCGCATCAGCTCGCTCATCGAAATGCCGAAGGCCCCGCCGGTCCCGCCGGCCTTTGCCCAGTACCTGCGTGCCCATTTCGGGCGCGCTTTTTTTGAGCGCATCACGACTGCGGCGCACGACCGGCGCGCAGGAATCCGCCTGAACTCGCGCACCGGCGCCTTCGAGATCGTTCTTTCCATCCTTGGCGCCAGAAGTAATATCTATCTGCTCGACCAGGACGGTGTGCTTCTGTATGCGATGCGCCCGCTGGCGGAAACCCGTCGCGAACTCGTTCTTGGGGGACCCTGGACTGATCCTGAAGGGCGCCCGAGGTCCGAAGGCACGGATCGGTGGGAGTCCATTCCGGACCAGCGCTATCTGGAGGCAATCGAGGATGCCTATGCCGCTCTCGAGAGGGACGAGGAGGCGGAGGTTCTGGCACGTCGCCTGGAGAGCGTCTTCAACAAGGAGGCGGGTTTTCTCGAGCGTAAGGCAGTGAATCTGCTTGAGGACCTCGGAGAGGCCGTCCGGGCGGAGGACAACCGCCGCAAGGGCGAACTGCTGAAGCTCGCCCTCCATTCGATTCGCCCCGGCGACGAATCGGTGACAGTGACCGATTACGAGACGGGAGTCCCTGTCGTGATCTCGCTTGATCCCCGGTTGGCGCCGTCAGAGAACCTGACTGCCTACTTCAAGCGCTATCAGAAGGAACTCCGTGGAGTCGGAGCGCTGCAGGAGCAGCTGCAAACTCTAAGGAGCACCCAGGAAACACTTGCCGGATTTCAGCGCCGGCTGCGCGATATGCTCGGGCCGTCGGGACCCGATCTCCCGGCGCTCCGGGCGCTGGCTGCCGAACCGCCGGTGCGCAAGCTGCTTTCTCGCTACTATCCGGACCGCGTCTCGCGCACGCGTCGGTTGGCGCCACTCATGCTTGGAAAAAAGGAGATGCCCAGCCGGCTTCGGCCGAAGCGATACCGAACGGAGCAAGGGTTGGAGATATGGGTCGGGCGCAGCGAAGAGGGGAATGATTACCTGACCACGCGGCTGGCGCGGGGCAACGACCTTTTTTTTCATCTGGAAGGATACCCTGGCAGTCACGTGATCCTACGCACGGAAGGGAAGAGCGTACCTCCCGCAGAGTCTGTCCTTGATGCTTGCGAGTTGGCCGTTCACTTTTCCAAGCTGAAGGAGGCGCGGCACGCCGACGTTCACGTGGCCCCGGCCAAGAATATCAGGAAGCCCAAAGGCGCAAAGCCGGGGCTGGTGTATGTCACGCGCGGGAAGACGATTTACTTGCGACGCGATCCGAAACGACTGGAGAACATCCTGGCCTCGCGGCTTGATGAGTGACGTTCGATAACACTCCGGGTCATGCATGAGGAACGGGCGCCGGCATCAGAGCACTGCCTCGGAAAAGGGGGAATGTTCCCGCTCTGGGGCGCTTGCGGGAATAACGGCGCATCAGGAACTTCTGCGTCTTGCTGTCTGAATCGCGCGTACGCGAGCTTTGCTAGCGCACTTCATCGCTCTCGACGGCACCCGACTTCTTGGGGGAAAACAGCAGGCATTCCACGCCGGAGACCTCGTGTACCTCCAGCGAAGGGCTTTTCTTGGACTTGAAAGCATGCGCCCGGCAGCCGTAGGGAAAATGGACGTCCCAAGTAACATAGTAATAGCGGCAGTGGTGACATGCGATCGTTTTGATTGGCGCGCCCGCTCGGTTCATTATGATGCTCTGAACCTCCGGAGCACATATCGTGCGTTTGCCCATTACTGATTAGTGCTCGCGATGGCGTAGATTTATGGATCGAGGACGTGAGCCGTAACATGCACTTGTCGGGTCAGCTGCTTTGCTCGGCCGGCCTGGCGCGCCGCCCCTTCCCGCGCGCGAGTGCAAACTCGACGATTTTGCCCAGCGTTTGAGAGAAAGACAGCCCGGCACGCTCTGCGGACTGCATGAAGGAGACGCTCTCGGTGAGATCCGGATTGGGATTGACCTCGAGAACGAAGGGTGTCCCGGGTTCGGTCAGTCGCACATCGACCCGCGCGTAATCGCGGCAGAAGGTTGCCTGATACGCTTGCAGGGCCTGATCTCTCACAGTCTCTTCTATCCTTTTGGGAAGCCGGGCAGGGCAGATGGCATGAACTTTGTGGTAAGCCAGATCCAGGGGATTCCATTTGACGTCGTAGGTGATGATGGCAGGATAGTCCTCAGGCAGCGAGGAGAAATCGAACTCGATGATGGGAAGCACCTGAGGGGGATTGTTTCCCAGGATCGAGACGTGCAGCTCTTTTCCTGCGATGAACTCCTCGACTAAGATGGGCAGGTTGAACGACTCGAAGACCCGTTTGACGCGACTGGCGAGCTGTTCATAGTTATACACAACCGACCCGGCTTCGACGCCGAGGCTCGCATCTTCGCGTGCGGGTTTCACGATCAGCGGGTAACGAAGTCCATGCCGGCGCGGTATCTTCGGTGTCGGGAGCAGCCGATAACCCGGGGTCGCGATGTCTTGCTCCGACAGAATCTGCTTCGTAATCGCCTTGCGTTGGCATAGTTCGAGAGCGAAAGCAGCCGAGCCGGTGTACGGGATCTCGTGAAGGTCGAAGAGCGCGGCAATGGCCGACTCGAGCCGCGGGTCCCCGTGGAACATTTCAACCAGATTGAAGACGGCGTCGGGTGTGTCCTGGTAGAACAAGCGCTGGAGGCGGGAGAGATCATCCTCGATGTTGAGCAGAACTGCCTGGTAGCCTTCTTTCTCGAGGGCGCTCACGATCGCACGGTATTCTTCTTGGATCGTTGCTACGCGGAGCGAGTATACCGGCGTGAAATCGAGCGTGGCGGGATCGATTTCGCGCAGCTTTTCGTACTGATCTTCTCCGATATGGTTGTATACGACTGCTACCGAGGCCGGTTTCGCCTGCAAGGGCTTGGTCATGAGAACGTCCGCTCGAAGTCCGTCAAATTCGGTGACAGGCGCCGAATTGCCTCAGGAAGGTTGCATCCGCGCAAAACCAATCGGGCAATTCGGCGCCTGTCACCGAATTTGCTCGGGCGAGGGTGCCGTAGCCGCCGCCTTGCCCGGTCGTAGCCAGGCGAACAGCCGTGCCGGCCGCCACGCGCGCAAATCGTCGAAGTAGGAATAAACCACCGGGGTGATCAGCAGGGTCAGGAGCAGGCAAAGAACCTGGCCGCCGATAATCGTAACCGCCATCGAAGCACGTGATCCGGCCCCGGCGCCCTTGCCGAGAGCGATCGGGAGCATGCCTGCGATGATCGACATGGTCGTCATCAAGATCGGCCGCAGCCGTACATGGTTGGCCGCAATGATTGCTTCGTGGCGCTCCATCCCTTGAGAGCGCAATGTGTTCGTGTAATCGACCTGCAGAATCGAGTTCTTCTTCACGATTCCGAACAACATCATCAGGCCGATCGCGCTGTATACGTTGATAGTCATGCCAAACGCCATGAGTGCGAGCAGCCCTGCAGGCAGGCTGAGGGGTAAGGCCGTCATGATGCTCACCGGGTAGATGAAGCTGTTAAACTGCGAGGCGAGCACCATGTAGATAAAGGCAATTGCCAGAATGACCGCGATAATGAAGTCATTGGAGGCCTCGGCGAGCGTCTTGGCGCTGCCTCCGAAGACCGCCGTGTAGCCGGGCTTGAGGTGAAGTTCGTCGACTTTGCCCTGGGTGGCATCGATGACCTGCATAATCGGAACACGGTCCAGGTTGGCGGAAACCGATATCTGGCGCTGCCGGTTGTAACGATCGATCGAAGCCGGGCCGTTTTCGAGCGTAAGCTGCGCCACGTCGCTCACCTTGACCGTGCCCAGGTTTGAGGGAATCAGCAATTCTCCCATGAGCTTGGAGTTGTTGCGAAACCGCTCATCGAGCCGCAGCTTGACCGAGAACTGATCATCGCCTTCCTTGTACTTGGAGACCTCGCTGCCCCCGACCAGGAGACCGAGGCTGGAGGCGAGTGAGTCGATCCTCGTCCCGAGGTCTGCAGCCCGCGTGCGGTCGACATTCACGCGCAACTCCTGCTGCGTCGGCTCGAAGTTGGTATCGACATCCACGACTCCCGGGATGGTTCTGACCTTTGCCATCAGGTCCGTGACGTAGGTCTGGAGTTGTTCGATGTCAGGACCCTGAATCAGCACACTGAGCCGGTTGGAGCCGCCGCCCCCGCCGCGGGGACCCGAGCTGGATGCTCCCGAGATGTCGGTGCCGCCCGAGACACTGATGCGCACATCCCTATATTTGCGCAGCACCACACGCGCCCTGCGCATCAGATCCTGCTGCGAAACATAGCGTGTCTGCCAGTCCCACCACTTCGGCACACGGCTTTCGAGCGGCGTCAGGGCGACGTAGAAGTTCGCGCTGGCGGCGTTGACGTTGGTCAGGATCATCTGAACTTCAGGACCCAAGTTGCGCAGGTCCGTCTCTATTGGGGTCACGTACTGCCTGGTGCGCTCGAAGCTGGTTCCTCGGGGCAGCCTCACGTTGACACTGAACTCGCTCTGATCGTCGTCAGGTACGAGCTCCTTGCCGATCCGGGGAAACAGGTAAGCGGCCGAGGCGGCGACGGCGAGCGCAATCGCAACCATGACGATACGATGGCGCAACGCCCATTCGAGCATGTGCCCGTAAGTGCGGTCTGTGGCGACATAGAAACCGCGCGACTTTGATTTCCGGCCGCGTCCGCCAGCGTCGACCGGGCGCAGCCAGGTCGCGCACAAAGCCGGGGTCAGCGTGAAAGAAATGAACATCGAGAGAAGAATTGCGCTCGCTGAAACAATGCCAAAACTGAAGAAGTAGCGCCCTACCTGTCCGGTCATGTAGGCGACCGGAAGGAAGATCACCACCAGCGACATGGTTGTTGCCATCACCGCCATGCCGATTTCGGTGGTGGCCTTCGATGCCGCCTCGCGCGGAGGCGCCCCGCGTTCCTCCACGTAACGGAAGATGTTCTCCAGCACCACAATCGCATCGTCGATCACGATTCCTGTGGCAAGCGACAGCGCAAGCATGGTCATGTTGTTCAGGGTGAATCCCATGGCTTTCATGACCGTGAAGCTGCCGATGATCGAAGCCGGGATGGCAACCGCAGCGATCAGCGTGCTTCGAATGTTGCGGATGAAGAAGAACACGACCACGCTGGCCAGCAGGCCGCCGAGGATAAGATGGTGCTGAATGTCCTCGAACGAGCGCCGGATGAAACGCGACTGGTCGCGAATGGGAACCACGCGTATGTCGGGCGGGAGGCTGGGCTTGATGCTTTCCATCCGCTCCAGTACCCGATCGACCACCTCGACGGTGTTGGTTCCGGACTGTTTTCGGATCATGAGGGAAACGCAGGGATTCCCATCGAGAGTCGCCAGGCTACGGATCTCCTGGACCGTGTCGACCACGCGCCCGATATCGTTGAACGTAATCACGGATCCGTTGCGGTACGCGATTATGATGCGGTTGAAATCCTCAACGTTCTTGATCCGCCCCATCGTGCGCAGTGCGATCTCCGAGGGGCCGGCAATGAACGTTCCTCCGGGGATCTCAACGTTCTGCCTTTCCACCGCAGCCCTCACCTGGTCGACGGTCAAGCCGTAGGCGTTTAAGCGGTCGGCATTGAGCAGCAACTGGATCTCCCGGTGCCGCTCGCCCATGAAAAGAACCTCGCCGACATCCTGGACGGTTTCGAGAACCTGCTTGATTTTCTTGTCCACGATCTCGCTGATTTCCTTCTGAGAGCGCTGGCCGGAGATGACGAGCGTAAGAATCGGCGAGGCATCCGGATCCATCTTCTGAATGACCGGAGGGAGCGTGTCGCGGGGGAACCGGCTCACGATCGTCGCCACCTTGTCGCGCACATCTTGGGTGGCGGCCTCGATGTCTCTTTCCAGGACAAAGGTGATGGTGACGCGCGAGGATCCCTGGTCGGAATTGGCGCGCAACTCGTCGATGCCGTTGATCGTGTTTACGATCTCTTCAATCGGCTTGGTGAGTTGACTCTCGATCTCCTCTGAGCTCGCGCCCGGGAGACGCGTGTTTATCGTGACCGTGGGGTAGTCGGTCTTGGGCATCAGGTCCAGACCGAGATTCCGGTAGGAAAACAGGCCGAGTACCACGAGGGCCATCGTCATCATGACAGCAAAAACGGGTCGTCGAATGCTAACATCTGCTAACTTCATTGTCGCCCTCCCCGCCCCGAGCGTCCCGGCCTAGCCTGGCTGCCGCCTTCCCTGGGGGCCTCGACGTTTGCCCTTCCGACCGCAACGCGAACACCCGTGGCCAGCTCGCTCAGTTGGGTAGTGGCCAGAGTCTCATCGCCCTTGAGGCCGTTGACGATTTCAATGTTGCTCCCTACGCGTGCGCCTTGGGTCACCGGCTGCTTTCTGATTACGTTTTTCTCAATTACATAAACAGAAGATTCTCCGGCCAAGGTTGCTACAGCTGCTTCGGGCACCGCCAGCACATTCTCGTCTTTCTGTGTGAGGATAATGCCCTTGGTGAAAAAGCCGGGCTTCAGTCGGCGATCGCTGTTGTCTACGAGGATCTCGACCGCGAAGGTTCGGGTGGTCTGGTCTACTGCAGGGCTGATGTAGGCCAGCTTGCCTGGAAAAACCTCTTCGGGCAAAGATTCCACCTTGAACTGCGCCGACAACCCGGGCCGCATCAGCGCGGCATACTTTTCCTGGACGGCCGTCTTCAGCTTCAGTGGATTCATCTGAACGATTGTGACCACTGGCGTATTTTCGCGGATGTACTCGCCGGGCTGCACCAGTCGTTCGCTGATCAATCCGCCGATCGGGGCTCGAATGACCGAGTCGCTCAGCTTCTTCTGCGCGAGCTCATAGGCGGCGCGTCGCTGTTGCAGGGTTGCCTTCAGGCTGCGCACCGTTTCTACCGCAGCCTGATAAGCCGCTTCCATGACCTTAACCCTGGTCTGTGCCGTGTCATAGTCAGCCTGAGCAAGAAGCCCTTTCTTGAACAACTGGGTGGCGCGCGCGGCCTGCGCGTGTGCGTCATCGCGATTGGCGCTGGCGGTCCGAATCGTCGAAATCTCCTCGTCCGGCGGCGGATTGTTCATACTCAAGCCGTCCATGCCCAGTTGAGCTTCCGTCTGGTGCAACTGGCCTTCGGCCTGACGAAGTGCCAGTTCGAGCTCGCGCGGATCCAGCTTGACGAGCACCCGGTCCGGCTTGACCTCATCGCCCATCTCCACCAGAATCTCCCGCACAATGCCGGCGACTTCACTGCTCACCTTGGCCTGGTCTGGTGACATCAGGGTTCCGGCGAGTTCTACCTGGCGTTGAACCGAGATTCGCTGCACAGAAGTCGCCTCTACGCGAATTGCGGGAGGGCCCTTGGAAGCCTGCTGCGCATCCGACCCGCTCCGGCTGCAGGCTGCTGTCGCGAGCACAAGCGGTACCAGAACCGCCGTCACACGCCAGATCAGGCGCTCGCCCGCCGTGCTCGGTGATCGTTCGGTCATGTTTGCCATCTCTTGAAAGCCGTCTACGCGCGTGGCGGCCCGCCGGGGCACAAGACGACAGGAAATAGTACGGATGAAGCCTGGATCATTATCGAACATAGACGGTGCAGGCACGTTTTCCATTCCGGGCAAAGAATTATCCCTTAATGATTGGCGATTTCAGAACTTCGCAAGCGGATCAGGGCTTTTTCCTCGACATCATGGTTTTTCAACACATCTATTTACTAGAAATCCTCATGAATGATCAAGCCTTCTCTGTTGCGATGCCGGTATGTCGTCGATTCCGCAGCGCAGCTGCAGAATCGCCTGCGGCGCCGCCAAGGCCCCCTTGGCTCTTGGTTCTTTGAGGTATTTGGGCCTTCGCGGTTCGTTTTTGGCATGCGACCTCATCGCTCCAAGGGGCGCGCGCCACTGTCTGAATTGCCCTTATACCTTGTCTCTCTTTGATGGATGCCGTAAGATGATGTCGCGGTTAGAATATTACCGGGCCTCGGGCCCTGTGCAATGTAACCCTCGAACCATGTCAGGTCCGGAAGGAAGCAGCATTAAGAGGCCAGTTATATGTGCCGCAGGTTCCCCGAGGCTCGGCCCTCTTACCTATGCAATACCAAGTCTTGGCCCGTAAGTGGCGCCCGCAGAACTTTCATGAGCTGGTTGGGCAGGAACATGTGTCGCGCACGCTTCTCAATGCGCTCCAAAGTGGCCGTGTTGCTCATGCGTTTCTCTTCTCCGGCCCGCGCGGAAGCGGCAAGACCACAACGGCGCGCATTCTGGCGAAGGCGCTTAATTGCCATGAAGGGAAGCCCGGGGAGCCTTGCGGAAAGTGCGTGGCTTGCACGGAGATCACCGCGGGCAATTGCATGGACGTGCTCGAAATCGATGCCGCGTCCAACACTGGCGTCGACAATGTCCGCGACCTGATCGAGGAACTTCAGTATCGCCCGGCGCGCGACCGGAATAAGATATACATTATCGATGAAGTCCACATGCTCAGCACTGCGGCCTTCAACGCTTTGCTCAAAACTCTCGAGGAGCCGCCGCCGCACGTGGTCTTCATCCTGGCAACCACCGAATACCACAAAATCCCGGCAACGATCCTGTCGCGCTGCCAGCAGTACAGTTTCAAACTGATCCGGTTCCCTTTGATATTGGAACGTCTGCGTACGATCGCGCGTGCGGAAAACATCCAGATCAGCACCGCCGCGTTGGAGCAGATTGCGTTTTCCAGCGGAGGCAGCATGCGCGATGCCATGTCGGCCCTGGATCAAGTGATCGCCTTCAGCGGCCAGGCTGTGCGCGATGAAGATGTTGCCATGCTTCTTGGCCTGGTTGAACCCGCCATTCTGAGGAACGCCGTGCGGGCGATTGCTGCCAATGACGCGCAGAAGATCCTCGACGTCGTGGGCGAGCTCGTGCAGGCTGGGCAAGATTTGCACAACTTCTGCCGCTGCCTCCTCGGTCACTTCCGCGACCTGATGGTGTTGAAGACAGGCGTCTCGGATTGCGCGGTGCTGGGCATTCCGGAGAGCATGCTTCCCGACCTGACGGAACAGGCCGGCTTGTTTTCCAGGGAAGATCTGCTGCGCCTGTTCGACGTTCTCCTCAAGGTGGAAGCGGATCTGAAGCATGCGACGCAGACCCGATTTCAACTGGAAATGGGGCTCATCGAGCTGGCTCAGATCCCACGCATGCGTTCCCTGGAGGAGCTGATCGCCGACTTCGCCCGCTTGGTAGAGGGAGGCGCACACCAGGGCGTTTCTGCTCCTGGTGCGGCCGCGCCGGCGCCTTCGGTCAGCCGCCCGGCGGGACCGAAGAGCGGGACGACACCACCGGCCAAGGAACCGAACCGGACTGGTGCGCCCCCTGCTTGGAATGCTGTTGCCACGGATCGTGCCTCTGCAGTGCCGCCCACACCTGTTGCGGCTTCGATGACTGCTCCGGAGGGCACGAGCGGAGCGCGAGCGTTGCTCGATCGGATTGCGGCTGCCGTGCAGAGGGGAGCGCTGGAATCCATTCTGCACTCGCTGGCGGGCGCCAGGCTCCGGGGGGACTCTGTCGTACTTGACTTGGGGCAATCGCCCAACGAGTTTCTGCGCCGGCAGCTGAAGGACAATCTTGCCGACGTTGCTCAGGCAGCCTCGGCTGCCGTCGGGCGCACTGTTCAGGTTCTGCTTGATGAAGTGCAAACCGAAGCGCCAAGACCGCAATCCGGTGTTTCTGCCGCCGGGGAGCCTTCCGAGGAAGACGTTTTGGAGCGGGCGAAGAAGGATCCGGCGGTGCAATCCTTTCTCAAGACCTTCCCCGGTCCAGTCAAAGCCGAGAAACTAAGGCCATGAACGATTATGCTGAGCCCATAGCCAAGCTGATCGACGAGCTGCGCAAGCTGCCCGGCATCGGCCAGAAGACGGCGCAGCGCTTGGCTTACGACCTGCTTCGCCGCTCGAGCGAGGATGCGGAACGCCTGAGTCGCGCCATCCTCGATGTAAAGGAAAAGATCCGTTACTGTTCCCGCTGTAACAACTTTTCAGACCAGGATCCTTGCAACTACTGCACCAGCCCCAACCGCACGCAAGAGATCATTTGCGTTGTCGAGGAGCCGCACGACATTCTCTCGATCGAAAAGACCCGTGAATATCACGGCCAGTACCATGTCCTGCATGGAGTGCTCTCGCCGATCAACGGCATTGGGCCGGAGGATCTCAAGCTGAAAAGCTTGCTCGAGAGGCTGCGGGAAGGGAGTGTACGCGAGATTATCCTGGCTACGAATCCCAATGTGGAAGGGGAAGCCACGGCCATCTACCTGGCCAAGTTGCTCAAGCCGACCGGGGTTCGGGTCAGCCGCATTGCGCTGGGGTTGCCGGTGGGGAGCGACCTCGAATTCGCCGACGAAGTGACCATGAGCAAGGCACTCGAAGGCCGACACACGCTCTAGTGACGAGTGACGAGTGACGAGTGACGAGTGAAAAAACTCGTCACTCGTCATTCGTTACTCAGTCGCGGCCTCCGACCCAGGCCTCGCCGTCTTCGTAGAACTCTTTTTTCCAGATAGGGACGGTCTTCTTGACGGCGTCGATTGCGAAGCGGCAGGCGTCAAAGGCAGCAGCCCGGTGAGCGGCGGTTACCACGACAGCGACGCTGCACTCGGCGGGATTTATCCGACCCAGGCGATGAAGGATGCCGATGTCGCGGATGAGAAACTCTTTCCTGGCTGAGGCTCCGATCTCCTCCAGTCGCCTCTGGGCCATCGACTCATAGGCATGGTACTCGAGATAGTTGACCCGCCTGCCGTGCGCGTGGTTGCGCACCACCCCTTCGAAAATAGCCACAGCGCCGTCCTCCGGCCCAACAAGAGCATTTCGCAGGGATGCGGTGTCGATCGGTTCGAAGACCAGGCGGAACATCTAGCCCCCGCTGACGGGAGGGAAAAAAGCAACCTCATCTCCGTCGTGGACCGGCGAGTCCGGCCGTGCGAACTCCGAATTTACCGCACAGAGGATCGAAGGGCGATGATCCTGCAGCCGGGGAAAGTCGCGCGCGAACTGTTCGTAGATCGATGCCACGTTGGTGCAGGTCGAAGCATCCACCTCCGCCTCATGCAGGTGCGTCACGTCGGCGATGGCGGCAAAAAACAGAACCCGGATGCTCATCAATAAAGATTCACAAACAGTGCGCAGATCTCGTCAATGGTTTTACGGACCCGCGATATGGAAGCCCGCACGTTGTTGGCGAATATGCTGAAAACCAAGCTGCGCCCCGACTTCGTCGTCATGTAGCCGGACAACGCGGCTACGTCGCCAAGGCTTCCCGTTTTGGCGTGGATGACGCCTTTTGCGGGCCCGGAAGCAAAGCGGTTCTTGAGCGTGCCATCGGTGCCGCTGACGGCGAGCGTGTTGAGAAACAGTTCGAAATAGGGGCGCGTCGAAAGGAACATCAGCAAGGACGTCTGGAACCTCGGCGTTACCAGGTTATCGCGCGAGAGCCCACTGCCGTCGTTGAGGCTGATCTTGTCGTCATCGCGGATACCGGCGTCTTCGAGGAAGCTCTTCACGACTCGCAATCCAGCTTCGTCGGTACCTGCACCCCCGAACTCGGCACCCAGCACACGAAGCAGCATCTCCGCGTGCAGATTCAAGCTGCGCTTGTTGATAATTTCCAGCGCGCGGATCAGCGGCGGCGACTCGTATTCAGCGATCAACCTCCAATTGCGGCGCACGGCTGGCGACAGATCGCCGAGATGAATCACACGGACGGAGCCGTTGACCATGATGCCGTTCCGGCGCAACTCCTCTTTGAACAGTGCGGCGGTCGCTTCTGCCGGACGCTCCAGCAATACATACTGGCTGTAACTCTGCGAAGCCGGGAGCACGCCGGAAACAACCAGTTGGTTGGTGCCGGGAATGACCCGCGCGTACACCGTGCGTCGAGCACGGGAGCTTCCCGTTACAGCGAGATTTCGAACGTGGAAGTAGGATGTCTGGGGTTCGATGCTGACCTGCACCAACTGGTTGACCTTCGTGGTGCGGACGTGAACCCAGAAGACATTGTTGTTGATGCTCAGGGCATTGATGGGCGCGCCGTACACCGTTTTCAAATCTTTAGCCGTCCAGCCCTTGCCGTGGGTGGTGAACTCAAAGTAGCTGTCGTCTCCCACTACATTTGCATAGACTTCCTTTATACCCAGAGCACGAAGCTGCTCGGACAGTTCCTGCAATGCGTACTTGTCGAGGAGTTCCTTGGTGGGATCCATCAGGTTGGGATCGCCACGACCCACTAGAACAATGTCCC
>Ga0315280_10002771_pt1 | contig 27971 bp, 21 predicted proteins | sample YL17G06_40_MG_FD_203697 | JGI IMG/M metagenome (GOLD analysis project Ga0315280, IMG submission 203697) | Sediment microbial communities from Yellowstone Lake, YNP, Wyoming, USA - YL17G06_40 | ecosystem: Environmental > Aquatic > Freshwater > Lake > Sediment | place: USA: Wyoming | collected... | reverse complement strand
CTCTACGAGAAGAAAAAGAAGCGCTCAGTCCGGGTCAATCCCTATAAAAAGCTCGATCCTACTTCGGTAACATTTTTCGTGATGCAATGACTACCGCTTCGGTAACATGGTTATATGAGTTGACGCGGGAGGGCCGAAGGGGGCCGGCGGTGCACCGCCGCGGCCGGGCCGGGCCTACCTTTTCTTGCGCCTCTTCTGCTCGTACATCAGGCTGTCGGCCCGGCTGATGAGCTCGTCGATCGTGGAGGGGAGTTCCGGGTCGTAGGTGCTGATACCCGTGCTGAGGTCCAGCCTGTAGCGCCCCTGAAGCTCGGGACGCGAGTTGTGGAGCTCGAGCTTGTCCCGGAGCCGCCGGGCGAAGACGTCGGCGTTGACCCTCGCCGCCTCCATGGCCAGCACGACGAACTCGTCGCCGCCGACCCGGGCGACAATATCCGAATCCCTGAAGCTCGTCTTGAGGATGGTGGCCACGTCACAGAGGGCCCGGTCGCCCTCGTCATGGCCATAGGTGTCGTTGATCCCCTTCAGGTCATCGACGTCCGAGTAGAGGAGGATGACCCTTTTCCCTAGGCGCGTCGCGATCTTGAGCTGTTGCTCGCCGAGGTGCTTGAACCCCCTCCGGTTATAGAGACCGGTCAGCGGGTCCGCCAGCGACAGGGCCCGGATCTCCTCCTCCATCCGCTTCCGGTCGGTGATGTCGGTCAACACGGCCATCGTCCCGCCGTACTGGACGCCGGCGAATCGCGGCCCCCCGCTGACAAGGAACGTCCTCCGGCTCCCGTCCTTATGGAGGAAATCGAGCTCGTAACGGTCGGCGATGCCCTTGGCCCGCCGCTCGTCGGCCCGGCGGACGATGATGCGCTGGTCCTGCGGGACGAACGAGGTGACCTCCCGATCGACCATCTCGCCCGGAGTGTAGCCCAGGATGGCCGCCGCGGCCGGGTTGACGAACGAGAAACGGCCCTCCGAATCGGTCAGGACGACACCCTCGGTCATGGTCTGGATAATCCCGTCGCTGAACCGCCTGATCTGCTGGAGCTCCTCCTCGGACCGCTTGCGCTGGGTGATGTCGATCAGGGTGCACGTGAGCCCCCCCGTCCGGCCGTCAGGCCGGGCGAAGGTCGATTTGATGTAAATGATGTGGTGGTCGGCGCCGTCCCCGGCCTTGAGGGGCGACTCGTAGACCTGCACCCCGGGCTTTTCGAGAAGGTGGCGGTCCGTGTCGCGGTCCTTCTCCGCCGCTTCTCCCGAGGCGAATTCGGAGAAGGTCCGGCCCACGATCTTGTCCATGGGGACGCCGAGGAGCTTTTCGAACGCGGCGTTGCACGCGATGAAGCGGCTCTGGCTGTCCTTGAGGTAGGCCGCGTTGGGCATGACGTCGATCATGACCCGGAGGAAATCATCCTGGTTCTTCACGGCCAGGTCCCATTTCGCCCGCTCATCGGCGGCGAGAGAAGCCTTCTGCCGTTTCCAAAAGAGGCTGAGGCTCGTCCCGGCGGCCAGGATGAACAGGAGGATGATGCCCGAGAGGAGCCCGGTCCACTGCGTCCAGCCCGCGGTGATCTCGCCGAGGTCCATCTTAGCCTCGATGAGCCAAAGCGAATCCGGCACGGCCTTGACGTAGCCCACGACCTGATGCCCCCGGTAGTCGGCCCCTTCGATCAGCCCTTCCTCTCCGATCGGCGTCTCCTGCCCCGGTCGCCGGAATCTGGTGATCGGCAGACGGAGGTTAAGCGCCACGTTGCTCTGGTAGCGGGGCTCGCTGAGGTAGAGGAAATTTTTCCCTTCGCGTTCGATGAGCAGGACCTCTTCCGTCCGGTTGGGCGACGGCCACTCGGTGACCAACGGATAGAGGGTCCTTGAGGGGTCGATGTCAAAGGCCATGATGGCGAGGGGCTCGCTGCCGTTGCCCTTAGGGGCGAGGAGAGGGAAGACGATCGGGATCGAAATCCGGCCGGAATCGGGATCCCGCTTGATGTCTCCGAATATGATCTTGCCCGAGGCCCAGGCTTCAAGACCCAGGCGTGTCGATTCGCGGGTCTGCACGTAGGCGGGCGTCTCGGGAGAGGAGAAAAGGACCCTCCCGCCGGGGAGGACTATGGCGACCCGGGTATATTCCCCCGGGAAATTCCTTTGGAGATGGCTCAGGCCGTCCCTGAGCTCTTGACGGATCTTGTCGGACCCCTGATCCTTGATCAACGCCTGGACCAGGGGGACGAAATACCGGCTTTCGAAGATGTTCTTGACGGTGGAAAAACGATCCTCCCTCCAGGCCGCGACCTGGACGGACTTCAGGTCGGCGACGGTCGCCAACTGGCTTTCCCGGGAGGTCCTGGCGAACGTCCGGAACCGAGCGGTGTAGATGTAGGACAGGGACAGGAGACCCACGGCGAGGAGAAAGAAGATGATGAACGGCTGCCAGGGAAACTTTTTGTGATCCGGCGAATCGGGCACGTCCATGCCTTTCACCCCGACCGACCCCCCCGCCAGGGCCGGCGGATCGCCGGGGATGACTTGAATCTGGCATGGTATTAACACAGGCCCGCCGGGATTGTCAATGAATCCTCCAGGGGGCGCGGCGGTAACCGACCGCCCCGGTTTTGTGCTAAAATCGCGTCAGCAACGTGCGGCCCGGCCGCCGGAGGAGCGCGCATGAAGATCTTGACATCGCGGGAAATGAAGGACATCGACCGGGCCACGATCGAGGACATCGGCATCCCGGGGCCGGTCCTCATGGAGAACGCCGGACTCCAGGTCATGAAAGCCCTCAAGGCCCGTTTCCCCCGCCTCCGGGAAGAGCGGGTCGTCGTCGCCGCGGGCAAGGGCAATAACGGGGGGGACGGCCTCGTCGTGGCCCGACACCTCGCGGCGATCGGCGCGGCGCCGAAGGTCCTCCTTCTGGCTTCAAGAGACGAGGTCAAGGGCGATGCCGCCCTCAATTTGGCCGTCGCGGCCAAGCTCGGCATCCCGATCGTCGAGGTCCGCACGGCCGAGGACTGGAAGCGCTGCCGGATGGACCTCCTGCACGCCACGATCATCGTCGACGCCCTCTTCGGCACGGGGCTCCTCAAGCCCCTCGACGGGCTTTATGCCCAGGCCGTCGAGGACATCAACCGGACCCGGGCCTTCAAGCTCGCCGTGGACATCCCCTCCGGGCTCTCGTCCGACACGTTCGAGACGATCGGGCCCTGCGTTTGGGCGGACCTGACAGTCTGCCTGGCGGCGCCTAAGATCGCCCACATCTTCCCGCCGGCCGAAGAATGCGTCGGGGAGCTCATCGTGGCCGGGATCGGCATCCCCCCAGCGCTCCTCGAGAAACCCGATCTGCGGCTCGAGCTCGTTGAGCGGCGGAGGGTCGCGCCCTTCTTTCGCAGGCGGAAGAAGGACACGCACAAGGGGACTTACGGCCACCTTCTTGTCGTCGCGGGCTCGCTCGGGAAAGCCGGGGCGGCGGCGTTGGCCGGCCGGGCGGCCCTCAAGACGGGGGCCGGGCTGGTCACAGTGGCCACGGCCGCCGGCGCGCTGGCGGGCGTGGCCCGGATGATGATGGAACTGATGACGGAACCCCTGGCCGAAACACCCGAAGGGACCGTGTCCGCTCAAGCGCTTCCACGGGTCGTCGAGCTCCTGAAAGGCAAGGACGGGGTCCTTCTCGGCCCGGGCCTTTCGACCCGGCCGTCGACGGCGGAGTTCGTCCAGGCGCTTATCCCGAAGATCAGGGTCCCGGCCCTCATCGATGCCGACGGCCTCAACATCCTCGCTGCGGACCCCGAGCGGCTCCGCGGCCTGCAAGCCCCGGCGGTCCTCACCCCCCACCCGGGCGAATTCGCCCGCCTCGCCGGACGCTCGACGGCCGACGTCCTGAAATTCCGGCTCGAGCTCGTCCCGGAGTTCGCCCGGAAATACAATGTTCATCTCGTCCTCAAGGGGTACAGGACTCTGACCGCCGCGCCCGACGGCCGCGTGTTCGTCAACCCCACGGGCAATCCCGGCCTGGCCACGGGAGGGTCGGGCGACGCACTCAGCGGGATGATCGCCTCCGAGATCGTCCAGGAGAAGGACTTCCTGGGAGCGATCCTCTCGGCCGTCTATGTTCACGGCCTGAGCGCGGATTTGGGAGCGGCGAAGCTCAGCGAGAAATACTTGACCGCGGGGGACATCATTCGCTTTCTGCCGCAGGCCCTCAGATCTTTGGAAGGGGACTGAGGGCGGTGCCCCTGAAGAGTCCCCCGGCCCCGCGCTCCGAGCGGACGCTGGTCACCCGCTCCGAGGAGGAAACATTTCGGCTGGCCGAGGAGCTGGCCTCGGATCTTTCCGGGACCGAGGTCTTCCTCCTAGAGGGCGAGCTCGGCGCGGGAAAGACCGTCTTCGCCAAGGGCCTCGCCTCGGGGGCGGGCGTTCGGAACGTCCACGAGGTCCGGAGCCCGTCGTTCACGCTGGTGAATATCTACGACGGCCGTCAGCCTGTCTTCCATATCGACCTCTACCGGCTCGAGCGGGAGGCAGATATCCTGGAGCTCGGCTGGGAGGACTATCTGGGCGAAGGGATCGTCATCGTCGAATGGGCGGATAAGCTTCCCTTCCCCCTCGAGGGGATCTCCGTCCGGATCGACACCGGCCCCGGTGACGAGCGTCGGATCACTATCCGCAGGCCTTGACCAGGGCGCGCCCTACTTCGCGGCGCCGGAAAAACTCTCCAGGGCCCTGCGGAGCTTCGCCGACACGTCCGGGACGTTGACGACCTGACCCTCGAAGATCGTGCGTGGGACGATATCCTTCGTGCCGTAGAAGCTCTGGTTGGCTTTCGCGTCCACGTACAGCGAAGCGCCCTGGAGGGAGAGCCCGGCATAGAGGCCGCGGCTGCGTGAATAGGAGTAGATCTCGGCTTTGAGCTCGGAGTCCGTGCTGGCTTCGGCCGACCGGCCCAGCGGCCCGGCCGAGACGCCGGCGTCGGCGCCAAGCGTGAACTTCCCTTTGGCGAAGTTATCGATGCTCCGGGGCGTCCGGAAGACCAGGATGATGTCGGCCGATTCGACGCCGATCTGCCAGCCGATGCTCCCGCCGGTGATCCCGATGAACACGGGGTTGCTCCAGACGCCGTTCTTGTTCCGGACGCAGACGAGGCCATTGCCGTGGCGACCGCCGACGATGTAAGCCGCTTTGATGACGTCGGGGATGACCGCGATGCCGGCGCTGTTCTCGAGGAGCTTCACCGGGATGCTCTTATCCGATTCCTTCACCATTTCCTGGAGGACCCGGATGGAATCCTCGACCTTCTTGATTTCGCTGGCCGGCGCATCGGACCCGGTTGGCCTGCCCGGGGCGGGCACAGGACGGGCGACGGCCAGAATGGAACCGAGGACGACGCTCAAGGCGCACTTCTTCCAGGATGTCATGAAATCCTCCTTGCGGATGACGGAATGTATCCTATCCTTTTCAGGCGGCGGGCGGCCTCCCGGGGGTCGGGGGCGCCGAGGATGGCCGAGACGACGGCGATCCCGTCCGCCCCGGCTTCCCGGACCAGCCCGGCGTTCCGGTCAGTGATGCCGCCGATGGCCACGACGGGGATGCGGACCGTTTGTTTGATCAGGCGGAGCCCCTCCGGGCCCAGGACGGGGAGGTCTGTTGCTTTCGTCGCCGTCTCGAAAGCGGGGCCGGCGCCAACATAATCGGCGCCCAGGCGCTCGGCCTCCCTCGCCTCGTCCGCCGTATTGACGGACACGCCGATGATCATCCTTTCGCCCATGACTCTCCGGGCCACGGCGAGGGGCAGGTCATCCTGTCCGAGATGGACGCCGGCTGCGCCGCAGGACATGGCGACGTCGGCGCGGTCGTTGATGATAAGCGGGATGCGATGATGCTTGAGGACGGGCGCGACCCGCCGGCCAAGGGCGAGGAAGTCCAGAAAGGGGAGGCTCTTAGCCCGGAGCTGGACGATGGTGACGCCGCCGGCTACGCCCGCCTCGATGAGCGGCACGAGGTCACGGCCGGCCGCGTAATCGGCGTCGGCGATGAGGTAGAGCGAGTAATCGACCATCATCCCCTCGGGCTCCATTATAGTCCATCCAACAAACGACAACAACGTGCGGAGGGAGGACGGACAGGGAAGAGACCTGAGACATGCACCTACGTACGTGTCCCCCTTTTATTGACATCGCCGGCCGTTTATTTTTTAATGAGGAGACCGCTCGGCGCTGATCTCGCCGGAAAGGACGGGCGCATGGCCATCGACCTCAGGTCTTACATCAAGGATGTCCCCGACTTCCCCAAACCCGGGATTATGTTCAAGGACATCACTCCCGTCGTGCAGAGCGCCGAGGCCTACAACTTCGTCATCGACGAGCTCGCCGCCTGGGCCAGACCCAAGGGCCCCGGCATCATCGCGGGGATCGAGTCGCGGGGTTTCCTGTTCGCGGCCGGGCTGGCCCGGGACCTGAGGCTCGGCCTGGCGATCATCCGCAAGAAGGGGAAGCTGCCGCGCAAGTCCGTGAGCGTCCTCGCCCCGAACGAGTACGCCGTCGAGCATTTCGAGATGCACGAGGACGCGGTCAGGCCGGGCGAGCGCGTCATCATCATCGACGACCTCATCGCCACGGGCTCTTCCTCGACGAGCGCCATCGAGCTCGTCGAGCTCCTGCATGGCAAGGTCATCGGGTTCGGGGCGGTGGTCGAGCTCGGCTTCCTCAAGGGCGTCGAGAACATCCGGCGGGCGCATCCCGAAGTGGACATACACAGCCTGATCCGGTTCTGACCCCGGCGGCACCTCCGGAGAAGCGGAAAGGAAGGGAAATGATGACCAGGAAGCGCTGGATCCTAGCGGTGGCGGCCGCGATATTCCTCGTTTCAGGCTGCGCCCGGATGCCGGCGCCCTCAGCCCAGCCCAGGCTCGCGCCGCCGGACGAGGGCTGGGTTGGCCGGACGCTCCGGAGGATGACCGTCGAGGAAAAGATCGGCCAGATGATCGCTGTCCGGTTCGCCGGGGAGTTCCGGAACGCGGACAGCGAGTATCTCCGGAGCCTGGAATCCCTCGTCGTCAAGGACAAGGTCGGCGGGCTCATCCTCTTCGGCGGCGAGGTCTACGAGACGGCCGAGCTCACCAACGCCTTCCAGAAGCTGGCCCGGGTCCCCCTTCTCCTCGCCTCCGATTTCGAACGCGGCACCGGCAACCAGATCACCGGCGCGACGCTCTTCCCGCCGCTCATGTCGCTCGGCGCGGCGGGCGCGGAGGACCTGGCGTACGAGATGGGCCGGATCACGGCGCTCGAGGGCCGGGCCATGGGCATCCACATGACCTATGCGCCCGTCGTCGACGTCAACATCAACCCCGACAACCCGATCATCAACACCCGGTCCGTCGGGGAGGACCCCGCCCAGGTCGGGCGGATCGCCCGCGCGTTCATCCGCGGCTGCCAGGAGAACGGGATGATCGCCACGGCCAAGCATTTTCCCGGCCACGGCGACACGGCCCAGGACTCCCACATCCTCCTGCCGACGATCCCGGCGGACCGGGAACGTTTGGAGAGAGTCGAACTCGCCCCGTTCCGGGAGGCCATAGCGGCCGGCGTGCGGGCGGTCATGACGGCCCACCTCTTCGTCCCGGCGCTCGAGCCGACGCCGGACCTTCCGGCGACCCTGTCCCGAGCGATCCTGACCGACCTCCTCCGGGACAGGCTCGGCTTCAAGGGCCTCGTCGTCACGGACGCCTTGGAGATGGCGGGCATCACCAACACGTATTCCCCGGAGGACGCGGCCCTGCGGGCGGTTCTGGCCGGCGTGGACATGCTTCTCCTTCCGCCCGAGCCGTCGCGCGTCGCGGGCTTTCTGGCCGCCGCCGTCCGCGAGGGGAAGATCCCGGCCCGGCGGGTCGACGAGTCCGTGAGGCGGATCCTCGAGGTCAAAGCCGCCCTCGGCCTCGACCGGAACCGCTTCGTCCGGATCGACGAGCTCCGCCGCAGGGTGGGCCCGCGGCCCTTCCTCGACCAGGCCTTCAAGACCTTCGAAAAGGCCGTGACCCTGGTCAAGAACGACGGCCCGGTCGTCCCGCTGGCCGGGGCCGACCGCAAGATCGCCGTCTTCGCCTTGAGCAGCGACCCGGGCGATTACTTCGCCGGACGGGCCTTCGTCGCCGAGATGAAAAAGAGGAATCCCGGCGTCCTCGGCTTCTTCGCCGACGGCGATACGGGCCAGGAGGAGCTCGACGCCGATGCGGGCCGGGCGGCGGGGGTCGACACCGTCGTCTTCGCTCTCTTCTCGCGGCTCACCTCGAGCAAGGGGAGCGTCGACCTCGAGCCGAAGCACGTCGCCCTGGTCGAGCGGTTCGCCTCCGCCCCGGGCGGCCCGGCGGTCGTGGCCGTGTCGTTCGGGAGCCCCTATTTTCTGAGGCACTTTCCGGACGTCAAGGGTTACCTCTGCCTGTACCGCAGCACTCCCGAAACGCAGCAGATCGCCGCCCGGGCCCTTTTCGGCGAGATGGACATCACGGGCAAGCTCCCGGTCTCGCTCCCGGGGCTCTATCCCCTCGGGCACGGGATCGACTTCAAGAAGCCGGAGAAGTGAGCGGGAGGTGCGGACCATGCGACATCCGATCCGAGCTTCGGCACTCTTGCGAGTCGCGGCCTCGAGCCTCCTCTTCGCCCTTTCCCTGGCCTTTGCCTTGGAACCGCCCACCAAAGAGCAGATCGAGCGCTACAAGCGGGACGGGACCCTCGCCGCCCGGGTCGCCCAGGCCAAGTCCTTTGGCAACTATAAGATGGCCCCCCGGCTCGCCTCGCGGCTGAGAGAGAAGCTCCGTCCAACGTCGTCCGCCGCCGGGCTGACCAAGGAGACGAAGTCCGGGTCCGCCGTCCGGGTCATGGCCCCGCCCCCGGCTTGGGCCGGCCTGCCCACGAAGGGCACCGTAAAAATCTTGGCCCTGCTCATCGCCTTCAGCGATTATCCGCCGACGACGCCGGCGAGCACCTTCGCCTCCCGGCTTTTCGGCGACGGCCAGGCCGCGGCCCCCTTCGACAGCCTGAGGAACTTTTACCGCCGCTCCTCCTACAATCAGCTCGAGATCCAGGGGAGCGTTCTCGGCTGGTACACGACCACCTATGCCCGTAGCGCCGTGACCGAAACGGACGCGGGCCGCCAGAGCCTGATCGAGGAGGCTCTCGCCTACTACGACCAGCAGGGCCAGGATTTCAGCCAGTACGATAACGACGGCGACGGGACGATCGACTACTTCTGCGTCTTTTGGACCGGACCTCATGGCGAATGGGCCTCGTTCTGGTGGGGGTACGACACGGGATTCTACGATTCGAGCTTCCGGCTGGACGGCAAACGGCTCGACAACTATTCCTGGCAATGGGAGCTCTATAACTATCCCAGCGGGAATTTCAGCCCGTCGACGGTCGTTCACGAGACCGGCCATGCCCTAGGCGTGCCCGATTTCTATGATTATGACGACACCGTCGGACCCCTCGGCGGGGTCGGCGGCCTCGACATCATGGACGGCACCGCCGGCGATCACAACTGCTTCAGCAAGTTCATGCTGGACTGGATCAGCCCGACCGTCGTGGCCACGGGACCCCGGACGGTGACGCTCCGCGCCTCGGGGACCTATCCGGACGCCCTGATCTTCATGCCGGGGGCTTCCGGCGGGATCTTCGGCGAATACTTCATGGTCCAGAACCGGCTGAGGGTCGGGAACGACACGGGGCTGTTCACTGGGAGCGACGGCCTCCTCGTCTGGCACATCGACTCTCGGCTCACGAGCACCGGCTGGGACTTCCTCTATGACAACTCGTACACGGCCCACAAGCTGCTGAAGCTCATGGAGGCCGACGGATTAGAAGAGATCGAAAAATACGGGTGGCCCGCTCACGCCGGCGATTATTACAAAGAGGGTTCTGGCCTGGGCCCGACGGGGACCCCCAACACGGTCCGCTACGACGGCACCGCCACCGCGATGGGGATCACGAACATCGTCGGGACGACATCTCCGATGAGCCTGGACGTCTATTCGAACGACCTGCCGCCTACCTGCGCACTGGTGAATCTCACCGACGGACAGACGATCTACGGCGCGGTCCCGGTGGGGGTCGATGCGACCGACGACGTCGGCGTCATCAGAGTTGAGCTCTATCTGGACACGGTCCTGCAGGGAACGGTGACGTCGGCGCCCTATTCCTTCACCATCGACACGACGACGGTCTTCAACGGAACGCACCGCGTCCGCGCCGTGGCCTACGACGAGGTCCTCCAGACGGCCTCGGCCTCGGCCCTCGTGACCGTGGATAACATCTATCCCGTCGTCAACCTGGTGGGGCAGAAAGTCCTCAACCGGGGGGCCCTGCTCCGAGAATACGTCAATGTCCTGACGTGGACGGACAACCTGCGGAACACGACGGATTCCAAGTTCCGCGTATATGTGCTCGTCGGCGGCCAGCGCCAGCTGTTGACCGAGGTCAACAGGGGCGACCTTTCGGGCCCCTTCCGGTATCTCCACCGGCACATCACGGCCGGCGCCGAGTACACTTATAGCCTCGCGGCCGTCGGCAGCCAGGACCGGGAAGGCGAAGCCGTCACCGTGACGGTCCGCTAGACCCCGTTATTCGTAAACGAGGATCTCGACCCGCCGGTTCTGGGCGCGTCCCTCACGGGTGCCGTTGTCCGCGATGGGCATGGAGCTGCCCAGGCTGATGACCTGCATCCGGTAGAGCGGGATGTGGTACTGCTTGTAGAGGTACAGCATCGCGGCCTCGGCTCTCTTCTGGCCGAGCGCCTCGTTGACGCTGTCCGGGCCGGTGTTGTCGGTATGGCCCTGGATCTCGAGGTAGAGGCCCCTGTTCATGGCGATGAGCTGCTGGACGAACCGGTCCAAGGCTGCCTTGCCGTCGGCGCTGAGCTCGTAGCTGTCGAAGCCGAACTTGGTGTCGCCGCTGGTCAGGGTCGCCTTGTAGATGAGGTTCCCGCGGATCATCTTCTTGACGTCGTCGATCTTGCCGTCGACGGCCTGGAACTGGGAATCGTGCTTGGAGATGACCTCACCGATCGAGGCCAGCCTCTCGTCGTGCTCCTTGAGCCGCTTCTGGTTGGCTTCGACTTCGGTCGCGACGTTCTCGACTTTCTTGTCGATCGTGGTCATTTCGCCCTGGACGTACTTCTTCGTGGCGCAGCCCGGCCCGATGACGAGGGCGATGATGACGACCAGGCCCAGATAAAGGGCCACCCGCTGCTTAGACATGACAACCTCCCTTCGCATCCGGGGTCAGGGGCGTTCCTAGCGGTTCATTTCGGGGCCGCCCCTGCCCGCGCATGCTTATGACAAGATCATATCACCTTTTTCCTGTTTTTAAAAGTCCCGGCCGGGGCAGGGGAGATGAGGGCCGGCTACGATCAGTACCCTTCCCGGGTCCGGACCTGGTACTTCTTGTTGGACGTCTCGACGCGGATCCGGCGGTATTCGCCGCTGCCGTCCTGGTATGAGGTGTATCCGATGAGGTATTGATGGCTCTGCTCCTGCTTGAGCCCGCGCAGGACCTCGTACATCTCTCCCGGCTGGTTGACGAAGAAGGCCTTCCCGCCCGTTGCCCTGGAGAACCTGCTGAGGGTCTCGACGATGCCGGTCGAAGTCACGTTCTTGCCCCTCTTGAGGAGCTTGAGGATCTGCTCGTCGAGCGGGATCTTGTACCCGATGGTGTAGATGGGCACGTCGACCTTTCGGGCGATCTCCAGGGCCTCCGCGGGCGAGAGCTGGCTGTCGTTCTCGACTCCATCCGTGACGAGGAGGAGGGCCCGCTTCTCGTTCCGGCCGCGGTTGGCGAACTCGGGGGAGACGGCGACAGCGTCGTTAAGCGCCGTCTGCCCGTAGGCCTGGACCTTGTCGAGCTCGCGGAGTAACTGGGTCCTATCCGTCGAGAAGGGGGCGGCCACCTCGACCTGTCCGTCGGCGAAGATGAGCAGCGAGATCTCGTCCCGGGGCGAGAGGACGTTCGTGACCATGCTCCGGAGCCCGACCTTGGCTTCCTCGAGCTTGTTCTGGACGGCCATGCTGCCGCTGACGTCCAGGAGCACGGCCAGGCTCAGGGGCGCGTCGAAATCGTGCTGGAAGTGGGTGATGGTCCGCTTCTCGTTGTTCTCGTATATAGTGAAGTCCTTCGGGGCGAGGTCGTTGATGTATCTACTGCCGCCCTTGTCCTGGACGGTGACCGCGATGGTGATGGCCGTGACCGTGACATCGACCCGGACTTCGTCGGCCTTCTTTTTGGGGACCTGGGACAGGGCCGGGAGGGCGGCTGCGGCCAGCACGAGGACGAGGACGGTCCGGAAGAGCCTTCGTCCCATCGAGAAGCGCGCCCTCACAGCCTCTCCAACAGGGCTATGAACCGGGGATGGCTCCGCAGAGAATCGAGGTTGCTGTCGTGCTCGAACCAGCCGCGCTGCGTCAGCCCCTTGTCCACGGCTCGCTCGAGGACGTTGATGGCCTTCTCCGTCTCCCCGGCCAGCGAGAAGATACAGCCCACGTTATAGAGGACCATGGGCTCGTCGGGCTCCTGGGCGATGGCCGCGCGGGCCCACTCGAGGCCGCGCTCCCGTTCGCCGAGGACGAGGAGGGCGTTGGCCCCCATGTAGCGGGCCCTCGTGTCATCGGGGTGGAGACGCAGGACCTCCTCGGCCTTGCGAAGGCCGCGCCGGTGGGCCGCAATCGCCTTCTCCGCCCAGCCGAGGTCCGAGTAGATCTGGGCGACAAGGGTCGGGCACTGGTAATCCTCGGGCCGCAGGGCCTCAGCCTCCTCGTAAAGGCGGGCCGCCTTCTTCAGGTCCCCGTTGGCGAAGGAGTGCCGGGCATAGAAGTAGCGGGCCTCGAACAGCCCGGGGTCGAGCCGGATGGCCTTCTCGAAGGCCTCGACGGCTTCGTCGGCGCGGCCGGAGGTGGACATGGCGACGCCCCACGAGGCTTGGGCTGCGGCCAGTTCGGGGTCGAGCTCCAGGGCCCGCCGGCTGGCCGCCTCGGCCCTCTGGATGTTTTCCGGGATGCGGGCGACGTAGAGATAGAAATAGCAGTAGCAGTCGGCGACGCCGGCCCAGGCCCGGGCGTAGGAGGGGTCGATCTCGATAGCGCGCTGGAACATTTCCAGGGCCAGCTCAACGCCTCGCTGCCGGTACTGGTAGTAGAACTTCCGGCCCCTCAGGTACTGGTCGTAGGCCTGGACGTCGGACGTCGAGGGCTGGCCGAGGGCCTCGTTCTCGTCGCGGCTGAGGGTGACCTTAAGCGCCTCGGCGATGCTGCGGGCGATCTCCTCCTGGATGTCGAAGACGTCCGCGAGCATGCGGTCGTACGTCTCCGACCAGAGCGCGAACCCGGTCGCCCCGTCGATGAGCTCCGCGGTGACCCTCAGGCGGTCGCCGGCCTTACGCACGCTCCCCTCGAGCAGGGCCCTCACCCGCAGCCGGCGGGCGATCTCGCGGCTGTCGAGGGAGGTTCCCCGGAAGCGGAACGACGACGTCCGCGAGGCCAGCCGTATCCCGGCGACCCGGGCCAGGGCGCCGATGATCTCGGCGGCCACGCCCTCGCAGAAGTACTCCTGATCCCTCTCCCGGCTCAGGTCGACGAATGGCAGAACGGCCACCGACGCGTCGGAGGCCCTGGCCGTGATCTCGTCGAGGTGTCGCAGGCTCTCGAGCGCCTGGCGGAGGTCGAGGGTGGAGGCGATCCGCTTCGCCGGGTCCTTGTCGAGGCAGTGCCCGACGATCCGGTCGAGTTCGGGAGGGATCTCGGGCCTATGGGCCGACGGCGGGTCGGGTTCGTCCTTGAGGATCGACGTCACGAGCGCCACGACCGTATCGCCCTGGAAGGGGCGCCGGCCCGTCGCCATCTCATAAAGGATGACGCCGAAGGAAAAGACGTCGGAGCTTCGGTCGACCGGGCGGCCCTGGGCCTGCTCGGGGGACATGTAGGGGAGGGTGCCCTCGACGACGCTCAGGCCCGAAAACGTCGCCGTGTCGCCCGACGTCTTCCGGGCCGGAGGGCCCTGGACCTCGGCGATGCCGAAGTCGAGGATCTTGACCCGGCCGTCGCCTGTGACCATGATGTTCCGCGGCTTGAGGTCGCGGTGGACGATGCCCCGCTCGTGGGCCGCCGCCAACGCGTCCGCCACGGGGACAGCGAGATCCAGCAGGCGTTCGAGGGTCAGCCCCTTTTCGGGGATCATTGCGTCGAGGGTCCGGCCGCGGAGGAACTCCATGGCCAGGAAATGGAGGTCCCCGGCCTCCTCGACCGCGTAAGCTGTGACGATGTTCGGATGGTTGAGGGCGGCCAGGGCGCGGGCTTCCTGTTCCAGACGCGACAGGCCTTCGGGCGAAGCCGCGATCCAATCCGGCAGGAGCTTGAGGGCGACCTCGCGGTTGAGGCGCATGTCAAGGGCCCGCCAGACGGTTCCGCCGCCGCCATGCCCGATCTCCTGGAGCAGGCGGTAGTGGAGGAGAAGGTCGCCCTGCTGGATCATGGCTCGACTCTGCCCGCGGAATAGATTTGGTCGTCGGCCCGGCCTAAAAGAGGAAAAACGCTCATGGTGCTCTCGCTCTTTGGTCCCTATAGTATTATACGCCCCGGCTCCCGCCGGGGTTTCCAACGGTCTATTCTATCATCAGGACCGGTGCCGGGGCCAGGAGGAACCGGAAGCCTTGACATCCCGGCCGGCGGGTCTATATTAAGTACAGGCTGATTTGAGGTCAGGAAGGATGCACGTCATGAGGATAAGAGCATTCGCGGTGGCTGTGTCAACTGATGTTCGCAATCTTCGGGGCCATCTTAACTCTCTTCAGTTAGCCGCTTGAGCCATCAGCTCATGGAGCCTGTCCAACGATCCGAGGACCTTGTCCTCCTGGATATAACTGCGTTCGCTCCCCCAGTCCTCCGAGTATTCGATGAGATAGCAGATCGTCAGCCGGGCATAGGATTCGACCGAGGGGAAGACGCCGACCACCCGGCTCCGCCGGCGGATCTCCAGGTTCAGCCGCTCCTGTCCGTTGGTCGAGGAGATCCGTTTCTTATCGACCTCCGGGAAGTCATAGAACGAGAGAGAGTCCTCGAGGCCCTCTTCCAGGCACCGGACGGCCTCGGGGAACCGCTTCCCGTAATCGTCGATGAGGGCAGCAGCAGCCCGCCGGGCGCTCTTCTTGTCCGGTTCGAGCCAGATCTGCTTCAGATGGGCCGCGAAGCGGGCCTTCTCTCGATGGGGAACCTTGGCCAGGATATTGCGCATGAAGTGGACCTTACACCGTTGCCAGGAGGCGCCCAGCCATTCCTTCCGGACCGCGGCCTGGAGGCCGGCGTGGGCGTCGGAGATGCAGAGCGCCGTCCTCTTCATGCCCCGGGCCTTGAGCTTACGGAAAAAGACGCGCCAGGAGTCCTCCGACTCGTCGAACATGGGTTCCACGGCCAGGATCTCCCGAGAACCGGCATTATTGACTCCGCAGGCGATCATCACGGCCACCGAGACCACCCGTCCCTCGACCCGGACCTTCTGGTACAGGGCATCGATCCAGAGGAACGGATACTCCTCCGCCAAGGGCCTGGTCCGAAAATCGGCGACCTGGGCCTCGAGCTCCTTGTTGAACTCCGAGACCTGGGAGGCGGAGATGTTCTCGATGCCCATGGCCCGGGCCAGGCGCTCGATCTTCCGGGTCGAAACCCCGTTGACGAAGGCCTCCTGGACGACCGCGATGAGCGCCTGCTCGGAGCGCCGTCTCTCCGAGATGAAGAACGGGATATAGCCGCCCTTCCGGACCTTGGGCACGAGAAGATAGACCGTCCCCAGCCGGGTATCGACCCTCCGGGCCCGCGCCCCGGAAAAGTACGTGGTACGCTCCTTGGTGTGCTTCCCCTTGGCCGCCCCGACCTTGGCTTCCGCTTCGATCCTCATCATCTCCGTCATCACCCACTTGAGCATGGCCAGGAACGGATCCGGTTCCGTGATGAACTGTAATAGCGCCTCCTTGAAGGGTGTCCTATAATGCTGTTGGGCCATCGTAGTAAAACGTCTCCTCTCAATCGGTTTGGCGATCGAAGAGAGTTTACGATGGCCTACCTCCTATGCCAAATTGCGAACTTCACTGTACACTAGCTTCGCGGTAGTTATGTTTTCCGTGTTCTTCTTGATGCTTTCAGCCGCCTGCGTCACGGCCCCGGTCGAGCAGGGGGGAGGCGCGGCGGCGGTGGGCCGGTCTTTCGACATGCACATGAAGCAGGGCCAGGACTTCCTGTCCCGGAAAGACTACGGGCGGGCTGCGGCGGAGTTCCAGGCGGCCGTCGCCCTCAAGCCCGATTCGGCCCGGGCCCACAATGACCTTGGGTTGTGTTATTTTCATCAGCGGGATTATGATCCGGCCGCGGAGCAGTTCGAAAAGGCGGTCGCGCTCGATCCGTCCTATGCCACGGCCTTCAACAACCTGGCCGGGTCATATTCCATGAAGCTCCGGTTCCCCGCCGCCGAGGAGGCTTATAAGAAGGCCCTGTCGCTTTCACCCGATATGATATCGGCGAACTATAGTCTGGGTATCCTCCTCACGAACCTGGTGAGAAAGGACGAGGGGGCTGTTTACCTCGCCCGCGGCATCGCCCTCGATCCCGATTTCCTGGAACGCCACCGGGAGATGATCACGCAGTACAGCTCCTTGTTCTTCGATATGAAAGAGGCCTATTTCGTCTATGCCGGAGCCTACGCCTCGGCCGGCAACGTCGAGAAGACGTTGGGCTACCTCGTCCGGGCCAAGGAAGCCGGCTTCACCGACTGGCAGAGGGTCCTCCGGGACAAGGAGTTCGAGAAGGTCCGGGACGACCCCCGGATCAAGAAGTTCCTCAGCGGGGACTGACCGGAACGCCCCTGGCCTTTTGCTGAGTTTTATTTGTTTTCCCGCGCCGCCCTGCCGGTTGAACAGAAGGCCTGCCAACCGCCGTTGGTTGGAGCGGCAGTTCTAGAGGAAGCAACGCGAGGGTCTTCTATCGCGGACTAAAGCATCCGGCCGGACGCCTCGTCGGCGCCACTCTGCTCGATATCGAGCGAATGGAATTCCGTATCGTAGCCGCCGCCTGCCGCGCCAGCCGGGCTGAAATGCGGCGCCGTCCACATAGCGCAGCCGAGGTTGATGAGCGGCTCTTCGGCCTCGCGCACTTCTCCGCCAAATACGCTTCCGCGTTTGAGAAGTCTTTGACGGAGCTTCTCGCCGTCCGCCAGCACTCGAATGAAATAAACGGGAACTATAAGGGAACAAATGAAGGCCGCGATGATAGTGTTCAGCTATCTGCCCGTCCCTTTCACGAAGCCCCACAAGTCCTTTTCCGATAAACGGCTGACCGTCGCATTAACTCTTATCGCCTATTGTCGGCTATTGCTTCATACAGGGAAGTATATTAACTGTCTTACAACTGTGCATATGTGTCAAGTCCTTTATTATCAATTTGTTCTGAATAAATCGCCCTGCCCCCCTAGAATTGGTATTTGAAGATTTAAGATACCATGTATTGTATGGGGCTGGACCCGGTTCCTTCCGACCGGCTGTAGGCGCCAAGGAAGCCGGCTTCACCGACTGGCAGAGGGTCCTCCGGGACAAGGAGTTCGAGAAGGTCCGGGACGACCCCCGGATCAAGAAATTTCTCAGCGGGGACTGACGGGAACGAACACGGCGGAGCACGTCGGCCTCCGGCCATTCATGGGGCGGTGTCCCTCTTCTTCTTGATCTTAACCTCGCCCTGATCGATGATCTCGATCGTCCGGACGACGGGGACGACCTTGATGGTGACTTCTTCCTTGGCCCCTGGCTTGAGCTCGAAGCCGAAGGTGTCCCGCTCGAAGATGTGGGAGTCGGGCAGATTGTCGTCGAAAACCTTGAGAGTGTACGCGCCCGGCCTCAGGCCCTCGAAGAGGAACCGCCCCTCTCCGTCGGTGGTCTGCTCGAATACGTCGCCCTCTCCCCGGAGCTCGACGACCGTCCCGCAGAGCGGGGCGCGCTCGACGAGCTGGGAGGCCGCATTTTCGCCGGGTTCCTTTCCCGGGGGTGCAGGCTCGACCGGGGACTGGGATTCCGGACCTTTCCTGACGACCACCTGACGCCAGCCACTATTCTCGAAGTCGTAGATAACGACGCGGCCGCCGAGGCTCGCCCCCGTCGTCAACCGGATTGGGCGATCAACCTTCCGGCCGCCTTCCACGACCACGTTCAACGGCATTTTTTCCACGGTGACCCTGTCAGAACCCACGTCCCGGTCATCGAGCGTCAGGACATATGAGCCGGGCATGAGGCCGTTGAAAACGTATTCGCCCTTGGCGTTGGTCACCGTGGCTAGGTCGTTGACCCTGACAATCATGCCCGGGACGCCCATCTGTCCTTTGTCGCCATCGATGACTCGGCCCCTGAGCATGCCGATCGACATCTTGCGGGCGACCGGGAACCCGACGGGGATCGAATACTCGAAAAGGCTGATGATGCTTTTCCCGGGCAGCCCGGTGGCCCGCACGGTGTTGGCCACGCTCTGAATCCTGAAGCCCAGGGAATGGCCGTTCCTGAAGCGGTAGGTCAGGTTGGCCCCGAACATGTCGTAGCTGTTGAGCAGAAAGGCGGGATCCTCGAAGCTCTGCTGGGAGATGGCGCTCCGATACAGGTCCTGGAGGACGGCAGTCCGGTAGAATGCATTCAGAGTGACCCGCCCCAGGGCCAGGCCGAGGCTGAAATTCATGTCCCAACGTCGGATCTTGTCGCCGGTGAAGGATTCGTCCTGGTCGCGGTAGCGGACGTAGGCAGACAGGGAGATCCTGCTGATCGCGAGGTAGCTGGTCGTGAGGGTATATTCGGACAGACGTTCGGACGCGTGCGTCCGTTGATTGTCCGTCCGGCCGATATCCACGGATCCTTGAAGGTTAAACGTCCCAACAAAAGTGAATGCCCCCAATCGAAAGGTCGTGTCGCGATAGTCGAAAACCTCCGCTCCGGAGAGGTCACGGCGGTCGTGGATGCGCTCGTCCAAGGAGAGACTCAGCCGTCGGAAAGCCTGATAATACGCCCCGGCCTGGAACGTCCTGTCATAGAACGGCTGGAAAAAGGGTTCGATGGCCGTATGCCTTTTCTGGTCGATGAAGGAGGCCCTCAATCCCCATCTCTCCGCGCTCGCATAGGTCGCTTCGGCCGAATGGTAATCCAGATTCTCGTAATAACCGTGGTAGTCCGCGCCGGACCGGATAACATTGGCCCGGGCCTCGAATCTCTTGTACATGCCGCCGGCCTCGAGCCAAAACGCGCTGTTGGCAGACCGGAAACCCCTGCCGCCGCTCCCGTCACGCGAATATTCGAGGCTGTATCGGAGGTTCTTCTGATCGAACTCCGACCGCAGGCTGAAGATCTGGCTGGCCGAGGGCCGCTGAGGGTCCTTCCGCGACATCAAGCTCATGTCGAACCGGAGCCCATCGGCGGGCCGAAAGCCGAGCTGGAAAGCCCTCTCGCTCCCCGTGCCGTTCAGGACGAGCAGCCTCTCGAAATATCCGCGGAGGGACCATCGGCCGAGCGTCCCCCCGGCTTCGAGACCGCGGCCGTAATTGCCGGTCTCGGTCAGCCGCGTCAGGGAATAAACGCTGTCCCCGGCGTGGATGCTCACGTCCCGAGAATCATAGGCCAGCCTGTACTCGTCGGGCTGACACCCGAACTGGTAGAAGATGTCGCGCGCGAGGCCGCGGCCGGGGCCGCGGAGGTAGAAGTCCAAGCGGTGGTTGCCCTCGCGGTCGATCGCCCCGGCCCCGGAGATCCTGAACTGGGCGTACCCCTGAGCGCCGCTCGCCCCGAGCGCCACGAACCCGACCTCGGCCGGCAGCTTTTCGAAATAATCGGCTTTCCCCGAGACCCGGGGGATGATCTCCAGCTCCGTCATGGCGGAGGCGGCGACGGACGCCTGGCCCTGAACGCCCGCCTCTGCCGTCAGCTGGATCTGCTGGGTGAGTCTTTGCCCGAGCCGGGGGTCGGTCGCGACCGTGATCCCCACGGCACGCGATTCTCCGGCCGCGAGCCGCAGGGCTTTGAGCTCCGGCTTGACGTTCGGGCCGCTGCTCTTCACGTCCAGATTCACGTCCAGGGAAGCGTTGCTTTGGTTCGTGACGAGGAACTTGGACCGGCACCTGTCGCCCGCGACGGCCAGATGGTGAGAATCCAATGCTTGGACCACGAGATGAGCTTCGAGAAGGACCGTGACTTCGGCTTCGGCCCGGCCCCCGAGAGACGGCTCGTCAGATGTGCTGATCGAATACCCGATCCGATAGCCTCCCGCCCCGGCCCGGAGGGGCACGAGGACGGAAACAAGCCGGACGGTTTCCTCGCCGCCCCCCAATGTGAAAGGCGTTTCCTCGATGATGAGCCGCCAGCCCTCGGGAAGCTCCACGAGAGGAGAGACGAAATGCGGCGTACTCGTCAGGTTATGGACGCGAAAAACGAGGGTGACGGAGCCAGGCGGCTTGGTCTGGATGGATTCCGATTGGACGGCTTGGACCTGAAGTCCGGGGTCAGCGCTCTGAGGGAAGGCCGGCACGATGCAGGCGAGGACAAGGGTGGCCACCGTTATCATCACTTTGGCCAGCCCCCGAGCTGACATGGTCCCCCCTCCGGTCCGGAGTCATGTTTCAGAGACTTCCTGTCTCCCTCATGGACGGTGTGAAATCCAGAGTATATTGGGCACCGAACACGCTCGAGTCCTTATTGTCGAGAACGACCAGGGCCTTGTAACGGCCTTCCGCGATGTGGCTAACGTCGAACTTGAAGCGGACAGACGTCCCCGGATAGGTCCTGAGGTGCTCGCCCTCGATCTTCCCCACCAGCTCTCCCTTCTGGTTGTAGAGCTCCAAGCGGGAAAAGGGCCGCAGCCAACGCTCCCCGGTGTTTTCGACGTCAACCTGGAACGTTTTCTGACCCTTCTCCTGAAGCAGCTCCGAGCCAAGGAACTTGAGCTTGCGGGAGCCCGCATCCCCGATGTGGGTCACGATCTGGACGGCGTAGCGCATGACCTGGCTGACGCCGAGCCTGGGTTCCTTATTCGCGGCGTCCGGTCGGGCGGCCTGAGTTTTCGGGACGGCCTCCACCATGATGATGCTCCAGTAGGTCCCGATGAGGCCCGGGTCGTCCGGGACCTTGGCCGCGTAGCGGAGGTCGACCTGCGAAGAGCCGGCGATGCTCAGCTGCTTATGGCCGGGCGTGATCCAGGAGGCATTGGAACGGCCGCCCTTCCCGGGAGCGTCGTAGTAGCTTTTGCCGTCGGACGTGAAGGTGTAGTCGGTCTGGTAGATCCGGACGTCTTCGGCCGTCAGGCCATAGTTCCGGATCGTGATAAAACTCTGAAAGGTCTCCCCGGGCTTGCAGATCTTTTCCTGGGTCAGGCCGTTGACGATCCCGACCTGGGCCCGGCCCAAGACGGGGCAGATCAAAAAGGCCAGAATGACGAGTGCGCCGATCTTTTTTGCGTTGCTCATGCGCTCCCCTCCATCCTTTCTTCATCTCAAGTATCGACCACAGTGTACTGGACGGTTGTCGTGTATATGTCGGCTGGGATCGAGACTGAAACCCCGGAGATCCTCTCTTGCAGCTGGATCCCCGCCCGGTTGCCAGTTCCCGTCACGAAGGTCTGGCTGGTCGTGGTGATCGCCATGAAGGCGCCGCCCCCGGTCACCGTACCGGTGCCGCTGCCGGTCCCCGTCCGTCTGATCGAAAGCGTCACTAAGGCGGTCCAGTTGGTATCGATCCTGAGGACGTCGACCCTCCAGTTGGTAAGGGTCGTCGTCACGTCCATCAAGACCTGGTTCGTCGCGCTGTTGTAATTCGCAGTGAGGTTGGTGCCGGGACGTCCCGTCAGGTCGGCCACCCCGATCGTCAGGACCCAGCTTCCGGTGATTGTGATGTTGGCCGCCACGGCGAAATTCATGAGAATGGAGATTCCGATCAGGAAAAGGACCATTCCCCTCCCGACCCGCCGGCCGATGCTTGGCCTGCTCACGATCATACCTTTCGGTCACTCATGGCGCATCCCCAGGGCAACCCGATCCTCGCGCTTCAATTGTCGGTCAACGTGATAGTGATCGTTACGGTGTGGTTGTCGGCGGCGACGAGGGACGTCAGGCTGTTGATAGACAGCACGTAGGTTAGCTGAGCCCCGCTTGTACCGGTGATGCCCGTCGCGCAGCTCCCGATACCCGTCACGATGTTCTGGGCCGTGGCCGACATCGTGATCTGTCCTGCGGTCGTGCCCTGGCCCCCGGCCGGAGCCGCGGTCAGTAGGAGCGAGCAGCCGGCCGGCGCCGCGTCCGCCCCTCCCCAGTTGGCCTGGAGCCTCCGCGTCGTGGCGGACGGCACGGTCGACGTGTACTGGGCATAATTGGCGTTTGACGTCGGGTTGGCCGGCGGCGCGCCACCCTGGGCCGGGGCGACCACGGCCAGTGTTGGGTTGCCCCCGACGATGGCCAGGGCGGCGATCGCGCCGATCTGCATCGTGACCGTCTGGGTCGCCGTGGCTGCGGCAAAAGCCAGCCCGGAGACACCTGCGGCGATCACCATCCCTGTGAGTAACGTTTTCCATTTCTTCATGATCAACCTCACAATCCGATTTATTCAGGTTGCCGGCCTGAACTTGAAGCAGTATGGGGTCGGATGGCTTTGGCGTAAATCGCCAGAAGGGACGAAAAGCTGGGGGATATTTATGGTCCCGGGCTACTCGCACGGGCTTAGTCGAAGCGGGGTGGAAGGGCTCCCCTTGGGGGGTTAGACGCTCGGGGCCCGCCTCCCCCCCGGTCTCCGCATTGACTCGAGCCGCAGCCAGAGATATTATCGTTTCCCATATGGCAAGGAGACGAAGGATGCGTTCTGTTAAAAGGATTATCTTCGTACTGCTTATCGCGGCCGTCGGCGCGGGCCTGCTCCGCTCCGCCGACCTGACCAAGGAAGAACAGGCCTGGCTGGCCAAGGCGGTCCGGCAGGAAACGAACGGCTGGGTCTTCCTCCATATCGAGGGGAAACCATTCGCCCGCGGCTTCCAGCACGGCTATCTCCTGGCCAAGGAGATCGCGGAAAGCCTGCGCGTCGAGAAGCACATGACCTGGTGGGACACGGCCAAGGACTGGTCCTTTTTCGTCGAGGCGACGCTCAAGATGTTCGCCCCCAAGATCGACCCCGAGTCCCGCGAGGAAATGGAAGGCATCACCGCAGGGGCACGCAAGGCCGGGGTCGACTTGAGCTACGGCGACGTCCTCCTGCTCAACGCCTCGTCCGAGATTTTTAGTTACTGGTACCCTTGGTCAGAGAAGAACACCGGGACGCCCCAGAAGGGGGGCGGCTGCAGCTCCTTCATCGCCACCGGAAAGGCCACGGCGGACGGGCGCCTCGTCCTGGCCCACAACACCTGGACCTCCTACGTCACGGACCGCTCGAACATCGTTATTGACCTCCTGCCGGACAAGGGCTTCCGGATGCTGATGCAGTCCCTCCCGGCCGCGATCCACAGCGGCACGGACTTCTTCGTCTGCTCGTCGGGGATCGTCGGCTCGGAGACGACCATCGACTATTTCAAGGGCTTCGACCCGAACGGCCTGCCGGAGTTCACCCGCATTCGCAAGGCGATGCAGTACGCCTCGAACCTGGACGAGTTCATGAAGCTCCTCATCGAGGGCAACAACGGCGGCTACGCCAACACGTGGCTCCTCGGCGACGCGCGCTCGAACGAGATCGTCCGGCTCGAGCTCGGACTCAAGCACCATTCCATCGAGCGGACGCGGGACGGCTTCTACGCCGGGTCCAACATCACCGAGAACATCCCCCTGCTGCGCGACGAGACCGAGGCGGATTTCGACAACATCAAGCGCGCCGACATCGCCCGTCGCGTGCGCTGGCTTGAGCTCTTCGATAAGTGGTCGGGCAAGGTCGACGTCGAGCGGGCCAAGCTCATGCTGGCCGACCATTACGACGTCTACTTGGGGAAAGAGCAGCCCGGCGCGCGGACGATTTGCGGCCACTGGGAGCTCGACCCGGACCCGGCCGGCCCATCCGGGGATGCCTGGGTCAAGCCCAATTACCCGGGCGGGGCCCTGGACGGCAAGGTCGTGGACGCGAAGATGGCCCTGGCCATGACGTTCTGGGGGAAGTGGGGAAGCTCGTGCGACATCCCCTTCGACGCCGAGAAATTCCTCAAGGCGCACCGGCAATACGATTATCTGAAGGGTTATCTGAAGAGCCGTCCGACAGAACCCTGGACGGTCTTCAAGTCGCTGGCGAAGTAGCCGGTGCGGAACAAGACAAGCCTACTTGATTTCGGATGGGACGAAGAATTCGCGGCCGGTTTCGAGCCGTACGCGGAGCAAGGCCTTCGCCCCGCCCGAGTCATCAGACAGCTCCGGGATTTATCCTTCCTGTTGAGCGAAGACGGCGAGCGGTCCGGAGAAGTCTCGGGGAAGTTCCGGCACGAGGCAGCCGACCGGAGCGAATACCCGGTCGTCGGCGACTGGGTGGCGATGGAGCCGTCGGGAGATGACCAGGCGCTGATCCATGCCGTCCTGCCGCGCCGCAGCGCGTTCGTTCGCAAGGTGGCCGGGGAGGCCAGCGAGGCGCAGGTGGCCGCGGCGAACGTCGACACGGTGTTCCTCGTGAGCGGGCTCGATGGCGATTTCAATTTGCGGCGCATCGAACGGTACGTTACCGCGGCCTGGGACAGCGGCGCATCGCCCGTCATCCTACTCAATAAGACGGACTTGCGGACAGACCTCCCGAGTGTCACAAGCGAAGTGGAACTTGTCACTCCCGGGGTGCCGGTGGTGGCGGTCAGCGCGATCGCGGGCGGAAACCTCGACGCCCTACGGCCTTTCCTGATTCCGCGGAAAACGGTCGCCCTCCTCGGATCGTCGGGAGTGGGGAAATCCACGCTGATCAACCGGCTGCTGGGGGAGGAACGCTTTCGAACCGCTCCGGTGAGTAACGCCGAAGAGGGGCGGGGGCGGCATACGACGACAACGCGCGAGCTCGTCAGGCTGCCGGGGGGAGCCCTGCTCATCGACACGCCCGGCATGCGCGAGCTCCAGCTCTGGACGGACGACGACGGATTGAGCAGGCCCTTCAAGGACATCGAGGACCTCGCCCCGCGCTGCCGGTTCGTCGATTGCTCCCACGAACAGGAGCCAGGCTGCGCCGTACGGGCCGCCGTCCAGGACGGGACCCTTGACGTCCGCCGGCTGGAGAGCTATCTCAAGTTGCGCCGGGAAGTCCGGTTTTTGGCCCTCAAGAAGGACATCAGGACGCGCCGGCAGCACGAAAAGGCGGCCGGCCGGCGATTCGCGGTCCAGCTCAAAGAAGTCAAGAAGCACAAGCTACGGTACAGATAACCCCACGAGGGGCGTAGCCGTTCGGATTGACATCCCATTTCCCAGGGATTATCATCAGCGGAGACGGGATGATGGGAGGGGGAATCCGCATGATGTCCAGTCCTTTTCTCCGACACCTGTGGATCAAACGATTCCTGACGCTTGCGACCGTGGCGATCTTGGTGATCACCGCCTCCTTAGCGGTGGCACAAGAACTGCGCGACTCGGATCGAATGCGTGGGCGGACAATACTCAAGGTCATCAAGAAGGAGCTCCAGAAGCGCTACTACGAGCCGACGTTCAACGGCCTGGACCTCGAGGCGCGCTTCCAGAAGGCCGACCAGGATATCGGCCAGGCCACTTCGCTCGGCCACATGTTCGGCATCATCGCCCAGGCCGTGCTCGACCTGCATGACTCGCATACGCTCTTCGTGCCGCCGGGGCGCGCGGCGAAATTCGAGTACGGATGGCGCATGCGCGTGATCGGCGAGACTCCGTACATTTTGGCGGTCAAGCCCGGCGGCGATGCCGCGGCCAAGGGTCTCCAAGCGGGGGATGCGGTGATCTCGATCGACGGGAACGCGCCGACACGGCAGAACACTCATATATTCCGATACCGTTACTTCCTGGTCCGGCCGGCGCCGGCCATGAGCCTGGTCGTCCAAAGCCCCGAGGGCCAGCCGCGCCAGCTCGAAATCGTGACCAGGATCGACCCGGGGAAGCGCGTCATCGACCTGACGGAGGGGGAGGATATCTGGGACATCCTGCGCCGGGCGGAGAACCAGGCCGTGGATCACCGGTTCGCCGAGGCGGCGAACAAGAGCATCTTCATCTGGAACATTCCATCGTTCTTGGACTCCGAGGCGCAGTTCAAACGGATCGCCGGCCGGCTCCCCAACTATAAGGCCGTGGTCCTCGACCTGAGGGGGAACGGCGGCGGCTACATCAACTCGGTCGCCTGCCTGTTGGGCTTCTTTTTCGACCATGACGTGACCATCGCCCAGCCCAGGGGCCGGGACAAGAACCTGAAGCCGGTCGTCGCCAAGACTCAGGGGCCGAAGGCGTTCACGGGGAAGGTCGTCGTCGTCGTCGATAGCGATTCCGGCTCGGGCGCCGAGCTCTTCGCCCGCGTCATGCAACTCGAGAAACGAGGCACGGTCGTCGGGGATCGCACCGCGGGAGCGGTGATGCAGGCCCGATATTACTCGAAGGAAATGGGCGGGGACAACATCATTCTCTATGGGATCTCCATCGCCGAAACGGAGCTCATCATGGCGGACGGCCAGAATCTCGAGAACGTGGGCGTGGCTCCCGACATCGTGGCACTGCCCACGGGAGCGGACTTGGCGGCCGGGCGCGACCCCGTGATGACGCGCGCCCTGGCCCTTGTCGGCGCCCTGGTCCTTCCGGCAGACGCAGGGAAGTTTTTCCCATACAAGTGGGTGGACTGACCCGTCTCCCAGAGAGTTCGCTTAGATCCACCTTGGAAAGACAGAAAGGCAATGATGCTTCGACTTAAGCTCATGACCGTGGGCCTTATCGGCTGCACGGTGTTGTCTTACGGCATTTTCCTCGCCCAGGTCCCCAACACAACTGACCCGGCGTGTGACCTTTATGATGGATTTGAAACGACGACGCTAAGCAAGATGTGGGACACGAGCCGATTCATTCCAGGCGCGGTGACGATGCAATCAGATATTGTTCGGACTGGTCACGGCGCTGCAAAAATAGTCGTCCGTGCGAACGATAAATATGAAGCTGGGACCAAAGGCAACCTTCCGACCGAGCGCGCGGAATTGATGGAAGCGCGAGAGCTGGTTTCAAAAGAAGGCAGCAACTGCGAGTACTCGTTCAGTATGTTTATTCCGACGAATTTTCCCACCGTGCCGACCCGTCTCATCATCGCGCAATGGAAGCAATACTGTCCTGGCGGCGGCTGTCTGTATGATAACCCGGTTATAGCCGTCCGATACGATTCCGGAGTGCTCAAAATCACCCATAAGATCGGCCCCAAACAGACGACCTTATATGAAACGAAAGAGGAACTGCGGAACCGATGGCTTGACTTTAGATTCCAAATCCGCTTCTCGGTGAATGCTAACGGCCGCGTCAAGGCGTGGCTCGATAACAGACATATTGTTGATTACACGGGCGTCAATGCTTATCCCGAAGACGGGAAGACTGGATTCGCTTCCCCGGGCTGGTTTTATTTCAAGATGGGATTGTATCGGGATTCAATGGCCGAGCCGATGACGATCTACCTCGACGAGTACCGGAAAAAAGGATTGCCCGGGACCGCCTTCTAAGCCTGGCCGTCCCACTCGCGACGTTGTTCGCTTTGAGCCGGGTCACTAAAGAACAAAGAGTGGGGTGAGTGAGGGGATTTGAACCCCCAACATTCGGATCCACAGTCCGATGCCCGCTTCTACTCATCCTCTCTCAATGCGTAGAAAATAATTGAGTTACAGCCGCAGGATCCTTGGCCTTACCCGCCGTGTCACAATATCCTATGTCAAGTCCTAGTTGACGAGGGGAGTTCTTTGATAGGGCGCCTTGTCTTTCAGCATGTAGTAGATGATCTTGATGAGCTGGCGGGATAAGGCGTTCATGGCCTGCCAGTGA
>Ga0315280_10002769_pt1 | contig 27979 bp, 42 predicted proteins | sample YL17G06_40_MG_FD_203697 | JGI IMG/M metagenome (GOLD analysis project Ga0315280, IMG submission 203697) | Sediment microbial communities from Yellowstone Lake, YNP, Wyoming, USA - YL17G06_40 | ecosystem: Environmental > Aquatic > Freshwater > Lake > Sediment | place: USA: Wyoming | collected... | reverse complement strand
AAGGAGAACATGTTGAGGTGCCGGGTTGGCGGTATAAGTTTGAAAAGGCTAAGGATTGGGTTTTAAAAAACTGGAATGATGAGTTTTACCTTATGCAGAAAATAGAAGACGAGATGGGTTTAAAACCAGGGACCGGTGAAAAACTCCGACCTTCCCAGGACCCTTTTACCTTGGTCACTTATGCTAAGTCTAAAGCTTCTGTGATAGCTAGGACTTTTGTGATGGAGAAGGCAATAGATGAGACTGGTAACCCTGTAGGCCCGGGATTGGTAGAGATTTTAAAGCCCATACCTAATAAACAAATGAAGCAATTTATCGCTTATGGAGTTTCAAAAAGAGCAATTAAGCTTGATGAAAGAGGAATTGAATCTGGGATAGATATAGATGATGCTAAGTATATTGTGGATAAGTTTAAGTCAGATATATGGGATAAAACTTTAGATGAAGTAACTGCCTGGAATAACCATTTACTTGACTGGGTAGTTAGAGCCGGTGGGTTAGGCCCTGATGAGGCAAAGTTAATGAGAGATCTTAACCCTATCTATATGCCTTTTAAGCGCGCCTTTATAGATGAGATGCAGGTTATCCGGGGAGCCGGAGGTATGGTAAATAAGGGCCAGGCAGTCAAGGTAATTAAAGGGTCTGGTAGGCCTATAATTAACCCTATTGAAGCTATGATCGGCCAAGCTACGGAGTTTATCGCTAAGGCTCAGAAGATAAAGATAGCCAAGGCGATTGCTGACCTTGCTGAGAAACAAGGCGTGGGAGGATTTATTATTGAGGTCCCGGCGCCTATGGAGGCCACTACCTTTACTTTAGAAAGACTTAAGGATTCCCTCGAGCAGTTGGGGATAGAGATAGGGGATGCGGATATAAATTCTGTCTTAACTGTCTTTACCCAGGGTTGGCAATATAGGGGCAAAGATAATATCGTCTCAATCTGGAAAGATGGCAAGCGCAAGTTCTATGAGATCCATCCGGACCTTTACCGGGCGATTAGCGGAGTAGATCAGTTGCAAGCGAACCTGTTGATAAAACTCTTTTCTCCATTCGCAAAATTAAGAAGGTTGGGAGCTACCGGACTAAGATTTGCATTTGGATTAGTCAGGAATCCTTTTAGGGATGCTTATACTTATGCTTTGTTTTCAAAAAGAAAATTCGCCACTATCTTTGATCCTGCGGTAGGTCTATATAAAGAGTTAACTGCTAAACCCGGGGACATCGCTTGGAGGTTCAAATTCGGCGGAGGATCTTTAGCAGGTATGATGGGATTTGACCGGGCAGCTAGGATGGCCGTATATGATGAATTATTATGGCAGAAATTGAGTCCTCTTGGTAAAAGTTTAAAGGTATGCAAACATCCTATAAAATCTCTTTCGGCATTTTTACAAAATATGAGAGAGTTAATATCTTGGAGTGAATTAGCGCCAAGGACCATGGAAATAGAGGGTATGTATAATAAATATAAAAAGGAACATCCGGATTGGTCCGAGGAGGATTGGTTTATTCAGGCTTTTAATGATGCTCAGGATGTTACGGTAAATTTTACTAAGTCAGGATTTGCTGCTAAGCGGGTAAATGCCGTATCAGCTTTCTTTAATGTGGCTATCCGCGGTCCAGAGAAACTCTTTAGAGAGGTAAGGGCTAATCCGGTCGGGATTATAGTCAAAGGGTTGCTTTGGCTTACCTTACCGGCAATCTTTCTCTGGAATCATAATCGCAAGAAACAATGGTATAAGAATCTACCACCGTCCTATAAATATAATAACTTTTTCTTAGAGATAGGAAATACTATATATAGACTACCCATTCCTTTTGAATTGGGGATTATTTTTGCTTCTGTGCCTCTGGCTGCTTTGGATACAATGGAAGAGAAAGACCCTGTTTATGTAGAAGGTCTTATGCAGCAGATCAGGATGCAGGTTCCGGATATAACACCTACGGTTTTAGAACCTTTAATAGAAGTGTGGAAAAATAAGGATTTCTTAGGTAGATCAATAGAATCAGAAGGTATGAAATTCTTACCTACTACGGAAAGATCCAGATACTATACTACCGAGATTGCAAAGCAACTTTCAAAGGGTTTTAATACTTTAGGGATAGAATTTTCTCCTATCCAGATAGATTATTTCTTGAATTCTTACACTGGCGGAGGCATACAGCAAATACCGCTTAGGCCGATAAAAGAGAAAGCCGACATACCTATCTTAGGGGAACTTTTACAAAGGATGCCGGAGAGACCTCAAAGACAGTTAAATTCATTCTTTTCTGATTACGAGAGGTTATCCCAGAGGAAACAGGCTGATATAGCTACTCGTCAGGAATTAGATAAACTTAGGGATCTACAATATTATTATAACAGGCTTATCAAGTGGCACTTTAAGGACCTAAGGGTTGCTGAGGAGAAGAAAAACCTTAAGAAGATCCAGGAGATAAATGTCAGGATACAAAAGGAATTGGCTCAAGCCGGATACGATTAAAGATATAAAGTTAGTTATCTCTACTTTATTGCTTATTGGGGTATTTGTTGGTGCGATTTTGGTTCGTGTGATTTGGTTAGTTACTCCGGCTAAAGGGAGAAACAATCCTTTTATTGAGGAAGGATATTACCACTAAGTTAATTATATCGCCCTAAGTTTATACTTTCTTCAGGAGGAGGAGGAAAAGCCTCGTAGTATTTCTGAAGGCCTCTAGGGAGTTTGGGGGGATTGAAAAGGCGGTTGAAATTATAAATAATTATCCAAACAAAGATGCCAAGAAGAATTAAAGTTGAAATAATCTCTCGAATTTTTTTGGTCTTCATCGCACCATTAAGCATAACCCAGGATTCTATCCTTGTCAAGTAAAAATGGAAGAGAAAGTTCTAGTAAACAGCAATATCCTTCATGATTTAGCTAATGTTGCCGGCAAGTTAAGGTCCCTTTCAGATGAGGTCCATAAACCTAAAATCAGTCAGTTGAGGGTTCTTACGATAGTGGGAGGATTACTGAGGACTTTTGATGCTTTATATGAGGATATCCAGAAAAGGAACGGTTTAAAAAAGGAGGGCGTATGAGTTGGTCTAAAGTAGGTATCAAAGGGTTGTTAGGTATAGCTACTTTTATAGTGGCATATATAGCGGCCAATCCTTCTATGGTTACTCAATTTATTCCTAAAAATATCGCTGAGGTAACTATAGGGAGTTTAATCGCAGGCGCTTTAGTAAGTTTAGCCAATTGGCTAAAGCATAGAAGCGACCCAAAAAAGTAGTCCCCTGGTCAATGAGGGTTATCTTAAAAATAACCCTCCATTACCTAAAAACGGGTGAACTCCCGTTATGGGTTAGGATATTATTAAAGATACGATTCGGGAAATTCCGCACTCCGGATGGGATTGAGTATAAGGGAATAAAGATAAGTTTTAAATAGTAAGAATAGTAATCATTATCAATGAAGGTTAAAAAGTTAGGGATTCTAGCTATTCTCTCTGCAATAGGAGCAGTTTTATACCGGCTGGGAGGCAGGGCCGGCTGGAATACCAAATTTAGGGATATCGGCGTAAGTGCCTGTTTTTGTGCCTTATTATGGCTTTTAGGAGGTATAAAAGGCCTCTGGCAGGCATTATCCCTTATCCCTTCGTTTGGGTTACTTTTTGCCGCTTTGACTACTTACCGTTATTTCCTACCTAAGCCAAAAGATTATAAATGGTATCATTACGGTCTGCATGGTTTCTTTACAGCTTTCTCCGCGATCTTCTACGCCTGGGCTTCTGGCCATTGGTTGGGATTCGGGATCCGGTGCGGTTTAAATGCTGCTCTTGTGGCTGTAGTGAGCCATTTTATAAGTAAGGATTGGTTAGAAGAAAGTCTGCGTGGAGCAAGTATTGTGGGAACCGTTCCGTTACTTCTAAGATAAATAAATCCTACCAAAAAATCCTGTTAGATTTTGCCATCTCTTACGTCTATTATAGTAGGAGGTGGTGAGATGCTTACCAAAAAACTCATAAAAGAAACTAAACAACTGATAAATTTAAGATTTTTTCTTAATGAATGCGGTCTTTCAAAAGTCCATTTATCGTCGAAAGCGTTGAGGAAGTTATTGAAAGCGCTTACTCGGTAGAAGTTTTTTCTTGACAATCATTGAAAAATATGTTATATAGTTTGCAATCAATGAAAGGTATTTATGGGACGCAAAAAAACAGGCAAGTATGAAATGTGTCTTAACTGCAGTAAACCGATTTATCTTCCTCCAAGTTATCAGGGGAAACGTAAAAAATTCTGTAATAGAAAATGTTATTTTGAATATATACGGGAGCATTTAAAGGGTCAGTAAAAAATAGGGGGTAGAAAGGTTGAGGATAAACCCTATGTTTAAGTTAAATGGTATTTTCCGCAAAAGTAAATCTATGTTACCTAATCCTGCGCCCAATTTAAAATTGGTATTTAAAAAATGGGAGGTGGCGAGAATCAAGCATATAAAGGGTTGGCGCACAGATGGAGAAATGGCTGCGGCTTTAGGTATCACCAGGGCCTATGTCTCTATGATGTCTAAACGCCGGGTCTCCGTCAGCCACAATGTAATCTTACGCCTGGCTTATCTTCTAGGAAATCTACGCGGCAGTTGGTGGGTGCATTATGAGATTATAGATAGTGGCGAGCCGGTAGATCCGAATCATCCTCTTTGGAATCAGGAGAAATACGAAGGTAGGGTGCCTTATTCAAGATTTTCTTCCAATGCTGAGATGCGCAAGAAAGATTACCATGTGGAAATGCAGACATAGAAAGAAAAGTGTTGACAAAGTTAAAATTTAGATTTATAGTAAGAATTGCTCTTTAAAGTTACTCTTTGACAATTTATGTAATTCTTTTCAGTCCAGTTGGTTAACCTGCCATATATCCTGCCATCAAGTTAACATAAGATATAAGGTAGGTAAACCTCGACGATAAGTAACTAACTAATCGTTTTTACTTAAATAATATTAACCGACTGGAGAAATCCAATCGGTTTTTTTATTTACGATGATGATATTGAAAGGATAAAAATTATGAGTAAATCCCCCGCAGTAAAAAGCAATTTTTTATTAACCCAAAAATCAAAATCCGCTGCTCTGGTGAAATGCAATTGCTGCCCGAAAGGGTTGCGGGGGTCAAAGTAGCCAAGCAGCGGCCTTTTTATTTAAGGAGGTCTTTATGATGCCGAAAGCACCGGAAGTTTATAACGCGCTTGAGAAATACTACAAGGATCGTTACGACGAACATGCAATAAATGGTTTAATCGTTGCAGGTTGCTTGATAGGCACAGTGGCAATTTTGATAATGTGTGTATTAATAATAAAATGACTATCGTTACCTCGGATAAGAATATTTTAAAGAGATACCGGCCAACAAAACGTAACCCTGAAGACTACCCGAGAGTAAAACTCTGCCCTCATTGTGGAAGAGGAAAATTATATTTAAGGGGCCGGATGTATACCCCTTGTCCTTTTTGCAGCGATATAGCTAAATACCCCAAAAAGATCAGGATTAAAAAATGAGAGGAGGTGAAGTGTTACCTGTAAATGCTACGATAGAACAAATAAACGCATATTTAGATCTCTGCGCCGATGAAGATATAGAACGAGAGATAAAAGAGGAGGTGGAGACACATGCCAGATACAAGAGACCTAAACGTATTTATTAACGCAAGTGATGTAGAAGACGGAGATATCCTGGAAATTATGGATCCAGGAGAAATAATTACTACGAATTTCCGTCGGGAAGATGAAGAAGAAAAGATGGTTTTACAGATAGGGATGAAACTCCCCACGGGTAAGATCAAAAAAATGACGATAAACCGGACTAACCGTGAAAATATAGCGGAGAGATTCGGCCCTTTAACTGAACATTGGGTGGGCGCTCATCTTGAAGTTATGAAAGTCCGTCAGTTAGTTTTTGGAGAATCTAAGTGGGTTATTCATTTGAAACCGGTTAAAGAACCAGCGGACTAATGAAAGCCAAAATCATTAAGATTAAAGAAGTATCCAGCCGGTCTGGAAGGATCTGCTATGCTATTTTTTTTAAAACCGAAGGCGGCAGATCTCTCCGCACCTGGGTTAGTAAAGAATACAGAAATTTTACGCGCTGGCAGCCGGTTGTCTGCTCATTTTTTACTAACCCAAAGGAAATCTGGCTTGATGGACTAAGTCTCAAAGGCGATAGATTGGTAGATGCGGATAGTCTATTTACAATAGTATAAAAGATGGCGAATCCTCAGTTGGAGCATGGCTATACCAAGATCTGTAATGAATTACTAGAGGCCGTTATATACCGAATAAATAATAGTGCCTGGCAGAAGTGTATATTTTATACTATCCGGATAACCTATGGCTTTAGGCATAAGTCAGTAGAAACTAATTATCAAGCGTATGCTACAAAGACTGGCTTTACCAAAGAAGGCATTAAAAGCGTCCTGATGGATCTCCACGACAGAAAAATCCTAATAATAACCATAAGAAGCAAGGAACGATTTATTGTAACTCTCAACAAAGATTATGACTTATGGCGGATATAAACAGATTTATTCACAAATTCACTTACGAAAAGTTATCCACAGACTTTTGCACAGGGTATTTTCGGGTGAGTGACGGAATCTACTTTTTAATAACCTATTGAGAAATAAAAGGTTAAATTAGGAAATAATCTCCTTTAAAGGCTTTAAAGCTTTTAAAGCTTTTAAAAATATCTTAAAGAAATTCTTAAATATATAAATAAGTATCTTTAAAAAGATTTTAAAGAAAACTAAATTTTTCAACCTTCTCTTTAAAAAAGGAGGCCTTTATGGACAAAAAATTTTGCGATCTCTGTAGCCGGGAGATACCAATAGTAGATATGAGGAAATTAAAAGTAGAGACTCCCGATGGCAAACCCTTGACGAAAGAAAAAGAGATCTGCGTATTCTGTAAAGAAAAATTAATAAATTTATTAAATAATTGGAGGGATGCATGTATCAGTCCGGCAGGGGCAGCGAAACCTGCTACCCTTTCATCTCAGTCATAGTGCCGGTCTATAACGAAAGGGACATCATTGAAGTAAAATTGGCCAATCTAAAGGCGCTAGATTATTCTCCTTTTGAGATAATTTGCGTGGACGGTGGCTCTACTGATGGGACCTGGGAGATTCTCCAGCATTATTGGGATGCGCAAGTTTGTTTTACTTCTAGGAATAAAATTTGTCAGTTAAATTACGGCTTAGCTTTAGCAAAAGGTAAAATTATAGTTTCTACGGACGTAGACGGTTTAATGAGAAAAGATTGCCTTAGGAGAATCGCAGAAGCTTTTCAGGATCCTAGAATAGGGGTAGTAGGAGCCTGGGTTTATCCTGTATCGAGCTATTGGTTAGAACAACTTTATTGGCATGTTACTAATAAAATTCGAGTCTTAACTGGGCATTCTGTTGTAGGGACATGCTGTGCTTGGAGGCGGGAGATGTTAGATAAATTTCCTCCTCATGTTATTGCGGAAGATATTTATATAAGTCAGGTAGCCAGAAAGAAAGGAATGAAGACAGTTTATTCTAGAACAATACAAGTAGGGGAGTTGAAAGTTCCTGGTAATTTTCAAGAGTTCTGGAGATTTAGATTAAGAAGATGGAGGGCTTATTGGAAATTAAAAAATAGGAGGAGGAGAATAAAATGAAACCCATTATTTCCAAAATCACCGAAGACTGGATTAAGCAGAACCAACCCTGCCGAGAAGCGGTAGGCGATTGGTGGGACAAGAAAGAACGAGCTCCAATTAAGATACTCGAACTTCTTATTAGAGATAAGAAATATGACTGGGCGAACTGGTTCATTGTCAGAGTTATGACTTACTACGATTATGTATCTTACGCAGTTTTTGCCGCTGAACAGGTTATTGATATTTATGAGAAAGAATATCCCGATGATAAAAGACCAAGGGAGGCAATCGAGGCGGCTAAAAAATGTATAAAAAATCCATCTAAAAAAAATAAAGAAGCCGCCGAGTTAGCCTGGTCAGCCGCCGAGTTAGCCGCCAGGTCAGCCGCCGAGTTAGCCGCCAGGTCAGCCGCCGAGTTAGCCGCCAGGTCAGCCTGGTCAGCCGCCGAGTCAGCCTGGTCAGCCGCCAGGTCAGCCGCCGAGTTAGCCGCCGAGTCAGCCTGGTCAGCCGCCGAGTCAGCCTGGTCAGCCGCCGAGTCAGCAATGCAACTAAAAATTCTTGAATATGGGATGGGGTTATTAAAGGCAAGTAACCCAGGATAATGTATGCGCTTGCAACACAGACATTACCGTAACCAAGAGATGGGGGGGGAATTTATGAGACGATTCTTGATAAATTTTAAATACGCCTTTAATCTTAAAAAACCTCTACTTATCTTAAGACTTATCTGGAATTTTATCCGGATTTTAATATTTGAAAAGTGTCTCCTACGTTATGTGGATCTGGCCATAGGTTACAAATGTAATCTCTCTTGTCCTCATTGTTTTTCTTATTACAACAAGAGGGAATTTGGCCGGATGCCGCCCCATTTCTTTGCAAAAGTAGTAAAAGATGCGATGAAGTTAGGCGCGGTTAATTTCTCATTCCAAGGAGGAGAGCCGCTATTATATCCGGACCTTAAGGATTACATTAAAGCAGCGCAGCCACATAAGAATCTTATCTCCGTATCTACTAATGGGACTTTATTAACTTACGAGAAGGCCAAGGAGTTAAAATCTTGGGGAGTGGATATTGTAACGATTAGTATGGATGAATTTAGAAAATATACTTTTGAGGAAACTAATATTTTCACAAGGGCACTAGACAATGCCTTAGCTGCGGGTTTGAAAGTTACAATTGCTACAGTTTTGACTTCTCATGCTATTACCGAAGGAAGATTTTTTAGCCGGTTAATCAGCATTTCTTTAAAATACAAAATAATTCTAATGATAATTTTTCCAGTTCCGATTGGCCGGTGGGAAGGTAAAGATGATATTATGCTTACCGAGTCAGATATCGGTTATATAAGATACTGGGAGGAAAAATATCCTTATGTCCGGACCGATTTTCAGGCCAATTACTATAAATATGGTTGCGGTGCAGCAAAAGAGATCATTTATATTAACCCTTACGGAGAAGTATTTGCCTGCCCTTTTATACAAATTCCTTTTGGGAATTTAAGGAGGATAGCGTTATGGAAAATCAGGGAGAGGATGTTGGAGGTCAAGATGTTCCAGGAATATGCCCTAAGTTGCATAGCCGGAGAGAAGGGCGGCCTTTGGAAAAAGCTTTAAAAAGGAAAAATTCGGAAAATTTTATGGGTAGATGTCTCGTTACCGGACACACAGGCTTTATAGGTAGAGTCTTGACTGAGAAACTTTTGGCTTTAGGATATAGCGTCATAGGATATTCTACTTCGACCGGCCAGAATATCTTGGATATTAACCAGTTGATAGAAGCCTGTAGCGATGTCGATTACATATACCATCTGGCAGCAAAGGTAAGTTTCTGTAAGAAAGACGCACAGGAAATTTTTGTTATCAACACAAAAGGAACCGCCAATATATTCGCTGCCGCCAGGGCAGCAAGGCATATTAAAAAGATCGTTTTTGCCTCCACAGCCTTAGTTACCGGTTTGACTGATTCTTCTAATATTTTAATGGATGAGACTTATTTTATTGGTGATCCGCAGACCAATCCTTATGTTTATTCAAAGTGTGTAGCCGAGAGTATTTGTTTTCAGAACCCGGATATCCCCTCAGTTATAGTTATGCCTTCTACAACCAGGGCAATTCTTTCTCTTGTAGCTCCCCCCGGAGGATGCAATATCATAGATGTTCATGATGTAGCGGATGGGATGATTGCTGCCATGGAAAATGGCCAGCCCGGTAACAAGTATCTCCTTACAGATTTAAACATAACCTTCCGGCAGCTGCACAAATACGCGATTCCTCTGCCTCGATGGAGCCGTAAGATCGTAAGGCTATTTGCCAATCCTTTTCTGGTAGATAATGCCTTTTTATATAAATACTACATTAATGCAAAAGCAAGGAGGGAATTATATTGGACTCCACGTCGCGATCCAATAAAGAACTTTACGAACTGGTGGCAGAAAGATATGAAGAAGCAGACGGCAGACGTAAAGTAGCTTCGGAGTATCTACTTACGAAATTAGGGCAATTTAAATATACCGGCTCATTTGAGAAATTACTTTTGGTAACAGAGAGGATTCTTGATATAGGCGCCGGGACCGGCTACTGGATGGGTAAAGGCAAAAGGCCCTTAAAGAACGTAGCGGCCTATGACATTTCAGTTAATATGCTTAAGCAAATTAGGGCAGATTGTCTTCGTATATGTGGGGATGCTCATAGGTTGCCTTTTAAAAGTAATATGTTTGATAAGGTTATTTGTCTATCTACCTTACATCATCTTACATGCACGGAGGAAATTTTACAGGAAGTTGAAAGAGTATTAAAGCGCGGGGGAGTATTTTATTCAGATCTTGACTTGGACTGGAATTTTTACAGGAATTTTAAGGTTCTTTTGGTAATTTATAGATGGTTTCGTAACGCGCCGGCAAGGTATAAGGTTGAAAAGGACCTTTATCAATCCACGGAGGTTCATAGTCAAGGGATCCGGGGGGAAGTAATTGCGGCTTATCTTAAGGATACCTTAGGATTCTGTGAGGTAAAGATAAATTATCATTGGGGCGACGGCAAACCTTGGCGAGAAGGATTTGCGCCGTATGTGTCAATATGGGCCGTGAAGTAAAAAGGAGAAGGATATATATTAAAGAAGTCCCTGTAGGTTATCAAACTACTAAAACAAAAAAGAAGGCAACGGAATTAATTATTAGTAATTTAAAATTACCAGATTTTCCAAAATGAATAAGACAATTTTATACATGGAAACTACAAGGATTGAGCCTAATAAAACAGTAACCGAAATACAGATGTTGCTTGGTCGGTATGGTTGTAAAGGCATTATGATGACTTATGAAAAAAGAGAAATCGTCGCTGTATTCTTTCAGATGAATCTTTTTGGTAAAGATATTCCTTTTCGATTGCCTTGTCGATGGCAAACTGTTCACCAAAACTTTATTTTACGGAGAGAAAAAGGAGAACGATTACATCATAAGGTTGAAGATGATACCATCCAGGCAAAACGCGTTGCTTGGCGACAAATATTAAGGTGGTTACAAGCCCAATTAGCTTTAGTTGAAACCGACATGGTTAAGATTCAGGAAGTTTTTATGCCTTATATTCAAGTTAATCTGGAGGGTCAGACTCTATTTGAGAAATTAGAACAAACAAAATTTAAAATGTTGGAACATAAAGAATGAAAAGAATCCTCTTAATCAGTCTTCCTTATAAGCCGAACTACATGCGCAACGCTAGGTGTGATTTCGTCTCCTGGTGCGGGGCCCAGTGGTGGCCTATGCTTTTGGGTTATTGTGGTGCCTATTTAGGATCTAAAGGTTATCAAGTTAAGATCTTGGATGCTCAGGCCTATAACATGACCGGCAGAGAGGTTAATGTTGAACTTGAAGTCTTCCATCCTGATTATATCTGCATTTACCCCGGAGACGAGAGTTTCGAGTTCGATTTAAGGGTTGCTCAAGTCTGGCGGCAGAGATATCCCAATACCAAACTAATTGGTCCTTTTTACGCCTTAAATGCAAACAGATATAAAGACCCCGGCATCGAAGGCGGCTTAGAAGATGGAGTATTATCCTGGATAGAAGGAAAAGTAGATCCCGGGAAGCCCATCGTCGGGAGGCATCTGAGCGGTCCGGAACTAGATGAGATACCTTTTGTCTCGGAGTTTTTCTTACGGCACCTTAAATATCAGTATTACCATACTCCCTCAGAGCCATATCCTTTTGTAGATATCTTAACTGGTAGGGGTTGTGAGTGGGGTAAATGCACTTTTTGTCTCTGGCCTAAGACCTATAAGCAAGATTATACTGAGAGGTCAATGCTGAATGTAATGCAGGAGATAGAATTTATTGAGAAAAGAACACCCTTTAAATCTGTAATGATAGAAGATGATACTTTTTCCCAAGAGAGAGGTTGGGATTTTTCCTGTAAAAAAATTCTTTGGCATTTAAAGATTCCTTGGTCATGTCTAGTAAGGGCAAATATAGATTATTGCACTTTACTTAAAATGAAAGACGCTAATTGTCTTAATCTTCATGTAGGATATGAGAGTGGTAATCCCGGGACTTTACTAAAAGTCAATAAAGGTATAAGTATAGCCCAGATGGAAGATTTTACCGATGATGCTAAAAGAGTCGGCCTTAAGATCCATGGCGACTTTATGATCGGGATTGATGAGACTGAAGAAGAAGTAATGAATACAATAAACTGGGCCTGTAAATTAAAACCTGATACTGCACAATTCCAGATCTATATTCCTTATTTCGAGCAAAGTAACTGGGATCCGGAGAGACTTAAGGCATTTGGCCGGTATGCTTACAGGAAATTCTATGTAAATTTTCATGGGGTAAAGGCCATAGCGCGGCAATTCTTAAAACCTAAAATTTTGTATGAATCTATTAATTCAGTATTTTTTAAGATAGGGAGGAGATGATGAAGAAATTAAGCGAAGCACATATGCTTAAACAAGTTTCTCTTTTCTATACCATCTGGAAGGCCCGGAAGTTCAATTTTCGGGTCCCGGCTGTAGCCTATCTTCTTTTAACCTCTCAATGCAATATGAAGTGCCGGTATTGTTTCTTGGAATGTAATAGAGATCAGCAAGAATTTACTCTTAAAGAGTGGCTCGCTATGGTTAATGTTTTAACAGACCGCGGTTGCAAACAAATTTGCCTGATGGGAGGCGAACCTTTACTTTTCCCCGGGATCGAGCAGCTGATAGACCAGATCCGGGGCCGCAAGTGTATCTGTGATATAACCACTAATGGCCTTTTAGTAGAGCAGAATTTAAAACTCCTTAAGAAATGTGATATCGTAATGCTTTCTCTTGATGGTATGAAAAAATCTCATGAGGCAAACCGCCAGAATTGGCAGAGAGTTTTTGATGCGTTGGTCCTACTTAAGAAAAACAAAATTCCTACTAGAATCAATGCGGTTATGACTAAACAGACCGCGACACCTGTCAACATAAATTGGTTATTAGAGAGGGGAGTTCCTGTGACCTTTGCCCTGGCTGCAGGGTTTCCTTTATCGCAGAAGTCTCTGGAGAAAGAAATCTTATTAGATGATGAGGATGTCCGTAAGCTTTATCTTCTGCTTAAAATGAAGAAGCAGCAAGGCGCCCCGGTCCTCTTCTCCTATGAGTCCTTGGATTATATGATTCATTATCCTCATGATTTTAAGAGTATCCGGTTAGAAGGGGATTATTTTAAGAAGAAGTGTCCTTTTGGTCAGCAGATGTTCTATATTGACTCAAACGGAGATTTTTACCCCTGCGCTGCCTTATGGCATGAAGTTTCTCTTTATGAGCCAAAGAATATCTTTAAGGAAGGTTGGGAAGTCTGCTGGGAGCATGTAGGAGATTTGTCTTGTAAGTATTGTTTCTGCGTGGGGATCCCGGAGTGGGATAGACTTACTTCTGCAAGGGGGATTATGGATGGGATCAGATTAGTGAGTAAGTTAAAAAGAGGAGGAAGATAATGTTACCTGTAATCCCTATCTGTCCAGCTTTATACCATACTCTTTATCCTTATGCTTTGACTATTATAGAGGGAGGATGGTTTACTTGGGCTAAACAAGTTATAATCGTCCAGTGTCCTAAAGGGGAAGTTTGGGTTAAGGTTTCAAAGGATAACGTCATAGTTAAGCGAGTGCGCGTTTGTCCGATGCACAAGGAGGGAGATGTTTTCCTGTTTTCGGAGTTTATCTCCGACTGTAGTTACAGTCCGGACCAGAAAAAGATGTAAGTATCATAAGTATAAAGACAGATTTTACCAGCCTCAGCATATCTGCGAAGGTTTCTGTTATGATGCTTACCATACTGCCTATCCTTATTTCTTATCTTTGTTATATAATTCAATCTCGGATATCTTTGAAATCAGTTGTCCAAGCCTTACAGGGATTAAGATGAGGATAGAACGCAGGCCTCGCAGCTGGTTTTGTTTCCGACGAGGGTTAAAATGGATCCTGGGAAGGCTTCTCTTTCCTATTGATTGGCCTGATTGGCAGATAAGGATTATAATAATTCAGCAGGGCCAATGTCTTTACCTTAAGGCAGGGCAGATATTTGATTTTAAAATAAATGATCCTAACATCTTATGCCCTGCATCTTTTCATTCGATATTTCCAGTGAGGAAGGGCGAGATTTACTGTCCTGACGAGAAAGGTCAGGTATACGATGTCAGAACTCGAGAAAATTTTAACAATAATCCTTCTTAATCTTTTAGTCTATTGCCGGGTTTTACGTTATGGCTATATAATCGACGACAATGTTATCCCTCAAAAGAAGGATCCTAATCCTATCAAGAACTTCTGGTATCAACTGACAAGCCGATATTACAATAATTCGCAAGTAGAACATCTCCAGCGCCTCGGAGTCCACATTATAAACTGCTGTCTTATTTACATCGCTTTTGGTAAGACTAATGTTTCTTTCTTAGCAGCATTATTATTCAGCGTCAATCCTTGGGGCAACCAGATCCCCTGCTGGCTTAATGCCATAGGTTACGGAGTAAGTTGTATGATGGTCTTGCTTATGGTAATTTTAAAAGGTTGGGCTTTAGCTTTTTATCTCTTTACTCTTCTTTGGCACCTTACTCCGGCCTTTGCGCCTTTTTTGTTTCTTTATCTCGGCCCCTGGACTAAGACTTTTATATTCATCCCCTATATACTAATTGTTTTTCTTTCTAGAGGCAGGGTTCCTCTTTATAAGGTTCAAGATAACGCTACGATGTTTGAAAGAGGCAAATACGCCACCTGGCCACTTACCCATATCTACCCAAAGAAACTTATCTTTATCGTCAAGACCTACGCCTATTATACTTTTAATGTCATATTCCCTCGGAGACTAGGAATTTTTCATGTATTTGGTTATTCTTTCGGTCTGGCGACCTCAGATACTGAGAAATGGCAAAAAGTCTGCCCTCTATTTTTTGCCGGCGTGGGTTTAATGATAGCAAATCTTTTCTTAATCGTTAAATTCTGGGGCACTCCTTTAAGTTTCGGTCTTTTCTGGTATAACCTCTTTATCGGTCAATGGTGCAATTTTATTATCCTTTATCAGACTATTACAGACCGCTACTCTTACTTGGCTCAGGTAGGAATGATGCTGGCTCTCGCCTATACATTAAGCATTGCACCTTATGGCTATTACATGGCAGCAATATTCTTGACTTTTTATACTACCAAGATCTCTTACTATCTGCCGGCCTTTAAATCAATGGAAGATTATATCGAGATGAATCTGCAGGAATTCCCGGATAACTATGCCTGTTGGAACTGGGTAGGAATTCTGGAATCCGGCAAGAACAGGAAGTTCTCAGCTATCCGGGCTTGGGCTAAAGGATTACATTACCGGCCTAATGATTATTGGCTCAATTTTAACTTAGGTCAGTTATTGAGAGTTATGGGTTATTTAGATGAGGCAGAGAAATACCTCTACCAGGCCGGTCTTGCCTTACAGGATGAAAAGAAACTAGATCGTAAATTAGGAGAGGTCCAGGCACTTCAAGAGGCATTAGACGATATAAAAAGAAGGAAGGCAGAGATTAGAGCAAGACGCGCAGGGATTATAATTCATAGACCTCAACAAGGGGGAGGAATAATAAAACCATAAAGGTATGAATCAAGAAGAGAAGAACTGTTGGAAGATCCTAAAATTGATTTCTAAATTAGCCGGGGGTAGTAAGGTTGACTATGAATTAGAGCATAAGGATAGTCTGCCTTTTAAGGTTAAAAATTTAAGGATTGAAGAGATTCCTCTAGATAGGAAAATAGATGAAGAAGAAAGTAAATAAAATACCTATATATAATTTTTGGGATATCCCTTCCGTGATGCTTGCCTCAGTTAAGGCACTTATAAAAATAGAGAAAAAAGCATTAGTAACGTTAGTCAATGCTGGCGCCATAAAGAAAGAGGTCTGCGACTTAATTTCTAATACTAAAATTAAGGTTATATTTTTAAAGAAAACTGACAAAGGATTCTTGCCCGATTAACTAGCCGGATAAGGCCGAGTTACATAGGTAAGGGTTAAATACTGTAAGTTTATACAGTAGCCCTTGCCTTTTTTATTTTATGGTAAAAGAAAAAATATTACCTAAGAATTGTATCTATGTAAACATTCCGCAAAAATACTTACGTAAACTCTTTTATTCTCATCGGTTTCTTACAGCCAAAGAACATGCAAAAATCATATGGAAATTGAGGCAGATTGAGGTTGCTCGTAACCAACTGGACCATGCGGCATCCATCGTCGGAAGAATACTTTTAAAATCAAAAGGAACCGGTTAATGAGCTTGTTTTACTTTTTTAAATATATCATACTTTAAGTAAGATGGTATCAATTATAGTTCCTTGTTATAACGAAGCCAGGACTATCGAAAAAATTATTTATTGTTTACGGAGTCTTTCTTTTCGGGTAGAGATTATCATAGTAGACGATGCTTCTACTGATGGCACTCAGGATTTTCTTCGTAACAGGCTCTTTCAAAGCGTCAATCATATCATTTATCATTTTGTTAATTGCGGTAAAGGCGCGGCTATAAGGTCCGGGTTGGCAGTTGCAACCGGCGATATTATTGCAATTCAGGATGCGGACCTAGAATATAATCCAGCTGATTTAGAAGATATGATTCAACCTCTCTTAAAAAACGAAGCCGAAGTAGTATACGGCAGTAGATTTAAAGGTAGAATTCAAAACATGAAGAGTTTGTATTTCTTAGGTAATAAGTTTCTTACCTGGCTTACTAATCTCTTTACTGGCCTCCAGTTGACTGATATGGAGACCGGCAGCAAGGCTTTTAAAGCTGAGGCTATAAAAAATATTCAGTTAACCCAAAATAGATTTGGTTTTGAACCAGAGATTACATTAAAGATGGCCCGGGGAGGTTACCGGATAAAAGAAATCCCAATTAGCTATGAGGCTAGGTGCAAAGAAGAGGGCAAGAAATTATCCTGGAAGGATGGTTTTAACGCCCTCTTTTGTATTGTAAGATACGCATATTTTTTTTAACTTAAGATGGCCATAAATAAGGGAAAGATAAGGAAAATTAAGAAAATATCCGTCAGAAAAGTCCAACGCGATAAAAAGGGTCGTTTTGTAAAAGGATATCCGGGGAAACCTAAAGGTGCAAGATCTGCTTTCTCTCTTGAAGTTTTACAGGAAGCAATCAGGAAAGTAGAGAAAGAGGAAAAAAAGAAATTATTTGAGCATTTCGTTCGCCAGGCCTTTAAGGATAACAATATCCTTATTGCCGTTATGAGGAAATTTATACCAGACAGAAAACAAACTGATGTTGAGGCAGGGGACGAATTAAGGGACTTTTTGCGCATTTATCTACCTAAAAAAGATGGAATGGCATCCTCAGAAAAAACAGGAAACATTTCTTAGGTCTTCTCTCTCGGAGTTACTTTATGGTGGGGCCAAAGGAGGAGGCAAATCTGACGCTCTTCTCTTTGATGCTACTTACCAGATAGACAAACCTTACTACAAAGCAATCATCTTCCGCAGGAATTACCCCAAATTACAGGATTTAATTGATAGGTCCCAGCGCTGGTTTAGTAAGAAAGCTTGCTGGAACGGAGAATTGCGCCGTTGGACCTGGCCATCAAGGGCTTTCTTAGAGTTCGGTCATTGTAAGAACGAACAGGATAAATATAATTACCAAGGTAAAGAGTATCATTATGAAGGATTCGATCAACTGGAAGAGTTTACTGAGACACAATATTTGTTCCTTACTGCACAATGCCGTTCTACTGATCGGGACATTATTCCTTTTATCAGGGCGACCGCCAATCCCGGGAATGTAGGCCATGCTTGGGTTAAACAAAGATTCATTGATAAACTTTCTTCCGACGGAAAACCTAAATATTTTAAAAGGGTAGACGATGAAGATATAGAGACGACTCCGAATGATCCAGACGCGCTTTCCAGAGGCTACATATTTGCCAATGTCTATGATAACCCGATTCTCTTAAAGAATGACCCAAGTTATTTAGCCAGGCTTAAAGCCCTCCCTGAGAAAGATCGCAAGGCGCTTCTTGAAGGAGATTGGGATATATTTGAAGGCCAATTTTTTGATACTTGGCGTAGGGTCCTGCATGTCATTCCTTTCTCAAGACTTAGACAGATGCTTTCTGAACTTCCTAATACTAAATTCCTAGCATTAGATTACGGGTATTCTAAGCCTGCCTCTGTAGGTTGGTATGCAGTTTTTCCTGAGGGCACTCTAATTCGGTATAGAGAATTGTATGTTGAAGGTTACACTTATTTTGATTTAGCCCATTTAATCTTAGCGACAAATAAGAAAACCCAGGAAACAGACATCCGCTATATGGTAGCAGACCCGGCCATCTGGGGGGATAGGCAGCACCACGATAAGCACCTTGAGGTAAAGACAGGGGAGGCCAAAGGTAAATCAGGGTATCAGGTAATGCAGGAGGTTATAGGAGATAAGTTTCCGATAATCAAAGGCGATAATAGACGAAATGTAGGTTGGGTAAGGTTTAAGGAAGGCTTAAAAGCTTATTTTAACCAATTTAAGGAATTAACCGCAAGGTTTCTGGTAACTGATAACTGCAAACACTTTATCCGGACCATTCCCGGCTGTATCCATGATGAACATGATCCAGAGGACCTTGATACAGCTGGTGAAGATCATCCTGCAGATGAAGGTAGATACGCAATTATGTCTAGGCCGGAGATCCCGGTTTTACCTCAGCCAGAACTTTCTCCTGCAATTAAATTCTGGGATGCAGTAAAGAAAGATATCGAAAGATTGCAACCTTTTGAGGAAGAACGAGTGCATATGGTCTCTAAAGAAGGAGCAAGGAGTATATAGTGGGAGGAAGTTATGTTTGGCAAATGTAAATCTTGTGAAATTTTAAAACAAGAGAACGCATATTTACGAAGGTTTATTGATAGCCTATTAACTAGATTAGGGATGTCTAAAGCAGATGCCCCGGAAGAGAAAATCCCAGGAGTTAAGGAATTAGAAGAGGAGATTAAACTTGGTTCATCTGCTGAAAGGTTTGGTCTCTCGGATTAGACAGAAACTCCGGGAGCGGCGATTAACTAGATTAAGAGATGCTGCTTTGAAATATATAAATTTATTGAATCGGGGAATGATTGCAGAAGGTTACTCTAGACAGAAACGTCAGCAATTTTTTAGGGAGTTGGCTAAAGAAGGTAAATTTTACCAGGGGGAGGAGACATGATAGAGCTAGGTGAAAAGCGCACACTGGGGCCGAGAGAAGGTAGAAAATAATAATCGCGTATCTTTCGATGTCTTGGCTATCGGTATTGACAAGAAGGATTTTGCTGACGCGGTAGAGGCAGGTATCAAAAAGTAGGGAGAACTCATGCTTAATGATAAGGAAAAAAACGATAATCTCTCTGAATTAGAGCAATGCCAAAAGTGGGTTAAGGACCGCGATACCATCCAGAAGAACAGGTCCTCCTTTGAAAAACAATGGCTAATAGATATCTCTTTTCTCTACGGTAAGCATTATTTTACCATAGACAAGATGGCTACTTCTGGCCTCGAGGAAAGGGTGCATTGGGAATTGAAAAACGAGCTGCGCCAGAAGAAGGTCCGAAGGGTCTGCAATTATATCCTACCTTTATTCAGGGCCTTATTAGCCAGGTTGCTCAGTATGAAAGCTAATATTATGGTAGATGCTACTACGAGTGCAGAGAGAGATAAAATCGTTGCTCAGGTAGGCCAGGAAGTCTTGGAAGATTTCTGGCAGATGGTGAATAAGCACAATCCGAATCTCTGCCAGGATTTTGCTGGGATGCTTATGGTTCTTAAAAGGCTTTTTACATATATTCTAGCTATCGGCACCGGCTACCTTAAGCCTTATTTTAACCCCAAGACTTATGCCAAGACTTTCTTAGAAGGAGAAATTATAGAGCCGACTGTTCCTATTGGAGAGGTAGAAGTAAAGGTCAAACATGCTTTTGATATCTTTGAGGATCCTATGAAGCAGTTTAAGATTGAACAGTTGGTTTTGACTGTAGATGAGATCGAGGAGCAATACAACCAGAAAGTTGAACCCGAAGAGATTACGATGACGGAGGCAGAACAGAGGTTGATAAATCTTCTCGAGGAAACCAGAACCGAAAAGTATGAGAACGCAGTCCGGATTTTTGAAAGATGGAATGTCCCCTGTCCGCGCCACCCAGACGGATTATATGCAGTCCATACCAATAAGAAGATCTTATATAAAGGTTCAATCCCCGAAGAGTATAAAAAGAGGATTCCTTTATTCAAATTTACCTACCTTGATCTTCTTTTCTCATCTTTCGCCCAAGGCATGATTGAACAGATTATTTCTTTGCAGGAAGACCTTAACTATACCATTACCAGGATTGCTGCCTATAAGAAATGGATGGCCGGTAAAGTAATGGTAGATAAAAACTCCAAACTTGAGACTAAATGGGATGATGAAGTTGGCCAGATTATTTATCATGCCGGCGGCACACCAGCTCCTAAATATGAAGTTGGACCTTCTGCGCCTCAGTATTTATTTGAGGATATAACCCGGATTAAAACTAATATGGAAGATGTCGTTAGTATCCATGATGCTTCTTTAGGCAGGATTCCTGAGCAGGCAAAATCTGGAGTGGCAATTGAAGCTCTCTCTGAAATGGATGCAGGAGCTTTATCTCCGGACCTCATTACAATTGAGCAAGGTTTAGCTTTCTTTGCTGAAACAGTCCTGGATATTATAGAGAAAAAATACTCCGAGCCGAGGATCTTAGGAATAACTGGAGAACAATTCGGAGTAAAAGTCAAAACTTTCAAGGGCGAGAATGTCCAGGGCAACCGCAGGATCAGAGTTTCGCTTGGCTCTGCCTTGCCGGCTTCCAAACTTGAGAGGCAGAAATATATTATGCTTCTTGAGGAGAAAGCTTACATTGATAAAACCAAAGCCAGGGAGTTATTGCAGTTTGGGGACGTGGAAGGGATCTATATTTCTTTGGATGAGACTTTACAGAAAGAAGAAATTGAACATCTGCTTGATCCCCAGATGGCCGTTAACGTCGAGGAGTGGGATGATCATACAGTTCACCTTACAGTCATTACTAATTTTATGAAAACTAAAAGATATATGACTTTGCCACAGGAAATAAAACAGAAGATTATTGAACACAGGAAAGGGCATCAGACCTATTTATTGCAGGAGCAGGAAGCTGCTGCAAGATTAGCAGCCGGACCACAGGGCCCCGGAGGTAAGTAATGCCGTTACCAAAGACCAGCGATGTAGGCAAAATAATGGATGTGATAAAAGAACATCATAAGTCCTGGCCACTTGCCAAAAAGAGAGCAGTGGCATTAGACCAAGCCAGAAGGCATGGAGCAAATATCCCTCAGAATCCATACCAAGAGGCAGTCAATAGATCGAAGTGATTTTATTAACCATTCTACCAAGCTGCCTTAGAAAGACAGCAGTAGAGAAAAAAGGAGGAAGAAATGTTTAAGTTATTAAGGATGTTTAAATTCATAGGCTTATGTATGCCGATTCTATTTCAGGATGATCCTGCAGCGGATTTAGAGAAGGAGCTGGGCCTCCAGGAGACAGAGGAAGAAAAGCTACTCAAGGATTTTTTACCTTCCAGGGGTTCGGATGGAGAAACAGAAGAAGCAAAGACAACCAGGATCGAACAGGAAAAGAAAGATTATATCACAAAGAAAAAAGACAAAGGTGAGGTTATTGACATCGCAGGAGTAAAGGTTAAAAAATCCGATTTCGATTCTTTCCAGTTGGATTTAGGAGAAGGTCGTAAAGTCAGTTTGGCAGATCTTCGTAAAGGTTTTATGTTGAATGAGGATTATACCCAGAAGACCCAGATGCTTGCGGGAGAGAAAGAAAAAATCAAGGACCTCATCACATTCGCAGATGCAGTCCGGAAGAATCCCAAGATGGTTAAGGCACTAGTAGGTTTGACTGAAAAGGGGTTATCTGACGAGGCTGTTTTAGATAGAGTTCTTAAGACCTTAGAAGGCGTAGTCGAGGACACTAAAGAAGACCTGGATAAATTGCTCGAGGGGATAGATCCTGATTCCCCGGAGGGTAAGGTAATTAAAGGTTTGCAGACTAAGGTTAAGGCTTTAGAGACTCGGTTAGATAAGACTGATAAGGACATTAAGGACACAGGCATTAAAATAACGGATAAAGAGACTCAAGAAGCCATAGTAGCTGCCCAGCAAGTCTTAAATGAGGCCCTGGCGAATTTTACTGATCCAAAGAAAGGTGGTCTTGAGTTTGATACAGAGACGGGTCAAAAACTCTGGAGGATGCTGGTTATTTCCTATCTCAAGGATAATCCGAAAGAATATGCCTCTCAGGAAGATTTTGTTAAGACTGTGAATGAAGTAAGCAGACAGATGCATGCTGCCCTTCAAAAATACGGAGAGGCGAAACTTAAGAAATACCTTGAGACTAAACACACTTCTCTTCCCGGAACTGGGGGAGAAGGAGGGGAGAAAGCATCAGAAGTAACATTTGATAAACTCCAGGAAGGGATTGAGAAGTCTCTAATTGAGGAAAGTCAAAAAACTAAGTAATTAGAGACGGAGGTTACTATGGAAAAGTTTGCTTTTATGTTGCTTCTGCTGATAGGAACTTTCAGACTACTGGGATTCGATGTCCCAATAGGATGCAGTCTGACTATCAGCGACATTAGTGCGGTTTTGAAGAAACGCATTATCCCTGTCATTCAGAGTCAGTTACCTATTGAGAATGTGCTTTTTCAGAAGATTAAAAAGAATGTGGGGGTAGTGATTTCTAACAACACGATCTACATCGCGGCCCGCACTGGCAGACATTCTGGTATATATTCTGTCGCAGAAGGCACTGAGCCATTTTCTGGCAAAGCTGCCTATGGACAGCCATATACTAGCATGACTTATGCTTTTGGCACCTTGGAGTTGACTGACCAGGCTATTGAGGCTGCACAAGCTGGAGATGTGAAGGCCATCGCATCCATCCTTACAGTTGAAATTACTGCTTTGAAGGATGATTTTAAGCTCGATCTTAACCGAATCTTGCATGGTGCAGGGACTGGTAAATTATGCCAAGCTAACGGCACAGGCGCAAATTCTACAGCTTTAACAGTAGAGTCTTCGCCTTCCGGTGGAGATGCTACAGAGTATCTTTGCGCTGGGCAATATATTCAGTTTGGCACCGGTTCTACAGCATTGATTTCTTCTGTTGATTCTGCTACAGGGGTAACCTTAGCAGCTGGAGCAACTTGGACAAACGATATAGTGATCACTAAGGCTTATGATGCTGAGGCCATGGGTTTGGCTGGGATTATTGACGACGGTGATAATGTTGCTACGATTCAGAATTTAACCAGATCTGGAACTCCTTATGCAAACGCTTTTACTTACGACACCCCTACCACCTTAACCGAGGCGAATATGATTGCCACTTACTTAAAGACTACTCGTTACGGAGGTGCCAAGACAATATTTATGAATACTGGGCTATTTGCTTACTATGGATCTCTTTTAACTTCTATGAAGAAGACTGCTGATTTGAAAGAGGTCTTATCTGGTGGGTGGAAAGGTCTGGAATTCATGGGTGGCAACGTAGGGGTAATGCTTGATTTTGATACCTGGTCTGGTTATGTTCAGATGGTTGATTTTGATGCGCTTACGTTGGCAGAGATGTCTACACCTTTTGCTTGGTTAGAGGCTGATGCTCATGGTGGGATCCTCAAGAGGTCATCTTCTAATAGGACCGTCTGGGAAGGCACTTTAAAATATTATTTCAACCTTGTCGCGCGAAAGTTTAAGTCTTCTGCCAGGATGTCAGCTCAAACACCTGTTCCCTAAGGTTAATATAAGACTAAAGGGGATAGTTTTTGGCTTTGAGGTCAAGGACTATCTTCCTTTAGCCTTTTTTTGGGTATGGTTGATTTTAAGGTTAAAAGATTTAATTCTGCTCAGGAGAAAGCCGGCGGTCTGCTTTTAAAAGAGGCATTAAAAGATAAAGAGGCACGCCGGGAGGCTTCTAATAAGGATATTGCTCAAGGTGCTAAAGAGATTGCTTCTGATTTGGGTTGTAAATTTAAAGGCACGGTAATTTTTGTGCCCTCTGAGACTTACCAGAAGAACTACGAGCAGATAAAATGGAGGTAGATTATGTTAAGGAATAAAGGCACAGATCCTATAACCTTATCGTGGAATAGTAAAAGGATTATTCTTAATCCCAGTCAGACTTTAGATGTAGCAGGTTTTGGTGTTGAGGGGGATAAAGATAAATCTATTTTAGAGGATCGTTTTATTGCTAAGTATCCGGATAGTATTGAGAAAGTAATAGAGAAAGTCCCACAAGCAAAAAATGAGTCAGGTCCGACTCCGGGGGCAAGTTCTTTAGGTAAAGTTAAATCTGGGAGAAGGAGAAGGAAATAATGCTAATATCGGAGATTCGCGATGAAATGATTGAAGAGATGGCTTTGGACTCTTCTGATGATACGGTGCTTTCTGTGATTTTGACCTGTATAAAAGGCGCTATCCGCAGATTCGCCACTTTTGCCAAGTCCAGGAAGATCGTAACTACCGCAGAGTTGACTTTAACTATTGATACCAATTATGTCTCATTACCGGCTGATTTTATTTCCGAAAGAGAAGATGGGGTTTACTATAAGGTAGATGGTAAAAGGACTAGGATTTTGCGTTATCATGGCAGTAATTACAACGAGTTAAATACTACTATTAAAGGCAATCCCAGTTACTACTGGATTATTGGCAATACGATATATTTTGACAAGACTGCCGAAGAGACCAAGACTATTTATGTTGAACATTTTAAAGACGAATCCGATGTTTCTTTATCTGATACTTTCTATGGGAGTGCGCCGGAGATAGAAATTATAAAGGACCTTGCTAAATATACTTATTATTCCGATTACGACGAGGATTCTAATAAATTAGCTGATAAAAAATTGGCATTGGCCAAGGCGGGGATAGATGTAATGGATGCTCAATATATGGTTAAGGAATTGCCTACTCATGTAGAGGAGGCCTAAACCAGGGAGGGATAAATGCAGGAGATACTTAAAGCGATTCGTGACCTTTACGATATGTTAGTGGTGCGTCTTAAGAAAGTGGATGATGAGAAAGCAGCACAAGCTAGAGACAGGGATGCATTTGCTAAGCGGTGTGCAGATTTAGATATCCGGGAAGCCGATGTAGTTAAGAGAGAGGCAGCTGTAAAAAAGATTGAGGATGTGGTTGCCTTAACGAATAAGATTAAAACTGATTTGGAGGTTATTGCGGACAAAGAAGCAAAGTTTGTCAGGGCAAAAGATGAGTTCGAGAGGTCTTGTATGGCTAGAGACAGGGCTTTAAAGGACCTGGAAGACCAAATGAAGGTTAAGATTCGTAAACTTGAAGAGAGAGAAACTACTTTAAAAGAAAATGAAAGGACCTATAAAGACAAGATTCTAACTAATCTGAGAGAGTTAAAAAAAAGTTAGAAAAAGAATAGAAAGAAACTTAAGGAGCGGCGATGACCCTAAATGATCTTGCTTATATGCACTTTCTGGTGCAGGGGTATTTTGTCTCTGATCGTCTTCCGAAGGCTGGAGACGAAACTATCATTTATAATGGTTATATCAACAGGAAAGGGGCATTTTATATCCTAAAGGAGAATACTGCTAATGGCACTTATCGATATTACCGGGGAGAGGAAAATTACGTGACTTATTGGGGGCTTAGAGAAGAATTAACTTATAAATACTACTATGAGGTGTTTTAATGAAGTGTCATAGGATATTTTTAGGAGTATTTTTATTTCTGACTAGTTCTCTTAAGTTTTCTTTGGCAGATCCTCCACCACCACTATCTCACTTTGAAACAATACTAAATCCTCATACACGTAAGCCAGATTATTATTATCGTAGAGGCCTACGGCATAGTAATACTTTACCTGCTACGTGTATCCAAGGGGAGATCTATGCTAAAGATGATGCTCCTTCTGGTCAAAGGATTTATTATTGTGAATCTACAAATAGTTGGATTCTGCAAGGAGGCGGCGGCGATATGTGCAAATCAGTCTACGATACCGATTATGACAACGTAGTTGAATATGCCGACTATGCGTATAACGCAAGTTATGCCGATAGTGCAGGTTCAGCAGAGAATTGGGCTGGACACAGTTATCCATACGATAGTAATGGTTATCTTTACAATGACGGCTATGGAAATTTGTCTTGGCAATCTTGTGGCAGTGGTTCTCAAACCCCGTGGACTTCAAATATAGATGCGGCTGGGTATAATTTAACAGGACTTGGAGATGGGACTCGCACTCTGGGGTTATGTGACGGCACTTACGCCATAAATTCTCTTGGTGCACTTCATTTTGAGGGAACTAATTATGAAACTCTTGATTGGGGCGGTCAGCAATTAACTATTCAGTATGCAGACTTGGTTTCAAATGGAGGTGCGACATTTTCTGGACTTCAAAGTGGAGCAGGAGCACCTGCAACCATTAACACAACGGGAGTATTTTATGTTGATACAAACACGGGAATTTTATACGTTCAATAACAAGGAGGAAGTGTGATAACAAAAGTAGCGGTAGCAAAGGATGCAGTATGAAAGTAACTATTCTTGTTCCCATAAAGGATTATATTGAAAGAGCCTGTTACGAGGCATTAAGAAGGCAGACTTTTACCGATAGGGCAATAATCATACACCAATTAAACCCCTTACAGTTAGACTCATTGCCCCCGAAGAATAAAACCCTTAATTCGGTGAGGAACAGGAACGAGATGAGAAAGGCGGTGTTAGGAACGGACTCAACACATTTTCTTATGGTTGATAGTGATACCGTTCTTCCCTTAAATGCCCTTGAGACACTTTTGTCAAGAGATAAGGACATAATCTCTGGCTGGTCGCTTATGGCTAACGATAAAAAATGGATAGCGGCAAGATGGAATGGCGATAAACTTTGTCATTACTACGCGCCAGAAAAGGGTATTGTTGAGGTTGATATGTCTCCTTTAGGATGTATGCTCATAAAAAGAGAAGTGTTGGAAAAGATAAAATTTGAGGATGGATTAGAGGAATTTATAAAAGACGGCGACGGCAAGAATATTTATAAAGGCATCACCGCAAAATTCGGGGAGAACGCTCAAAAGTCAGGTTATAAACTTTATATGGATGGAGATGTGATTTGCCAACACATAAGAAAGGAACAAAATGTTTGACCCAAAAGACAATGAAAAAAGAAACCCAGCGGAGATATTAAAAGAATTTCTTGATAAAGAAAATATTGTAGTAGTTCCTAATCCCCCGCAGGTGGTAAGGTGCGAGGACGGAAGTATCATCATAAGATTAAACGGCGTGAATGTATCATCAAAAAGGAGGTAAGTTATGGAAGTAAAAAAAATTGTAGGCAGTCTTTATGAATTTACAGATACCGCACCGAAAATAACCAAAGAGGATAAGACACAACTTCAAAGAAGGAAAGAACAACTCGAAAAAGAACTTGCGGTAATAAATGAAAAACTGGCTAAGATTGAAAATTTGGAAAAAGTGGTATAGATGTTGAGCCAAAAGGTTGGATGAAGCAATAGAAAAGGCGGAGTAATTATGACACACGAATGCAAGCAGGAGGGTTTTCTCGGAGAAGTAGAGGAGAGGAAATGAACTTTTGCGAGCAACACCAGCAACTATTTGCTGATATTCAGGTAATCAAGGAACGCACTTTTAATATTGATAAGCGTGTGAATGGCTCTATTGACGCAGAGATTGAACAAAGGTTAAAGGAAATAGGCGATAAATTGGCTTTGTTTGATAAGGAGAGGGTATGAAGAAGATTATTTTAGTCTTAATGATGTTGAGTATGTGCC
>Ga0315280_10002768_pt1 | contig 27983 bp, 26 predicted proteins | sample YL17G06_40_MG_FD_203697 | JGI IMG/M metagenome (GOLD analysis project Ga0315280, IMG submission 203697) | Sediment microbial communities from Yellowstone Lake, YNP, Wyoming, USA - YL17G06_40 | ecosystem: Environmental > Aquatic > Freshwater > Lake > Sediment | place: USA: Wyoming | collected... | reverse complement strand
AGGGTGGACGCCCAAGGAATGCACCCTCACCTTTGTCCTCTCCCTACAAGGGAGAGGAGTGAGTGGGCGTGCCCGAACGCATCGCGGCGACCTAACGGAGTAATATTAGGAGCCTATCCGAAAACCGGTCAAATGTCATCCCGAGCGGCAGCGAGGGATCTCGTGCCGAATTGAGATTCCTCACTTCGTTCGGAATGACATTTCCTCGGCGGTCAATCTTAGGATCGGCTTTGGGCCGCAGTCAGGCAGGCGCGCGATTCATCGCGCCACTGCCAGGGAAACCGTGACCAGCGACCAACACGAGGAAGTCAGCGCGCTATTGTGGCGGGCGGTCGAAGGCGAGGGCGTCACCGCCGCCTCCGGCTTTCGCGCCGCGGGCGTGGCATGCGGCATCAAGGAATCGGGCGATCCCGATCTCGCGCTCGTCGTCAGCGAGCGGCCGGCCGCTGCTGCCGGCGTTTTCACCACCAACCAGGTCAAAGCCGCGCCGGTGCTGCTCAGCCAGACTCGCGCCGCATCGGGGCGCGCCCAAGCCGTCGTCATCAACAGCGGCAACGCTAACGCCTGCACCGGTGAGCAAGGGCGGCGCGACGCGGAGGAAATGACGGACTTCACGGCGGCGATCCTGGGAATTGATCGCGAGTTGGTGCTTGTCGCCTCGACCGGCCATATCGGCCATGCAATGCCCATGGCCGCCATCAGGCAAGGTATTCCTGCCGCCTGCGCCGCTCTGAGTCCATCGGGCGGTCCGCAGGCCGCGCGCGCCATTATGACCACCGACCGACGACCCAAAGAGGTGGCGCTGGAGATGGAGTTGGACGGCAAGACGGTCCGCATCGGCGGCATGGTCAAGGGCGCGGGCATGATCTGTCCGGCGCTGGCGACCATGATCTGCATCATCACCACCGACGCCGCCATCGGCGCGCGCGAGCTCGACCTCGACCTGCGCTGGGCGGTCGATCGCTCGTTCAACTGCATCACCGTGGACGGCGACATGAGCACCAACGACACGGTGATCGCGCTCGCCAACGCTGCCTCCGGCGCGCAGGTGCTGAAGGAGGACGAGCGGCGCAAGTTTCAGCGCGCGTTGGATTATGTCACCTCGCGCCTCGCGCGCGCTATCGTGGCCGACGGCGAGGGCGCGACCAAGGTCATCCAGGTGCGCGTGTCGGGCGCGCGGGAATATGAAGACGCGCGGCGCATCGCCAAGGCCGTCGCCAATTCGCCGCTGGTTAAGACCGCGCTCTATGGTGGCGATCCCAACTGGGGGCGGGTGATGGCGGCGGCCGGGGCGGCGGGCGTCGAGTTCAACCCGGGCGCGGTGGATCTCTCGCTGGCGGGGGTGCCAGTCGTCGGCGCGGGCGCGCCGCTGCCATTCGACGAGGCGCAGGCCAGCCGCGCGGCGCAGCAGGACGAGGTGCTGGTTCATCTCGACCTCAACGCCGGCCCACAATCGGCAATGGTGTGGACTTGCGACCTGACCGAGGAGTATGTCAAGATCAACGCTCACTACCGGACCTGACGCCAATGACCGAAGACCTTCAGCAGCGGGCGAATACCCTGATCGAGGCGCTGCCTTACCTGCGCGCGTACTCAGGCGCGACCATGGTCATCAAGTACGGCGGCGCGGCGATGGTGGATCACGGTCTGAGAGCGATGGTGCTCCAAGACGTGGTATTGCTGCGCTACGTCGGGATGTACCCGGTGCTGGTCCACGGCGGCGGGCCGGAGATCAGCGACATGATGCGCCGGCTGGGCAAGGAGCCGGCCTTCGTGCGCGGCCTGCGCGTGACCGATGCCGAGACCATGGACATCGTCGAGATGGTGCTCATGGGGCGCATCAACCAGGACCTCGTCGCCGCGGTCAATGCCGCCGGCGGCAAGGGCGTCGGGTTGTCGGGCAAACACGGGCGCATGCTCAGGGTCGCCCGGCAAACGGGGGAGGTTGACCTGGGGCTGGTCGGCGCGATCGAGGAGGTTGACCCGGCACTGATTAGCACCATCGTCGCGCAGGGATACATCCCGCTCATCGCGCCCATCGGCTTTGGCGATGACGGGCTCACCTATAACATCAACGCCGATCATGCGGCCGGCAAGATCGCGGTCGCGCTGCGGGCGACGAAGCTGATCGTCCTCAGCGATGTCCGGGGCCTGCTGCGCGATGCGCGCGACGAGACGACGCTCGTTTCCAGCCTGAGCGCGGCGCAGGCGAAGGAGATGCTCGCCAGCGGCGCCGTCGAATCGGGCATGATTCCAAAGATCGAGGCCTGCCTCGACGCCCTGGGGCACGGCGTGCCGCGCTGCCACCTGATAGATGGTCGCGCGCCGCATGCCCTGCTGATGGAGATCTTCACTGACGTCGGCATCGGCACCATGATCCTGCCGTAGCTCGTCATCGAGGCAGCAGATTCACCTCCTGGGACGAGACCCATGCCCATCTACGAATATCGCTGCGACGCCTGCCGCCGCCGCTTCTCCGCGCTGGTCGGCGTCGTCGCCGGCAGCCCCAAGGTCGCCTGTCCGCGCTGCGGCGGCAAGAAGCTGACCAAGCTCATGTCGCGGTTCGCCTCGCCGCGGTCCGAGGGCGACCTTGACGACTTGGGCGACGTCGATGAGCTAGGCGATGATCGCCAGGCGGCGCGGCGCATGGGCCGCGAGTTCGGCGAAGACCGCGGCGACGAATTCGAGGACGAGGTCGAGTCGGCGATGGATGAAGAAACGAGCGAAGCCGAGGATTCGACCGATTTGTGACGGCCTGACTGTCATTCCGAGCGCGACCGCCGGCGAAGCCGTGGCGAAGCGAGGAATTCCCTACCGGGCGAGCGGCCTCCCTGCGCCTTCGTAACGCCCGCAACAACCGATACCAAGAGGGCACTATGAATATCGACCAGACACGCGCCATCGAGGCGCAGAACATGTTCGCCGTTTATACCAAGATTCACCAGCCCATGGTGATCGTGCGCGGCGAGGGCGCCTACGTCTGGGACGCCGAGGGCAACCGCTACCTCGACCTGACCAGCGGCGGGCGCGCGGTCACCGCGTTGGGCCATTGCCCGCCGCCGGTGGTGAAGGCCATCTGCGACCAGGCGGCGCGCCTCATCCACATGTCCAATGACTTCTACACCGAGCCGCAGATGGAGCTCGCGCGCTTGCTCGGCGAGATCTGCGTCTGCAAGCGCGTCTTCTTCTGCAACAGCGGCGCCGAGGCCAATGAGGCTGCCATCAAGCTTGCGCGCAAGCACTCCCGCATCAACCACGGGCCGGGCAAGACCGAGATCGTCACCATGCTCGGGTCATTCCATGGGCGCACTATGGCGACGCTGGCCGCCACGGGGCAGTCCAAGTATCACGCCGACTTCGAGCCCCTGGTGCCTGGCTTCAAGCACGTCGAGTTCAATAATGTCGCCGCGCTCAACGCCGCGGTTGACGATCGCACCTGCGCCGTCATGCTCGAGCCGGTGCTGGGAGAGAGCGGTGTCTATCCGGCGACCAAGGAGTTCATGACCGCGTGCCGCAAGGCATGTGATCGCCACGGCGCCCTGCTGATCCTCGACGAGGTGCAGACCGGCCTCGGCCGCACCGGCAAGCTTTTTGCCTACCAGCATTACGATGTCACTCCCGACGCCATCACCCTCGCCAAGGCGCTCGGCAGCGGCATGCCCATCGGGGCCATGCTGGCGACCGACGCGGCCGCGCGCGCATTTGCGCCGGGCGATCACGCCTCCAGCTTTGGCGGCGGGGCGCTGGCCGCGGCGGCGGCGCTGGCGGGCGTGCGCGCGATACTCGACGGCGGGGTGGTGGAGAATGCGCGGCAGGTGGGCGAGCACTTTCTCGCGGGCTTGATGAAGTTGCGCGAGAAGCATCCGGTCATCACCCAGGCCAGGGGCCTCGGCATGATGGCCGCGGCGGACCTGGCAGAGCCAATCGCGGGCGCCGTGCGGGCCGCCTGCCTGCGCCGCAAGGTGCTCATCCAGCAGGTCGGCGATTCGATGCTGCGCTTCATCCCGGCCCTGATCCTGACCGCAGCGCAGGCGGAGGGCGGCCTCGCCGTTCTCGACGAGGCGCTGCATGAGGCAACCAGCCATGGAAATTAGGGACAGTTACCTATTTCCCGCGAGCGTGGTTGCATGCGCGCCAACGGTAACGCGGAAATAGGTAACTGTCCCTAATTTAGCCCTCGACCATGAGCGACCTCATCGTCATAGCAGTCGTGGTCTTCATTAATCTCCTGATCGTGAGCTTCATGGTCATCATCCGGCTGCGCGCGAGCGAAGCCCCAGCGCGCGAAGTCAACATGCTGATCGCCGAGCTGTGGCTGACGGTCGCCGTCATCGCCGCGATGTTCTTCGCCATGGCGCGGCTGCTCGGCGAGCCGGGCGCTCCTCGCGGCGTCAGCATCGAGTTGCAGGACATCGGTCGCAGGTTTGCCGCGTTGAGCGTTGAATCGAAATGGTTGCTCGGCGTCGGCGGCGCGCTGACGGTGGCACTGTTCGTGCACCTGCTCTACTCAATCAGCCGCGCCATGCGTGCCGCCCCGCCGCCGTAGTCGTGCCAGCCGCGCCGGCCCTGAGCGACGCCGAAGGGTCACCGCGGCGACTCATCGCAGGAGGAGACACCATGCCCAAGGTTGCCCTCGCTTATTCGGGAGGCCTCGACACCTCCGTCGCCGTGCGATGGCTTCAGGAGGTGCGCGGCTTCGATGTCATCGCCGTCGCGGTTGACGTCGGCGAGCAGCGCGATTATGAAGGTATTCGCCGCAAGGCGCTCGACATCGGCGCCGTCGAATCGCTGGTCATTGACGCCAAAGAGGATTTCGCCCGCGACTTCGTGTTTCGCGCGCTGAAGGCCAACGCGCTCTACGAGGGCAAGTACCCGGTCTCCACGGCCCTCGCCCGCCCGCTCATCGCGCGCATCGTCGGCCAGGTCGCGCGCGAGCGTGGCGCCCAGGCGGTCGCCCACGGCTGCACCGGCAAGGGCAACGACCAGGTGCGCTTCGATGTTACCTTCGGCGTGCTCTACCCCGAGCTGGAGATCATCGCGCCCTTCCGCGAGTGGCGCGTCAGCCGCGACGAGGAAATGGATTGGGCGCGCGAGCGCGGCGTGCCGGTGCCCACTGATAAGCAGAAGCCGTATAGCACCGACGTCAACCTGTGGGGTCGCAGCATCGAGTGCGGCGTGCTTGAGGATCCGTGGCAGGAGCCGCCGGCGGATGTCTATGAATGGACGCGCGCCGCCAACGACGCGCCCGCCCAGCCGTCTTACGTCGAGATCGGCTTCGCGGACGGCGCGCCGGTTTCACTCGACGGCAAGCAGCTTGCCGCGGCGCAGTTGATCGCGTCGCTCAACGCGCTCGCCGGCGAGCACGGGGTGGGGCGCATCGACATGATCGAGAACCGCCTCGTCGGCTTCAAGTCGCGCGAGATCTACGAATGCCCCGCCGCGACCGTCCTTATCGCCGCGCATCGCGACCTCGAAGCCATGACGGTCGAGCGCGAGCTCGCGCACTACAAGCAGACACTGGAGCTGAAGTACAGCGAGCTGATCTACTACGGCCTGTGGTACTCGCCGCTGCGGCACGCGCTCGACGCCTTCGTGGAGGCGACCCAGCAGCGCGTCACGGGCGCCGTGCGCATGAAGCTGCACCGCGGGTCATGCACCCCGGTTGGACGGCGCTCGCCCTATTCGCTCTACAGCTACGAGCTGGCGACCTACGACAAGGCCGATCGCTTCGACGCCTCGCTGTCCAAGGGCTTCGTGCAGCTGTGGGGGCTGTCCGCGCGCGTCGCCGCCGAGGCCGAGCGCAAGGCCAAAGGCAAATGAGTCGCCGGACGCGATGCCGCGTCGAGATTCACAACGCTTTGGGATGCGCAGAGCGAAAGCAGATGTCGAGACGTCGCGAGGGAGTCAACCAGTGAACCGCCGCACACTCCTCAAGCGGCTAGCCGACGGCGCGCTCCAGAACATCTCCTTCTCCGATCTGATGAACTTGATGGAAGGCTTTGGGTTCCAATTGCGCCGAGTCGCCGGCAGCCATCACATCTTCGCGCACCCGGACCTGCCGGAACTGCTGAACATCCAGGAGATCAAAGGAGAGGCGAAGCCGTATCAGATTCGTCAGTTTCTCCGGCTCGTGGAGCGGTATAATCTCAGACTAGAGGACGACCAATGAGCGATTACCATATCAACATCTTCTACAGCGAAGAGGACGGCGGCTACATTGCCGACATCCCTGACCTCGAGTCTTGCTCCGCGTTCGGCGGGACGCCCGAGGAGGCTCTGGCCGAGGTCGAGCGCGCCAAAGAGGCCTGGCTCCAGGCCGCCCGCGAAGCGGGCAAGCCCATTCCGCCCCCGAGGTACCGACCCATCATCTATCAGGTCGCCAACTGAGCAGCGCAGCGGCGGACCCGGCTGTTCGGGCCGCGCCTCCGAACCGGGCGCGGCCTCGCCCTTCGACAGGCTCAGGGCAGGCTCTGAGACCGCGACATCGCCGGGTCGGCCCTTCGACTTCGCTCAGGACAGGCGACCCCGCGCCCGGTCGGCTCGGTCAAACCCATGACCCTCGACATTCCCACAGGCTGGCCAGAGGCGCTTGACAGCATCGTCGCCGCCGGCGGCGTCTGCCTGGTCGTCGGCCGCGTGGATTCGGGCAAGACTACCTTATGCGGCGTGCTCGCCGCGCGCGCGCTTGAACGCGGCAAGCGGGTCGCTATCGTTGACGCCGACCCCGGGCAATCCGACATCGGCCCGCCCGCCGCGGTCGGCATGGCGATCATCAAGCAGGCGCGCCAGCTCGAGGACCTCGAATCCATCCCCGCCGATGCCCTTGCCTTCGTCGGCACGACCTCGCCTGGCCGTCATCTGCTGCAACTGTGCGTGCGCGCTCACGAGATGGTCGCGCTGGCATGTGACCGCGGCGCCGAGCTCGTGATCGTGGATACTACCGGGCTGGTTGACGGCGCGATCGGCCGCAACCTCAAGGCGGCCAAGGTCGCCCTGCTGCGGCCGCGTCATCTTGTCGGCTTGCAGCAGAAAAACGAGGCCGAGCACCTGCTGCTGCCTTACCGCAAGCGCAGCCATCCCGCGATCTATCACCTGCGCCAATCCCGCCGCGTCCGTCCGCGCGACCGCGACGAGCGCAAGGCCAAGCGCGAGCGCCAGTTCGCGGCGTATTTCGCCGACGCCGCCAACCGCGAGATCGCATGGGACGACGTCGGCTTGGAGCAGACCGCGTGGCTCACCGGCGAGCGCGTCCCCGGCCATCTCGCCGCCTACGTCGAAGAGGTGGTCGGCGCCGAGGCGCTCTATGTCGAGCGCGTCGAGAGCGGCCTCTTCGCCATCGTCAAGGGAATGCGCGGAGCCGCTCACCAGTCGTTCGAGGGCGAGGAGTTGGACATAAACGCCGTCAATGCCGACCTGCTCGATGATCTCCTCGTCGGCCTTGTTGATGGCGCGGGCGGCACGTTGGCCATTGGCATTCTGACCGGCGTTGACTTCAAGCGGCGGCGATTTATCGTCGCCGCGCCGTTGAAGTCGGTCGAGGCGGTTCACGGCCTGCGCCTCGGATCCATGCGCGTCAGCCGCGAGGGCGTCGAGCTGGGCCACGGAGAGATCGCGTGACCACCACCTTCATACTCGTCAGGCACGGCCAGACGGATTTCAACCTGCACCGCCGTTACCAGGGGCAATCCGACGTGCCCATGAATGACACCGGCCGGGCGCAGATTGCCGCCGCCGCCAATAGCCTTGGAGGCGTGCGCGCAGCCGCCCTCTATTGCAGCGACCTCGGGCGCTCCCACGAGGCGGCAAGCATCATCGGCCGTGCCCTGGGCGTCGAGCCCATCGTCGCGCCGGAGCTGCGCGAGCGCGCGTTCGGCGGCATCGAGGGCCTGACGGTCGAGGAGGCCCAGGCCAAGTTCCCCGACGCGTGGGAGTTGTGGCGCGACCATCGCGCGGCGTGGATTCCTCCGGGCGGCGAGGCGCTGGCCGAAATGTGGGGCCGCATGCTCCCGTTCACCGAGCGCCTATGGGAAACGCATCGCGGGCAGACCTTCATCTTCGTCGGTCACGGCGGGCCGATCAACGCCATCATCTGTCACGCTCTGGGCGCCGCGGTCGAGGCCCGCGAGCGCATCGCCATCGGCAATGGTTCCATCACCATCATCGCCCGCAATGCCTCGGGTCCGACGGTGGTGCTATTGAACGACACCTGCCACCTCCGACGCGGCCCGGCCGCGTTCCGGAGCGGCGCGCCGCGCCGCAAGGAGTCGCCGCCCGATGTCCCGGCTGACTAGAGGCTTGGTTCAAGTCTATACTGGCGACGCTAAGGGCAAGACCACCGCCGCCTGGGGTCAGGCGCTGCGTGCGGCGGGGCGTGGCCTGCGCGTGTGCTTCGTCATGTTCCTCAAGGGCGACACCGACCTCGGCGAGACGCGGGCAGCGGCGCGGCTGGCGCCTGAAGTTACCGTGCGGCAGTTTGGGGCGAGCCGGCAAGAGCTTGCCCGCCGGCAATCCGATGTGGGAGCCGCGTCTCGCGGCGATCCCAATCGCCCGCAGGACCGCGCCCCCACCGGCTCCCGCGCGCTCGCCTCGTGGTGGCAGGCGGGTTATGCCGACGACGACCGCCGCATGGCGCGCGAAGGGCTGGCTTTCGCGCGCGCCGCCATGGCATCGGGCGAATACGACCTGGTGGTTCTGGACGAAGCGAATGTCGCGCTGAGCGGGGGTTTGCTGGAGGTGGGAGAGGTGCTCGCAGCGCTGCGAGAGCGGCCGGCTCACGTGGAGGTGATTCTGACGGGTCGCAACGCGCCGGAGCAGATCATCGCCGCCGCCGACCTGGTGACCGAGATGCGTTCACTCAAGCATCCCTTCGATATGGGCCTCCCCGCCCGCCGCGGGATTGAGTATTGACCTTCCCAGTGGCGCAGGCGCCTCGCCTGCGAACGCCTAGCAGGCGAGGACGCCTGCGCTACCGTTGGCACGCGAGGCTTGCCCGCCTGCGCTGCCATTGGGATGACCTTGACCATCCTCAACTCCAAGCGCGCCGCCGTATTCGATATTGACGGTACCCTCGTGGACACCCGCGAGACGCACCTGCGCGTCTGGGGCGATGTCCTTGCCGAGGCGGGGGTCGAGGTCAGCCGTGAGCGCCTCGAACGACTCTTCGGCAAGCATTCGGACGAATGGGTGCGCGAGCTACTGCCGCCGGAGCGTCAGGCCGAAGGCCACCGCGTCGTGCAGCGTAAGAACGCCCTATTTGCCATGCACCTCACGGAGCTGCGGCCCTTCCCCAAGGCGCGCCAGCTCTTGCGCGCGGTCAAGGCGGCGGGGATACTCATCGCCTTCGCCACCGGCGCGACCAGAGAAGAGCTGGCCCACCACCTGCACCTGCTCGATGCTGGTCGCGCGCCGGCGCGACTCCGGAGCGAGGCCGGAGCCCTCGCCCAAGGCATCGCTGATGCAACCGCCTATGACCGCGAGGTCGCCCACGGCAAGCCCGCGCCAGACATCTATGCCCTGGCCGTGTGCCGGCTGGGGGTCGAGCCCGTCGCCGCCGTCGCCATCGGCGATAGCCTCTATGATGTCCAATCGGCGCGCGCCGCGGGCATGGAGTGCATCGCCTTGCTGACCGGCGGGTTCACCCAGGCACAACTGCTGGGCGCGGGCGCGGTCGAAGTCTACCCTGCGGTCGCTGACCTCTACGATGCGTTCGTCCGATCCGAGCGAGGTTCGTGTATTGGGGAAATATGCTGATGGTCTTGGCTGCTCCGCGAACGAAACTCTATAAGCGTGAAGCTCGGGGAACTGGCGCCGCTGCGCGAGCCTCGGTTTGCCCCCGCGCGTCACCGCGCCCGATTATGTGAGTTGCGATGTTAATCGGATGCATCCCATGTGGAAGAATCAAGCGCCTGCCTGCTCGCCTGGCTGGTCTTTGCCGGGTGCTGCCGTCAACCTCTGGCGGCGCGGTGCGCCGCTCCGGAACGCGGCCAGGCCGCGTCAGGGGTGTTAGGCATCACGCTAGCCACGCGTCGCTTCCCGGCTCAACGGATCGCATCAGCAACGCCAACAGAAGGAGACGCGATGATGCGTCGCGCGCAAGGCGCGACTCCGGAGCGAGGCCGCAGCCTCGCTGGCAACGGACTGTGCTGCCTGGGCAGCATCCTGATCAGGGCCGGCCTCATTACCGAGGACGACCTGAGTCGCGCGCGTCAACTCCAGAGCACCAACGGACAGCACATCACCGACGCGCTGGTCGAGATAGGCGCGGTCACCGAGGCCGAGGTGCAGCGCGCCCTCGCCCGCGAGTTCGGCATTGAATGCGCCGATCTGAGCGGCCTGAGAGTCGATCGCAGCCTCCTCCACCTCGTGCCGCGCGAGGTCGCGGTCAAGCATTGCGTCTTCCCGGTCTCGCTCGAGGATGGCCACCTGCTGCTCGCAACCGCTGATCCCCTTGACACCGAGGCCGATGATATCGTCAGCGCCGCCAGCGGCAAGCTGATCAAGCCAGTGCTCGCCGCGCGGGCCGAGCTGCGCGCCGTCATCCAGAACTATTATCAATCTGACGAAGTCATCTTCGATGCCGCGGCGTCGGGGCTCGATGGCGACGCGATGGAGATCCTCGGCGCCGAGGACGCGCTGATGACCCTGGAGGAGCTCGAATCGAGCGCCGAGCGCGTGCCGGTTGTGCGCCTGGTAAGCCTCATCGTCAGCGGCGCCTACCGGCGCAAGGCGAGTGACATCCATATCGAGCCGCGCGAAAACACCGTGGTCGTGCGCTATCGCCTCGATGGGCTGCTTCACACCGTCCTGCATCTGCCCAAGCGGCTGCAAGCTCCCGTGACCTCGCGCATCAAGGTCATCGCCGACATGGACATCGCCAATTCGCGCTGCCCCCAGGACGGCCGCGCCAAGGTGCGCATCGGCGAGCGTAACCTCGACCTGCGCATCTCGACCCTGCCCGCCATGCACGGCGAGACCGTCGTCGTGCGCCTGCTCGACCAGGGCCAGGAGGCCTATGACATGCAGGCGCTGGGGCTGGGCGAAGCCGCTTACGACACCTTGCACGCCTGCCTCTCCCAGCCGAAGGGCATGATTCTGCTCACCGGCCCTACCGGCAGCGGCAAGACCACCACCCTCTACGGGGCGCTCCAACACCTGCGCCAGGACACCACCAACATCGTCACCGTCGAGGACCCGGTGGAGTACCAGATCCTTGGCGTCAACCAGGTGCAGGTCAATGTGCGCGCCGGCATCACCTTCGCCAGCGGCCTGCGCTCGATCCTGCGCCAGGACCCCGATGTCATCATGATCGGCGAGATGCGCGACCTGGAGACGGCTGAGATCGCGCTCCGCTCCGCCCTCACCGGTCACCTCGTCCTGAGCACCGTGCATACCAATGACGCGCCCTCGACCATCGCGCGCATGGTGGACATGGGGCTGGAGCCGTACCTCATTGCATCGTCGCTGCTCGTGGTCATCGCCCAGCGCCTGGTGCGCCGCATCTGTCCCGCCTGCAAAGCGCCCGATGCCGAAGCCTTGCCGCTTCCTGCCGTCGGCCCGCCGGGCGGCGACGGCGCGCCGCAGTTTTTCCGCGGCGTCGGCTGCACCGAGTGCGAAGGCGCCGGCTACAAAGGGCGCATCGGCGTTTACGAGGTCATGCCCATCACCGAGGGGATCGCCGAGTTGATCTCGGCGCGCGAACCCACCGCGATCATCGCGCATGCCGCCCGGCGCGCGGGCATGCGCACCCTGTTGGAGGACGGCTTGGCCAAGGCCGTGGCTGGCGTCACGAGCCTGGCCGAGGTGCTGCGGGTCTGCGGCTCCGAGCACGATGCATTTCCCAAGCAAGCCGAGGCGAGCTGCGGCGCACAAGCGGGTGCCGAAGCGCCCGCCCAGCCCCTGATGTTAATGGCGAGCGACGACGGCGTCAGCGCGACGCTGAAGAAAGCCCTGCGCGCGCAGTTCACCCTGGTCGAAGTGCGGCCCGAGGACATGCTTCATGCCGTCGAGCGGGAGCGACCGGCGGTGGTGGTGCTGTCGGGTGAGGACACCGCCTTGCTTGCGCGCTGCCGCAAGCTGCGCCAGAGCGAGGCCGGCTCCCAGGCGGTCCTGTTCGCTCTCGGGTCGGAAGACGAAGAGCCGATCATCCTCCACGGCGGCGCCGACGGCTTCGCGCCGTCTGACGCGCCCATCGACGTCATCGCCGCCCGCATTCGCGCCGCCCTGCGCCGCCGCTGACCCCCGCATGCGCAGGCGGGACGCCCGCGCTACCGGATGGCGCCCGCCGCCAAGCCGCCGCGTCCATTTCTCCGCCGCTGGGAAGGAGGTTTCCAGACCGCGCAGAAGCGTAGGAACATGGGCGGTATCCTGCGGCGCGGCAAGGATAGGGGGCGCGGGGACGAGGCCCCGATCTCGCCGCTGCGCGAGCGCGCCCGCGACGCCGCCGAGGCCATCCACTGCGATAACAGCGCGCGGTGGTTCCCCACCAACGACGTGTTCCCGATCTACAATTTCCTGTACGACCACTACCGCGGCCGACCCGACGATCCGCGCCTGCGGCGGCTGGCGGACGAGTCGCTGGCGCGCCTGCACGATCTGGCGCGGCGGCTGGAGGAGAGCGCGGTCAACCCGCTGCCAGCGGAATGGAATGAAGCCAAGGCAGCCCTCGCCGAGGCGAACGAGGTTTTCCAGGCCATCACCCGCGTGTGGTGACAATGGAGTTCCCCTGGGGACACTCCCCGCATGGAGACGGTCCCCTGCATCCCGCCTCGTGCGATGGGGGCGCGATTCGTGATTCACTTCGAGCACGTTTCGTTCACCTACGACAACGACGTCGAAGCCCTCCACGACGTTGATGTTCGCGTGGACAAGGGCGAGTTCGTCTTCCTCGTGGGGCCGACCGGCGAGGGCAAGTCAACCTTCCTCAAGCTGATCTACCGCGAGGTCGTGCCCACCGCGGGCCGCGTGATCGTGGCCGGCACCGACGTCGGGCGCATGCCGCGCCGTCGCGTGCCGCATCTGCGGCGGCGCATCGGCGTCGTTTTTCAGGACTTCCGGCTGCTGAGCAACAAGACCATCGCCGAAAACATCCTGTTCGCGCTCGAGGCAGTGGGGGTGGCGCGCCGCGACATGCGCCGCCGCACCTACGAGGTGCTGCGCCAGGTCGGCCTGGCCTATCGCATGGATGCATTCCCGGCGGAGCTATCGGCGGGCGAGCAGCAGCGCGTCTCCATCGCCCGCGCCGTCGCCAATTATCCCGCCATCCTGCTTGCCGACGAGCCGACCGGCAACCTCGATCCCGACACCTCCCTCGAAATTGTCATGCTCCTGCGCGACATCAATATCCGCGGCACCACCGTCATCATGGCCACCCACGACAGAGAGGTCGTTGACAGCGTCAACAAGCGCGTCATCTGCCTGCATTACGGGCGCATCGTTCGCGACGTGCCCCGCGGCCTGTACTATGCCGCATACGATCAGGCGCCGGGCGAATGATAGCCGTTTCTCCTGGCCGGGGGTTCTACCGTGCTGCGTACCACTGAATTCGCGCTCCGCCAGGCGCTCGCCAACATCAGGCGTCACAGCCTCATGAGCTTCGCTGCAACCTCCACCGTCGCCCTCGCCTTGTGCATCGTCGGCGCGGCGGGGCTTATCCTGCTTAACGTCAACCTGTGGACGCGCCGCGTGGTTGGCGAGGCCGAGATCTACGTTTACGCCGATCGCGGCCTGTCGCGCGCCGACGCCCTGGCGCTTCAGCACAAGATCAACTCCCTGCCCCAGGTCGCCCAAACCGATTTCGTGCCGCGCGAGGAGGCGTACAACCAGCTCCAGGCAAGCCTGCGCCGGAGCTTGCGCGGGCTGCCCAATCCGCTGCCCGACGCGATCCACGTGCGGACGCGCGACGCCAGCCAGGTGGCGCAGGTCGCGGCGATCGTGCGCAAGTGGCCGCAGGTGGAGCGCGTCGTCCACGCCGAGCAGACCATCAAGATGCTGCTGACGGTGCGCCACATCGTGAGCGTCGGGAGTGTCGTTGCCAGCGTGCTGCTGCTGCTGGCGGCAATGCTCATCGTCCACAACACCATCCGCCTGACCCTGATCGCGCGCCGCCGCGAGATCGGCATCATGCAGCTCGTCGGCGCGACGCCGTCATTCGTCGCCGCGCCATTCCTGCTCGAGGGCGCCTTCCATGGCGCAGTCGGCGCGGTGATCGCGCTGCTGCTGCTCGCGCCCGGCTACATCTACGCCCATCGCGTCTTCACGCGCAGCCTCTCATTCTTCCCGCTCGCCCCGCCCGGGGTGGTGGTGGACTGCGGCGCGCTGCTGGTGCTGGGCGGGCTGGCGATGTCCTGCCTGGCCACCGTGGTCTCGCTGGCGCGCTTCATGCGGCGCTATCACCCAGCATAGCGCTTCGTTCCTGGCGGCAACAGGACGACGCGGCCCGGCGGCGAATTCTACCTGCGTCATCGCGCCCAAATGGTCGTTGCCGCCTGTTGCTCCTCGCCGGAGAGCGGGTAAACAATCGTTTCCTGCCACAGGAGGGACTCTTTGAAGCGAATCTACCTCGACCACGCCGCCACCACGCCCGTGCATCCCCGCGTGCGCGACGCCATGCTGCCGTACCTGGAGGACAAGTTCGGCAACCCCTCCAGCATCCACAGCTTCGGGCGCGAGGCCGCCGAGGCCGTAGACGCCGCCCGCCAGTCATTGGCGCAGCTTCTCGGCGCCCAGCCGGAGGAGATCATCTTCACCAGCGGCGGCTCCGAGTCCGATACCATGGCCTTGTTCGGCATCTTCCAGGCGCGCCAGGAGAAAGCCGCCCGCGAGCGAAGCGGGGCCGCCAATCACATCATCACCACCGCCATCGAGCATCACGCGGTGCTGCACACCTGCCAGGCGCTCGAAAAGCGCGGCGCCCGCGTCACCTACCTGCCGCTGGACCAGCAGGGCCTGGTCGCCGCCGAGCAGGTCGCCGAAGCCATCCGCCCGGAGACAATTCTCGTTTCGGTCATGCACGCCAACAACGAGATCGGCACCATCGAGCCGATCGCCGAGATCGGCGCCGTCTGCCGCGAGCGCGGCATCGCTTTTCACACCGACGCGGTGCAAACCATTGGCCACATACCGGTCGAGGTCAAGGCGATTAACGCGGACCTGCTCTCCCTCTCCGCGCACAAGTTCTACGGGCCCAAGGGCGTGGGCGCCCTGTACCGTCGCCGCGGCATCCGCATCATGCCGCTCATCTACGGCGGCGGCCACGAGCGCGGCCTGCGCTCCGGCACCGAGAATGTCCCCGGCATCGTCGGCCTGGGTGAGGCGGCGCGCCTCGCCGTCGAGGAGATGCCCGCCGAGGGGCCGCGCCAGACCGCGCTGCGCGATCGCCTGCTCGATGGTATAGAGCAGCGCATCCCCGATGTCATCCGCACCGGCCATCCCGCCAAGCGCTTGCCCAACAGCGCCAGCGTCTGCATCCGCTATGTCGAAGGCGAGTCCATGCTCCTCAACCTCGATTTCGCCGGCATCGCCGCCTCCAGCGGCTCCGCCTGCACCTCCGGCTCGCTCGAAGCCTCGCACGTGCTGCTCGCCATCGGCCTCGAGCACGACGTCGCCCACGGCTCGCTGCGCCTTACCCTCGGCCACGACAATACCGATGAGGATGTGGACTTCGCGCTCGAGGCCCTGCCGCCTATCGTCGAAAAGCTGCGTGCGATCTCGCCGCTCTATCCGGGGAAGGCATCATGAGGACACGTCGTTGGCCGACGATAGTGGGTTTTCTCGCTGTCGTTATGCTCGTGCGACCTTCGGCCGTCGCGCTCGACCTGGCTGATCTGCTGCCCAAATCCGGCGCGGTCGGAGGCTGGAGCATACACAGCAAGCCCGCGAGCTACAACCGCGCCAACCTCTACGACTACATTGATGGCGGCGCCGACCTCTACCTCGGCTACGCCTTCACGCGCGCCGCGGTCGCCGACTATGTCGGTCCCGATGGCGCCAGGATCACGATTGAGCTTTACGACATGGGCTCATCCTATGACGCCTTCGGCGTGTTCGCCCACGAGCAGGCTGGGGAGAACCCGCCCATCGGCCAGGGCGCCTCATATGCGGGCGGGCTGCTGACCTTCTGGAAAGATCGCATCTTCGCGCGCATCTTCGCCGATCGCGAAACGCCCGCAACGCGGGTCGCGTTGCTCAAGTTCGGCAAGCTGATTGCAGGCGCGATTCGCGCCACCGGCCCCAAGCCGCCGCTGCTGCGCCGCTTGCCCCAGGCGGGCATTGATGCCAAATCGGTGCACTATCTGCACGTCGAAAGCGCGCTCAACAACGTTCTTTACCTGCCCGGCAATCCGCTGCGGCTCAACGCGAAAACCGATGTCGCCTATGGCGAGTATCCGCATACCAAGAGCCTACCGCCGGTCAAGCTGGTTGTCGTCAAGCACGACAACAAGCTCTACCACCCCAAGCCCCCAGTCCGGCTCCAGGGTGTCCCCCCGGCCAAGGTCGTCGTCGTCAAGTACGCCAATCCTGCTCAGGCGCTGGCCGCATATCGTCGCCTGGCCGCCTTGCACGAACGGCCGAGACCGCAGACTCTGGCGCCGCAGCCGGGCTACACGAGCCTGACGAAGCGTTACAAGTGGGTCGGCGCCTTCAGCCGCGGGCCATATGTCGTCATCGTCTCCAACGCGCCGACAGAGGCCACCGTCCGGCGCTTGCTCAAAGCCGCCGCCGAGCAAGTGCCGTAGTACCGAGATTATGCATATCGAGCGCGACACGCTCACCCAACGGGTGATGTCACCCCGAGCAACGCGAGGGGTCCCCTACCGGGGTTGCTGAAGGGCGATAGGGGACGCCTTCGTCCGCCGAAGCGGAACTTCGTCGCCCGCGAAGGCGGATTCCTCGCGGAGTCTACCCTGAGCGAAGCCGAAGGGCTCGGAATGACATTTTCCTTGCCTTACGCATAATCCGGGTAGTATGCATATTCTTGCCGGGGTAGCGCAGGCGTCTCGCCTGCGTACGTTCACCTCAGGCATGAGCAGGGCCGGTTAGCCGCATCGGCAGCGACCGAGACGAAAGGAGGACTACTCTGCCAAGCAACAAGCAATCGCCAGACCGGCAGCTCACCCGCCGCCAGTTCCTGCGCACGGGCGCCGGCGGGCTGCTCGGCGCGCTCGTCGGCGGCCTCGGCGCCTCCCAGGCGGGCTGCCAACCATCGCGCGCGCCCACTTCCGCGAGCCAGATCCAGCCGGCCAAAGGCCCGACGCCGGGCCGCGCGCGGGTGGTGCTTGTCCGCGATGAGCATACCCTCGAGGGCGAGGCGAGCGCTCGGGAGGCGACCATCAGGGCGATGCTCGATAAGGCGCTGGTGCGCCTGACGGGCCGCGACAGCGCCGCCCATGCCTGGGCCACGTTTGGCGGCCCCGGTCAGAAGATAGCGATCAAGTCGAACCTCATGATCCGTCCCGTGCACGCCGAGGTGCTCTACGCCATCCATTCCGGTCTGGCCAGCGCCGGCGTCGCCGACGGCGACATCGCCGCCTGGGACCGCGATAGCGCGGGATTTGGTCGCGCCGAGCTGCTGAGCCTGCCGCGCCAGCCCGGCTTCGACCGCGATAGCATCAGCAACCTCGTCACCCATTGGTCAACCGGCCTCATCAATGCCACCGGCATGAAATCCCATTGGCTTGCCGGCGTCGGCTGCGCCCTTAAGAACTGGGCGGGCGCGGTGACCAACATCAATACCGAGGACCGTGACGCGGCTTATGCTTTCCACGCCGATAGCTGCGCCAACGTGGGCGTCCTCAACGCCATCCCCGCCATCCACGAGCGCTGCCGGCTGGTGATTGTGGACGCCCTACAGCCGTTGTTCAACGGCGGACCCCAGGTTGACCCGCGTTATGTCTGGGACTACCGCGGGCTGATCGTCGGCACCGATCCCGTCGCGGTGGACGTGATCTGCGCGCGCATCCTCCAGGCCAAGCGCGATGAGTACAAGGGGTATTCCTGGCCGCTCTCGCCGCCCGCCAAGCACATGAAGATCGCGGATCGGGTCTACCGGCTCGGCGTTAGCGATCCGAAGCGCATTGACCTCATCAAGCTGGGGTGGGAGGCCGGCGCGCTGGTATAGGCGAGCTAGCGTCCGGTGACGAAAGCGACGGAGGGTGTCATTCCGAGGCGAAGCCGAGGAATGCCCTATTATCCGAGCATCCCCGGTAGGGGATTCCTTCGACTACGCTCAGGACAGGTATTCGCTCGCTGCGCGGCTACGTCACTCTCGTGACCGCCGTGGCGGCTATATGCTTAGCCACTCGCTCAGAATGACAATCTGCACAGCGTTACGCGTGTCACGAGGCGCTAGAACGGAATGCTGAACGCGCGGCAGAGGAAGATGGCCATCTGCGCCCGCGTGCAGGGGTCGTCCGGGCAGAACGCGCGCGGCGGCCCGGCCGCGCACCCGGTGGTCGGCGGGTTGCCCGCCCACGATACGGGATCGGCGAGCCGCTCGACCCAGCCATAGAACTGGTACGTTCCGTCCGCATCGCAGCCGTTCGTCACGATTGGCGGCGTGAAGACGCCGTCGGTGCCGCGCGGCACATCGGCGAAGGTCGCGGTTCCAGGATCGTACCACGTCTTGGCGTTCGCCCGGCACAGGAATGCCGCCATCTGGGCGCGCGTCACCGGCGTCTCGGGGCAGTACCTGGCAGGGCTCAGCGCGCACCCGCCGGTGGGCGCAGCGCCGCCCCACGACGCCGCATCCGCCAAGCGCTCGATCCAGCCGTAGAACATGTAGGTGCCGTCGGCGTCAAGGCCGTTGGTGAAAGGCGGAGTGGCGATGCCGTCGGTTCCGCGCGCCACGTCGGCGAAAGTCGCGGTTCCCGGATCGAGCCAGGTCTGGCCCGCCGCCCGGCAGATGAACACCGCCATCTCCCCGCGGGTGACGGTGTCGGTCGGGCAGTAGCTGTCGGCGCAGGCGCCGTTGGTTGCGCAGCCGCTGGTGATGCCGTTGGTCTTCATCGCTTCGATCGCCGCCTTGGCAAAGGCCCCGGGCGCAACGTCAACGAAGACGTAGCTCTGCGAAGTGAGAGCGAAGGAGCCGCTGCCGCTGACCCACTTGACCACGATGTAGTAGGCGCCGGTGGCGCAGCAGCTAAGATTGATCTTCTCGGCCTGGCCCAGGGTCGCGCTGCAACTGCGGGCCGCGATGATGGGATCGCCGACGGACCCGCTGCTCTCCGAGCCGTCATCGGTCCAGGTGCTGCTGTACAGGTACAGATCGAAGTCCGCGCCCGCGGGCACGCTGAGGTCAAACTCGTAGGCGGTATCCTGGCTCAAGCTCAGCCCGCGCGCCCAGCACTTCTTGTCGTTTGGCGTAGCACCTAGGGCGGCACTGGCCGCCGGTCCGCCGATGGCGTAGCTCAGCGTCGCCGCCTCGATCGCGGCGTCCATGTTGACCCGACCGAAGCCCTCGCAGTGGTCCTTGCCCGGCCCGGAGCCATCCAGATTCGCGCCCCGGTTGAGCACCGGGTTCGGCGTCGCCTCCGCGGTCTGGTTGGTCTCGGTGCAGGTCATGCCGATGAGCGCCTTGACATGCAGCGCGTCCGACATCTGCCAGCTCCACGCGCCCAGGGCATTGATCAGCAGCCCCGCCTCTCCCGCGACATGCGGCGATGCCATCGAGGTCCCCATCAAGCCGGTGTAACTCGCCTGCGCCCAGGCCGGCGGATAGTTGACCTCCGCGCCGGTCGTGGAGTCGTAGTTCACCTCGCCGTCAGCGGTATCGGGCGCCAGTATCGAGCGCGGGTCGCCACTGATGCCCGTGCCGCCCGGCGCCGACGCGTCTGGCTTCGTCGTGCCGGTGGCGCCATAGCTCGAGAACGATGTCACGCGGTCGGTGTGGCTAGTCGCCGCAACGGCGATACACCGCGAAGCGCTGGCCGGGCTGTACACATACGGGGCAAAGGTGCCCCGCCCGTTGCCGGCAGCCGCCACCATCACCAGGCCGGCGCCCACGGCGTTGTTGACCGCGGTGTCAACCGAGCCCACGATGCTGGAAAAGCCCATGCTCATGTTGACGACCTTGATGTTGTAGGTCGCCCTGTTGGCCTGGATCCAGTCCAGGCCGTTCAGGAACTCCGTGGTGTTGCCAGAGCCCGTGTCGTCCAGCACCTTCACCCCGGCTAGCTTGCAGACCCACGCGACGCCGCACATGAGCCTGAAACCGTCGCCGATGGCGGTCATCGGCGCTGCGATCAGCGTCCAGTTGGGACTGACGTTATTGTTGGCGACGCTGCATGTCGGCCATGCCTGGTAGCGATAGCTGAAGATCCCCGACGCCAGCGAATTGTCGGTCGTGGTCAGCGGCTGCGCGCCGCCGTTCCCCGTGCTGTTGCTCGCGAGCAGCGCGCCCGCGCTATTGCCGAGCTTGAGCGAGATGGTGTACGAGCCGCCGAGGTTGTCAATCCATTTCAGTTGTCCGATGATGGAGGCGTTGCCGCCATATCCTCCGGTATCGACGGGGAAGTTCGCCACCCAGCCGCTGTTTGCGCTCGGAGAGAAGAAGCTGTCGTCGCTCACATAGAGCGTGCCAGTGCCGCTCGCCATGCCCGCCGCCCAGCCCTCGCCGGCGGCGATGCCTGAGACGTGCGTGCCGTGCACGCCCTTGTCGTCGGGGTTGGCGTAGAAGCCCGGCTGCGGATTATTGGCATCGGGGCCAATCAGGTCGTTCCACGCCACGATCTTGCCTACCGGGAAGTCCGGGTGACTGCTCGTGATCCCGGTGTCCATGACCGCGATCGTCGTGTTGGCGTCGCCCGGGTAGCCGGCGGCCCACGCCGCGCGGGCCCGGCTTTGCCGCGTGCTCATGTAGAGCAGGGCATGACAGCGCGCGTTCTCCTCGATCAGCACCACGCCCGGGATGCGCTGCGCGAGCTGTTGCAGCGCTTGCAGCTCTTTGCCCCGGGCAATTGGGATTCGCGCATGGATCGCATAGACCAGGTCTTTCCAGCTATCCGGCGCGTCGCCGCCCAGCGAACGAATGGCTGCCTTGTCGCCGGCGCTCGGGGGATGATCCAGACACACGATGAGGTCCGCCATGCTGGCGCCAGCGATCCGAAGCGTGACCATGGCACGAGCCGCCGCCGCGTGCTCGAGAGAATCGCTTATCCGGTTGTGGTTCCTGTCCACCGCTGACGCGTTCACGACCTGGGGGTCTGACGCCCCCCATGCGCCCAACGTCAGCCCGAACAGCAGCGCAAGCATCACTGCGGCTCCACGGGCCGGCGCCAACCTCGATCTGCACCTGATGATCATCTAACGGCCGTCCCTCTCCGCAGGTTTCCGCACCGCGTGGCGCAGGACGCATCGTGCGCAAGAAAAGTCTATCAGCGCCCCCGCGCGCTGTCAATCAAAACACAGGCCGTCATGCGACATTGACGGCGGCGATAGACAACGCGCCCCGGCGGCCGCTGTCACAGGAAATCCCCGCCTCGCCGTGGAATCAGCAACGAGGAGTCTCGGGCATCAGCGGCCCACCGCGGCGCCCTGAGACTCGATAATCGCGATGTTCGAGCGGCGCTTGCTCAAGAACCTCGACTGGCTGCTGCTGGCGGCGGCGCTGGCGCTCGCCCTCTATGGCCTGGCCATGGTCTACAGCGCCAGCTTCACCAATCGCGCCCTCACCGGCGGCGACGCGCTCTATTTTGTCAAGCGCCAGGCAGCATTCCTGGCCGCGGGGCTTCTCGGCGCCGCGGTCCTCGCTTATGTCGACTACAATTCGTTGGCGCGCCTTCACCGGCTGATCTATCTCGCGGTTATCGCGGGGTTGATGGCGGTCGTGCTCCGGGGCTCATCGGCCGGCGGCGCTGCCAGGTGGATCGGCGCCGGCGCCATGCGCTTTCAGCCGTCGGAGTTCGCCAAGCTCGGTTTGGTCATCACCCTCGCCGCGCTGCTGGCGCGCCGGGTCGGCGCGGTCCGTCGGCCCGCAACCACGGCGGTCGCTCTGCTGCACATCGCGCTCCCGGCCGCGTTGATCGCTCTTCAGCCCGACCTGGGCACCGCCCTGGTGCTGGTTGCGCTGTGGTTTGCCATGCTCTTCGTCGCCGGCGCGCGCAAGCTGCATCTCGCCGCAGTCGCCGTCGCCATGCTCGCGCTTTTTGCCGGCGGGTGGGAGCTTGGAGCGCTGCGACCCTATCAGAAAGCGCGGCTCGCGCGCTTCATCAACCCCAGCGCCGACCCCCTGGGCACCGGCTACCACATCATCCAGTCCAAGATCGCAGTCGGCTCCGGCCGCGTCTGGGGCAAGGGTTATCTCCACGGGACCCAGAGCCACCTGCATTTCATCCCCGCCCAGCACACCGACTTCATCTTCACCATCGTCGGCGAGGAACTGGGGTTCGCTGGCGCGATATGTCTGCTCGCGTTGTACCTGTTCGTCCTGTGGCGCGCGCTGCGCATCATGGATCGGGCCGACGACGCCCTTGGCATGCTTCTGGCCGCAGGCGTGGTGACCGCTCTCGCCGCCCAGGTTTTCGTCAACATCGGCATGACGGTCAACATCATGCCCATCACCGGGTTGCCGCTGCCTTTCTTCAGCTATGGTGGCAGCGCCCTGGTGACCAATATGATGGAGGCCGGCCTGCTGCTCGGCATCGGCATGCGCCGGCAGCGGATAAGATTCTAGCCGAGATTATGCATTACGAGCGTAGAGCACTCACTCAGCGGGTGTGTCATCCCGAGCCCTTCGACGCTGCTCAGGGTAGACTCCGCGAGGGCTCCCCTACCGGGGTTGCTCGCGGCTGGCATGGTCAGTCTCGCGTATCCCTGGTAGGGGATTCCTCGGTCGCTTCGCTCCTCGGAATGACATCCCGCGAAGCCTCACGCATAATTTGGGTCTAATGGGGTTCGTGTATTACCGCTGACCTGGGCGAGGCTCGGCCTCGCCTCCGGAGCGACGCGCAGCGTCGCCGGCCTCCGGCGCGTTCCGGAGCGGCCGGACGAGGCTGCGCCTCGTCTCCGGAGCAACGCGGAGCGTCGCGCGGCGTCGCGCGGCGCCGCCAGAGCAAGGCCCAGTCGAGGAAATCGTCCTCACGAACCCCATTCCGGAAGAGTTCGGCGCGGCGAACGCCGCGCTCCGGAAAGACGCCCTTGGCGTCTTCGGGTGTCACCGCAATACCCGAAACTCTTTGGTGCATGCGACCCAGCACTGGCGGCTTGCCAGCCCAGAGGGAGATCAGGCATGAGACAGGACAATGAAGGCGAGCTCGATCCCGGCTTTCGCATCGTTGACAAGCGTCGCTCCGGCGCCGAGCAGTCAAAGGAGCCGAACGAGGGCGAGGGCCAGCCGGCGCCGACCGCCGAGCCGACAGCGCCCGGCGCGCAGCCGGGCGCGGCCCGCGCCGAAGCTGCCGGAGACCAGCCGCCAGAAGGCGAGGAGGCCCAGCTCCCCCTCGAGCCTGTTGACGTCTTCGGCGTCGTCGAGTACTGCATCTCGGTGCTCAACGCCTATGCCTGGCAGTCAATGGGCCTCGTCATCAACCCGATAACCAAGCGCGCCGAGCGCGATTTGCCGCAGGCCCGCATCGCCATCGACTGCGTCGAGTCCCTATTTCGGCGCATCGAGCCGGAGCTTCCCGCCGACCTGGCGCGGAAGTTGCGCCAGGTGGTCGCGGATCTACAAGTCAACTTCGTGCGCCAGAGCCAGCGGACGCAATAAGTCTCCGAACGGTCGGCGCGGGGTCGCCGACCCCGCGATTGGCGGCTATAGCCGTCTAGCCACCGGCGCCCGACCATGCGCCAGCCCGCCTGGCCCGCGGTGCGCCGCGCTTGAGGGTGTGACCGTCTCTTGTTGAGGTGGCAAGACTGCCGCTGAACCCCTCTCCCTCTCCGAGGGAGAGGCGGGGTGAGGGTGCGGACACAGCGGCTAAGGAGGCTTCGCCTGCCGCCGTGGCCGCCGAAGGTGGCTAGTACTTCCTTGCGAAAGTTGGCGTTATGCAATCTGCCTCCGGGCGGGCGAATCTTGCGCTCGTACGAGCCAATCTGCCTCGAATCCATATAACGCCGTCTTATGCAACGAGGTACTAGGCGGTTTCGCCGCCGCCACGGCGGCCCAAAGGGTCTAGCCGCTTAGCCACATTTCACCCCCACCTTCGTCCTCCCCCTGGAAGGGGGAGGAGTCAGTTCGCCGCGTCCCAACTTTTCGCGGTCACACCCGGCTTCCGCTTTTCTTGACATCGCGCGGCGGTGTATCTATAATCCACAAGGTCGCCGCCGTCGCGGCGCATGATTCCGGCTCTGCGCGGGGCCTGATATGACGTTGGCCGACACCCGAATGCGCCGAGACATCCAGAGAGAGCTGATCAAGCGCGATATCGAGTCCAACCTGATCAACGTCTCGGTGATCAACTTCGTGGTGTACCTGCAAGGGGAGCTGCGCCCGGTGCGCGGCATGATCTTCGATCTGCGCAAGGAGAACGGGATCATCGAGGATATCATCCGCGGCATGAAGGGCGTGCGCGACGTCGTCAACCAGCTCAAGGTTCCCCTGTGATCCGCTATCCTCGGAAAGGCGGCCCCGAGCGGTGAGCGGCCGGGGCTTCATTCTCGTCATATCGGGGCCCTCCGGCGTCGGCAAAGGTACCATTGCAGACGCCGCTTTGCGTTGTTTTCCGCGCATCAAGCGCTCCGTGTCGGCGACCACCCGCGCGCCGCGCGCCGGCGAGGTCGCGGGCGAGCACTACTTCTTCAAGTCGCAGGATGAATTCCGCGCCATGCTCGAGCGCGGCGAGCTGCTCGAATGCACAACCTATCTCGGCGAGTCCTACGGCACCCCGCGCGCGCAGGTCGAGCAGGGCCTCGCCGCCGGCTGCGGCGTCGTGTTCGAGGTTGACGTCGTCGGCGCCCGCGCCATCAAGGCGGCCTATCCCGACGCGGTTCTGGTCTTCGTCGCGCCCCCGAGCTGGGACGATCTGGCGGCGCGCCTTACCGCGCGCCAAAGCGAGACCGAGGCCGGCCTCGCGCGCCGGCTCGAGGTCGCGCGCCGCGAGATCGAGCACGCCGCCGAGTACGATTACGTCATCGTCAATGACGATGTCTGCGCCGCGGTTGATCTGCTCTGCGCGATAATCAAGGCCGAGCAGGCTCGGCCCGCGCGCGTCGATCTGAGCTGCCTGCGCGAGCGCACGCGCGCGACCTGACGACGCGGCCGCGCATTGTCAGCCCGTGTCTGGCGCGCTAAAGCGACTTCGATGAACGATAGCTCGTTGTGCGGCAAGTGCATAGTGCTGGGCGTGACCGGCGGCATCGCCGCCTACAAGGCGGCCGACCTCGCCAGTCGCCTGCGCCAGGCGGGCGCCAGCGTTAACGTCGTCATGACCGAAGCGGCGACGCGCTTCGTCGCACCGCTCACCTTCTCCAGCCTCACCGGCAACCCGGTCGCGGTGGACATGTTCGTCGAACCCGCGCGCTGGGAGATCGAGCACGTCACCCTCGCCGATGGCGCGGACGCGGTCGTGATCGCCCCCGCCACCGCCAACCTCCTCGCCAAGCTGGCGGGCGGCATCGCTGACGACATGCTTACCTGCGTCGTCCTCGCCACGCGCGCGCCGGTCATCATCGCCCCGGCGATGAACGTCCACATGCTGGAGCACCCGGCGACCCAGGCCAATATCAGCCGCCTGCGTTCCCTCGGCTACGACGTGATGGAGTGCGAGCAGGGACGCCTCGCGTGCGGCTATGAGGGTCGGGGCCGATTGCCCGACCCGGCGGCCATCGTCGCCGAGGTCGAGCGGGTATTGAGCGCGGGTCGTGACCTGGAGGGGCTGTCAGTGCTAGTGACCTCCGGGCCGACGCGCGAGCCGCTGGACGCGGTGCGCTTCATCTCTAACCCCTCGACCGGCAAGATGGGTTACGCGCTGGCCGAGGCTGCGGCCCGGCGCGGCGCGCGAGTCACCGTCGTCACCGGCCCTACCACCCTGCCCGATCCGTTCGGCGTCGAGGTCGTGCGCGTGCGCACCACGCACGAGATGCTGGCGGCGGTGGAGGAGCGGGTGGAGGCGTCCGATGTCGTCATCGGGGCGGCGGCGCCATCCGACTATGCGCCCAAGAACCCTGCGGCGGACAAGATCAGCAAGTCGGCGCCGCAGATCTCGCTGACCCTTCAGCGCACGCCCGACATCCTGGCCCAGGTCTCGCAGCGCAAGAACAATCGCATCCTCGTGGGTTTCACCGCCGAAACCACGGACCTCATCGAGCGCGCCAAGCAGAAGCTCGACCGCAAGCGCCTCGACATGATCGTGGCAAACGATGTGACGGTGGAAGGGGCGGGGTTTGCGGTTGACACCAATATCGCGGCCCTGGTTTTTCCCGATGGGCGCGTGGAGCAGTTGCCGCTGATGAGCAAGCGCGAGCTGGCGCAGCGCGTGATGGGCGAGGTGGCGCGGCTGGCGGCTGAACGGCGGGGCGGTTGAGCACGGCTGCGCCGGCGCCATTCTGCGGATCCCCCGGCGCCGGCGGTGGAGTTTGCGAAAGGAGCCCTGATGTCGAGCAGATACGTTTTCACCTCCGAGAGCGTGACCGAAGGCCACCCCGACAAAATGGCCGATCAGATCTCGGACGCCTTGGTAGATGCATTTCTGGCGAAGGACCCGGTGGCGCGCGTCGCCGTGGAGACCCTGGTGACGACGGGCTTGGTGGTCGTCGCCGGCGAGGTCACGACCGACTGCTACGTCGAGATTCCGATGGTGGTGCGCGAGACGGTTGAGAGCATCGGCTACACGCGCGCGAAGTACGGCTTCGACTTCGAGACCGCGGGGGTGATGTCTTCCATTCAGCCGCAATCCGCCGACATTGCGAAAGGGGTCAATATCGGCGGCGCCGGCGACCAGGGCATGATGTTCGGCTACGCCTGCACCGAGACGCCGGAGCTGATGCCGATGCCGATCATGCTCGCGCACAAGCTGGCGCGGCGGCTGGCGCAGGTGCGCAGAGACCAAATCGTGGACTACCTGCGCCCGGACGGCAAGACCCAGGTCACGGTGGAATACATCGACGGCGCGCCGCGGCGCCTGGACAAGATCGTCGTCTCGGCGCACCATCGCGCGGATGTGACGCTGGACACGATTCGGCGCGATGTCATCGAGCACGTGATCAAGCCGGTCGCGCCGCCGGAATGCCTTGACGCCGACACTCGCATCCTGGTCAATCCCACCGGCAGATTCGAGAAGGGCGGCCCCCAGGCCGACACCGGCCTCACCGGCCGCAAGATCATCGTTGATACCTATGGCGGCATGGCGCGCCACGGCGGCGGCTGCTTCTCCGGCAAGGATCCCACCAAGGTTGACCGCTCGGCGGCATACATGATGCGCTACATCGCCAAGAACCTCGTCGCAGCCGGCGTGGCGGAGAAGCTGGAGGTGCAGGTCGCCTATTCCATCGGCGAGCCCTCGCCTCTGGCCCTGGGCGTGGACACGTTCGGCACCGGCAAGGTCGATCAAGAGGTCATCATCCGCCTCATCAAGGAGCATTTCGACCTGACCCCGGCGGGCATGATCGAGAAGCTCGATCTGCGCCGACCGCAGTTCAGGCAGGTCGCCGCTTACGGCCATTTCGGGCGCACAGAGCTCGATGTGGCTTGGGAGCGCACCGATCTCGCGGATACCCTGCGCAACGCGGCGTTCTAGTGCGCTGTCAACCTCGGTGTGACGAATATGAAACCGCGGATACGCGCCGATCCTCCTTCGCTAAGGCTTCGGGGGACAAGTTGACGCCGACATGCCCGCGTTGTAGGGCGCGCGTTCACACGCGCGCCGAATTCGGCGGGGCTAGGAAGCCCCGCCCTACAGTCCACGGCGTTCGTCTGCGTTCATCGGCGGTTTCCTAGTGCTCTGTCAGGGTTAAAATGACGGGTGCAGTCTCTGTCGCTACTGGACCGGGCGCGACCTCCGTGAGGTCGCGAGGCCCCGCGCGCTCATGGAGCGTGCGCCCGAGGGATGCATCAGAAC
>Ga0315280_10002767_pt1 | contig 27987 bp, 20 predicted proteins | sample YL17G06_40_MG_FD_203697 | JGI IMG/M metagenome (GOLD analysis project Ga0315280, IMG submission 203697) | Sediment microbial communities from Yellowstone Lake, YNP, Wyoming, USA - YL17G06_40 | ecosystem: Environmental > Aquatic > Freshwater > Lake > Sediment | place: USA: Wyoming | collected... | reverse complement strand
GGGCGCCCGAGCTGACCGCCGCCGACAGCGTCAGCATGAACACCAGCGGGAACACGAATACGCTCAGCGCCTGGAACCTGTACCGGGCGTAAGCGATCAGAAACGCGCAGGTAATGGAAAACGCCAAGAACGAGACCGAGCGGTGAAAATCGGTGATGGGAAAGCGGTGTGTGGCGGCCGCCTCCTCAACGATCGAAACCAAGTGGAACACAGCGGCCAGCGAAATGGCTCCCAGCGCCACCCGGAACAGCCTGGCCCGGCGGATGAATACCGTTAACAGGGCGTGCGCCAGACCGATCGAGTAAAGGATCAGAGTGACGCGCAGCCAGAACTGACTCATTTGGAGGTCTCCCGCCCTTCCGAGGAGGCAGACGACGATTATATATCGCTCTATCTCGAAGTTGCACGAAGCAGGCCAAGGCGGGGGATTGAAGACAAGGGAGTTAGTTTTTGGCGGCGGCTTCCATGTGCGCCAGATGCCCCAAGTCGGGTGCCGGGTGAGGCGGGCCCTCGCCATCGCTGGCCAGTTCCGCCGCAGGATTCCTCCGTGTTGCGCGGGCAACGGAAGTGTCTTATTCTCCGAACGGGGACGCGGCTTCTGACAGAGCGTCGTTTCGCCGAACGAAGGGTTCCGCGGCGGCGGTCGTCGCCTTGTTGAACATTTTTTGGGTTTTGTGTCTGGCTGCGTTAATTTTGCAGGCGCCTCATCTGGCTGAATGCGTTGCACGCGCCGTCTCGAGAATCTGGCTTACGCTGCGGGCCGCAGGTGTGTTGCCGGCGTCGATGAAGTGGGCCGCGGTGCGCTGTTCGGGCCGGTTGTGGCTGCGGCCGTGGTCCTGGGTTCCTCCTGCCGGATCGCAGGGATCAACGACAGCAAGCGGTTGTTGCCGGAAGCGCGGGCGGCGCTGGACGAGAAAATCCGCGCCGGGGCCGTGGCCTGGTCGGTGGCGGTCGTGGATGCCGCTCGGATCGATCGGATCAATATTTACCAGGCCTCACGCCAGGCCATGCGCGACGCCGTCGTGGGCCTGGATCCGCGGCCGGATTTGGTGTTGGTCGATGCTATGCGCCTGGACCTGCCCTGGGAAGTGGAGCAGCGGGCCATTATCCATGGTGATGCGCGGTGCGTATCGATTGCTGCGGCTTCCATCCTGGCCAAGGTCCACCGGGACCGCCTGATGGAGGATTGGGACCGGGTGTTCCCCCAGTATCACTTGGCCCGCAACAAGGGCTACGGCACGGCCGCGCACCTCAGGTCGTTGGACCAGTTCGGGGTGACGCCCGAGCACCGGAGAAGCTATCGCCCGGTGGCCGCCAGGTCGTTGTTCCCGATGCGCACCGAGGAGCGGCACGAACCGCTGCCCCTCTTCCCCGAGTGAAGTGCTGAGTGCTGAATGCTGGGTGCCAGGCGGCGCGGCGTTGCCAGGCCCTCCGCCAGCGCTCGCGGCGCGGACGCCGGGTACTGCCAACAAAATTGGCAGGGCGTCTTTTCTCGCCGCAGCCCCGCAGCGGGCGCAGAGGCATGCGGAGAGGTTCTCTGTGTTGAGCCTTCGGTTGGCGGGGAAGCCACGCTGTGGTGTCCTGACGTGTCCGTTCTCAGACTTCCAGGCTGTCCTGGTTGACAATGGCGTCGTAGATGCGCATCAGGTCTTGGGGCGAATAGTACTCGAAGATGAGCGTTCCCTTCTTGCCGCCGCCGGTCAGGCGGACGCGGGTGCCCAGCAGCCGCTCCAGATCGGCCAGCGCGGCGCGGATGTTGGGATCCGGGCGCTGGACCTTGGACTTCCGGGGCTGTGCCTGTCCGGCGGCGAGCCTGCCGACCAGGCGCTCGGCGGCGCGAACCGACAGGTCGTCGGCCACGATCTGGGTGGCGATGTGGCGCTGGTCTTCCGCCGAGGCCAGGCTGAGCACCGCCTTGGCGTGGCCCCCGGAGAGCTTCCCGCCGCGCACCAACTCCTGGACCTCGGCGGGAAGCTTCAGCAAGCGCAGCAAGTTGGTGATCGTGGCCCGGTCCTTGCCCGTGCGACGGGCGATCTCCTCGTGCTTCAGCCCGAATTCCGCGACCAGGCGGTCGAAAGCCTCGGCGGCCTCGATGGCGTTCAGGTCTTCGCGCTGCAGGTTCTCGACCAGCGCCATCTCCAGCGACTGGTCCGGGCTGGCTTCACGGACCAGGGCGGGTATGAGATGAAGGCCCGCCAGTTGGGCGGCGCGCCAGCGGCGCTCGCCGGCGATCAACTGGTAGCGGCCCGGGGCCGCCCCCGGCAGGGGGCTGACTATGATGGGCTGCAGCAGGCCATGGGCGCGGATCGATTCGGCCATCTCTTCGAGGCTCTGCCGGGTGAACTGCCGGCGCGGCTGGCGGGGGTTGGGGCCGATGGCCTCAATGGGGATGGCCCGCTGGGCGGAGGGTGGCGCGGCGCCGGAGGCTGCCGCCGGAGCGGTGCGTCCGCCGAGCAGCGCGTTCAGGCCCTGGCCCAGGGCCTTACGCTTGGGCCGTGTGTCCGGTGATGCCTCGTTGGTCATGCGTCATGATCTCCTTGGCCAGCGAAATGTAACTCTCGGCGCCGCGGGAGCGGACGTCATAGAGCAGGGCGGGCTTGCCGAAGCCGGGGGCCTCGGCCAACCGCACGTTGCGGGGGATCGCGGTGCGGAAGGCCTTGGGGCCGAAGAACTCACGCAGGTCCTCGGCCACCTGGCGGGCCAGGTTGGTGCGCTCGTCGAACATGGTCAGCAGCACGCCTTCTAGTTCCAGCGCGGGATTGAACGCTGCCCGGACGCGCTCCATGGTATCCAGCAGCTCGGAGACGCCTTCCAGCGCGAAGTACTCGCACTGGATGGGCACCAGCAGGGAATCGGCGGCCACCAGCGCGTTCAGGGTCAGCAGGTCCAGGGCCGGGGGGCAATCGATGAGGATGTAGCGGTAATCGGGCCGCAGGGGCTGGAGCAACCCGTCCAGGAGCCGCTCCCGGTCCTCGGCGCCGACCAGCTCGATGCTGGCCCCCACCAAGTTTTTGTCGGAGGGTACCAGGGCCAAGCCCTCGACCTCGGTCTGGAGAACCAGTTCGGCGAGCGCCGCCTCGCCGGCCAGCGCGCGGTAAAGCGTCCGCCGGCCGGGATCCTTGCGGAAGCCCAGGCCACTGGTGGCGTTGGCCTGCGGGTCGGAATCGACCAGCAGCACGCGGCACTCGGCGGCGGCCAGCGACGCGGCCAAGTTGATGGCGGTGGTGGTTTTGCCCACCCCGCCCTTCTGGTTGGCAATGGCAATGGTACGGCCCAAGCCACAAATCTACCATAGTTCCACGTGGAACCGCCAGCGGCTGTGGGCTGTAGGCTGTAGGCTGTAGGCTGTGGGCCGCAGGCTGGGGGGCGCGACAGGAATGTTCCACGTGGAACATACCCAGCAGCTTCCGCTCCTGCCGCCTTGCACCTACGGCCCACGGCCCACAGCCTACAGCCTACAGCCTTCCGACCAGGATCACGCGCCGCTCTGAGCCCGGAACCGCGACCGGTGCTTGCCATTCGAAGCCCGCGCTGGCCGCCCGCGCCGCCTCGACATCGCCCGCGCCCAGAAACAGGGCTACCTGACCGCCGGGCGCCAGCAGCCGCCGGACCGCCGGCAGCAGCCGCCGGAGTCCGCCCACGGCCCGCATCGTGGCCCAGGCGGCCCGCTCGACCCCGGCGCGGCCGGCCAACTCCTCGGCCCTGGCGGTCTCGACCCTTGCCCCCTCCATCCCCGAGGCCCGGATCACCTCCTTCAGGAAGGCCGACTTCTTCTCCGAGCTTTCCACCAGCACCAGCCTGATCTCCGGGTGCACAGCCTTCAGCGGGAGCCCCGGAAAGCCCGCCCCGGCGCCGATGTCGTACAGCAGGCCGGGACCGAACTCGAGCACCCGGGTCAGAAACAGGGACTCGGCGAAGTGCCGCCGCAGGATCTGGTCCGGATCGCGGATCCCGGTCAGGTTGATGCTGCGGCTCCAGGCCAGCAGCAGCTCGAAGTGCGCCGCCAGCGCGGCCAGCGCCGCGGGCGACTCGGCCAGCCCCAGCTCCCTCAGCACCGCGCCCAGGCGTGCAACAGCTATCATGTTCATGCTACGTTATTTCAAATAGAAATATATACGAAGGCCGCCCAGCACCCCAGCGGCCATCCGCGAACGGCGCTGAACGCCGCACGAACAGGCTGCAGGCTGCGGCCCTGGGCCTATCTGCCTGCTTTGGCCAGATCGGTCCGGGTGAGGTTCATCAGCCGCAGGGCCTGCCCGGAATCCTTGTAATAGTAGCGGACGTCGTCGCCCATCTTCCAGCTCTCCGGAGGAAGCAGGAGGTGCTCTTCCGGGACGGAGAGCCGTAGGAATTGCCGGCGGGCGGCGGAATAGACGGTGACGGTGCGCTCGGCGCGGTCGATGACGGGAAATTTCAGGCCGGCCACCCGGCGGTCGTCGGGAGCGACATTGTCCTGCCGCTCGAGCAGCGTGACCGCGACATGGCGCAGGCCGCCGGCCTGCGCATCGAAGACCACCGCGCGGCGACCGGCGGCATCCACCTCGATCAGTTTTCCCGCCTCGGGCGCCGGACCCATCTCCGCCGGGTCCCTGGGAAGGCGCACGGTGAGCGGCGGCAGGATGTCGAACCGGGGCCGGCCCGACCCGCTGGAGTTGGAATCCTGGATGACGGTGATCAGCCCCTTGGAGCGGTCGAATTCGATCACCCGCCCCTGGCTCACGCGGCCGAATTTTCCGCAGCCGGAGCCCGCCAGCAGCAGCCCACCGGCAACCAGCGCCAGGCAAAGATTCCGCGATGGCATCGCCATTCTCCTCGTCAGACGGAGGCCCGATACATCCGCTTGGCGGCCAGCTCTTCCCGGACGCCCATCAGAAACCGGATGAAGATGTACAGAGAGAGCGAGGTGACCAGGCCCAGGATCAGCACCGTCGCGGCCTTGTCGAAGAAGGGGCGGAGCGAGGCACTGGCCGCCGCGATCAGTTGGAAAATGATGGACAGCGCGCATCCGATCACCGCAACTCCGAAGAAAATCCGAATGCCATACCCTTTCACGTACTTGGTGGCTACCGAGCCGATCTGCGCGCCCACCGAGGCGCCGATCAGCATGATGACGGCGGCCAGCAGTTCCGTGCGCCCCTTGTAGCTGTAAGAAAAGGTGCCGTACAGCCCGGAAATGGCCACTTCGAACAGGTCGGTGCCCACCGCCACGTGAGTCGGGCAGCCGATCAGATAGATGAGCGCGGGCATGCGGATGAGGCCGCCGCCGATGCCCAGCACGCCCGCCAGCAGTCCGGTCAGGAAGCTGACCGAAATGGGCAGCCACGCCGAGCAGCGGATGCCGGCCCGCTGGAAGTGCACCACCGGGGGAATGCGGATGTTGTGGAGCCGCTTGTGCCACTCGATGCCCGTGGAGAGCTTGTCCAGGGTTCTGCCGGCGGCCCGCGCCTCGCGGTCCTTCCTCATCTTCCTGGAGACATCGGTGAAGACCAGCCAGGCAATCAGGGTCAGCAACACCAGGTAGGCGGCGCGGACGTAGAAATCGACTATGCCCAGGCGCTCCAGCCACATGATGACTTGCGCGCCCGCCTCGAACCCGCATACCGTGCCGGCCACCATGATCAAGCCCAGCTTGTAGTCCACGTTGCCAAACCGCGTATGCCGGGCCGTGGAAATCAGCGCCGGGCCGGACATCTGCGCAATGCCCGTGCCGATGGCGAAGGACATCGGAAAGCCGAGAATGTTCAACCCGGGAGTCACCATCCAGCCGCCGCCCATGCCGAAGAAACCGGCGATCATCCCCACCCCCAGTCCGAGGATGACCAGACCCGGCCAGAAAATTTCAACGCCCGCGATGGGCATCAACGAATAAAGCCAATCCATGCCATCTGCCTCCTCGCCCAATTAGCGATCAGCGGCCGCGCCGCCCGCGCCTCAGTGCTCGGCCAGTTCTCTGGAGCGCAGGTCGATGCCGATCCGGGACAGCAACAGGCTGGTGAGCGTGCCGAGGATGGCGCCCAGGGTGGGGATAATCACGATGGTGGCCAGCGCGAACAGGAAATGACTTTCGTTGTAGAGGTTGGTCCACCAGGCTTCCCAGCCGGTGAACCTGCGGCTGTCGGCCACAATCACGATGGCCTCGGCCTTGCCGGCGGCCGCCAGAAGTGTCGTAGGGACGAGAAACAACAAGATTCCCAGTTGCTTGAGCCTGGTCCGAACAGTGAGCACCACTCTACCTCCGCGCGCAATTCTCTGCCTCTCGAGCCGCCATGGCCCCGGTTTTCGTTGGTTTTTATATCACAGGCCCGCTGCAGAACCAGAGAATTCGAATATCAGATGTCAGGAAACCGCCGTTTAAAATCGCAATATTTTAGGACCCGGCTGTGGGCTGTAGCAGCACCCCTTATTCATCATAAGTCCTGTAGCTTTTGGCCCACAGCCTAATAGACCAACTGCACGCCCAGGCCGACCATGTTGCCGCGGAGGAAAGTGGCGCCGTCGGAGTAGTTGGACACGCCGCTTCCCTTCTGGCGCGTGCAGTGAACGTTCAGCTTGACCCGCGTCTCCCGCACGTACCAGTTCAAGCCCAAATCGAGCTGCCTGTCGCGCCCGTTGGGATACAGGGCGGACAGGCGGTCGCCGCGGAATTTCATCACGGCCACCACCGGCTCCAGCCAGGTGCTGTGCGGAGCGCGGATGTTGTAGCCGGAGCGCATGTGCCAGACGCGATCCGTGTATTGGACCAGCGACAGGGTACGGCGCCGCAGCAGGTCCAGCTCGGCATCCAGGTTCAGGCCGCCGTAATTGGCAAGCAGATCGAAACTGACCGTCTCGTTGCGGTGGAAGGCGTTGTTCGCGCCTTGCCAGGCATAGGCGGTGGCCAGGGTCACGCCCTTGCGCCGGTTGAAGTAATTCACCTGGTAGTCGATGCCGTACGACTGCATTTCCGGCTGGCCGAGGGAGAGCGCCACGCGGCTGACCACCAGGGGAGCCCAGAGGTCGCCGCCGTTGGCCTGTCCGGTCACGCCGGCGTGGCTGGTGTCGAACAGGCCGACATTGTAGTTGAGGCCCCATTTCGAGCAATTGCGCAGCCCGCCGACGTTGATGCCCGTCTCGCGCCCGCTGGACCGCCCCACCGTATGCGCCCGCTGATACACCTGCGTGGGCAGCTTATCCATGCTGGAATTGGTCTGAAAGCCAGAGGTCAGGTTTTCGCGGCCGATTTGCGGGCGGAAGTAGCCCATGGTGATGTCGGCCCAGGTGGGTTGGGCGTGCCAGGTCCAGAAGGCGTCCCAGACGCCCACGGTGCCGTCGCCCGGCGAGGAGCGGCCGCCGGTGAAACGGTCGCGGCACAGATTGTCGTAATAGAAGACGATGCGGAAATCCAGATCCAGCCCCTCGGTCACCCGCCCGGTGATGGAGAAGCGCGCGCGCCGCGCCGAGAAATCAAACCGGTTGGCCACATTCTCGAGCCCCCGGTCGCCGTTGATGTCGGCCTGCGCCCCGCCGGTGTAAATGCCGACCAGTTGCACACCGGCGCTGAACCGCAGGTCGGACACCCGGGGAATCTGCACCGTCTGGGCCTCAATGGGCGGCGGCAATACGAGCGTCAGGATGAGCCACCAGAGGACATTGGCCGCCCGTCGAATTGCGGATTGCGGATTGCGGATTGCGGATTTCAACCCCGCTTTCTCAAACCCGCAGTTCACGGTGGGAAATTCGCGATCGCTGTTGGTGTGCTTCTTCAAATCCGCAATCCGAAATCCGCAATCCGCAATGGATATCAGTCGATGGCCGGGGCCTTGCCGGCGGTGATATTCCCGCTGAGCGCGACGGAGGAATGTTCGGCGGCCGCCGTCACATCCACCACCCTGCGTGCCAGCCGCAGGTCGTTCCCCATGACGCTGATTCCGCCGCTCTTGGGCCCGCTGACGCGGACGAACAGCGGGACCTCGCGCGACAACTGGCAGCCGGTGAGCAGGGCCCCGGTCACCTGGTGGAGCCAGAGGACCGGCATGCCGCCGGCACCCGGGTCGAAGTGAAACCCGTTCAGATCCAAGCCGGCGACGTCGTCCAGCACCACCGCCGGCCGCCGGTCTTCCCCCGCCAGCCGGGCCCGCACGTTGCGCAACACCAGCCCGTGGACGTGCCGCGCGTACAGGCTGTGCGCCGGCAGCTCGCCGAACATGGTGGCCTCCGGATATTTCTCCGGCGCCTCCGGAACCTCCAGGCTCTTGAACTGGCCCCCGCCATTCATCTGGAGATTGATGTCGGTGAGGCTGACGCGCTCGACGGGGCGGCCCGCCAGCCCGGTGATGGAGCTGGCCAGGGAGGCGGCCAGAGCCACCACGTTGCTGATCGACACGTCGCGTAGCGTTCCGGGCGGCGGCCGCTCCAGGCCCCGGCCCCGGTTGCCCAGGCGGATGAAGATGGGCACGCGCGCTTCCCTCATGTTGATGTTGGAAATGGTGACGCTGTCGATTTCCGCCCCGTCCACCGATTCCAGCGCGATGCCGCTGATCGGCGGGCGGCCCGCGTCGCGCCTCAGCATGGTGCAATTGCTGACGGCGATGTTCTTGAAGCCGCCGCGGCTTTCGGTGCCCATCTTGAAGTGGTTGCAGTTGGTGCGCAGCACGCAGTTGCTCACCGTCACGTGCTCGGTGGCCCGCGGCTTCCCCAGCGCCTGGCTGGACTTGAGGCAGATGGCGTCGTCCCAGGCATCGATGTAGCAGTTGGCAATGCGCACGAAGCGCGAACAGTCCGGGTCGATGCCGTCGGAGAACCCGTTCAGCACGCTGACCCCGTCGATGTCCACGTCCTCGCAGCCCAGCAGGCTCACGGCGTAGTTCGGCGAATTCCGGATGGTGACATTGCGGATGGACACCTGCGAGCTGTTCTTGATGGCGATGGTCTTCGGGCCCCCGCGCTTGGAGCGGTTCCCGTCGATGATGCCGGGACCCCGCACCGCCACCTGCCTGGCATCCTCGGCGGCAATCAGCGCGTACCGGAAATAGGTCGTCTCGTGATCGTCCACGGGCTTGAAAGGCAGCTCTTCGTATGTGTCGAAGTCGCTCTGGTCCGGGCTGGCCGCCAACACGGCCCCCGCCGAGAGTTCCAGCGTGATCCCGCTTTTCAGGCGCAGCGAGCCGGACAGGTAGTTGCCCGGGGGGAAGAACACGATGCCGCCGCCCTGCCTGGCGGCGTCGTCGATGGCGGCCTGAATGGCCGCGGTGTCCCTGGTTTTGCCGTCGCCCTTCGCTCCGTGGTCCCGCACGTTGAACCCGCTGGCCGCCCAGGCCGGGGCGGTGAACAAACAGGCGCAAAGCCACAGAGAACAGGAAACAACACCAAGCATCATTCGAGCTGCAGGCCGCACTGCTCACTCCTCGTGCCGGCACAGGCAACCGCGCCGGGATGGTTCGGCCAACGCCAGTTGCAGGACGGCGGTGACGTATGATACATCACGGCAGGTAGTATCGACCACGAATCGAGCCAGGGGGAATTAGATAAGCCGGTTACAGATGGGTGGAGACACCGACAACTCGATTCACCGCAGAGATGCCGCCCTCTGCGCCCTCCGTGTCTCTGCGCTGATGAGGCGGGGTTTCTTGCATTCCAAGCGTGGGCCGGGAGGTTCCTATTAAAACGGGCAAGGTGTACCTGGTTGGGGCGGGTCCGGGACATCCGGAACTGTTGACGCTGAAGGCGGCGGAGTTGTTGAAGGCCGCCGACGCCGTGGTCTATGACCGGCTGATTCACGAAGCAGTCCTCGGGCTCTTGAGACCGTCGGCCGAGCGAATCTACATGGGCAAGCAAGTGGACCACCACGCCTCGCGGCAGACGGAAATCAATGAGCTGCTGGTCGGCAAGGCGAAGGAGGGCAAACTTGTCGTTCGCCTCAAGGGCGGAGACCCGTTCCTGTTCGGCCGCGGCGGCGAGGAAGCCGAATACCTGGCCGAGCATGGCATCCCCTTCGACGTGATTCCCGGCGTCTGTTCTGCCCTGTCGGCGCCGCTGGCCGCGGGCATTCCGGTGACTCACCGCGACATGGCGTCTTCAGTCGCCTTCATTACCGGGCACGAGGCCCAAGAACACGACACCCGAATGGACTGGGCGGCCATCAGCAGGATCGATACGCTGGTCTTCCTGATGTGTGTTCACAATCTGGCGAAGATCGCGGCCAGCTTGATTGCTCACGGCCGCCTTCCGGAGACGCCGGCGGCGCTCATTCAAATGGCGTTCTGGCCCGAAGAGCGGGTGGTGACGGCCACCCTGGCCACCATTGCCGAGGCGGCGGAGCGCGAACAAATCAAGCCGCCGGCCACGCTGGTGGTCGGCGAAGTGGTTCGCATGGGCCAGAAACTGCGCGCGGCGGAGCGCGATCTGGCCCTGGACTCGGCTGGTGGCTGACGGCTGTCGGCCTGCCGTCTCCAGCCGCCAGCCTCTTACACTCCCAGGTTCCGTTGCGCGAACTCCCAGTTGGCCAGTTTCCAGAAACCCTTGACATACGCGCCGCGGTCGTTGCGGTAGTCGATGTAGTAGGCGTGTTCCCACACGTCGCAGGTGATCAGCGGGACGTCGCCGTTCAGGAAGGCCGGTTCCGCGTTGCTCGTGCTGCGGATCTCGAGTTTGCCGGAGGGCTTCTTGACCAGCCAGGCCCAGCCGGAGCCGAATGTGGCGACGGCGCAATCGGCGAACTGCTTCTGAAACGCTTCGAACGAACCAAACGCCGCGGCGATCGCCTGCCCCAGTTTTCCGCCGGGCTCACGGCCGCCATCCGGCGACAGTCCGTCCCAGTAAAAGGTGTGGTTCCAAACCTGGGCCGCGTTGTTGAAGATCTTGCCGGACGAACGCCGGATGATGGATTCCAGGTCCATCGGTTCGAACTCGGTTCCGGCGACAAGTTGGTTCAAGTTGTTGACATAGGCCCGATGATGTTTGCCGTAGTGATACTCGAGCGTTTCCGGGGAAAGATGCGGACTCAGCGCGTCCTTTGCATAAGGCAGTGCCGGCAGTTCAAACATGCCCACCTCCACAACTGCTGATTCTCTCCGCGGGAACCGCCCAGGTCAAGCGGGCAAGTTGTCGCACCGGCGGTCCATGGGTGGGAAGATGCGCGGCTGGGGGCTTGGGGCGGGTTACTGGCTGGGGGCGTAGTAGCCGGTCTTGGCGTAGACGTGCAGCGGGGGCAGGCCGCGGGGCGGTTTCAGCTTCACCTGAATCTTGCGCCACTTCCCGTCCTTGGACGCGTTGCTGGGGTTGTAGCCGAGCACGTACTGGTTGCGCAACTCGATGCCGATTTTGGCCGCGATGTCGGGCAACTCGCCCAGGTCGTTGACCGCGAACTGGCGTCCGCCGGTGGTCTCCGCGATCTGCGTCAGCAGGGCCGGCCCCCCCTGCTCTTCGGGAGTCGGCCGGTTGCCGTAGGCGTTGTAAATGCCGATGGCGTACACCTGCACGTCCGCTTCTTTCACCAGCGACTTGATTTCGTTCTCGGTGTAACGGCTGTGATTGTCGCCGCCGTCGGAGATGATCAGGATGGCCTTCTTCTGGTTCCTGGCGTGCTTCATGTGGTTCACGGCCAGGTAGATGGCGTCCAGCAGCGAGGTGCGGCCCTTGGCCTGTGTGAACACCAGCCTGTTCTGGACCTCCTCGACGCTGGTGGTGAAATCCGACATCAGGCGCGGCTGGTCGTTAAAATCGACCAGGAAGAATTCATCCTGCGGGTTGGCGGTCTTGAAGAATTGCAGCGCGGCCATGCGCGACTTGTCGATTTTGTTGGACATGCTGCCGCTGGCGTCGAACACCAGGCCCAGCGAAACCGGCACATCCTCGCTGCTGAAGTGGGCAATCTTCTGCTCGGCCTTGTCCTCATACAGTTGGAAGTGCTCTTTTTCGAGGCCGGTGACCAGGCGGTTGAGAGGATCGGTGACGGTGACCGGGACCAGCACCAGGTTCACGTCCACCTGGATGGGCCGCTCGCGCTTCTTGACCTGCTGGTCCTTGGTGTCGGGCACCAGCTTGGACTGCTCATCGCCGGCCGGCAGCCGGGCGGCGCCGGCAAGCGCCACCAGCAGAAGGACCAAAACCCACGATCCGCGCTGGAGATTGCTCCGCATCACCCACGGCACGGCGCGGCGAGGACTTCGCGACCGTCTCCCAGAACCCGCAGAAACGATTCTACCATACGCCCCCACCCCCGTGGTAGAATGGCCAGTACCCATCAGACCCGTGGTATCCATCTCAGTTCCAGGTTGTTGACGATTGGCTGGACGGCACATTCTCGCGGTCATTCCGGCGCGTTACCAATCCAGCCGACTCCCCGGCAAACCACTGCTCCCCATCGGGGGCAAAACGATGCTGGAGCGCGTGTATTGCCGGGTGCGCCAGGCGCGACTGGTGAGCCGGACCGTGATCGCCACCGACGATCAGCGCATCTTCGACGCTGCCCGTGCCTTCGACGCCGAGGTTTACCTCACCGACCCGGGCCACAATTCAGGGACGGACCGGGTAGCCGAGGTGGCGGCGCGCTTCCCGGAGGCCGCCATCATCGTCAACGTGCAGGGGGACGAACCGTTCATCGAGCCCGAGGCCATCGAGCAGGCCATTCAGCCCCTGCTCGATTCCGCCTCCGCGCCGGTCAGCACGCTGAAGACGGCGCTGCGCTCCCGCCAACAGGCGGAAGACCCCAACGTGGTCAAGGTGGTTACCGACCGGGCCGGCCGAGCCCTGTACTTTTCGCGCGCCTGCGTGCCCTACATCAGAGATGCCGGTGAGGCGGGCAAAGTTTCTTTTTACAAGCACCTGGGCCTGTACGTGTACGAGCGCGATTTTCTGCTGCGCTTTCCTGGCTTGCCGCGCGGACCGCTGGAGGTCCTGGAGAAGCTGGAGCAGTTGCGCGTGCTCGAAAACGGCTACGCCATCCAGGTGGTGGAAACAGCGTGGGATTCGGTGGGCGTGGACACGGAGGCCGACCTGGAGGAGGCCCGCCGGCTGGTGGCGGCCGCAACCGAGCCGTCCGCCGCGGCGGATGAGGGAGCGGTTCAGTAGGCAGAAGGCGGAAGGCAGAAGGCAGTAGGCAGTCGCCGACCTTGGACTTTGGACCTTGGACTTTGGACCTTATAGATAATGCCTAAGTACATCTTCGTCACCGGCGGTGTGGTCTCGTCCCTGGGCAAGGGCCTGGCGTCGTCATCGATCGGAGCGCTGCTGGAAAGCCGGGGCCTGCGGGTCACGCTACAGAAGTTCGATCCCTACCTCAATGTCGATCCGGGCACCATGAGCCCGTTTCAGCACGGCGAGGTGTTCGTCACCGACGACGGCGCCGAAACCGACCTGGACCTGGGGCACTACGAGCGTTTCACCAACGCCCTGCTGACCCGGGCCAACAACGTCACCACCGGGCGCATTTACGAGACCATCATCGCCAAGGAGCGGCGCGGCGAGTACCTGGGAAAAACCGTGCAGGTGATCCCCCACGTCACCAATGAGATCAAGGCGGCCATCCGCAAGGTGTCCCAGGGCGTGGACGTGGTCATCGTGGAAGTGGGCGGCACGGTCGGCGACATCGAATCCCAGCCCTTCCTGGAGGCCATCCGGCAGATGCGGCAGGACGAAGGCCGCGACAACACCCTGTTCATCCACCTCACGCTGGTGCCCTTCATCGCCACCTCCGGCGAGCTGAAGACCAAGCCCACCCAGCACAGCGTCAAGGATTTGCTGCAGCTCGGCATCCAGCCCGATATCCTGCTGTGCCGCACCGGGCGGTTTCTGTCGCGCGACCTGAAGGCCAAAATCTCGCTGTTTTGCAACGTGCCCGAGGACGCCGTCATTACCGCCAAAGACGTGGACTGCATCTACGAAGTGCCGATGTCGCTGGGCCACGAAGGGCTCGATGAGATCATCCTGCGGTACCTGCGGCTGGAGGCCGGCGAGCGCGACCTGAGCCAGTGGAACGACCTGGTCCATCGCCTCCACAACCCCCGCGACCAGGTCTCCATCGCCGTGGTCGGCAAGTACGTCGAGTTCGAGGAATCTTACAAGAGCCTGAAAGAAGCGCTGGTGCATGGCGGCCTGGCCCACAACCTGCGTACCGACATCCACTGGGTGGAGGCGGAAGGCATCGTGAACGAGGCTTCCTACCACCTGCTGGAGGAATACGACGGCATCCTGGTGCCGGGCGGCTTCGGCAAGCGCGGCGTGCAGGGCATGATCAACGCCGTGCACTATGCGCGGACGCGCCTGGTTCCCTACTTCGGCATCTGCCTGGGCATGCAGTGCGCGGTGGTCGAGTTCGCGCGCAACGCCTGCGGGCTGGAAGGCGCGCACTCCAGCGAGTTCGACCCGGCCACGCCGCATCGCGTCATCTATAAACTGCGCGAATTGCGCGGCGTGGACGATCTGGGCGGAACCATGCGCCTGGGCGCCTGGCCCTGCCATCTGGAGCCGGGCAGCTTCGCCAACCTGGCCTACGGCGCCACGGAAATTTCCGAGCGCCACCGCCACCGCTACGAATTCAACCGCGACTACGACGCCCCGGTGCAGTCCAACGGCATGAAGATCACCGGAACCACGCCGGACGGCATTTACGTGGAAATCGTCGAGGTGGCGGGGCACCCGTGGTTCCTGGGGTGCCAGTTTCATCCCGAGTTCAAATCCAAACCCTTCAAGCCCCACCCGCTGTTCAAGGCCTTTCTGGGCGCGGCCTACGCGCACCGCAACCGGCGGGGTCAGCGCCAGGATGTGGCCGCGCAGGCATTCTTGCGCGGCCGGGGGAAGTGAGAGTGCGGAGTACGGAACAACATTGCGGATTCCGCACTCCGCATTCTTCCTACCCGACGCTTTCGGCCCTGGAACCTGAGACCTCGATGCTGAATTACCGGATCCTCGTCGCTATGGCTGGTTTGATATTGCTGGCCGCGGCGCTGGCCCTGGCCATGGGGCACCTGGACCGCGCAGTCATGGACCGCTTCTACCACTCGCCGCCGCCGCTGTTGCCGGTCATGCGAGTGATCACGCTGTATGGCTCCTGGTTCGTGCTGCTGCCTGCCGGCGTGCTCGGCATGTTCTTCGCCCTGCACCATCACCGCCTGGACCTGGCCATCCGGCTGGGCGCGGGCATGCTGGCGGGAATCTTTCTGACGGAAGGGCTGAAGCTCATGATCTCGCGCGCCCGCCCGGAGGTGATCGAGCGCATCAGCGTCAGCGGCAAGTCGTTCCCCAGCGGGCACGCGCTCGACAGCGTGGTGGTATGGAGCTTCCTGGCGCTGCTGGTCTGGCGCCTGGGCTACAAGCAGCGGTGGGTCCGCATCTTGTATGGGATTCCTCTGCTGGTGGGGTGGAGCCGCGTGTATCTGGGCGCCCACTGGCCCAGCGACGTGCTGGGCGGCTGGGGTCTGGGCCTGCTGGTGCTGGCCGCCGTCGCCGGCTCCCACCGCGCCGCCGGCAAAGCAGTGACAAGTGAAAAGTGACAAGTGGAAGTTTTCAGTTTTCAGTTGTCAGTCCTCGCGATCAGTGAAAGCCAGCCGCCAGCCGTGAAAAACCTCTTCCATTCCACCCCGCTTCTGATATGACCGCGCCCATCTGGTATCGGGCTCTTCGACGAAAACTTTAGGGTTCGGCCTTCGGGTTCTGTCTGGTTCTTAAGAACGCCTTGCAGGGCGAACTACATTCTTGGGGGAGATAACTCATGAAAAGGAACACAACTGTGACACTGCTGGCGCTGCTTCTCTGTTTTGCCGCGGCGCTTCACGCGCAAGTTTTGACGGGGACCCTGACGGGCACCGTGATTGATGCGACGGAAGCCGTCATCCCCAATGCAAAAGTGACCGCCACCGATACATCGACCGGGCAGACGGCCACGGCCACAACCAACGCCTCGGGCATCTTCACCATTACCAACCTGTCGAACGGCTTCTACCGGGTGACGGTGGAGGCATCCGGGTTCGCCAAGTTCACCATCCAGCAGGTGCAGGTTAACGTGGCGCAGACCTCCAGAACCATCATCAAGATGGAGGTGGCCAAGACGGGCACCGAGGTGGTCGTTTCCGCCGACCAGATCCTGGTCCAGGCCGAGAGCGCGGAGCTGAAAGGCAGCGTAGACCGGGCGCAGATCATGAACCTGCCGCTGCCCACGCGCAATCCGCTGGACCTGGTGCGGACGATGGCGGGCATCGTTAGCCCGACCAACCAGGGCTCGACCGCCGATGCTTTCGTCCACGGCCTGCGGGGCAATTCCACCAATCTCACCCAGGACGGCATCAATGTCGCCGACAACTTCGTGAAGACCAGCGCCTTTTTCGTGCTGTCGGCTCCGACCGTCGATACCGTGGGTGAATTCAGCGTATCGATCGGCGGCATCGGTGTGGACGCGGGCTTTGGGGCCGCCCAGGTAAGCCTGGTCACCGCGCGCGGCTCTAACGACTTCCATGGCTCGCTGTTCTGGTTCGAGCGCAACAGCGCGCTGAACGCGAACGTTTTCTTCAACAATCAGGCGGGCATCCGCAAGCCGTTCCAATTGCAGAACCGGATCGGCGTAAGCGCCGGCGGCCCGGTCTACCTCCCCAAAGTCTACAACGGCAGGAACCGGACGTGGCTGTTCGGCATGTACGAGGCGCTGCGCGAACCGCGTTCGGCAAGCCGAACCCGCACGGTCCTGACGCCAGACGCACGGAAGGGCTTGTTCACTTGGACACCGCCGGGCGGCACGCAGCGATCGATCGACTTGCTTTCCATCGGAACCATCGGCACCACCGGTGTGAAGCCGGCCATCAACTCGGCGGTCATGGGCCTTTACAACGCGCAGGTCCCGACCGCTGGACTCACCGACGCCGGCTGCACCGGCGATGGGCTCAACATCCGGTGCTTGACCTTCAACCTCGCGGGAAGCAACCGGAACGACCGCTACACGCTGCGGGCCGACCATCAACTGACGCAGAACCACTCGATCCAGTTTGTGTTTAACCAGGCGGATTTCTCCACCGCCCCGGACTTCCTCAACAGCAGTGAGCCGTACTTCCCCGGGGGCAAGGGCGGCGGGCAGAGTTCGCGGCGCCAGGTGTTGGTGTGGGCGTTTCAATCCACCATCGGGACAAACAAGACCAACGAGGCGCGCGGCGGTTATACGCGTGCCCCGGTGGGCTTCGATTTGTTCGAGGACTTCAAGGAAACGGGCGGCTACCAACTGACGCTGGGCGGAACTGTCTTCGACCCCGTGTACAACACGACCAACATGCCGCAAGGACGCAACACACCGGTGCGCCAGTTCTCCGACAACTTCGCCTGGCAGAAGGGCCGCCACTCGCTGCGCATCGGCGGCGAATACCGGCAGATCCTGGCCAATAGTTACTTCTACAACACCGTCGTGCCGCGGGTTACCATCGGCACCAACTCGGTCAACCCCAACGGGATTACGGCCGACAAGTTCCCCGGCAGCATCAGCTCGGGCGACCTGACCCGCGCCTCTGGCGTGTTCAACATCGTCACCGGAATGTTGAGCGCCGTCGGTCAGGGCTTCAATCACACCTCGCCGACCTCCGGCTTTGTCAAAGGCGTGCCCCGCACGATCGACCCCATCCAGCACAACCTCTCCGGCTATTTCCAGGACAACTGGAAACTGCGGCCTAACCTCACGGTCCAGGCGGGCGTGCGCTACGAGTACCAGGGCGTGTTCGACCTGCGCAACGGCCTGATCCTGGCGCCGCAGGACGGCATGGCCGGCTTCTGGGGCCCCGCGGGAGTCAACAACCTGTTCAATCCCCGCGCGACCCCGGCAACGACCGACACGCTGCTGAGCCTGGCCGGCGGGCACAACAAAAAGCCAGTGTACCAGCGCGACCTCAACAACTTCGCGCCCTTCCTGGGTTTCGCCTGGGACCCCAAGAGCAATGGCAAGATGGCCGTTCGCGGAGCGTTTGCCTCGCATTACACGCAGGACGGCTTCACCCTGTTCCAGATCTCCTCGACGGGGAACACCGGCCTGTTCAGCGTGGTGTCGAATACCACCCCCACCGGCGTTTTCAATCCGTCGTCGGTGCCCACGCCGCCAACGCCTGCTGATGTCTTCCCCGTCTCGCAGAGGCAGAACATGATCAACAACACCGGCGTGGCCCTCTGGTACTTCGACCCCAAGCTGCGGACGCCTTACGTGCTGGAATGGAACCTGGCCATCCAGCGCCAGTTGTGGAATCGGTTTGCCATCGAGGCGCGCTACGTCGGCAACCACGCGGTCAAACAGTTCCGCTCCTGGAGCATCAACGAAATCGACTTCCAGAACAACGGTTTGCTGACCGAGTTCCTGAACGCGCAGAAGAACCTGACCATCGGCAGGACGAGCTTTGCAAACCAGGGACTGCCGGGACAGACGCCGCTGCCCATCTTCGACAAGCTGTTTGCCGGCCTGGCTGCCAGTTCCGGTTACGGCAACAGCACATTCATCACCAACCTTAACCAGAACCAGATCGGGACGATGTTCGACACCATCCGCCGCTCACTCACCTACCGGGCCAACCGCGAAGCCAGCTTCCCGCTGAACTTCTTCGTAGCCAATCCGTTCGCCGCCGGGGCAAACCTGGTGAACAACGCGGGCTGGTCGATTTACCAGGGGCTGGAGGTGGAAGTGACCCGCCGCTTCGCCGCCGGCCTGTTCTTCCAGGCCAACTACACCTTCAGCAAGGTGCTGGCCGACACCACCTTCGTGAGCAGCCAGCAGGAAAACCAGAACTACAAGTCGTTACGGAATACTCGCCTGGACAAGAGCCGGGCCAGCATCGATGTGCCGCAGTCGTTCACGGCCAACTTCCTGTATCCGCTGCCGCTGGGCAAGGGCAAGCGCTTCGCCCGCGGCGCCCCCACCGTTGTCGACAAAATCATCGGCGGCTGGGAAGTGCAGGGGCTGACGAAGTGGAGCACCGGTTCGCCCTTCCAGATCATGTCCAACCGCGCAACCACCGGCTCGTTGGTGGCCACCACCGCCGTTCTCCGCAACATGACGGCATCGCAGTTGAAGGAGCAGCTCGGTGTCTTCCGCAGCGGCAACGGCATTTTCTGGATCAACCCCAGCTCTGGCCTGATGACCATCAGCGGGAATACCAGCCGCGCGGTGATATGCGCGGCCGGCCAGACCACGCCCTGCTTCGAGCACCCCGGCGTGAACCAGTGGGGCAACCTGCCCAACATGGGCTTCAATTCTCCAAACTTCTTCGACCAGGACGCCAGCATCATCAAACGGACCAAGATCCCGTCGATCAGCGAACGCTTCAATTTCGAGCTCCGCCTGGAAGCGTTCAACATCTTCAACCACCCGAGCTTCCGCGGCACGTCGAGTGCCATCGACAACGCGAACTTCGGGCAGTTGACCGATGTTGTAGACACGGTGCGCGGTGGCGGCGTCACCAGCCGCATCGTCCAGTTCGGCCTCCGCGTCAACTGGTAACCTCAAGGCTGGAGACCAGAGGCTGGAGACTGGAGCATCCGGTCTCCAGCCCTCCAGCCTCTCTAACCTCCAGCCTCCAGCTTCCAGTCTCCGGCCTGTTCTATAATCGAATTGATGCCGGAACTGGATGAGCAACAGGTGATGGAAGCGCTGCGGAAGGTGCGCGACCCGGAGCTGCACAAGGACCTGGTCAGCCTGAACATGGTGCGCAACGTGGCGGTGAGCGGGTCCGCCGTTTCTCTCACCGTGGTCCTGCCGATCCCGTCGCATCCCAAGAAAGATGAGCTGGAGAAGGCGGTGCGCCAGCAGCTCGGCAAGCTGCCGGGCGTAAAAGAAGTGAAGCTGAATTTTGAGACCGACGTGCCGGCGGGCCGCCGCGGCCCGGCCGAAAAGGCCCCGGTGACCGGAGTGAAGAACATCATCGCCGTGGCCTCCGGCAAGGGCGGCGTGGGCAAGACGACGGTGGCCGTGAACCTGGCCGTGGCCCTGGCCGGCCTGGGCGCCCGGGTCGGGCTGATGGACGCCGACGTGTACGGGCCCAACGTGCCGCTGATGATGGGCGTCAACGAAATGCCGCGCGCTAAGGGCGAGCGCATCGAGCCCCTCAACAATTACGGCGTGCGGGTGATGTCCATGGGCTTTCTGAACCCCGGCGACCGCCCGCTGATCTGGCGCGGGCCCATGCTGCACAGCGTGATCCAGCAGTTCATCCGCAACGTGGAATGGGGTGAGCTGGATTACCTGGTGGTGGACCTGCCGCCGGGCACCGGCGACGTGCAGCTCAGCCTCATCCAGACCGTCCCCATTACCGGCGCCGTGGTGGTCACCACTCCCTCCGACGTTTCCCTCGAGGACGCGCGCAAGGCCATCGAGATGTTCCGCCAGGTGAAGGCGGACGTGCTCGGCCTAGTGGAGAACATGAGCTATTTCATCTGCCCGCACTGCGGCGGCCAGGTGGATGTATTCAGCCACGGCGGCGGGGAGCGCACGGCGCGCGCTTACGGCGTGCCCTTCCTCGGCCATATTCCGCTGGACCCCGACATCCGCATCGGCGGCGACACCGGCGTCCCGATCGTCTCCAAGGGCGCGGAGTCGGAACAGGCCCGGGCCTTCTATGAACTGGCCCGCGCCGTCGCCGCCCGCATCAGCGCGCTCAATCTCGCCCAGCCCCCCGAGCAACTGATCCGCATCAGCGAATAGAAGAGTTGAACCACCAAGCCACAAAGACACCAAGGCGGACGGTTCTTGGTGCCTTTGTGGCTCGGCGGTGAAAAAAAGAGGCCCTCGAAAACGCATGGACGGCTGTTGCGTTTCTCGACACAGCGATGGTAGAATCGGGGGAATCTTGGTCACGTGTCTGAGCGTTTGCTCGGGATTCACAAGGAGGCAGCGATGAGTTTGCGTCGAGTTTTGTGTGTCGTGGTGTGTGCGCTATGTGTTTTTGGCGCCACGGGGTGGGCACAAGTGGCGGGCCGCATCAGTGGTTCCGTTGTGGACGCTACCGGGGCGGCGGTGCCGAATGTGGAGGTGCGGCTGTTCCTGCCTGGCGGAACCAGCCCGGTCCTGGCGACGGCGACAAGTGGCGCGGGCGTTTTTGCCATCACCGGTGTTCGGCCGGATTTCTACGACCTAGTCATCGAGGTCAAGGGTTTCCGCACTCACAAGGAGCGCATCAAGGTCGATCCGGCCACGGAACTGTCCATACCGGCGATCAAGCTGGAGGTGCAGGCGGTGGCCGAAACCGTGGAAGTGTCGGCGGTGGGGCAGACCGTGCAGACTTCCAACGCGGAAGTATCGACCACCATCACCAACACCCAGGTGGCCAACCTGCCACTGATGAACCGCAGCCCGCTGGCCCTGCTCTATGGCCAGGCCGGGGTAAACTACAGCGCCGATACGACGGTGATCAACGGTCAGCGCACTACCTACAGCAACGTGACGCTGGACGGCATCAACATCCAGGACAACTTCATTCGTACCAACGCGCTGGATTTTCTGCCCAACCTGTTGCTGCTCGATCAGGTGGCCGAATTCACGATCTCCACTTCCAATACCAATTCGGCGGCCAGCGGCGGCGCTTCGCAGCTCACGTTCGTCACACCCTCCGGCGGCAACGCGTTTCATGGCAAGGGTTTCTGGTACAACCGCAACAGCGCCTACGCGGCCAATACCTGGTTTAACAACCAGTCGGGCGTGGCCAGGCCGCTCCTCAATCAAAACCAGTTGGGCGGCTCGCTGGGCGGGCCGATCAAAAAGGACAAGCTGCTGTTTTACCTGAACTACGAAGCCTTCCGCTTGCACCAGCAAACCGCCAGCACGCGCACCATCCTGACCAGCGACGCGCGCCAGGGGATCTACACGTACAGGGATAGCGGGGGCACCGTCCGGAAGGTGAACGTCCTGCAGGCCGCTGGCCTGCAGATGGATTCGGTGATGAAGGGCATCCTAGACCGGGTGCCGACTCCCGACAAGATCAACAACTACCGCACCGGCGACAGCAGCGAGGCGCTGCTGCGCAACACGGCCGGCTATGCCTTCACCAAACGCTACAACCGCATCCGCGATAACGGCACGGCCAAGATCGACTACAACCTGTCCGTGAAGCACGTTTTCACTGGCTCACTGGTGTTTAACCGCGACACGCTGGACCGCCCGGGCACTGACGTAGACAACGACTTCTCGGTGATGCCCAAGGTCAGCAACGACGAAACGACCAAGCTTGTTTCCGTCGGCTGGCGCTGGAGCCCCAAGCCCAACCTGACCAACGAACTGCGCGGCGGGTTCAACCTGGCGCCCGCGGTCTTCAATACCACGGAGAAATTCGGGCAGTACATCCTCACCGGCATGAGTTACTCCAATCCCCTGAACACTTTTCGCGCCCAAGGGCGGTTCACCAATACCTACGCCCTATCGGACAACGCGAACTGGGTGCGCGGGAAGCATGCGGTCGCCTTCGGTTTTCAGACGCAGCACATCCGCGTCCAGCCTTACAACGACGCCGGCAACATTGCGGTCTATACCATCGGGATCGGCTCCGGCAATCAAGGCCTGACCAGCGCGCAGTTGCCCGGCATCAGTTCATCGGACCTCACCGCCGCGAATACGCTGCTGGCGACGCTGGCCGGCTATTACACCAGTTACAGCCAGACGTTCAATGTCACCAGCCGTAGCTCCGGTTTCGTCAACGGCGCCAGCGACGTGCGCAACCTGCTGAACAACACCTACGCCGGCTACGTGCAGGATACGTGGAAAGCGCTGAGGCGGGTGACGCTGAACCTCGGCCTGCGCTACGACCTGTACGGCAGGGTGGATGAGCGCGATTCGCTGTACCTGCTGCCCGTCATCCAGAACGGCAATGCCATCACAACACTGATGTCGAATTCCACGCTGGATTTCGCGGGCGGCTCGGCGGGCCGCCCCTGGTACAACCTAGACAAGAACAATTTCGCTCCCAACGTCGGCCTGGCCTGGGACGTGTTCGGCGACGGGAAGATGGCGGTGCGCGCTGGTTACAGCATCAACTTCGTGAACGACGAAAACATTACGACACTGCGTAACAGCGTCACGACCAATAGCGGTATCTCCGCGTCCTCTACCAAATCGGGCCTTGCGGGACGCGTCGGCAGCGGCCTGACGCCGGTAGTGGTGCCGACCTTCAAGGTCCCGCGCACCTTCGCGGAAAATTACGCGTTAAGTTCGACCAGCGCCTTCGGCATGCCGGACCCCAACCTGCGCACGCCCTATGTGCAGCAATGGAGCCTGGGCATCCAACGCCAGGTGAAGGACGTCCTTGTCGAAGTCCGCTACGTCGCGAATCACGCGACCAAAACCTTTCGGGCGTTCGACTTCAACCAGGTGATCGTGAAGGAGAACGGCTTCCTCGACGACTTCCTGCGGGCGCAAAAGAATGGTTATCTGGCGCAGGCCGCCACCGGCTCGTTCAACCCGAACTACAACGCGAGTATCCCCGGCAGCCAGCCACTCACCATCTTCCCGCGACTGGTCGAGGGCGGACGCCTGACCAATTCCACTATCTTGACCTACCTCCAGCAGGGCCAGGTGGGTGAACTGGCGAACAATTACCAGACCAACCTCCTGAACGGCCCCATCAGCTTCTACAGCAACCCGTACGCACTGGGGTGCAACTTCGTCACTAACTACAGCAACTCCAGCTACAACTCGCTGCAGACGGAGGTGACGCGCCGCACGCCGCGCAGGGGCCTGATTTTCCAGGCGAATTATACATACTCGAAGGTCCTCAGCGACTCCCTCGGCGATACGCAGACCAACTTCGAGGCTTTTCTGGACAAGAACAACCCGAAGATCGAGCGCGCCCGCGCGCCCTTCGATTTGACGCACATGATCAAGGGCAACGCCGTCTACCAACTCCCCATGGGTGAGGGCCACCTGGTCAGCTTCCGCCCGCTGAACAAGCTGCTGAGTGGGTGGTCGACCAGCGGCATCATGACCTGGCAGTCGGGCAGCGCGTTTTCGGTGCTTTCGGCCCGCGGCACGCTGAACCGCAGCGCGCGCTCGACGTACAACACTGCCAACACTACGCTCAACAAGCAGCAACTCGACGAGCTGTTCCAGTTCCGCATGACCGGCAACGGTCCGTACTTCGTCAACACTTCCGCGATCGGGTCCGACGGCCGCGCGGTTGCTGCCGACGGCGCCGCGCCGTTCAACGGCCAGGTGTTCTTCCAGCCCGCGGCCGGGACACTCGGCGCGCTGCAGCGCCGCATGTTCTCCGGCCCCTGGACCTTCAACCTGGACTTCACTATCTTGAAGAACACCAAGATCCGGGAGCGGCAGTCGGTCGATATCCGCATGGATGCCAGCAACATCTTCAATCACCCGACATTCTATCTGGGCGATCAGACCATCACCTCCACCAACTTCGGCCGTATCACCAGCACGTTTTTCGGCCGCCGGCTGATCCAGTTCGGCCTGTGCTACCGCTTCTAGCCTGAGAACAAACCGCCCAGACGCGGAGGGCGCAGAGAACTTCTTCTCTGCGCCCTTTTTGTTTTCCAGGCCGGCAGAACCGGATGCGGAAGACCACAAGGGTCGCCCCTACAGCCACCTGGCGCTTGACATGCCTGCGCTGTTCGCTTCAAGCTGGGGCCGGCGTCTGCAAGAATCTCCCGGCTGCCCCGTTCTACGGAGAGCGGCGGAGGAAGCCGTCACTCGAAGGGAGGAATTGCGCGATGAAGCGAGAATTGGTTCGCCGCGGGGCGGCAATCGTACTGGTTTGGCTGTTGACTATGCCGGCGTGGGCCGCTGACACCTCGCTGCCGGTCCGCCGCGTGGTCCTGTACAAGCACGGCGTCGGGTACTTCGAGCGGGAAGGCAAGCTTCCCGGCTCGGGCGACGTCACCATCGAATTCAAGGCCTTGCAGATGAGCGACGTCCTGAAATCGCTCACCCTGCTGGGCGCCGGCGGGGCGGTCACTGGGATCTCCTACGAGGCCAGCGACCCGCTGTCGGAGCAGCTCAAGGAATACAACTTCACGCTGCCCAAGGAAGCCAGCATCGGGCAGGTGCTGGACCAGTTCAAGGGGGCGCAACTGGCGGTGCGGCTGGCGGCTGGCGGCGAGATCCGCGGCGGCATCCTCGGCGTCCACCGCGTGCAGGTGGACAAGAGCGACACCGAGGTGATCGCCCTGCTGCTGGACGGCGGCGAGCTGCGCAGCGTCTCGCTGCGCGAGGCCGCCGGGCTGAAACTGGAGGACCCGCGCCTGCAGAAAGAGCTGGAAACCTACCTGCGCCTGGTCAGCTCGGCGCAGCGCCGCGACCTGCGCCTGTTGCGCATTCACCCCGGCGCGGCGCGCGAGCTGGCCATCGGCTACGTGGTCGAGTCGCCGGTCTGGAAGACCAGCTATCGCCTGGTGCTCGATCCCAGGAAAACCGGGGAAGCGCTGCTGCAGGGCTGGGCCATCGTGGACAACACTACCACGGAGGACTGGAAGGGGGTGACGCTGGCGCTGGTTTCCGGCCTGCCCGTCTCCTTCACCCAGAACCTGTATCAGGCGCACTATGTGCGGCGCCCGAACGTGCCCCTGCCTTCGGAAATGGCGGCCGCGCCGCAGGCCCACGAGGGCAGCCTGATGACTGAGCAGCGGGCGGAAGTGGCCGCCGTGGCGCCCATGTCCAAGGCGCTGAGGGCCAGGGCCGCCGACCGGTCCATGGAAGCGGCCGGCATGGTGGGTGGCCTGATGCCGGCTCCCGCGGCGCCACGGCTCGCTGACCGGGCCGAGTATGATGCCTCCATCGCCGTGGCCAGCACCGGCCGCGAGCTGGGCGAGCTGTTCGAGTACCGCATCGACCGCCCCGTTGATATCCCGCGCAACCAGTCGGCCATGATCCCCTTCGTGCAGACCTCGGTCAAAGCCGAGCGCGTGCTGCTCTATACGCCGGGCGCCGCCGGCGAGCATCCCTACGACGCGCTGCTGATGGAAAACAGCACCGGTAAGACGCTGGACGGCGGCGCCATCACCGTCATCGAAGGCAACCAGTACGCCGGAGAGTCCCTGGTCGAGACCATGAAGGCGGGCGACAACCGGCCCGTTTCCTTCGCCGTCGATCTCGGCACCCGCATCAGCACCGTGTTCGACTCCCGCCAGAACGAGGTGTTCTCGGTGACGGTGCGGCGCGGCACCGTCTTCACGCGGGCCCGCAACGTCGAGATCAGAAACTACACCGTGCGCAACACCGACACCCGCGCCAAGAAGCTGGTGGTCGAGCACCCGGTGCGCCCCGGCTGGAAGCTGGTCGGCGACACCAAGCCCTTCGAGACCACCGCGCGCCATTACCGCTTCCGCATCGATCTCCCGGCGCAGCAGACCGTGAAGCTGCCGGTGCAGGAGGAGTTCGAGATCTCCAGCAGCATCCTGCTCACCAACATGACGCCCGAGCTTCTTGCCGGCTACGTACGCAACAAGGCCCTCTCGCCGGCCGCCCAGAAGCAGCTCGAGCAGATGTTCGCGGTGAAGGAGCAGATTGTGACGGCGCAGAAAGACGTCCAGGCCCGCCAGGAGGAGATCAACGAGCTGTTCCGGGACCAGGAGCGGCTGCGCCAGAACATTTCTAACCTGCGCGGCGTCCCAGGCCAGGATGCCCAGGTGAACGCTTACGCCGCCAAGCTCACGGCCCAGGAGAAGCAACTGGAGGCCAAGAACGCGGCCTTGAGCGAGGCCCGCGGGCGCCTGCGCCAGCTTCAGGCCCAGCTCGACAAGCTGATGAACAGCCTGACCATCGATTGATTCACCACAAAGCCGGCGGTTCAACGCAGAGACGCGGACCTGCCCCGGCGTGCCGGGGAGCACGCGGAGAAAACGCAGAGAGCGTCTCCGCGTGCCTCCGCGTCCTCTGCGCCTCCGCGGTGAGATTTACTCTTCTTCACGAGCGGGCGGATGAGCCGGCGGCGGTGTGCTGGGTGGCCACGGCGATGAAGGCCAGGGCGGCGCGCGACAGCGCCTTGTCTTTTCTGTAAATCAGCCCGAGCTGGATGGTGGGACGCCCGCGGACGGTGATCAGCTTCAGGCCGCCGGAACGGGCCTCGGCCTGCGCGTAGCCGCGGGCGATGAAGGAAATCCCCAGCCCGGCCTGCACGAAGCGCTTCAGCATCTCGCTGGATTCCAGTTCCATGGAAATCTGCGCCTGTTCGCGGATGGGCGCCAGGAATTCATCGACGATGGCGCGCGTGCGGCCGCCCTTGGGTACCAGCAGCGGGAACTGCGCCAGGGCCTCCGGCTCCAGAACCGAGCACCGGGCCAGGGGATGCCCGGAAGGGACCAGCAGGCAAATCTCGTCGGTGTGGATGAGGACGCGCTCCAGGCGGCGGTCAACCACCGGCAACTGCGCGATGCCGAAATCGAGCGCGTTCTCGAGCACACGCTGCACCACGGCCGCGCCGTGGGTGCGGTAGATGCTGATCTGCACGTCCGGGTACTTGCGCTTGAACTCGGCGAAGACGCCCGGCAGGATGTAGAGGCAACTGGCTTCGTTGGCGCCGATCACCAGCTCGCCGCGGGGCACGGCGCTCATCTCGCGCAGCTCCTGCTGGGCGCGGCGTTTTAGCTCCAGCATCTCGCGGGCCTGGTCGGCAAAGCGTTTTCCGGCGGCGGTGAGGCTCACCCGGCCGGCCACCCGGTCGAACAGCCGCGCGCCCAGTTCCTCCTCGAGCTGGCGGATCTGCGCGCTGACGGCCGGCTGCGAGCGGTAGCAGCTTTCCGCCGCCCGGGAGAAGCTCCCCAGCCTCACGATCTCGAGGAACGTGTGTAGCTGATCAAAATCCATAAGCAGGCTGGAGACTGTAGGCTGTAGGCCGTAAGCGCTCGCACTTCCCGGCTCCTCCAGCCTCTAGCCTCCCGTGCGGCTCCGGGTTTCCTGCGTTCCCTCCGCTCTTCAATTATCGCATGGGGATTCGAGCGCACGCGCCTGGTTGCGGCGCCGGCCGCGCTGTGGTTCAATACTGGCCTTATGAAGCAGCACTCTCGCCGCGATTTCTTGAAGAGTTCCGCCGTGGCTTTCAGCTCGTCGGCCGCCGCCGCGCA